>Ga0256842_1000029_pt1 | contig 104924 bp, 112 predicted proteins | sample 4559240metaG_FD_185973 | JGI IMG/M metagenome (GOLD analysis project Ga0256842, IMG submission 185973) | Hydrothermal vent microbial communities from Guaymas Basin, Mexico - 4559-240 | ecosystem: Environmental > Aquatic > Marine > Hydrothermal vents | place: Mexico: Guaymas Basin | collected... | reverse complement strand
TGTAATCGCTACAATTGTGCTGTCCGAACTCATCCCATACAACCCCAATCTCAAGCTTGAAATCCCTGAAAGTCGGATCTTTTCTCAGTCTCTCCCTTATCATTTCAATGGCTTTTCTAACTCCGGTAAGTCCTATCGGTAGCGGCCCTCTTACAATCTCAACCGTTTCACCTTTCGGAGTCCTGTAGGTCTTTCTGGTCAACTTGTCGAACGGAGGATCATATTTGTACACTAATCCCTCAACCTTATGCTTCTTAGCGTATGGGCCTTTTGCGATCTTCTTGAAGTCTTCTTCCGTTATCGGATCCGAGTAATAGTCTGACTCGTACTCCTCCTCATATACCTCCCTCTCCTCACCATCCTCCCCAATTATTGTTAGAATCTTACCCATGTAAAGCCTTACAACGTTTATCGCTCTAACTACATCGCTCTCACAGACTCTAAGCACATCTTCAAGCATTTTTTCTACTGTGTCGTATTCTAGGATGTGGGGGTCGGCTGTGCAATCCACAACATCCAAATCTAAATAGCAAATTCTCATAAGACCACCTCGTTCGAGAAATGGGAATAGAGAAATAATTATTTATGAATATTTATTTTAATATTTTAAAGATATTTGGAAAGATCAGGATAAAAAATAGAGCTACTCAGTAAGATCTGGTTCAATTCTCGGTGCAAGGAGATATTCAACCCTCAATCTTCCGTCTGCTAATTCTAAAATAAGCCTTAGTGGGTAGTTGTTGCCAAGATAGATCGTTGCAATATCACCCGTAGAAGCAACTTTGACAAAATCCTTCAGGTACTCTAATGAGAACATAGATCTGGCTTCTTCCCTGTTAAACTCTATAAGTTCCATTTCACCCATGTGGAACGTTATCTTGTCTATGTCCCCTTCTGCCTCGATGTAAAATCCCGTTTCATCAGTTCTAAGGAGCACTTGATCTCCTACTTTATCAGCAGCTTGTATAGCTTTCTTAAGCTCTCCAGCATCCAAGACTACTTTTGCCGGGAGCTCAAGCTCCGGTATTTTTGGCTCTTTTCTTATAGCTGAGGGATCAATCAATGCGACCGAATACTCTATCCCACCAAACTTTACGCTCATGCGGTTATTTATTCTCACTATCTAACTTCAGTTCTACAGTATCTCTTTTCTTGGTGGCCTTTAGTATGTCAAGCACTCTGTCAATATCTACACCTATCGTCTTTTCTTCGTCGATTTCGAGCAACTCGAAAGATTCTCTTGGTATGTCCACTAGGACCATACCTACATTTGCAGGGTCCACCGCTCTGGAATGGATCCCTTCCTGCTTGAGGAAGAACTTGGCCTCGCTTACTAGGTAAGACATCGCTTTTAAAGCTGTCTTTATAACCTCAGCACCCACTATCGCACGCATATTAGAACACCTCACTGGAAATTTGGGCTTTTAAAGATTTAGTAAAAAAACTTAGATAGGAAATAAAGGAGCTCGTAGCAGTCTGAATTATAAGCCTAGTCAGCGAGCAAAATTCTTTCTTAATTTCAGTTAAAGCGTCCTTTCCCGTAATTTCACTTCTTTCATTTCTCACACAGGTATCATTAAACAGTAAAATTTTTAGCACGGTAAATACCATATAACCGTGCTAAAAGGTGATGGTGATGAGCCTGCTAGATGAGCTTAGAGCTTTGAATGAAGAAGAGCTAGAGATCGTCAAGAGGCTCTTAGAGCTCAAAGACATTAGAGGGTATCTCGTACTTAAGCAGATACCGAGAGAAAATAAGACGTACTACTACTGGTACCTCAGATGGTACGAAGGTGGAAAGATGTATGAGAAAAGAGTTTATTCAAAGGAAACAGTCAAAAAAATGCTTGAAGAAAAGAAAATGTTGAAGCAACGGCTTAAAGAAATTCAAGAGGAAAGAAAAAGAATAATAACCCAGCTACTGATGAGCTAAACCGTAGTTATGAATTAACTAAAAATTTTATAATTCAGACTAATCCACATATTTAGCACTGATGATTGCATAGGATAGTGCTAAAAATCTTTGTTAATTATGTTTCCGAGCTTCTCTTCGACTTCCTTACGGAACACATCACGCAGGTATGGATCATTCTTAAACGCTTCCGCCAATATATCAAGGGGACACTCCAAGCGATAGAGCCTCTCAACGCCTTTTCTGTCACCCCTACCAACTCTCTTAACGGATATCACGTTACACCTTTCAAGTTCTGATAGCTTAACTCTGAAAGATGTCTCATCTATCTTATCTCTCCCCAGCAACATCCTTAGCTTGTTGTAAACATCCAAGATGTCGTAGGACGTTTGCTCCCTCATTCCCAGCAACGCGTTTATGTACATGGCGAGCAGTATGGCTCTTTGCATGGGAGGAATAGTCAATATGCTGTTAACCACTTTCTTACGCATTACTTCATTCCAAGCCAGATCTATTATATCCTCCGTTATCCTATTCTTCCCCCTGCTTTCAGCTATGTAAGCTGCAATCCTCAACGTGTGAAGGCCGTCCCTAATATCTCCAGTCTCGACCCCCACAATCTCTGCAACCCTATGTATGGCCTCGTCCGTTATCGCTCCTTCATTAAACGCTAGCTCGCACCTATCTTTGAGAATAGTGTAGCACTGGTCCACCGTATATTTCTCGAACGTTATGTACTTAAACTCCGTTAAAGAACTCTTAACTCCGGGATCTTTTAGCTTCTTCGCAAACTGAAGGTCATTGGTTATGATTGTGCTCGATATGCCTTCGTATCTCGAAAGTACGTACAATAAATCCTCCACGCCATGCGTTCCCCTAAGCCCAACTCGATCGATCTCGTCAACACAGATATGAATGTGCATCTTAGTAGTTGCCAGTAGATCCTTCAGAATAGACAGATAGTAGCCGAGGCCAAACCCTCTGGCCGGAACGGGAATGCCCAAACTATGCAAAATGTCTCTAAGGACCTCGATAACAGTTAGCCCTCTCCCATTGACGTATATTACATAGCAGTTAGGAAGATTGCCGTTATCGACTTCAGACGATATATATCTCTCCACGATTTTAAAGCACATGGTTTTACCAGTACCAGGAAGGCCCTCAAGTAAAATAGTATCTGAGAGATTATAGCTTATACATTCGACGATATACCTTGCCAGCTTAATTATATGGTCTTTCCTATACGGAGGATTTTCCGGAATATACGAGTCTGAGAGGTAATAAGGATTCTTTAGAAGACGATTACTCAAACTTTGCTTAATTTCGTCGAAAATACTCATTATGGTTAAGGTGACAGGAACCATATTTATTCTTTACTCAATTTATCGTGACCTGTATCGATAGCTCAAGTTAAATTGAGCCGAAGAGGTGAAATTAAATTGAGCATGATTCAACCAAAAAGTTTATAAATGAAATTTAGTAAGAGGTGAAGTTAAGTTGAGCTACGATATATTGTATGGGCACGTTTCTGAGAGTGTCACCAGGTAGACGCTGAGTCATAGTGTTATCATAGTTAAGATTGCTTTGCCACATTGATGAATAAAGACTGTCAGCTCAGTCTGTTTCTATTTAATCCTAGTATGATCTTAATTTATTAGTAAAAAGAGTGTATTCACATTGCTTTTGACTTTACGAATAAACATATAATATAATATCTTAAATATATATTTTACAAAGCGAAAAATTTATATGTCTTGACTAACAGAAATTAGTAGTAGCGATAGATAACATATAAAAATATATGTTATGTATAATCTATAAGTTATCAGAAATGTTGCGACTTGCCACACTTGAGGGGATTAGCATCCAAGACAATTCTAACGTTAACAACCAAACAGTATACTATGAACTCAACTTAACTTCACCTCTTACTAAATTTCATTTATAATTGTTTCGGTCACTTAGCTCTGAAAGGAGTAGATCCTTCATTTGGGGATCCATCATCATAGCATCTTTGACGAGCTCTGGAGGGAACGCTAACTTAAAATAGATCTTTCTACCCCTCTTTACCCTCTCTATGAATCCGCAAGTCACGAGTGTGTAAAGCCATTCCTCAAACGACTTGACACTCATACCTAAATTACATTTCTTCCTGAGTATTTCGTACATGCTGAGTATCTCAAATTCATCTAGCAACTCCCTACCTTTCTTTAAAGTATTGATAAGGGTTGCAAGAATGATCAGCTTAGGATGAATGGTCAAATGACTGTCTATTTTTCTCCACAAATCTTTAGGCTCATCGCTCACAATATCTCGAACTTCCATTCCCTACTTAACATTTTTTCCCGTCCATTTTTTAAAATATCAAAGTATAGTTATTGTAATATTCTATATCTAGATAGTTTAATTCAGCTTAAGTGTGTGTATTTAACCACCTTCTATTATAATCGATGAAGTATTGAGTTCTGGTGTAATCGTAATCGTTGCAGAGGCTAAAGATTCTGTGGATCTCTTCATCGCTCAACCCTAAGCTGATAAGCATTAGACATAGGTGAACTCTTGCTATGTGCTCTATCGCACCTTTGTTAAAATTCTGCTTAACTATCCACTCGCTTTTAGCGTGAACCTTCCTTACGTACTCACTCTCAGCTAAGCATCCGTATTGCAGAAGGGCATCGATATACTTCAAGCAGCGAGGTATAAAATATTCTGGACAGTTATCCTTATTCGGTGCATTCAAAACTATTTGGTGATACTCGGTGGGAGCATCTGCATCTATCTTAATTTTTCTTCTTTTTCGTACCACGTTCTGCTTATCGGGAATGGTATTGAATATTTCAAGGAGAATTCTAACGGAATCTGTTGGATCAATCTCTGGAACATTGTAACAGCTCTTAGCGAAATGCAGAACATCCTGTGCCGTGAGCTTTAACAGCTTTCTTGGATCTATTGGTGTGCACCTATACCCGGTTTTTGTGTTTATGGTCAGTGGGACTCTCGAAACCCTCGCAACTTCGAGTACATTCATGTCGAGGGTTTTAAGTTCGAGCTGATTGCACAGAAAGATTCCAAACAACTTGATAGCTTTTTTATCCACGTTAGCTGGTCTATCCAGATCTATGTAAATGTGAAAACCCTTCGCTCCCGAGAAGTATACCCTCGGCGTGAACCCTTGCTCGAAGCACCAGTTTACGACCTTCTTAGCCTCCTTGAGAGGTGGCGTTAAACTCTCTTTCCAGTCCAGATCTATGAAAATCGTATCGATTATAGCCTTGGACCTATCCCATCTAACTCCATCCTCCGGCTTATCGTTGAATGCGTAAACCGAACAGTAGCAGTCATAAAAATCCCTGAACTTGCAGTGAACGTAAAGAGATCGAACGTTCCAGACATACTCGTTTCTGTAAAACCTTTGAGTTTTGAGAGTTCTATAAGCGAATTCTCGCGGAAACTCATTCTTCGTGTGAATTTCAAATATGAGCTCGTATTCTGGTTCAGTGAGCTTCATCACTGCCACCCAATGGTAATTGGTCTCTTTGAAAATTATAAACAACTTTCCTGAAATAATATTCACGAAGTTAGGAGGATTAGGAATGATAATTGCCATTGCGAGTGGGAAGGGCGGCGTCGGGAAGACATTTATAACGGCTAATCTTGCCGTAATCTTAGCTTATGCTGGCTTTAAAACGATTGCTGTGGATATGGACGTAAAACTGGCGAATTTAGAGATAGCGTTTGGGATGGAAGGGAAACCGACAACTCTTCAAGATGTTCTTCAGGGAACGGCCTCGCTGGATGAAGCTATATACGAAACTCCGTATAAGGCTTACCTTCTCCCGGCTGGCCTGAGTGTGGACAACATAAGGCTGGAAATAAGTAAGATGGACGAAGTTCTGGCACAGCTAATGGAGAAATTCGATGTGATTCTTCTTGATTCGCCGGCAGGTTTAGACAGAACAGCTGCTATTACCCTTGCGTTGAGCAACAGGTGTGTAATAGTGACGAATCCCGAATATCAAGCCGTAATAGATGCCCTTAAGACGAAGATATTTGCAGACGAACTTAGAACGTACTTCCTCGGCGTCGTGCTGAATATGGTTGGTAAGCTCAAGAAGGAAATACCCAAGTCCGAAATTGAGAACGTGTTTGGGAAGGGTAAGTTATTGGCTGTGATACCTTACGATAAGGATGTAGGCGTATCCCTTCACGAAGGTAAGCCCTACGTCCTAATGAAGGAGGATAAAAGCATACGTAGAGAGTTCGTTAAGCTTGCTGGTAAGGTGGTAGGGCAAGAGTTCAGACTAATCTAGAGGGATTGTTATGCTCGTTCCATCAGCTAAAAAGGTAGATAGCTTCGTGGGTTCAATAGGTGATGTCAAGTTAAAGAACGGATATGTGAAAATTCGCCTTAGAGATGAGAGCGGAGAGTACAAGGGGGTAGTCGTGTTTAAGGATGGGAAACCCGTTCTTGCCTCTCTCGAAGAGGTAAATCTTAGGAAGCAGTATAGAGGAAGCGAAGCGCTCAATATCATTCTCAATAAGGTCCTTGAGATTAACGTTTACAAACTATCCAGAAGGGAAGTGGAAATAGTTGAGTACTTCAATAAGGCGTACATGATCGGTGCTGAGGAAAGTTTAGATGTGGAAGTTCCGATAAAGATTGAGGTTGGATGTGAGAGAGTCGAAAACCTTGAAGAGTACGTGAATAATCTGGATAATTTTACTGGCATCGTTTACGCTACTGGAGACAACTTCACGGCGGAAGTTTACTTGGATTCGGGTAAGATCGTTGGAGCGAAGGTAACTACTGATGGTAGAACGTTTGAAGGCAACTCCGCACTGTATTACCTGAATAAATCGTGCTTCGTTAGAAGAAAAAGAAAGAAGGAAGTGGAAGTTCCAGATTCTTGTAAGGTAGAAGAGGTAAAGGTGGATGTTAGCTCGGTAAAGCTTGATGATAGGTTGCGGAAGCTCATACAGGAAATACGACAGGTTCGACGATGAATCCTCTCCCTTTAGCTACGATCCTGTCTTCCTTGCTTATCACTTCTGCTAAGGGTCTTAGCGGGGCACTCTTAGTGTATGCTATGTAATAGGATCCGTTTCTCATGATCTTAAACCCAACCTGTTCGAGCATCGCTAACTTCTTTCCGAGCGCATAGCCAAGATCTGGAGGCTTTCCTTGAGTTAAGAAATACAATGCCAAGGCATTTCCCTTATATTCTGCAAGACTGTTGTCTATTCGAACGTGCCTAATATTCCCGGGTTCGATGATAATTTTGTCAAAGTATCCTGTAATCGTACCATCGTTCTTTCTGGCAATCTCCTTCACCTTCGCACCTTTAACTACTCCCGGAAGGACAATTTTCACATCTAATCACCTCACAAAGAAATAGGTTCAGTGGAGTTTAGCACGGTTATACCTCGCAGACAGTGCTAAATTGCCTAAATAAATTTAAAATAATGAGTTATACAATTAATTAGATAAGCACGTAGCTAAGCAATCATTTCAAGTTTTATATAGCTATTCAGATTGGAAGCTATGTGAAAGTGGACATTTTGATGCAACTGGGATTCAAGAGAAGCGAAGCCTTAGTTCTCGTAGCGTTGGAGGAAGGATGCAGGAAAGCCAAAGAGATCGTTTCCAAGTATGGTATTAGGCAAGCAGATGTTAGTGAGGCCCTAAGATCTCTGATAAAGAAGGGATTTGTTAAAGAGGTCGGAAAGTTAAAAGAACATAAAGTAGGGAGACCCGTTAAGCTATACAGTTTAACTTCAGACCTAAATGCAATAATTAAAAAGAGAATAGAGGAAAAGAAAGAAGAACTTGAGAGAGAAATATTGAAACTGGAAAAATTAAAACAAAGACTTAACTCATGTACTTCGTGAAATCAAACTCCAAACACTTGAAATCCTCTTCCTCTTCTTCTCTGAGAACTTCTTCCACCCTTTCAACGCTCAATTTTCGCTCTTGAGCGAACGAGAGGGCTTCACGTAGCCAGTGGGTGTATGTCGTCTTATCCACGACGTTTATCGTTTCTACTCTAACGATTGGAATGATCTTGCCGTTGAGATCGATAACTCTAACCTTTCCCGTTACTCCCACTAAGCATGGTGGTTCAATGTCCATTACTGCTTCAAGAGCTTCCGGCTGGTAGTTGCTAACGTAAGCTCTTATCGAGCCTGTTGGATCCGCAATTCTGAGCTTCCAAACTCCCGGTCTAACTTCAGTCTTTTCAAGTAAAGCTCCGACGAGGAAAATCCTATTCACCTTTAACCCGTTTTCTGTGATCGCGTAAGTTTTTTCACCCTCTTTAACCATCTGCCTGCACGAATTAACCTCAAAAGCGAAAATCCTGCGAGCAACTTCCCTCTCCTTCAATCCTAACACCTCCGAATAGACTTAACGAGAACGAACCTACCAACCTTCACGCCTTCAACCTCGTAATACTTGCAAAGAACCCTCTCTCTCAATAATCTGAGAACAGCATTCCTATCTAGCTGTTCTTTAGCTATTTCAACGGCTTTTTGCAAGTCTATTCCTGTCAAACTCTTTATTGCGTCTTCGTTGAGTATAGCGTCATACGTGTTCCTGCCATCGTCGAAAACAACTTTGAGCCTGAGATCATCTATCCCTTGAACCTTGCCGTGAACTGGACAAAGATCCCTTATGGCTCTCCTGCATTCGGGACATCTCTTTATTAAACCAGAATTGGAGAGTATCTTCGTCAGGACTGCAACGAATCTAACCGTGTTCTCCTTGACTTGGATATCTTTATCAATCTCGACGATTTTGGAAGTTCTCGTCACGTTTATCTGGAATTGGTCTCTCCACCTGTGAACGACGACGTTTTCGAATCTGTAACATTTACCCTCTTCAACCAACGGCTTTTCAGCCTTAGCCCACGTTACGAACTTGATTATGCCTGTTTCGTCTCCTATCAGACCGGCTTGAGCTATCGATTCATTGCTCGGATTCCAGATCTTGACGACCTTGACTTCTATCGTAACCCATGCGTACTCTTCGGATAGCTCTCCAATCTTCACGAGTGGTGCTTCCGGCTTAATCTTTCCGTGCTCCCTTGCAATCCAAGCTTTGATAGTCCTAACAGCTTCGTCTTCAGGAACTCTGAACTCGTAAATAAGCAACTTCAGCTTTTGCAGGATTTCGTTTCTGTTTAGCTCAAGCTCTGGAAAAGCTTTGACGATCTTATCAGCTAAAGCTTCTACGTTCATTCCCAACACCTCGCTTGAAAATTGGGATGAAAAAATAAAAATTAAATATAAAAAGAAAGAAAAAAATAAAGGGAGTCAATAGCGTTCGAGTTCTTTAAGGGCTTCTTCGAGTAGCTTAACAGCACTGTCAATATTAGCTCTGAGCTCGTCACTCAGCGAATACTGATGTTCAAGGCTTTTAATTAGCCTAATAGCCTTTTCAATCTTGATTCGAACGTGATACACCGGTAAACCTCCTCGTTGTTTAGCACTGATTATAGCCGTTACTCGTGCTAAAATTTGAAAGAATCTGAGCTTAAAGGATCTCAGCGCTTATTCGGGCAAATCTTCGAGAAGTAGCAGTAGTTACACTCCCAATCGTATCGTGGAATGGTGTTGTCCTTCATTAAATTGATGATTTGATCTTGAGTGGCTTTCTCCTTGATTGTGAACTGTGTGATCCTATCGGGCGTTACGTAAACCAGAACAGAATAGTTAAGTTCGAACAGCCAGTTGTATATCTCAACTTGCTTTACGTGGTGGATGTAGGGGATATGGTTTCCGGATCTGGAATACTTTATCTCTATGCCCACGTCATCTACGATAGCGTCAATCTTACCGATTAGTGTTACATCCCCTATTTCAACCCTCTTCTCGACCTCAACTTGAGCGTTGCACTTGTTCTTAAGGATCTCTTCAAGGGCGATGTGAATGAGGTTTCCGAGCGTTATTGCCGGCTCAAGTAAAGGAATCATTTCAGGATATTTAATTTCAAATTCTCTCTTCAGAGGGCATCTGACGAGATCAGTTACGTGAATTTCCTTCTCACTCCTTTTTAACCTGTTCTCCCGCTCGAACTCATACAACAAATTTACGACATCCATTTAATCACCTCACGGGATAATTGGGCAAAACCTTTACGCTTTCCTGCTGTAAATGAGAGATACGGCAAAAGGAGTTACCATGCAGGTCACGAATACCAAGTAGAACTCGACTATTTTAGTAGTTAGACCAAATCTTAGGACGATTTCGCATAAGTTTAGAAAAATAGCAAACGAAGCCCCTGCAATGCCAGCTCTAACCGCAATCTTCGCTCTTTCATGGTAATATTTGTTAGCGTAGTAGTTTAACAATCCCATAAATACTCCGAGGTAGAATCCAACGAGTGTGGCGAGGATTAGCATCGTTTAACCTCCTACTGTTTTAATAGCATCTCTCTTTGCTTTGCGAGTTCTTCAAAAAGCTTACCGGTATCTGGATCTCCGAGAGCGTAAGCTTCTCTACTGAGTTCCCTATATTCTTCAATCTCTTCTTCGAGTTTCTCGGGGTATAGTAGGGCGTTGATGTAGATCCTGCAACCCTCGGTGAAAGCATTCCTAAGCTTTTCTAAGATAAGTTTCTCCCTCTTCGGGATTAGATCATCGCCTATTAGGCTATCAATAACCTTTAAAAAATTTTTAAAAGCCTCATCGAGCTCAAGGAATCTCTTCGCTATGTAGTCTTCAGCTTCAAACCTGTTCACGCTATCACCTCGTTGAGCATTCTCGCAACGGCCGAAGCGTCGAGGTTTTTGGCGTCAATTCTAATCGACTTTATTCCTTTGCTCGTAGTCTGGATTTTAACCACGAAATCTTTGAACTTGAGCTCGAACTCGTCGTAATAGTAGGCGAAAGGTTTGATTTCCGAAGGCTTCAAAGCAAGTGAATCGACTAAGCTCTTGAGAACTTTTAGACTGGGTTCAACTCTTTCCTTGAAGTGCTCGTAATCCGACGCAACGGATAGGTTTACAGCCTCGTAAATTACTACCTTTGCCATGTCAGAATCCAAAGGGCTCTTTCGAGATCCATAGCTGATGTAAACCCTCTTAGATGTCCACGTTAAGTCGAGAGATAATCTATAACGGTAAGCGTCGATTTCACACGGGAACGTGTAGATTATGGAGATGCATGAGTCCTCGTTTTCAATCTTAATGATCCTCGCAGGCACCACAAGTCTACTGAAGCAATCCGAGATGAATTCTCTTATGGCTTTCATGTCGATGACTTTCAGATTTCTGAGGTATTTGTCTACTATCTCCGGCGATAGAAGTCCAGCTGGCTTGACCTCAACTTTTCCATCACGGATCTCTATCCTTTCATCCTTCGCCTGCGGACACTTCAGGACGATTTTATCTCCTGTTCTCGACGCAAGCATTCCGTGTCCTCCGTGAAATATACACGATTTCGCCGTGTATGTCTCTATTCCCTCTTCTAAATCTTCGAGAGGCTTCATGAAGCTCATTTAACCACCTCATTTGGAAAATGGGAAATTATTGGAAAAATTAATAATTTAAAAGTATTGGATTAAGAGCTTAAATTCGAAGGGATAGAAGCGGTAGGATCTGCGGGATGAGGAGAATGCGAACAGTAAGTCGTCAACGTAAAACTCCCTTCTATCAACGATCACTTCATATAGTGGAACTCTCAGCATCTGGACCAAGTAGTGAATTTTGTACGTGTAGGGCCAGGCCAGCATTCTTAACTTCTGAAGGGCTACGTGAAACTCCACGGCGGAGTTAAACGCCAAATTGTACCTCTCTTCGAGCTCTTTTTCAGCAAGTTCCTTAAGCTGTTCAGAATCTTTAACCCTTTCCGAAAGCGAAAGCATTACGTCGAAAGCGTGGAGACTTTTAACTTTCCCGGCAACTTCCTCGGCGAACTCAACGGCCTCGACCAAATTCTCTTTGAATTTATATGACCTCTCAACGGGATAAGTAGGAATCAGAGTGAAGGAAGATTTATTTGGCTTGAGGATTAGGGTTGCGTCGTGCTCTCGGGCAATCTCCTGCAATCGTTCGAGATGGAACGATGAGAAACCGCTGAACGACTTTTCATATCTACCCTTAGAGACTTTCATTTCACCGTTGACGATTTCGACTGAGTAATGATCTGTGAACTGATCTCTGAGTTCGTAGAGTAAATCCGTAAAATCAGAAACCGGAGTCCCGTCTAAGCGTAATTGCATGTCACGACACCTCAAAGGAAAAATTTGGAGTATCTGTCTACCTTAGATCAACGATAAGAGGGCCAAGCTTTGATGTCTCTTCGATCACGAACACACCTTAGAAGAGCTAAAACACCCTCAGAACTGAGATCGATGTTTGATATTTTCACTTCGTCAACTGAATCTGCCTCAGGATCGTATGAGAGCGTTATCTTCGTTAATTCGTCAAACTGAACTGTTATCTCGTTGAGATCTGGATCAAGTGTTACTCTGCCGAAATCTCTGAGCTTTTCGACGAACTTCATAATCCTCTTATCCTCAACGAGTTTTTCGTAAGCTTCTTTGATCGCTCTAGTTAGCTGGATCGTTAGTTCCTTTTCGCTGAGAACGGCCGGCAAAACGTCGCAGAAATTCAGATTTTCAACCTCAAACTCAAGCTCGATCGCTATATTGTCTCTCTGAACGTTCTTAAGCGTCGCTGGAATGTTCAAGACTCTCGTAACTTTAGAGAAAATCTCCTCGATCACTTAATATCACCTCGGTTGGAAAATGGGGGATTAAATTATTGCAAGAAGGTCAGTAAGTCTTTTATCGAGTACGAAGGCGTTATTGTACTTCCTGTCGATTACTAGAACCATCTCCGGCTCACGATCGCTACTGCCCAAGTTGTATCTTTCGAGGTTAGGGTTGAGATCCATCAACGCAAGAAAGGCGGACCAGTTAGAGGTTTCCTCGACGATAGAACCATCCAAAACGTAGCCGAGTATAGCTTCATCTCCTAGCGGCTCCCAGTAGAGCCAGAAAATATCAACGTTACTTGGAATCTCAAAGGCATTTTCTAGATCCTTAAGGAAAGTTATGATGACCCTCTTTGCGAGAATCTTCTTAAATCCGGAAACATCCGTTGAATGAATGGAGCTTTCCGTTCCCAAGAAGCTCTTGAAGGAGGACGCAAGATCGTACTCCTTTGAGCCTAAGTAGTAAAGTTCTTCAAAGGGATCATCGTGCTTAACGCTGTTAAAGAAACACCTTCCATAAGCAACCGTATCTGCAAAGCCTAAAACTTCTGCCTTAGCACATCTGAAGAACTTAAGAGCTTCTGTAATAGCACCGAAGAAGTAAATAGTATATAGCATATCCGATCCCCCGTTTGGAAATGAGGATTATAGGCGCTTCGTTTGTTATACTACTAGCGGAAAAAGTAATATTTAAGATGACTAAATTATAATTAGTATGACAGATTTGGATATGGGATTAGGACTAATTTTAATGGTTTTAGGGGTAGCTGGTTATTCCTTTGCCCCCCCTTTGTATATAGGACGTAGCGAGCGATTATTGGAGTGTATATTTATGTATTACGTGGTATTAGCATTCACATTGTTTTTTGAGGGGATTACAGGGTACTTAGAGTATTTCTGTTTTGGCACTTTCGCTTGTATTAATATTTATTTCATTAAGGTTAATTCTTTTGTCAATACTAATGATTTTTACTGCGTATGGTGCAAGTATGCTGAAAGGAGGCTGGACATTTAGCCTAAATAGAGCAAAGGATATTCTCCTATGTGGTAGCGTAATATATTTGATTGAAAAAGATATCCACACGTCCAGAATAGATGTCATAAACTTAGTATCATCCATTTTAGCAGTAATAATAGTTGTTTTAACAGTTTACGTTTTCATGAAGCTTAAACGTTGGAAATTCTACTTAGAATTCGAAAATTATGAGGTTGTAAGTATTACTTTCATTACATCCTTCTTAATAGGATTAAGCGCCGTTATGAGTGAATACAAGCTGGGTAGCCTTATTAACATCACCATACTTGCATTAAACCTTTACGTAATCCATACAACGTTAAAATGGCTTAAGCCTCTCGTATAACCAAAAGTCGATCAAATCCAGCTTAAATGTAATTTCAGACTTAAGATGGCTTTTACCGAGCGTAGCTAATTTAGCCTTTCCTTTTTTTCTCTCTTTTAAGAACCTCTTCCTCTAATTTCATAGCTGTTTTCCATCCTAAATCTGTTAGACCATAGCTATGCCCGCTTGGATGAGGTTTTGAATATAGGTAACCTTTCGAGACAAGTTTCTCTACCCTTCTTTTCACATAACCTCGTAAATGCTTCTTAAACCACTTACAGATAGCTTCAACCGGAAAGTGAGCTTTCTTACTTCTATTACCTTTTATATAAATTGAGTAAATTATAGCTTTATCTAACTCTGTCAAGTCCATGGAATATTCCAAAACGTTTCTATTTAAAAAATTAACTCTTAAATCCGTTTAATAGTGTTAAAGAATATTCTAGACTCGGTATAATACCGAAAGTATTATATACGATGAACATTATGAGGGGTATGGGGGTAGGTATCCCTAAGTTAGTTAGGGTAAGGTAGGGGTAAGTGGGTTAGGGGTAGGTAAGGTTAGGTTAGGGGAGGTGATGATTATGATGGAATTAAGAGGAATTTATGCTGAAGATTATCTATATGAATTTATAAACAAGCATAGAGGATTAAGCATCTATGAGATCGCTAAAAAACTTGGTTGGAGTTGTGGAAAGGTGCATGGAATTGTAAAGAGGTTAGAGGAGAAAGGTCTTGTTAAAACAGTTATTGAAGTCGAAAATAATAGAGTAAAGAGAAAAGTCTATCCAACTGAATGGATCGATCTTCTTCCTGATGATGTGAAATAATACACTCACTAGATCATACCTTATTTTTGATTTTGATGGTTTTAGACTATATTAAATGCTTAATGGCCTAGTAGGTGAATGTATCTTCTTAGAGTTTCTTAGAAACCAATTTAGTAGCTAATAACAGAACAGTTAGAAACTTAAGCTCTATTTTGGAACTACCCGATAATATGTAACACCATATATATAAATTATAAAGTTATGGATTTAGAGGTGCCCCGGATGCTCATCGGTTAGCGGGACGTCCCGCCAATGAGTATCTTAGAATTTCAACATATAACATTTTCGCGCTGATCAAAAAATTGAGAAACTGTTATATTTACAACATATAGAATTACTTTTTGGAGGTGCCCCGGATGCGAGGTTTGGAGGTAGGGGTTAGTATCGACGACATCGAGAGACAAAGCAGAGAGGCTGGGGAATTCTATAAGAAACTGTGGAGCAAGGAAAGAAAGAGACCAGCATGGGACTATATTGAGAAAAAGAGAGAAAAGAAGGATCTAGAAGGAGAACAAAAGGAGGAAATCGAAGATATAATAGAGATCGTAAAAAGCATTGCTGGAAAGTATAGTGACTTCAAGTGGGATAAATGGGAGATTACGAACATAGAAAAGATACGGGAGATTGCACTAGACTTCGAACAGAAAATAGCTTTAATGGTCAAAAAGCTGTTGCTGTCCTTGGTGCTGAAAAAGCTGAGCTACACAGTCAATCCTCTAAAGAAAACGAAGATTCCAGAAAAAAGAGTGAGAAAGGTTGTCGAAATTATCAGAGATCTCAAAAAACTACATGAGTTAGGCAAGAAGTGGGCAAGCATATTGGGATATCCACCACTCTGGTTAGTAACTCTCGAGGCGGAGTACCTTAGATCGATAGGATCCATTGAATTGCATAGATGGCTGACAATGGAAGTTGAGGGCTTAGAACTTAGAGTGTACCTAAGCTCATCTAGGGGAGATTACCTGATAAAGAGAACAATAGCGAACTATCCGACAAAGCTCGTAGGAAAAATAGGCGAGAAAATGGTGTTCGCAAAGAGAGTAACTGAGAAGAATAAAGTGCCAGTATGCCATGCGATCAGAGAAGTAGTGGTGGACGAGGAGATGAAAAGATACGTCAAGGTCGTGCTTACCAACAAAACTCGTACGAAGGAGTACGATATCCAAGGGGTCATAACTTGCTTAGGAGACCGAGAAGCGATGGAATTGCCAATATTGACAGTGGTAAATTACGTCCTAAGCGACGACGGAAAGCCTGTAAAGATCGTACTCACAATGGATCTTGCCGAATCACCTGAAAGTGACTCCCTTTAATTTAATTTTTTAGAAGGGGGCGGGAGGAGGAAGGAAGTAAAAATATTGAGGTAGTTATCTTTAGCGTTAGGGGGAAGATCGATCAGAACGATATCAGGAGTGTGCATTCCAGATATATAACAGCTGAGAGTAGAAAATCTATGCTTTTAGAGAGTAAACCTGCAACAAAGAGCAGGGATGTTGTAATAATAAGAGCGAATTTAACCCAAATGGGAACCTTCGATTTAACCCTTCTTCTGATTTTGAGATCAAGAATTAACAAAAATAATCCTACGATTGCCATGCAGTATCCTATGATTAGCAGGTCATGAATGTCCATTATATTGGAAAACATCCAGACTATGAGAAGACCAACACCAGTAGATATCAGTAGCACACCGTATGCCTTCTTAATGCTCATCATCCTTAATTCGCCCAAGGCATATAAAAAACCTATATCGATTCAAAGACGAAAAAAATGTTATGATAACTGTCTTGGAATCCAGTTTTTCAGTGTTTCCTTATCCTTATCTCCTGCCAACTCGTCCATTTTTACGAAAATTGCTGTTGGGACTGATTTGATGCCAAAGATGTAGGCAAGATCTTTAGCCTTATCAATGTTCACTTTCACGAATCTGACGTTTTCCACCTCTTTTGAGAGTTCTTCGAGTATTGTGCTATAATAATCGCACCAGCCAGCATAGAATCCTATTAGAACATTCTTCTTACTCCTTAGGATTGGTATTAGCTCTTTGAAATCTTCAACCTCTACAATCGACTCTTTGAACTCGTCTATATCGCTAGAAGGTTCTTCATCTGTACATCCTTCCACAATTATGACCTTTCCCATTCCAAGCCTCTCTATAACCTTCTTATACCCTAATGCTTGCTCAAGTTCATCGAACTCCTCAAAATCTACATCTGGGATGATCGAATCTCCAGCGTCAATATACTTCAACCTAATAGCGACCCAGACTTGCCTAACCATAGAACAATTGAGAGCACATCCTGCGCGAATTCTATCGTTGACATTTATAATTGTTATATATATTATGTTAAGGGGCGGGAGGAGGAAGGAAGTCGATAGAAAAATTATCGATAAACTATTTAAATTTTCTGTTCGGGTAGTATTGCTATTTTCGAGAAATCTTTAATCGTTTTGCCATTAATTTTAATTCCATTGATGATCGCTGAGATCATGCCTACTGAACCATCGACGATTGCAATTTTTCCAATTAACTCGTTCGGACTCGGCACTTTTAGGAAGTGATCTTTTAAGGCGTTTATGTATATCGTAGTCTCGACACAACCCGTAAATGTTTCTGGTGTAAAGTAGATTTTTCGCAGTAATCGCTTAAAACCACTCCTTAGCAACTCTGCGAGGCACTGAACTCTCGGATTTCGCATGAGAACGGATTTCAGATCGAGAGGAGTTTCTTGCAAATTATGAGTGATCTTAGCGATCGCAATTGGCGTATAATATCTGTTCTCGTTTACGAAGCTTTCAAGGGCTTTGTATGGATCTTTAGCGAATATTATCTTGTGAGAGACGAAATTCGATCTAGTCCTATAATCGATCTTGTAAGCCTTCAAACCGAACCACTTCTTGCTGAGCAGAATGTAAACACGGGCGTAGTGTCTAATCCTTGGATCATCATGCTCGATTAAATCTTCAAGATCGTATGCTCTAACAATATATCCTAGATCGGCAAATCTCCTTTTCTCGCCGGTGAAGTTTCTCGCATAGTATGTGGTTTCCTCGCTGTCTATTTTGTTAAAAATTCTCCTTGCTTTCTCCAAATCCTTATGCAACCCAATTATGTCTGCTGGAAGTTCTGGATCTTTGACCAGTAAATTGCTCTTGTCCCAACTTTTGGCAAAAATTCCGTAAAGAACTTCGTTATTTTCTGTGAAGCACTTTACCAGATATGCGTAGTCCTCTTTTTGGTCAAGCACTATAAAGCGGGATAGGATAACGGGCTTACCGTCGTAGAAGTGCAGAACCTTCATTTTCTCACCTCCGCTGAAAAATGAGGTTAAAGAGCCTCTATTCTCGGTGCTATGATGTATTTGACTCTCAGCTTTCCTTCGGCAAGGTCAAGAGTCAAGTCTACGGGCATGTTAGTTCCGAATCTTACTGTAGCAATGTCTCCAGGAGAAACGCACTTTAGGGCAGATGTTAGATATTCAAGCGAGTATCTGGATATTGCAACTTCTCTGTTAAAGTCTATGAGGTCCAATTCACCTACATGCATGGTTATTGAATCCATTTCTCCTTCGGCCCTGACGTAGAATCCACTTTCGTCCGTTAGGAATTCTACGGACTCAGCGATCTTGCTAGCCGATTTTAGAGCAGTCTTCAGTGACATGGCATTAAGCACGACTTTTGCGTTGAGTTTGAGTTCGGGAACTTTGGGAATTTTTCTAACAGCAGAGGAATCAATCTTTGTAAGAGTGTATTCAAGGTTGCTTAGTTTAAATTTGATTAAGGAGTCTTCGGTCTTTATCGAAACTAAGTCCTTTTTCTTGGCTAACTTGAGTATCTCGTGAACCCTTTCAATGTCTAATCCGAATACCTCTTCCTCGTCGTAATCAAAAGTTTCAAACACCTCTTTTGGAATCGTTGCCATTATTAGGCACACGTTTGCCGGATCTACCATTCTAACGTCAACTTCCTCTCGCTTCACGCTGAACAATGCATCGTGAACGAATGGCACGAACGCCGTAGTTAGATTTTTCAGCACTGAACCTTCCACGACTCCTCTCATCGCTTGAAAAGTGGAGTATGAGGGGTACTTTGCTTAAATTACCAGTCTCTATTGCCAGCTTGGCTAAATGGAGATTTTGAGCAAGCTTGAACCAACCTTTCTTGTAAGTTAGGTCATATAGAAGAGAGCTAAACCTTTCCAGCTTATCTACTGTCCTAAGTGTATCTCCATTTGGACGAATCAAGCAATTAAAATCCAAATTAAGAGCTTTTGCAAGAGCGTATAAGTTTGGTGGACGGGGTAACAAGGGTTTCACCTTTAAAAACTCGTGAACTGGAAGGTAATATTTAGCTAGGAGGTGTCCAGGTTTCGTTAGCCTCATATCTGGATAAACAAGCTTCTCGCTGACGAGTTTGCAGAACGGCTTGTAAACTTCTCTCACACCTATATACTCCTTCTTGACAGCGTATATGTTTCTGCTGACTTTTCCAGCTTTAATTAGTCTGAGCAGAAGAGATTCGACATCATCAACGTTTATCTTTTCAAACTCTCCCCTTAACGCTTTTTTGACCGTTAAATATTGCTTTTCCGAACTTATGAAGATGTGAGCTTCTGCATGATTGCTGAATCTTCCCGCTCTTCCAATCATTTGGATTACATCGACAGCTTTGAAAAAATCGGCCATTACGATTATCACCCTCTCCGTAGGCGTATTTATGCCATAAGCTAAAGCAGTTGTTGATACTAAACAGTCGATCTTACCCTCTTCAAAGTCTTTCAATGCTTTATTCCTGTTGTCATCGCTTAGTCCAGAATGAAACGGCTTAGCGTTAAGCTTACAAGCGATAATTTCGCAGTCCCTTCTGGTAGGAACGAATATTATCGTGGGTTTTCGCTCCTTCTCGACAATAGATCCGAGGATCCTGAAGCTCCAGCGGTAAATGTTAACGTCAACGTTACCTTTACGCTCACATTTCAAAACTTCAGCATCAAGATACTTTCTCAGAATATCGATATCTGGAACTGTTGCTGACATGAGTATGAACCTCGCCTTATCTCTGCAATTACCAAGAATGGAGACAATAGGTGTAGCCCTGCTGGCGAGAAAGTGAACTTCGTCAATAACTATCAGACTATTGCTTGCAAGTCTGTCGTTAAAGAGCAAAATGTGATCAGCTCGTTCGTATGTCGTGACTATCACGTCGTACTGACTCCAGTTGCTACCAGTTCCGTCATCTGCTAGGTATCTGAAATCTCCAAGATATCTCTCCAACTCGTGGATTATAGCGGTCGTTGGTTCCAGTATAATAACCCTGTTGAACTGGTTGAGGTATTTATCGAGATTGTTTATCACTCCCGTAGTCTTTCCCTCACCTGGGGGAGCAGAAACGATCAAATTACGATCTATGCGAGACGGTATCCTCATCGCTTGAAAATTGGAACTTTATATATCCTTACTAATTAAAAAAATTTAATGGATACAGCAGATCATATTCGCATCACTGAAAGAGTGTGCAAATCGCTTGGAATAGATTGCAGGAGAATAATCGAAGCCGTAAGAGTGGCCCCAGAAATGAAAAATTTTAAGCCTGATGTTATCTGGGCGTGCGTCGTTGAAGCGAGAAAAAAGAAAATAGAAGGGAAGGATTACTGGAACGATCTCGGATTAGCTTTGAGGTGGATTCAAGACTGCTGCGGAAAGGTAGGTAGATTCGTATCGAGACCAAATAGGCCTATAAGAGATCCGGTAAAACTGAGAGAGCTCGTGCTGAACGTTAAACCTCAGAGCGATGAAATGTCAGCAAGTGGCTTAGCGGTATTCTTGACAGCTTCGATCATTCAGTGCGTTCTGGATCCGGAGATAAAAAATAGGGCTCCGCATCATGTAGCTGTTTTAGCACTGCCTTTTATCTTAACAGTGCTAAACCCCTACGCGGTGTTAATCGCTCCTATGCTATCGTATATCCTGCATAAAATGGATATTGCAGGGTATTTAACTTATAAATCGTTTGTACGATGATAGCTCCTTCTTTATTGGATTTAAGAGGAGTTTAGCTTCCTCTACTGGCATTACAAATCCATTCTGACTTTCGTCAGTTTTGATGGTTATTAGGGCTGTTCTCTTATTTTCTTCCTCGAAGAAGAATTCAAGCGTGTGGTCATCGAACTCGGCTATAACTACGAGCTCTTCTTTCTCATCGAGGATCCGTGGTTCAAACGTAAGTGGATTATATACTACTTCTGGGAATTTGCGAGTAAAGTGCATGAACTTAACTCTATTCTCCTTAACCGCCTTGAGATATTTGAATAACGCTCTATGAAAATCGCAAGGACGCTTAATCTTGCAGCATGGGCATTTCTTAACATCCCTTCTTACTACCCTCTCCGGATGCTTTACCGGTGGTGGTGGAACGTTTGATGGGCTAATCATGGCGTTTTCACGCTTAAGTTTCTTCATCTCCTTCTCGTATAGGATACGACTAACCTCTGGAAGTAGATACATGCTTAACACCCCCTTCAAAGAAAAATGGGAGTAATTCCTTAAAGAAAGAGAAAAAATTATGAGAGCACGAATTGATTAGGCAAGCAAATGATCGAATTCACGAAACATGCTGAGGAAAAGCTCAAAGAAAGGGGAATAACGAAAGACGAGGTAATAGATGTTATAACGAATCCCGACGAAGTTTTATTCGATACGGTAAGAGGTAATTTAGTTGCGATACGCAAAATAAACGATTACTATCTGATTGTGATCTATACGCCGACGAAACCGATAAGAGTGGTATCTGCGTTGGTAACGTCTAAGTTAAATATCGTTGAGAATAGAGTTAAGAGAGGTAGATGGGTGAGATTATGAAAGTTCGATACGACCCCGAAGCGGATATCCTTTACATACTCATAAAAGAGGGAAAGATTAAGGATACTGAAGAAATAGACGAAGATCTTTTCGTAGAATACGACGAAAACGGTAATATCGTTGGTATTGAAATCTGGCAAGCAGGTAAATACGTCGTTTCCGAAATCCTAAAATTCTTGGAATCCGCTAAAAAGGTTAAAGTCTAGCTAACTAAGATATAGCATAAGCGAGCAACCTGCTGGCCTTCTGCTGGAGTTCGTAGATCCTCGGTACGTCAACCCTTCCACGCTTGTGCGTTAAGACGTCGGTGATGCAGTTGTACGCTGTCCAGATGTTGACTTCCTCTAACTCTGCGAATTCTTCGAATAGAGGCTTTTGACCCTGCGCTTTCTTGTATTCCTCGATGTAAGGCGTGAGATCAATGCCGTTATGCTTCAGCAGAGCATATATCTTCCTTTTAATCACCGGAACATCTTTAAATGTTCTCTCGATAAAATCGACGAGTTCGAGTGCCGAAACCGTTGATTTCATCGACATTTCGATTAAATCAACGAGTTCGTCCAAGTTTTCGAGGATAACCTTTATCGAGTCTGCAATTTTGTCGTAATTCGGCTCCAAGAGGCTCTTGAGGTGTCTTATCTTCGGAGTCTTGAATAGTGATCTCGAGAATATCAAGCCGTTCTCGCAAGCTAGTCTCATACCTGAAACGTTGAATCCTATGCCCGTCGAGCCGTCGTATGAGTTCGTAACCGTGAACCCGAACCAAAGCTCGTCGTTTGACACTATCTTTCTGTCCGTTAGGACGGTGTAGAACATAACAGCGTAATTCCTGCTTAGCTCAAATTTCTCATAGATCGGAGCAACGCCAAAATCGTTCAGAACATGCTTCACGACACTAACGACATCCTCGTGTTGCACGAGTTTGTACTTATCGCTGACAATGTTGTAAACGGATCCGTTCTCGCCAACGATCGCTTTCCTCTTAGCTATTGGTATCCATTGTCCGTTCTTCCTATACGCTACTGGAAATTCGAACGCCTTCGGCAATCTCATAACACACACCTCATAGAAAAATGGGTCTAAAAAAATAATCTTATATGAAAATTCAATATCTAACTTTACATGATATTGGAAAAATATTATATCGACTAATGATATTCAGCGAGGTTAGTAACGATGCTTGGCGGTTTCGGAGTTTCAATTTTCAGCTTAGGTGGCGTTACGATGGGAGGTGTAATCTTTGGCGGACTGGGAATTTCAACCGGCGTTTTAACTGGTTTAGTTGGGGTTACGGCAGGAGTTGGAACAACGGTAGATGTTGGCGTGAGTATGGGCGTGGGCGTAGGAACGGAACGATTATTGTGGCTGGGTCTCGTGGCCTTATGCTGAGCTAATAATAATGCTATGGACGTGATGACTATAAACGCCAGCAGGAAGAGTATAAGCTTCCTCATATTACGTGAGCTATTATCGAAATTAGAAGCCACGACGCAAAAGTTACCCCGCTGTCAGCTGTTGCTGTTCCCATGATCCCTTTCTCACCAATTGTACCAAAATCGTATGATCTAACGAACTTAATCGTCGCTACTAGAGAGAAGGCTAGGAATGGTATGAGGAGCATGGCCGGCGTTAGATCATCGCAGAAGGGCACGGCTAAAATGCCGATGAGCCATCCTATTGGACGAATGTTTACTATCTTACCTCTCACCGGTTTATAGGTTAGCCAGGCGATAAGTAACGCAATGAAGAATACTGGCAATACTTTCGGATTTAGAAAGCATACGGTAGCCACGATAACATTTAAAACGACGAATAGGTTAATCCTGTACCTTCCAACCTTCATCTTCACGAAGTTCGACAAAATCGACGCGACAAGTAGTAGCCACTGCTTCAAAAAAAGTAAGGCTAAGCAGTACACTAGACTCCCGAATATCGGATAATTTTCGTCTTTCAAAGTGAACCTACGATAGCAGAGATATGCCATACCACTATAGCTCCTATTATTCCTATGAAGAAGTACGTGGCTCCCTTTACCCTATCTCCGGATGCTATTTTGAGTACCCCGTAGGCCGCCAGTAGCAATAGGACAAGCGTTATGCCCATCAATATCCATCCGCCTATCTTGAGAATGGGGTTCCAAATAACCGGTGGTGGCGTTTGTGGCTTAAGGGGAATGTTAATTCCATTGCTCATGTCAATAGCATCCGGCTGTAGCTATATAAAATTTTAAATAACTATTTCAGTCTTTAGTATGGCCTGTGTGCTTATATAGTGCTAAAAAATGCGAGCATCATCTATGAGAGGAACCAGGTCAAAGCTTGATAAGCTTCCGGTTAACGGGGTCGATGACGTAAACGGGAACATTGAGCTGCTTTGCCATGCGAATGGCGAGTTGAGAGCCTTTACCGTCCACTTGATAGCCGATAAGCTTACCATTGTGCTTTGCGACATATTTGACAAGTCTTATGGTTCTGTTGCGTAATCTTTGCCTTAGTGGTCCTTCATCTATAATTTCAAGGATGTCTGTCTGTTCTGGTTCGTAGCTAATCTCTAGAGGATTATCAGAGACTTTGAATACTTTTACAGGAATTTGTAATTGCTTGCAGGCTTTATAAACTAATTCGTCAGTACCTGTACAGTCGCCAGTCACTACACACAAATCAGGAATTTTTCGCTTAAGAACTTCAAGAAATCTAAAGATGGTGCGGTAATCCCGGCAGTGACGAGACCCAAAAAACCCGATTATCAATAAGATCACCCTTTGGCAGATGGATCCACCATCTAAGCCGGTACATAGCCATGGCATAACGTTTTTATAGTTTTAGGAAAATAATAACATCTAATGAATGTTAAGATCGAAAAAATACATGCAATAAGAGGCCTCAGAAGAGAGGAAATATCAAAGGATGAAATTGAGAAGAAGCTGAGAGAAGGGTGGACGATAAGCGTTAAGATAAACGTGGACGGTCAGAGTGGATTCATGATCATCGAAGATGATGACGTGGATTTTATGGCACTGAGAAAGGATGTTATCGAGAAGCTGATGGCTAAGAAGAACGAGTTATTGAAGCAGCTACTTCATGTCAATTGATTGATACTAAAGGTTATCAGTATGAACATTAAAGGTTAGAAAGATCGATATTGCAATCTTTTATCAGTAATCTTAGCTGAGACCTTAATAGATACTCCCTTGCATAGCTGTCTAACCTCTTCTTATTACATCTGAGTAGAACGAACTTGACTCTATAGTTTTTAATTAATTCCCTGTAATACCCAGCACAGGCTTTAAGTTGTCTTACTACATCCTCTGCGTCCGCCCTACTTAACCTTCCACTCTTAATTTCAACTATGTAGACGGTTTTTGTTCTATCATTTACTGCTATTAGATCGCATCCACTATTGTGAACACAGCCATCGTGATCAATGATTATGCAATCGGAGCACTTAACTCTACAACAATCCTTTTTATAGCTATTCTTGTGCTTGCAATTTTCTGGTATGTTCATCAAATGCCTCCTCTACCTGTGCGTGAAGGTTTGCAATTTCCAAAATTACCCTATCGAGCTCACTTTCGGCTAATCCGTCCTCGAAGACCTCAATTGGCTCAACGTAACCGTCACTTGTGAACAGGTAAATGCTAATATCGTTAGAATTCAAGCCCTCCCATTCTTCGTAGCCAAACTTTGCTTTTTCTTCCTTACTTAACTTACTAAGCCTGATTAAATTGCTTATCTCGTCTAGTACTGTGATGCTATGTGTTGTGATTATTACATCAGTGTACTCAGATAAACCAGCAAGAGCTCTCGTCACGATAACTTGAGCATCTGGGTGAAGATGGGCTTCTGGTTCCTCGACGATGAGAATTTGCCCTTCATCAAGAATATGCCTAATCGCATAAATAATCGGTGCAAGCTCTCTATAGCCAGATGGGGCCTTTTGTAGTGGCATCTCTATGTCTCGCAGTCTTATAATATATCTTGGAGGTTTCCTTTGAATCGTGTACTCAACGTTAAGTCTTTCCTCAATGAAATTCGAGATTTTAGCAATCTTTTTGTTTCTTACCTCTGGATACGCCGTTTCCATGGATCTCATGAAGTTAGAATCTACTGCATTCAATTTCACGCCCTCCTTAGCGCTCATAAGAGTGTAAACTATCGCATCTCTAGCCCTTAAAAGTCCAGATCTACCATCTGGGATAATCGTGACTGGTGTATATGGACAATATCCATCGAATATCCAATTAAATACTACAGGAATCAAACCACTAACTTCTGGTATTGGGCTATGTATTGGTATAATTATGTCGTAGCTGTATTCTTCAAAACGTAAGAGAAGATGAGTTATATTTTCTGCAATCAGCGTAGCAGATACAGCTAAAGTATCTTCCAACTTCTTTATAACAGCATCGTCCACATTCACTTTTAATTCATCTGAGATTTCGCATTCTATCTTCATTGAACAGTCGTCGCTACAGATAACGATCTTACAGCAATCCTCACCTGTGCTTATAAGCTCTGAGATGTTATCTACGAGAAATGTATCTTTAAGCAATGTTTCTAGATTTTTACCCCAGATCTCTTCAAACCTCTCAAATACTTCAAGTATACAGCGCTTAACACCTTCCGTTGTTTTCAGTTCCTTTGGTCCCTTCGTGATATCTCCTAGATTACTTGAGATGATGTCTCTCAATAAATTCCAATCTGGCTCCACAGCTAGGAAACTCCATATTAAATAGGCAAGATAAGATTTGCCAGATGCATTTGAACCGATGAATACAGTGAAGGGTTTAATTGGAACATCGGCCATCTTAATTGGCCCAAAATTTTCCACGATGAATCGCATAAAGATCATATGGATTTAAAACTAAAAACCTTACTAACGTCAGCTCAACATAACTTTGCCTTAATTTTATTTCATGGTGGGTAAAATTTTCCTGAACGGTATTGCAAATTTAGGCAGATCGGAAGGAATAACTGGATGCGCAAGAGCGATTACATTTAATCTTAGAGAATGAGCAAACTTGAGCAATTCGATGCTCTTATCGTGAAGATCTCTGGGATTTTTAGAACCGTGCTGTTTTGAATGGCTATATACTGGCAGTAAGGCTATTTTCAAGAGGTCTCCGAGTGAGCGCTTCAGCTCGCTGATGAGCTTCCTGATTAGCTCGATGTCGTCGATGTCAAGATCATCGACATAAATTGCATACTCCTGCTTGTGCTTCAAAACAACGGGAAAGCTGTGCAACCTTCGAGTAATTCCGAATTGCCTAAGATCTCTTAAGCCCAGAACCCAAATGTCTAGTTTACCATGCTCTAAACGAATCCTTACGTGATCTCCGGGAGCTACGTAAAGAACGTTGCTTCTTCGAACTCTTACTGGCCCAACGATAGTAATTCTCGTATCTTTCACTAAATGGTCCAGATGGTCGTGTCCAACGATCGAATATCGAACTAAAGGAGTCGTTGAACAGCCCCCGAAGGCAACAGACTTTACAATTGACAGCAGATCCATTGTAGACACCTCTATTTTTTCTACTTGAAGATGAAAAATAATAGAGAAAAAATAAAAATATTATATCTATTCTGTGTAAACTCTTCTCCGACCTTTGGCTTTACGGTAAACTAATTTCTCTTTCTTTAACTCGGAAAGATACTCGTAAATTGAAGAAATCGTAAAGTTACAAGGATTTATACAGTAAGAACTATATATTAGGAGAATTCTGATGCATTTTGGAGGTGTCTAATTTGCCTCCGTTAATACAATCTCGAAAATTTAATGGCAAAAACTTCTCACATGTGTTTGCGGCATTGTTAATTGTCTTTTTGATTGCTATGCCTGCAAGCTCGGTTGAAATTAAACCATTCCTCGACACAAGCTCAACTATACTCTGGAAACCTGTCAAACAGAAGAATAAACTTGCTATTCTTCCTGGTGACGAACTGAGAATATCCTTTGGCTACAGTATCCCAGCCAAGGCAAATAATGTTTACATTCGCATGTTTGTAGGTAAATACGACCTGAACAGTGGGGATATCGTCCCAATAATCGATAAACATGAGTATGTTTCGACTAACGGTAGAACAACTATTTGGAGGAACTACACAGTTAAAGTTCCTTACACAAGCAAACTCGTGCTATTGGCTGAGATTTTCCATCCTTGGGATCCCAATGGTCTTAACAATAACATGAGCCTCGAAGTTCCAATAGATCCAGATGTTGAAATTGTTGATGTGTCAATTCCGACAGATATCGTTGAGAGTGGGTCAATTTTGCCCATCAAGGTGAAAATTAAAAGTAATAACATTGGCCCGGGATGCACTTTATATGTGGAAGACTTAACTATAAAAAAACTAATTGCTACAAAACATTTTGGAATTACTAAACCAGAAATGACAATTTCACTTGATGTGAATGTTCCAGAAGCATCAAAATCAGAAGAAATTCATATTTGGAGGATTGGTTTAAGTACTGCAGATTTTAACGAGGAGAACAATGAGAAGACAATTACTTTGACTGTAAGGTCAAGTAAGCGATACTCTATTCCTGGATTCGAATTGTTGGTTGCTATATTGTCAACAGTTATCGCACTTAACTTTGTTAGAAGGTGAGAAAATGAGGGTTAGCAAGTGTTGATGTAGCATCCATGCGCAGTAATCTGTTTAAAAACCATTAAGGTCTTCTGACTGGAATAAGAGCACTCAATCTTTCGGCGACTTCAATGAGCAGGTTAATCATGGGATTAAATCCAAGCTTTTCGGCACAGGATTTGCAATATTTTGGACTTTGATCGCCGAAAATAAGTTCTTGGGCTAGCAGTTCCTTGTAACCTATCTTCTCTCCACATACATCACATTTTGCTATTGTAGAGTTCTTGAGCTGGATTATGTACTCTATGACCCTGTAGTGTAAATCATCTACCTTTTCTCTAACTTTCCTAATCCTGTCATCCTCAAATTCTCTTAGCTCTCTTAAAATCTCGTCAAACCTGTCTATTATGTTGGCGATCTCTGGATCGAATTCTTCGAGACTAAACATCCAGCCCATACCTTAAGCCACCTCCTGTTTGGAATTGGGTAGAAAAGTGAGCAACTACCCGCGCAAGTCCTCGTTAGTGAGTAGATCCCATGTTAGATCGAACGATAGACAGTTAGGACATTGAATCTCCTTGGGATTATCCGTAATTCGGATGAACTCAATTTGACACTTTGAACACTCGAACCTATATGTTCTCACTTCATCACCCGTTGGTAACTGTGATAAAACTATGCTATACTGTGTCAAGTAATATTAACGAATTGGTATTGCGAGGATTTATAAAGAGGGGATGGTATTCACGTTTTAGGATCGCTCTTTTTTCATTATCATTAGGATTAAACAGCTATTGATCATTACTTACTGCTACTTACAGATACTTCGAATTATTTCCAGTTATTTTCTAGTAGTATTAAGTACTTTCTACAATTCCGGTAAGTTTTATGAAATACTTAAATAATCTGGTAATTACATGTTTTCTATGCCAAGACATCAGCGTGAGATCTCGGACAAGGTTATAGGTAAAACTGCGAGATATCTTTTCAATGAAGATGTTGTGAAGGCAGAGATACTTACGAAGCTACTGGATCTGCAGAAGAAACAAGAAGACGTGAAGACTGAGGATATAATAATAGCCGTGCAGGAAGATGGTAAGATAAGCACAACTTCGACGAACATAATTAAACAGCTGAATAAGCTGAAAAGTATGGGTTTAGTCGAAGTTTATACACCTATTGGGCTGAAAAGACCAAAATATTGGGAATTAACTGAAGTTGGTAAGAAGGTAGCGGAGATGATTAAGAGTCTTCAGGAGAGCGGAGAACAACGACATTGAAGGAAGCAACGATGTTGTCCCACTGATCGTAGAATGTAAGAGTGCGGATCTTACTATCTTTACCCTTCCTCTTTACGCCGTATCTGTAACCCTCTGAAAGGTACTGTCTTATCTTTTTGGCTTTTTCTTGGTCAAATACGAGTATTTCGTGACCATCTGGAAGCTTGATGCACGCCTCTTTACTCTCTGAACTTGGTTCTTCTTTGCTCTCTCTTGGTAATGTTTCCTCTACATCAGTTTTCCTTTCTTCATCCATTGAACTACTCTCTAGCGTTGACAATACCTCAAATAGCTTGCCGCTGACAGCAGTTCTGTTCTGAGTTAATATGGAGGAAGCTTCTACTTTTGATGGGCTTCTGCTCAATTCAAGGATTTCCTGCTTGATTGCTTCGAGGTCATCGTCTGTTTGCTTCATATCGGATTTCATATCTGAAACGGACTCAACGTAAAAGACTTTAACATCTTCAGCTATTTCATCGAATAAGGACTTATATCTGTCAAAAGTCCAAACATGAACTTCTTTGAAGTATTTAGTGCAATCTTTAGTAAGATTTCTAATTACTTGGTCAATGTTCTTATCTGGATGTGCTTCTATTTCAACTGCTATTGCATTACGATAATCTGGTGTCAGGCCTACAAGAGGTATGGCTACAAGATCAGGTCTTTGTACGCCGGGACGTTGCTTGACTGGTGCAACGTAGTACCTTCTCTCCAAGTAATACTTTACAGCTCTTTCGATTAGAACTCTTCCCTGTTCGGAAGGGGAAACTTTCACGAAATCTTCGAGGAAATCCCTAGTCAACCTAATTATTCTTCCCTTCTTTGGATGTGATTGAACCTCGATCTTTCCGCTTAAGTTCAGAAGAGCTCGATCAATGACTCCTCTTTCAAGAGCCAATTTATATTGCAGGTCTGCGCCTCTCAACTCTCCACCGTTCAAATACAGCTGATATAGTATTAGTTGCTCGACAACCATAGGCTTGTCTATGAACTTCAAAATGGGATTGAATATCTCGGCTAACAGATCCTCGTCGATCTGAACATCAGATGGAGGCTCGTATTCCTTCGTGCATATATCCTCATCTCCTCTAACTTCATTGTAATCTGGATAATCTATTTTAACGACGACTGGTGGTGGAGGCGTTCCGTCAAATACGCTGACTTTAAGTAAAGCGTGCCCACACGGAAGGTTCACGACAATGCTTTCAATCTCTTTTGCAAAGGATGGATCTATCCTACGAAAAACATCGATATCGTCACCCTCTACGCAGAATACGACTTTAATGCCTGTATTTGTGAGGACTGATTGGAGAATTACACTATCAAGTTGCTTAGTATGCTGGTGAGCTACGACTAGATAAAGTCCGAACTTCCTCGCTTCTGCAAGTATGGTCTCAATTGTTTCTAAACCTTGCAGGTTCTCAAATTCATCCACTATTACGAATACCGGCGTTCTCGGCTTGCCAAGCCTAGCCCTTGCTTGAACTTCGAACCATATCTTTAGTAGGATGGCAGACGCTAGTAAGTTCGTATTTTCTTTAGTTAGCTCAACTGTTGGCAACGAGAAGAGGGTAACTTTACCGGGCTGTATTATTTCATCGAAGGGAATAGTCGTCGTGCTGGTGATTCTTCTTAGTATAGGATCTCCGGCAAACCTGAAAAGTCGCGAGAAGGTGGATATTAAAGTTTCAATTGGCAAATCTCTAATTCGATCGAGGTTCTTCTTTAGAGTGGGATCGTCCACGAGTATTTCTTCACCTTGTCTAATGCGTCTAATGACTTCGTCAAAAATTGAAAACGTTGGTTTGTCAGTTTTCTGATAAATGACGTTCATTCCTAGCCTTAAAACGTATTTAACATAGTGAGCAGTTTCAGGTAGCTCTAACACATTAGTGAAGAGTTCTACAATAGAGTTCATGCCGATGCTAATTGCATGTTCTCTTGTAATCCCCTTTGGAAGTTCGAGTGGATTAACGCCAAACGGAGATTTGAACGGGTGCAAGAACAGAGAGTCTGGAATCTCCTTCGCTAATCTTTCAGCTAAATCACCGTGAGGATCAATGACTATTATAGCACAATCGGGAATGAGTTCTCTAATTCGATGGGTGAGCAACCTTAAAAATGTGGACTTTCCTGACCTCGTCTTTCCTATGACGTAAATGTGCTGAAATATATCCTTACGTCTGATGTGAATTTCCTCACCGTCTTCAGTTACTCCTATCCTTATACCATCCTCCGATGATGTTAGTGCTGGGATGCTCAGACCTCTTGCGAATCTTATTCGATGCTTCTTTGGATCAGGTAATCTGAACCACCTCTCAAGCTGAGACTTCGTAGTGTTCAGAGTTTTGATTCCCCAGCCGACATAATCGGTTATGTATCCTATTAAGTCGAAGGCGTCCGCAAACTGCTTGAATAAAGTTATCTTGGGAGGTTCAAGAATTTTTAGAAAGTCTGTCCACGATTTCACCTTAGTTATGCTCCATTTAGGAACGGGATACATAAGGGAATCTGCAAACTCTGTTAGCATCTTTACAGACTTTTTAGAGGGTCCGAAAATATAAGGTTCCACCAAATACAGTGGCTCTTTAATTTTGTCTCTAAGTTCCTCAAGGTATTTTGGGAACGCATCTCCAGCAAGTGTATCCGCTATTTCGTCAAAAACAGACTCCCCTCTTAATACTTTCATACGAAATCTGGCTTCTTTTTCTTTGGCGTGCTTGTATTCGTAAACCATTATCTTTCTTAATCTAGTATCAAGCGCTACACTAAACGCTATGCCGTGTAAAGGCTCAGCTTCGGCGATTAGGCTGGGAGGATCTTCGCAAATGAAATTGAAGTGATACACATCGCTCTTTCTTCTGCACTGAGCTTTAGCGACGTAAAATTCCTTAAGAGGATAATTGGGTTCTTCATCTATTACGTCAAACTTATCCTTTAAGCTTTCAGAAATGGGCGTTTTAGCGTATATGTTGATGTAATCGTCATTATCCTTAACCATGAGTGTAACAAATTTTGCACCGAGGTTTACAAAATTTAGATCGGCATCAACTCGGGGAATTAGCTTAACCCACTTCACGGTAGAATAATAAAAATAGTTGTTATTTAAACTTACAAAAATTTAGCACGGTTAGATTAGTGCTACCGTGCTAATTTAAAACCTTTAAAATTGTTAAATACAAAACAACACATTGAAACAGTTGGATGCTCGATGTTATATTCAAAATAGAAAGTTGGATACTCGAAGGAGCCGTGGTAGTAGCTACTCTTCTCATAGCTTACGCCACTTATAAATTTGCGAGAGGAGAAACTGAAAGAAGTTTAAGATACTTCTTAAGTGGATTAGCGGCAATCTTACTCGGTTTTTATGGTTGGAACGTATTAATCAGTACTTTTCCTCCCATAACGGGGTTACCAGGTTCAAGTTTATTGTATTACGCTTTAATTGGGGCGTGTTTTGTCAGTGCGGTGGTTTACTTTGCAGTTGGAAGATTTGAGAGAGGAGTCTGGCACCTCGGTGCAACGATACTACTGATAATCGTGCTACTCCTGATTCCGGCACTGGTAAACGTCAATGCTTTTCATTTGAACGTTGGTAGCATGACTGTTAAGGTAAGCGCCGATCCTACGAGAATATACGCCGGACAAACGACCACGATCAAAATAGAAATTGAGGATTACTTTACACCAAAAAATGGTTGGAATGTTGAAGTCTATTTCGGAGATAACACTTCAAAAACGATTAAAACTAACTCTCGTGTAGTTAAGATCGAGCACAGATACGATAAAGATGGCTGTTACGGCGTGAAAGCTCTCGTATCTCGTATTGATGAGCCTTACGTCAAAGGTGTTGGTTTTACGGTTGTAGTCGTTAAAAAACCCGTTCCAGTTTTTACGTGGATATTCTCAAGCATTAATGACAGGATAAACGCATTGATTAACAGTGTATCTGGATTCCTAAATTATCCCATCACAATGGTCTACACACTTCCGATCATCAAGCCGACAGACAGGCTTTATACGATTTACCAAAAGGTTACGCTAGTAGCTTTAGCTGTCTTTGGGCTTTACTTAGCATTTGGGATAGTTCATAGAATATTTACGAAAGAAGCCGTAGATGAGGCCGTAATTGAAAGCATAAAAGAAGCAGTTTACGTCTTGGCGATCATATACTTGGCACCTTATATTTACAACGTATCTGCGAGCATCCTCAACGCAGTAAGTGCTATGCTCGTTGGAAACATTGATGTAGCGCCTTTATATGCTGGCTTAATATCGGCAGTGTTGCTGGCTATAATTTCTGGTTACTTCGTTCCCTTCATTGCAAACATCATAAGTTATGTCGTAATGGCGTTCATAGTAACAGGTGCAATCTGTGCTGTCAAATATTGGCTTATCTTGGCGTTAGTAATTTTATCCCCCTTATTTGCTGTATCTTATCTGCATCCTGCTTTTAAAGGAGCTGTAAGGTTCTACTTAGGTATACTTGCTGGGTTGATGTTAGCAGGGCCACTGTCTGCCGTTTTACTCGCAATATTCTCAGAAACTTTAAAGGGTTCTGGAGGTTTATGGGGTAAGCTCGCTTATGCTTTGGGTAGTCCGCTTCTGCTTGTAGTACTCCCAGTAGTAGTAGGAATGAGCATGACGGGAACTTTTCCAGTTTCATTCATAGGTATGAGCTTGGGTAGAATAGCGAGTTCGTTAGGAATCGATCTTGCAAAAGGATCGTCCAATGTAAGTCAGACAATAGTTAGAACGATTAGAGGTGGCGAAAGGCCAGTCTCGATTCAATCAGTAGGCTTTAGTAGTGGTAGTGGACGGTACATAACTGTTCAAAGATTGGGAGAAGGAGTGAGTATATCTCGCACTGAAGATTTGGGTCTCCCCGAAAATGTTGGAGATGTATTTAAGGTTTGGGACGCCTATGTTAGCTCAAAAGCAGGAGATCTGATTGGTAAGTTCCACATTCACGGTGCTCCCGTTAAGAGCATAAGAGATAGAATTGAAAAGAAGATTGCTGATACAGTGTTAAATCTTACAGTTTACAGAGACGAATTCGTGCAGTATCACAAGCAAAGAATAGCTGAAAACACTAGAAAATTCGTATCAAGTCTGGAGAAAGGTTTACTTTACTCTTACCATGTTCACAGTGGACACATACATCCTAGAACGTTAGCGGGAAGATACTATGAACATTTGGCAGAGCTTGACTTTACGAGTGACTTATCTTATCTTGAAAACGCCAATGCCTATTAAAACGGAAACTAGCCACGAGCAAACACTTCTCTCGAAACCATACTTACTGATCCAAGCACTCTCAATTGTGTCGTAGGTTCCTTCTCCTGCCTCTCTTAACACCGAGGCGTAGGCATTTAGAACGGCAATTAATAGTGGATCCTCAATTACGAGGTTTAGAGACGGAAAGTAAACCTTGTCTCCAGAAACCTTACACGGCTCATGAACGATCCTCCTAAACCTTAAATCTGTTACAGCAATGTATGGATGATGATAAACGCCGTCATCGCTGAGTAAAACCTCATACAAAGGTAATTCTTTGGCGTATACGCTCCACATGAACAAGTTATCGGAGCACCAGTATTTTGGGATAACCAGCGTTCCGGTTTTTCTCCTATCAAACGTGTGCATCAATTGGGAAATGTCTTGGTCGATCGTAATGTTGCTCAGTTCAAACGAGATCAGACCCATCGCGTAAAGTAAGCTATATGTAAGAACTGCAACGGAAAGACTATAATCCTCATCCTCAAACGTCAAAACGTTTGAAATCATCTTGTTAACAGCATCTTCTAACGTTAGGAATTGAGAGGCTAAAGCGTGATCGTAAACTATCCTAAAAGCAGCTTCAAGTAATGGACTTTCAAGCCTCACGGCTACTCCATCGTATCGATGCAAATATCCGTGATCAAACGCAAGGGGAAAAACCTTCTGATTCCAAAAGTACGTAAGAAGGAAGTATTTATCTTCAAAAACATCTTTTATTGTTACGTTTAACCTGAGAATCGAGTCGTCTACGCTATTCGTAACCACTACTTCGTCCCCTTTATCCTTAATTCCGGACAAACCTAAAACGTCGAACCTGAACGGCTTACCTGCTCTTTTTACTGCTTGTCTTATTTGAAGGAACAATAGATATCACCTCGGTGTTTATATGTGCTATGTTGTTGAAAAATATGAGGTGTAATCTCGACCTGTAATTGCGAATACCTTTAACTGACGCTTTGTATAGACATACTCCGTCGTTTAAAACACCAATTATTGTTCCCTCTACCATTTCACCTCTTTTAGTTTGAACGGTAACTTTTGCTTGAGCTTTTACGAGATCGGGAAGCATGATCACTTTACCTTTCTTCAAACGGCTGACAGTAATTCCTTCGACACCAGCACAAATAGATCCAACATACTCTTTGTTGATGAAAATAGTATCAACGATAACCTTAGCCCTTCTGCCGAAAATTTCAGCTTGCGAAAGGATTAGAAACCTATCATCAAACGCCATAAGGTAACCGTAAACAGAAATGCCGCTTAGTTCTTCTACATATACTTCCTTTTCGAGCATTTTCTTAAGAATTTCCTGAATAGAAACCTCTTCCATAATTCTACGACTTTAATTGGAATTTATAACCTCAACTATTTCAGATGCGATCTCGCTTATAGTTGTAGTGCATACACCAATAATTTCAGCTATTCTCGACTTACATGCACCCGAAACATAGTAAGCTACCGCGCCAGCAACGGCGTTGGGCTTATGGCGTGTGCATAGCTGGCTAACTCTTACGAAGATCTCGTAAGCTCTGTCAAAGTCTATACTAAGCTCAGTGCAACATTTTCTGAGAAACGCTAAGCCAAGCCTGATTGGATCGTATTTAAGCCTGTATCTAGCCATTATCTGCTTAGCATACTTGAGTATGAATCTCCGGTCACATTCATCGTCGCATAAATCCTTAGCTGTTAATGGGTAATACGTGAGCTTGCATGCGACGAAGAGCAACGCCTTCAACAAACAACGCCTTTTTTTGTAATGTAGCTTGTCATTGTAAACTTTTCTGGCTAAATATAACGCCTGCTGTTGAACATGCTTGGGATATCCATCTACAGTAGCTAGAAGATCTCTAAGAAACGCTTTAAATTGACTATTATGTTCGTTAAGCCTTCGATGTCTGCTGTTGAAGATTAAACCATCTACATCTAGCTCAGTAGAAATTCCGAAATCGGGGTGGTATAGCTTAAGAGTACTTCCGTGATGACGCCACTTCCTGAAGCCTTCAGCACGTGTGTCAATTCTGTAATCAAGAGGATATCCAACCACGCATCCACATTCTTCACAGACGTATTCCCTTCCATTAAAAATCACTGATCCTCCGCACTCAGGACAGTTCATGAACTTCACCTCATTAATTCATTAAAATAATGAATTATTAAATTGATAAACTTTGTGGTAAGTTCCTAACCTTTTAAATATTTGAGAAAAACGTAAGAAACATGGACATAGAGAACATTAGACAGATATTCAACGTTCTCGGATGCAAGCACTCCATAGAAGTGTTGCTGGCTATCTATATGGGATATGACAGGTCAGATTCTTTGAGAGATCACTTATCTAAGTATAACCTGAGTGAATCGGCTATCAGCAACACCTTGGCTAGATTAGAACACGCAAAACTAATCAAAAGAGAATATATGAAAACAAAACCCCGTAAAGTAAAATACAACCTGACAGAATTAGGAAACTTGTTTGCCAGTTTTATAAACGATCTATGCATGAAATATGGGGTGACCGTATGATGAGGAGGATATTGCTTCTCCTCGTCGCGGTAATTTTGTTACTCGGTTGCACCGGCGTCGAGCACAAAGAGACGCTAAAGGATAGGATTAAGGTGGAATGCGAGAAGATAGAAGGAAAAGTTTGGAAATACTTCGGTGATGAACAGTTAAGCATCGTTGTAATTACGAACAACGAATCTTTGGGATCCGTCGAGGTAATTAAAGAACTGTCCGGTGGGATTCCAGTAAAGGTTTATTATTGGTCCAATTTAAGCAAGGACGAAAAACTTGCCGTAGAAAGCGTCCTTGAAGCGTATTCTCTGCCACTTGAGTTTCCCGTGATAATGGTCATAGGACCACCGATAGTTTACATCAATACGGGTAATCCTATCATACCGCCAATTTTGAAGAGTCTCGCCGAGCAACATCCTTACGTTCTCCTCAATAAGCCCGGAACGAAATATGTCTTTATGTTTGGATACGGGCTAAACCCTGGAATGTTTTCTGAGAAAATTCGCAGTCTTATATCAGAAAATAAAACAGTTGCAGTTTACTATCCCAGCCCCTTCCTCGGTTTCGCGAACTCAATTCTCCTCAATAAGACGTTAGGATTGCCTTTAAACTGTTTAATCGTATTTGACGGAGATAAGATCGTCAAGGTAACGCCACTCAAGGTAAACGTGTCGAGGTTGCTGTTCCTCTACTCGCCAGCCTGTCCACACTGTGAGAAAGTTCTACCGTACATTAAGGAGCTCGCAAAGAGAATGAACGTAACAATGTACGATATTACTAAAAACGAAAGCGTAGCTGAGAAATACGGCATATACGCTGTTCCAACCCTAATAGTCGAAACTAAGGAAGGAGAGATGAGATTGGTTGGCGAAAGTGCTATTATGCACTGGATTAACACATCTCTGGAGGCGAGTAAATGATCCCACTTAGGAGAAAATCCCGATTCGATCAGCTCATAAAAGAAGCTGTATCAACATCTTCACGATCGTTTAGCCTCCAGAAGAGCAAGCTTCAGTGGCATCAGGTATTTGGAGTTGCTTTTTCAGTTATGGATGATAGAGAGAGGGATGAGGCGCTGACGGAATTCGTGAACATAATACGAACCAACGATAGAGGAATCATATACGTAACGACGAAGGATGTCGTAATCAACACAGGCACGCTTAAGATATCCAAAATGGACACGCTATTTTACGTGGGAGTCCCTTCTGAAATTTACGCCTTCTCAGCTAAGCCCGTAAAAAACCCGTTAGAAGATCGGCCAAAAGTCGTAGATCTTGATTTCTGGGGTAGAATGTATTTAAGCGACGGATCCATCGCAAAAGTTTTAGTCGCTTACAGGTTCCCTACAAACCTAAATGAGGGTTTCCTGTACGCTGTTAGATCTCTGGCTAAGGAAATATTCATTGTTTGGAGAAAAATTCCTCTTGGATCTGCTGTAGGTTTAATTGACAGCGCTAAGAGGCGAAAAACAGACTTAGAGTCCACACAAGTTTCAAAAGAGAGAGCAATGTTGGAGTTACTTGGAGATCGCATAATGAGCGGTGAGGATCTCTTAACGTTTCATCTGATCTTCGTCGTAAAAGAGAAAACCTTAGAGGAGCTGAACAGATACACCAAAGATCTAAAAGATACTCTAAAAGGATTTGGAATTGAAGTGCAGGAGATTCCACCCATATACAATAGAGAAGTTTACAACCTCGACGAATCCGTATTATTTTCGTTCGTTGGGCTCGTAAAAAGACATACCGATACCAGTAGCATCAAGACGTGGATTCCGTTCATATCTGAACAGTTGATAGACCCTAACGGTATATTTTTAGGTCACAGTGGAACAGGGGGCTTGGTTATCTTTGACGTTTACTCAAAGCCAAATTATCTTATAACAGTGCTTGGAGAATCCGGTTCTGGAAAATCGATGTTTGCTAAGGTATTCATTAAGAGAATGAAGGATAAGCATGATTTATTGGTGGTTGGAATCGACCCAGAAAGTGAATACACTAAGGTAGCACGGTACTTAGGGTTGGAACCGATCGAACTAAAAGAAAATCAGAAGCTTGGATTAGATCCAATAAAAATAATGCTATCGAGCGATATTTTGACCATCGGTCAGCTTGTGGACATCCTTTCAGATTATTACGCTATTCCCACGAATTTGCAGGGCTTACTTAAGAGTGAGCTGTTCCAGTGGGTAGATAGAAGACGGGATGTGGATAACATAATAGATTTCGTCGATAAGATAAAGGACGCGAGATTAAGGCAATATCTTGTCGGTGCTACTAGTCCTCCAGATGTTTATGTTTACGAAGGTAAAATGCCCAACATCACCGGCTCGGTCGCCTTTGGAATGAGAGATATTAGATCGAAGACACTTAAAGCCTTGATTTCTTCTCTCCTATCTGCGCAGATCTACTCGCAGTTACTTACGAAGGTTAAGAAGAGCCTATTTTTCATAGACGAGATGTGGCTGTTCACCGAGATCCCGTCCTTAATGAATTTGATCAACAACTTGTCTAAAAGAGGGCGTAAATATGGTAACTGCACACTCGTAATAACTCAAAGGGTTGAAGATGTCGTAAAGACGGAAGCTGGAAGAAGCGTGTTAGAGCAAGCTTCGACATCGCTAATCTTCAGGCACGAGCCCGAAAGTTTGAATGTGCTGAAAGATGTATTCAAGCTGAATTCTTCCATATTGGAGTTCATTTCAAAAGCGCCGGTTGGAGTGTGTTTATTTAAAACGGCTGGTCAAAAGCTTAAGCTGAGGGTTAAGCCAACAGAGGAAGAGCTAGAGATGTTCTCTACGACTCCAGTTAGGGGGTGATTATGTGAAAAAAGACGACCACGAAAGCTTAGATGGATTTCTAGCGAGAAGCTTTCCATTCGTGTGGGTGGAGGACCAGCACCTGCTTCAAGAAAGAGTAATATTTAGGTTTACGTTGAAGCATCTATTTCTCATAGGACTAGGCGTAGCTCTACTCGTAAGCTATTGGGTGCTTGGTTTAATTGTACTAATCTTTACGACATTAAGTGCGCTTTATCCGAGAAGAGCTTTAACCCTTGAAACGGAACTTTGGAGCTATATTTTGTTTGTAATGTACAAGTTGACGAAATCTAAGCAGAAGGCTAAAGTTGAACTACCAACAGTGAAACCCGAGGAAGTAACCAGAGAAACGTTGCTTAAGGATATAAGAGTGAACATAACACCGGAGGTAGTGCTAACTGAGGGTATTGAGGATGTATTAGAGTACGTTAAAAGGAAGAAATGAGAGGAGCTAGGCTGGCAATCTGGCTGATAGTGCTCGCTTTTGCCGTAGCATTCAGTATAGGTTTAATGCCGAATCCGGACACCTACTTCTCAAATTTCACTAGTCATGTTTATACCGAATATCCAGAACCGTTTGGATTTGACAGTACGTATATAATTCAAAACTTCGACGAGCTTTACAAACTCGGTTTATTGATGAACGTAACGTTTGAGCGTGGCCACCTTTGGATATCTTCAAAAGGTAAGCCGTTTAAAGATGTTGTAATTCAATTATTAAAAACCGATGCTTGGAATGCAACTCCTCAACAGTACGCAAATTTCGTTAGTTTAGCCGGATACTTCACGTTGAATGGCTTGAACGATTACACAAAGTATTATCTGGGATATAAGAACAATACAATCGCTCTGGCACTTGTGAAATTAAATTATTCCATACCAAAGATTCCTTATCCCCCGACGGCGGATATAATCTTCTATAACTATTCGTGGGTGGAGCAATACACGCTGGTCGTGGGTGATGGTGAGCTAAATTACACGCAGAGCGGGAATTTGCTCATCGTTACGTTGCATCCTTGCTTATTAATTACAAACGACGGAGTTCATGTTCGTAAAGTCTACTTCAAACCTTACACGAAAGCAATAAATTTGACTAGGGGTGGAGTGTTTGATTACGTCGGAGAATACTACGAGGGATACGGCCCGCTGTATCACGTACACTTTGAAGTGAAAAACTATGCAATCGAGAACTTTTACGTCGAAAGACGATATCTGTACTTCGAGAAGTGGAACTTCACATTTTATCCTCTCGTGAAGGTATATAATGGCTCCAAACCCATTTTCGTGAACGTTAGCGTTGATGGAGTTACTAAGAGTTATGAGGTTAAATGCCAGCATGGCTTATGCTACACCTACGCTCCTTTCTCGATCGAAGTAGATTCTCCGAAAGTCGTTCCTGTTACCATTAACCTTACAGATTTCATTCATGTCGGAAATTTAACGGTAAAAAGGGAGGTTAGAGTTGCAACGCTGAAGCTGAAGTTTGTTAGAGAGGGAAATTTACCCGGATGGAACGGGAACAGTTTCATCCACATGAGGATGGTTCCAGAAGTCTGGCGAGTCAGACATCATCCTCCCTGGATTCGTGGGCCAATGAAGCCCAATGCGAGTGCTCTCTGTCAATACCTGCTCGTGATAGAATCCATGTGGATAAACTCTAAATTTGACACGTCTTTTGAGAGATACTGGTTCGATAATCAAATATTGCTGAGTATAAGCTCAATGCCGTTTGAACCAAAATGTATAAGCGAGGATGCTCTGAAATGTCTGCTCTGGAGGGAAGGCAACAAATCATCGCTGAATTATCTCGGGTATGTTCTCTTATCGACCGGAAACTATGTTCACGTTGATAGAGGTGTTATAAGAAACTTCGACTTCGAACCTTTGAACGGTTACGTAATGTACGTGTATTTAGACAACGTTTCAAAGGATTACCTAACTTTACCGCACATCGAACTCGATAAGGGTTACACATTCATAGATAGCCCGGTCATGCAGAAAACAGCTACCGGCCTATGGGTATGGGTGAACGATAGGGGCAAGATCGAGCCTCTGATCGAACCCCTGCACGAGCCGGGGGACTCGCTGGTGTTCGTAAAGGGCGTAAACTTATCTTTCGTCGAGGCTGACTTTGGAGCAATCAAGAGGTCGATCAAGAAGTTTAACGTAACCTATGCGAGAAACATGCTTCTCAACGCGACTAACAGTGATGAGTTTAAGATTTACTTAAAAATATAATTAATAGTAGATTAACTGAGGCGAAACCTAAAAACTTATATAATACCTGTAACTAATGTTATTCACTGAGTACCGGCATTCGAATATGCCGGTATCTACCGGTTAGAGAGGTGATGAAATTGAGAAAACGAGAAAGAAGGGCTAAGTATCTTACTCCAAGGAGATGTCAAGTGCTAGCGACGATATATTGGAGAAAAAAGAATTTTGGAGAGTGCAAAGTTTATGATCTACTTGGGGACATAGGTATAGCTCATATGACACTTTTTGATCATTTAAATGCATTGAAGCAGTTTGGTCTAGTATCTTTTAGTAAACCTGCCAGGAATCTAAGTTCTTCTGACCAAATCGATCTAACTTCAAAAGGAGAAGAAGCTATTGAAAAATTATTCTTAAAATATAATATAAATTTCTCACAACCATTGCCTACAATCTTCCAAAGAATTAGTGAGTTATGGCAAGAAAAGATAGATGATCTTAAAACAATATTCAAAATTCCTTCTTCTGCAGGAGTAAGCTATAGAGTAGGTGGTAAATTATCAAAGATCATGCATGAACTTTTCAAGAGAAACATAACTGAACCAGTTGCTACTAGTTTAGCTATGTACTCAGATATCGATCAATTACTTTATGAGTTAAAAAAGAAGGATAAAAAGCTATTCGATAATGTTTGTAGAGGTTGGTTAAATCTCGAAATTCGTATGGGTAGACTTGCTAGTATATCCATACCAGTAGCAATAAGAAATAGTCTACGCTTATCAACGTTGCAAACATTACTATATTCATCTTGGTTATGGCCTAAAGTTGCTTCAGGAATGTCTTTTAGAAGATATGTGGATGAAGCAACGAGCTTGGGGCTAATCAGTTTAAATAAAACTCTTGGCATAGCACTATCAACTAAACCAACAACATCATATATTCTAGAGTGGCTAGCTTTTAAAACGCATGATAATTTCGAAAATGTCCCTTCACCAAATCCAAAGGTAGCACTACTTATCTACAAAGAAACATTTAACTTCCCAACTGAGGAGGAGATACGAAACCCTGAAATTTCAAGTATTGAGTTGGACTGGCTAAGTTTAGCGAGAGAAATACTCGGAACAGTAGATTATGAAACCATTATAAATAAAACACTTGGACTCCTTAAAGAAAAGGTAGGGGTTATTACTGAATTTGAGGGCAGGCTTATACCCTATGGATATTCTAGAGTTATAGAAGAAGTACAAGATTTAAAAACAAGATTGGGTATACTCTTAAAGTATGCTGAAGAAGGAAATATTCTTTCAAAAATACTTTTGCTGATTCATGCAAACCCAGGTATTACTACGAAACAAATAATGGATAATTTACAGAGGGATAAAATTATTTTGGACAAATATGAAGTTGAAAATGCCATAAATAGCCTCCAGGGAGGAGGACTCGTAATTGCGGGTACTCAACCTGGAGATGTTACAGTATACTACAGTTTCCTTCATGTACCGTATATAACTCCATATCGAGGAAGTAAATTAGATATACCTGAAAAATGTATCAAAGACCTGAATACAGTCATAAGAACTTATATTGTTCATGTTTTGTCAGTTGTTAGGAAAACTTTTAGAGACCCAGAACAACTAAAAGGACTTATCAAAATACTTGAGAAGCTAGCTAAAGGTAAAACATTGAGTGTAGATGACCTTAAAGCTAGCTTTGACAATAAATTTATCTACAGTCTTGTGGGGTTCATAACTCAGCTTGAACCATTTATAAATATAGATTATAAAAATTGGATATTTAAATTGAAAGAAGATACAGAGTCTACAGCATTTATAAGTAAGTTAATTTTAGACCTCTTGGTCTATGAATTGCTAACTGGTAGCGAGGCTCTAAATATGTACGCAAACATATTAACGGATGTGGTAATAAGGAGGAGCTTTAATCTACAACAATTATTAGATGAGTTAAAACAAGCCATTTTTGAGGATATTGCTGACTAATTCTCTTTTTTAGTTGAGAACATCGATATATAGTATTTTTATAGTGGCAATATATGGAGATAGTAATCTAAAATAGCTTAGAGTCAACATTTAGCTTTGTTAGATATCCAGCTGTAAGGCATAACTTGTCCGTTGGAGTTAAAAACTCTAAATAACGCGTGGATGTCATTTCGAGCAACTAACCGAAAATAAGTCTTTAGTCATTTTTAAGACGTAGGTTCCGGTATCTGTTTTGCTTATATCACGGATGTTGGTTACTACGCACGGCAGTTCGATTGTCTTAACGTTATCTCCGTAATAAACTATGAGCAACCAACCGTTAACGTGCAAATCGAACTCAACGTTCTTGCAGGGTGGATCAATCATTATATAGGCAGTTAAATCTTCAGAACTCTCTTCGAATTCCCATTCAACCTTGTAATCTATCCGATGAAACAGTGCAAAAACTATCATCTTGGTATGCTCGTCGATAGCCATCACTCAATCTTTCTTCAAGCATTTATTAAAATTTTCTTATGAAGGTATCGTTCTAATTACCGAACTCTTCAAAATTTCAAAATTCTGTTCCTCCTTTCTCGTTGGCTATTGCTTTACCGTTAGTCATTAATCATTTTTTGTTGACTATTATTTGTTAATTGTTAATTAATTAACGGTTAATATGGTCGATAATTTTATTGTTGAATTATTATTATGGTGTTTTTGTGTTTTTTTGTTTAGTCTTCTTAAAGAGCAACAATAGGTAAGCTTCTGTAAATTATTTATCATTAACTATAAATCATTTTTTGTTAATTGTTAACTGTTAATCGTTAATTGTAAGAAAGGCAATAGTCTCATAAAATATAATAATTCTATAAATTTTAATACATTAAATAAGGAAATATCAATTGTCAAATTATTTGTCAGAATTTTTTAAGTTGTGATGGTTGAGATTAACCCCTCATAACTCACCCTCAATTAGTTCAACAACTTTAAATTTTGAGATTTGCTTTGACTACGTCCTCTTCACCACTCACCTCAAATCACCTATAAAATAGACTTTACAATTCTATGCACCTCGTCAATTTCCTTAAACTTAAACTTATAGTACTGTTTTACTGGTTCTGGTGCATCCTCCCAAACTTCGGCAAAAGCTCTTAGGATGAAGTATGTTACGATATCCTTCTTCTCTAATCCAGTAGCATCTGCTATTACGTCTAGCATTATCTTAACAGCCCTGTTAGATCTTATTCCTATGGTTTCAGGCTTTAATGCCTCCTCAAGTCCCTTCAACTTGAGTTCATCCGTAAATCTTTCAGCGACATCTTTCACACTCTCTGTTACGAGTTTTTCAACTTTCTCCAGAGCTTTCATCCTTTCAGCTTCTTTCTTAAGCTTTCTCTCAAGAATATCCACAATTTCACCTCCTCATCAGTTCTTCAATATCTTTAACGACATTTTCATAAGCTGACAGAACCTCTCTAGCTGAGCGAAGCTTCTTCACAAGATCTTCGATCGATATCCTTTCAATCAACAATCTCTCAAGCGCTACACTTTTAGGGACCGGAGGATATATCTTGACATGCTCTTCCAGAACCTTCAGCCTTTCCATGTTTTTCCTAACTACTGCACTTCTCTTCTCGTATTTCACCGGTAGGATTCCAAGCCAGCTCAGATTTCTGTTGTAAAGCTCTTTAACATCTGCAACAGTGCTTATAAGCAGGGTTAAACCACCTATGGATAGGTAAGATAGCTCCACTGGAGCTAGAACCCTATCAGCTGCAACCAAGGCATTAATTACTAATTTGCTGAGAGTTGGCTGAGTGTCGATGATCACGATATCGTAGCCTTCAACATCATCTAGAACTCGATAAAGCAATCTCTCTCCTCCAACCATAGCACCGAGCTGAAGGTTGTAAGCTTCCAACCGAGGATTAGATGGAACAAAGTCGAATCTGGCATCCATGAAGTTAACTTGTTCTTTCACATCTTCAATCATCAGTTCTGGTTTCTCCTTCTTCAACCTTTTCTCGTAAAACGTCACGTATTCTGAGAATACGTCCGTTATTGTTTTCTCTACCTCGTCTGGATCGTAGCCGAGTGCTAACGTGAACGATGCCTGTGGATCGAGATCTATTGCCAGCACATCGTATCCCTTTTTTGAGAGCAGGTAAGATAGGATAAGAGCTGTGGTCGTTTTTCCCGTTCCACCCTTTTGATTGGCTATTGCAACCTTTAACATTTCACCGTTAGTCATTGATCATTAATCAATTATCGTTAACTATAAATTACTTATCATTTTTTGTTAATTGTTAACTGTTAATTGTAAGTTATTAACAGTTGCTATAATCGATAGGTCAGTGTAGAGGGCTTGCTCTATCTGGTAGTTCTCCTAACAATAAAATAAATCTAAGTGAATTCTCGTAATTTGTTAACCATTAACTGTTAATCGTTAATCGTAAACTTTATATTCTTCTCTATAACAACCCAATTTAAGGTAGGTGCGGAAAATGTCAGAGGTGTTCGTTTACGTCCTTGATCTATTTATCCCGACGGATCTAACGAGAAAAGAAGTTTTGAAAGCATTTAAAGAGGATAAGTTGAAGCCATTCGAATTCATCCGAGAAATCGTTGAAGATAAGGGTGTGAGAGGAATAAAAAATGTAGAGTTTTATGATGCTCTCTTCAGGAGAGATGACTTCCTGCTGGAATATACTGTCGATTTTGCTAATGGGAGAATTGCTGTAAAAGTTGTAGGATCAGAAAATCCCCAGAAAATGCTTAAAGAGTATTACAATTATCTTAGGACCAGATGAAAGAATTTTTCATCAGCATAAGAACTACTTATTTTAGCGGTCGGGGCGGGCTGCCTTAGTCCGTTATCTGATCTGGAGATAGACCCGTAAAACTATTAAACCCCCGACCGACGGGTTCTGTCCCCGGATTGGTCTAAGGCAGCCCGTTCCTAATAAACCTAATCTTATCCTCCCCCTTAATCTTCTTGAAGTATTCAATCTCCTCTCTCATTCCTTCTGTTATCTCATCTCCGAACACCCAGAGCTCATCACAAAACTCCAGTAGCTTCTTATTCATCTCCAAAGCTCTTCTCCTATCGTTGGGGTTGTGATCATCCATGAATTGTGAAAAATAGACGTGAGGAGCAATAGGGATGTAACCCATATCAACAAGCATCCTGCAATACTTCTTTGCCTTCTCTATGTTCTCCTGTTTTCCTTGGAAGGGGGAGCAGACGAATATGATCTTCATGATTGTGTGTAAACCATTGTTTTATAAGGGTTTGACGTAATTAACAGTATGAACATTGATCCTAGCTCCGCGATTTGGGGGTACGGATTTGGCAGGATTAGTGCCGAACAAGAATTTAAGAAGATGATAGAGAAGAAGAGCAGAGATACCAGATTAATCGTTGATATTATGGAAATTAAGGGTAATAGGGTTTTAGTTTATTTGAAGAATGTTGGTAAGGATGCAGTAGGATGGGGGAATTATGGGCTGAGATTAAGGCTATATGAGGTTTTTAAGGAGCCTGAGAAGAAGAGGTTCCTGTTCTTAGAAGTGATTAAGCATGAGGAGCTAATTGGGGAAGCCGAAATAAGTGATGGTTTAGCTCCCAACGAAGAGAAGGTCGTTGAAATTAAGCCAAAGCGAGAGTTAAAGGAGGGTACAACGTACAAGTTAGAGGTTGTAGAAGTGAAGATTGATTATAAAGAGGAGTTGCTAGCGAGATTAACTTTCGATCCTGCTGGCTTAAAGGATGTAGTAGTGAGAATACCCAAGGAAATCTATCTCAAGCTAACAGAGCTTTGTAGTAGGGAGAAATTGAGTCTACCGGATCTACTTAACAAGTTAATCGAGCATTATAAGAGTTCTATCTCTGTTACCTCGGATACTACAACAAATCCTGAAGGCTCTGTCTCTAAAACCTCATAAAGTATTAAAGTATCTGTCGATAACCCTCTAACAGCAATAAATTCGCCAACGGATAGTACTCTTCCCCTTAAAACGAGCTTTATCAAATCTTCCTCCGTTCTCGCAATAATTCTTGGAATCCATGTGTGCTTTGAAAGCTCTTCTCCCGCCAAAACAACCTTCCTTGCTGTCGCAGGTTCAATCTTCTCAACTTCAACGTAGTCTCCAATCTCTATGCCAGCATTTTCTGCTGTAATCTCATCAAGCCAGATAAGCTTCTTATCACTATTCTTAGTCCAGACTTTTGCAGCTGTCTCCACCTTCCCCGAAATGAGTATGTATTCTCCCGGTTGAATTCCTACACTTTTGCTAATTCTGACGATCCCTCTATACCTTTCTTCTTCATTGAGCATTACTGTTTTTAGCTTCATACTTGTCATCCCTTAGACTAAATTGGGCTCTTAGAAGTAGTATCTCATATCCTTTACTGTAAATTCAGTTTTTAATCCAACTTTTATTAGATCTACGACCTTCTCTGCATATTTTATTGTTACTGGATCTCTTAGCATTGGACGTATGGAATTCCAGTCCATTTTTGTTAATGCAAATGCCTGTAGTGCCAGTTCTTCAAGATCCCTTTCCCCATAACATTTAACCAATCCTAATGGTTTAGGGGTGCCAACACCTGGATACATCTTAGCTGACTCAGTATATCCGGTCGTATATAGCCATCCCCTGTTCCCATTCTCATTGTACACGAATGTTCCTCTCTTTGGACTCCTGACACTTAATAATCTCTCATCAGGATCACCGACAATATGAACGAGATCGACATCCGCAGATTTTAGTGCTGATGTAATTCCATCTATCTCCTCTTCCTTAAAATTGAGAGTTCTATGAATTACTACAGACTGTAAATCCCCCTCAAACTCGGATATTGCTTTCATTATTAGCCTTCTCATGCCAGTCTCTGATAGATAGGGCTTAGATGAGAAAAAGTCTGGGTATTGAAGATCTTTATCACTAAAATCTACTGCTGTAATGCTGACATGTTCTCCATACTTGTTTACGATTTCAACAACTCCTATTGCTATTAGTTGGCCATTTTCGTCTCGCCTTATTCCATGTCTTATTCCTATAAATGCTGATGCAGGTGGAATTTCTCTAAGCTTCCATGGTACTCCTCCCGCCTTCACGTATAACCCTAGAGACATGTTCCACAATACATCAGCTAAATCTGAAGGCTCTAAAGATTTCTGTGTAATTACTTGGGTTTTAACATGCTTCTCTATTCCAACTATCTTTACTAATGCCCTTAATCCCAGACCCATCAAACTGCTTGATTCTTTGAATTCCTGAAATTTTTTCTCCAATTCTCTAGGTATATGGACGCATATGACAGTATTGCTACTATAACCGTTATCAATTACATTTTGAATTTTTTGACGATATAATTCTATAAATCTATTTATAAAATCATTATAATCTTTGGCGGAAATAACTTCAGATATCTCTTGCTTTCTTAACAGAATGTACTCCCTAGTATCTGGTATTATTAGCTCAGCCTTGTAAAGTTCATCAAAACCCAGATATGGATAGGGTTTATGTAATTTATAGTCCGAATGTACTCTCTCATTGAATTTACTAAGCAAATTAGTCATTTTTTTAAGATAATCGTCACGTTCGTGGCAGATTACCTCAAGTACAACCTTATCAAAATTTCTTTGCCCAACATTGTAGTCATATGGGCCAAATTTGCTTAACCCATACCTTGGATCTGGTATATATTCTGTTACACCTCTCTTAAATAATAAAGAAGGTTCTGGCCATTGTTTAATCTTCAATCCTATACTTTTTCCAGACATCCTTATCTACCTCTACCTTCCCTTCTATTGGTATGGCACTAATTACTAGAGTAACTCTTCCAATATCAATTTTAATTCTATCTCTACCTTCGCTAATATAGTAAAGAAGAGCTTGTGTGATTGTCGACCATTCTTCTGACCATTTTATGGCTATGCTTCGAAACTTTTTGTAAACTCCAATTCTACTCATCAAAGCCGTACTAGCCTCCACATGTATTACATGGGCTGGAATTTCGTAAGATTTTCCGCTCTTATCAGTAATTTCAACTAACTCTCTGTAACCTTCTGGGCATATATCGTAAGTCTTATCCAGCTTGCTATAGCTGTCAACATAAATTTTTTTACGAGGTATCTTTTTACATACGGCCTTAAATGGGCAGCGTAACTTGCATACGCCTACTATACTTGACATTGAACTTAAGGATGATAAATCTGCTTGAATTAGGGGTGTAACCTTACGACGAATTACAAGTGTAGGAGTTTCACCCATTATGTCCACCTTATACCGAAAACCTTCATGTACTGTCATTTCAATTAAATTAATTGTTCCAGGAATTGTTCCAACCAGCTTATGGATTAAACTAACATTAAACTCCTCCTTTATATCTCTAACCAGCTTTGGTTTTGGATTTGTTATGAATGCTACATTCTTCCTTCCCTTACGACGATCCCATGTGAATCCTATTCCGGTAAAGTATCTCCTAAGCGCCTTATAAATTAGAATACGCAATATGGGAAAATCTCTGACGATGTCAACTTCTAAAGGCTCCATTTCCTCATATCTGATATCTTCTTTATCTAAAGTTTCCTCAAGTTGCTTTGGATCTCCAAGAAAGTATAATATATTTTCATGGTAATGATACTGGAGATTTGAAATCGGCCCTAAGACTGTATTTAGCTCATCATACCTAATTGGGGAGAGAATTTTTAACCTCTTAATTATCTCCGGGTATTTTAATATCTCAAGGATGTTTAGATTAACAGCAGAATTCATCACTTTGAATCCTCTCCTTTTATCATCTTATAGAGCCGTCCAATGAGGGGTGTATTCGTAATAATCGTTAACTTGTCGATTGAACCCTTATTAATTAATCTGTCAAGCAGTCTAAAGGAGAGTATGGTAGAGCAAATTCCTATGATTAAAATTAGCGCTGATAACGATATTTTTGGAGTTTTGTATATAAGTGCTAGATAATCACGCTTAGAAAGTAGATCTAATACTGTGAGTAAGTCTTTCCAGGATACTCCAATTATTAGCTCTATAAGGGTTGTTAAGGCTAGAATCAGAAGAGGTAAAATGTATTTGATGGGAGTAATTTGTGATTTTTTAATAGGAATATATCCTCTTTTGAGAGCGTTTACTCCTTTTATGGCAATATCTAAAGATGACCTATCCATAACATACACTTTCTCTCTTCCAGTTGAGACAAGCAAAAGTAATGCTAATGCATGGGCTTCAGGATCTATAGATGGTAAATCTGTTGGATTTGCTTGCTCTATGGTTGCAGGTTTTAAAATTATGGATTGTGATTTAACCTCAATTAAATCTGATAAGTTTGATAACTCTAGCAGATGATTTAATTCCTCTTCGTTAAGCCCAGATGCTATTAAACTTATAGCATCTCTAATTCCTTCCCTTATTTTGAAGCTCTCCTTCTCATAAAACTCTGCATAGACTAAATCTTCGATTCTTTGTGCTATTTTATTAAGTTCTTCTTTAAAGGACCCACATTTACGGAGACTAATTCCAAGCTTAGCTAAATCCCTTAAATTCAACTTATCGATTTGAGAGAAGTCAAAATCCTTGATTAGGTCTTCAAGTTTAATTTCAGTGAACGATAATCCAAATAACGCGCTAATAGTTCTTGGAGTTAGTTTTCTTAGTTTAGAAGACTTTTCTAAAGCATTTAACAGGTATGATTTAGCGTTGTTAGTAACATTATCAAAATTTTGGCCATCTAAAGCAAATAAAGTGTATGATGCTAAATCAACTGAATTTAGCCAATTTCTATGCATAATCTCGTTGAATACGCTCTCTATGATCTGTTTTTCTTCTTCTCTAACCTTTTTCAGTTCTGATAATAATCTGAAAGCTAAGATTATCCCCGTAATAAACTCTATATCTAAGATTTCTAAGTTACCTAGATTTAGTTCATCTCTGGCAGTCCTAAATTTGGTGTGAATGTAATCATGATCCATGTGTACTCTTGAATTAGCTCGTAAGAGGGCTAGTGCTCCTAGAGAATATGAGAAGAGGTCATCACGATCTCTAGCAATTTCTACTTCAAATTGAAGTTGCCTTTTAAGAGTTCTTACAGCAATATTTTCGGTTTCGGTATATATTAGCTCACTCATAATCTAATCTGAGTTGTAATTTACCCTCTTAAATACTGTCCGCAAACTGGAACAAATCTCTTAGGCTTTATAGGTTTGTCATATTTCTTGATGTCTTCAAGCTCTATAACTAACCAAGGCTTCTTCTTTTTTGAACTCTTACGTCTCCATTTTTCTTGAGATTTAACGTATTCCTTAAGCTCCTCTTTTGTCAAGAATACTCTATCACCGTATATTTCAAAAACTTTCATTGGATCATCGAGTAGTCGAATATTTTTAATTTTAGCCTCTCCAACAAATCCTGTGTCTTCTCTTGATTGGTAAAACACAAACTTCATTCCTGGCTTAAGTTCCTTCCAAACCGTAGCTGGCTTGATAAAAACGTCTTTACCTTCCCTAAAGAATCGATCCATAAATTGTTTTGGAATTGGGAATGATACACCTACAATCTTTGCCATTATGGACACCTCGGTGGAACATCTCAATCTTTCACAGGCTAACTAAATACTTAGACATTAATATTTCTTTATATTGTAAATGGCATCCGAACGATATTTCAGATTTTTCTAAAAGTCAAAAAGCTGGAAAACTATTTAATTTTTTAACGGCTTAACTATATCACAATGAATACTAGGATCGTTTTACTTATACTGGTGATTCTCGTAGCAGCGGTAGGGATTTATCAGATGTATGGTAGTGTTCAAGAGAAATCTTCATCTTTCGTTATAAAGAATGCAAGCATTACCTATGATACTCGATTACAGTCTTATGTACTCGATTTTTATATCATTAATACTGGCGATAAACCAGTGCTTATAGATAGTGTATGGGTCTATAAAGATACTGTTAGTCTTCACAACTTAGTTGGTGGTGCGGTCTTTGTTAAAGACATCACCGACGAATCCGTATACAATAAGCTCATCATTCTTTATGGTTCAAATCCAATACCTCCGAAATATGAGACACGCTTTAGAGCTATCCATTTTGTCCAACATTCATTCTGCCTAGATAGATATTCCAGATTAAAACCTGGAACATATATAATTGAAGTAAGAACCAAAGATGGAACTAAGGTCTTCTACTCAATTTCCTTCGAAAAAAAGAGTGTGTCCATGAGTGTCGTTGATTATACATTGGTTAAACTACAAGTGCCTTACTATAAGCTGAAAGTTCATCTAAGAATAAAAAATACGGGTGAAATTCCTATTTTCATACCAGATGATGTTAAAGTGTATTTAGATGGAGAGTCGTTGAATACTTATTCCAACGGACGTGTAATACTACCTCATCAAACAGAGGATATTGAAATTAATACCACACCAGTAGCACTTATTCCATGCAATGACATAACCAACTGTGCTCACTATATTGAAGATTCCCAAATAATAAATTTAGGATTATCAGAAAATGTACCATCTATGCTTAAGAGTCACAAAGTCACGATTGTGGTAGCTAATAGCAAGGTTAATGTAATCATTCCATCACTAGAAATGAGCGGTCGTATTATTGACATTAAAGTAAAACCAAGGACAGATGCTACAGGTAAAGTATGGGTCAATTTAGAGTCTATAAAACTTAGAGTCAACTACTCGTGGATCACAACGTTAGATGCTGGTTGGTTTAATAGAGTCACAATATGTGTCAATAATCTCTGTGAAAAGTTTACACCCTTAAAAATTGATGCTAAAGCTATAAATGCTAACGAGTATATTGTGGAGCTAAAGAGTGCAGGTACTTATCCAGCTGAAAAAGGCAATAAAGTAAAAGTTCTTGTGTACTACGGTGATATCTTAGTTACGCAAACAGATTTAACCTGAGTTAGAAATACTACTGTTCAACATTTTCAACATTACAAACATCTCACAAGCCTTTTATAACTTTTCTTGTATTTTTGAATAATAAATTTTCATAATTTTACTTAAATATATCTAAATACTTACTTAGCTTAAAGCTGTACACGATATCTTTTAAATCTGCATAAAGTGCTCTTATATCAAAGTCCCTAAGCACATTTTCTATGTCTTTCTTCCAAAACTTATATCGCTTTAATCTCTTATGTAAAATTCCAGATAAAGACTTAACAGGATTGCCACTTCCAAATACATCTACAAGTTGAAAGATTTCAATGTGTTTTATTTTATCGTAAATGAGACCTACTAATGCGAAACGTTTGAGTCTCTGTCTTAGCTCAGTAATCTTCTCTATAGAAACGATCTTCTGATGTTCTACTATATTCCTAATTTTTGTAATTTCAGCAATTGCTAGTTTTCTTAACTCTTTTTCTGTCCTTTTGTAATAACTATTCTCTCTTTTGTCTATAATTAAGTTTAGAGTGTGATGATAAATACGAGGGACATGCAGAGTGTTCTTCAGGCCTTTAATTATGTCCCATATGTCCCTTGATAGTTCTGCAAGCTTATCATATTCTTCTCTGTAAAATTCAAATACCTCTCTTTCACTTGGAAGTACTACTCCCTCTTGAGCTTTCCACACTATCAAAAATGGTATACTTGCCGATAAATCTCGTTTACTTCCTGTTGGATCAGTAACATAAACATGAATTTCAAGTCTTCTACCATGCCATCCTCTCTTTATGTATCTTAGAAGTAAATTGCTTACATCGAAAGATATGTGGGGTAGTCCTATGTTAATACCATGTCTTATATCTGTAATTCTCATCCATGGTAACCATTTTTCAATCCAAACTTTCTTAAAGCCAAGTTTGAGCAAGTCATCTTGAATAACCTCAAGTATATCCTTAATAGTTGCTCGTCCTTTTCTCTCGGAAATTTCATACATGGTGTCTATAAAAAGTCCAAAATTTTTATCTAAGTGTTTCTTAAATTCAATGAACTCTTCCCAGATTTCTTTGACAGCTTGAGCTTTTATGAGAATATCAATATCCTTTGGGCTAGAGACTCGAATGCTACTACCACCAATACCTATCAAATCAACTTTTACTGGGAAGTAATCATTATTAAATTGCTCAGCCTGGTTTATGACATGTTTAATTGCTCTTATTGCAATTTCTGACTTTATGACTTGGCTAAGTTTTTCATACATTGAATTGAGGTAGTCAATAATTTTTAAACACTTTTTCCTCCTAACAGGCTAATTAAGACATCCACAAGTTTTCTTAAACCATCATGATTTTCAATAATATCTAAAAATTCTTTTTCAGTAAAAATGTCAAAAATTAGGTCTTCAATGCTCACTACGCACTTAATAATTGCTAATAATAGAGCTAATTTCTTATGTGCCTCTGGATCCTGTATAACTTTATCTAGCAACCTATCACAAATTTTCGTCAGTTCATCTTTAGTTTCTTCAAGGATAGGTACTATGACAAAATCTTCAATGGCATGTTTATTTACTGGACTTAATTGCAAACCTTGAACTAATAGCATGAGAAGCAGAGTTCGGAGCCAATCATCTTTTTCTAACTGATATATCCTGTAATAGGTTGATTTTATTGGTTCTATTTCTTTAAATTTAAGCTCTTGAACACAGTTGTTAGATATGGACATATATAGTGAGTTCAATCTCTGTTCAAAACTGAGATTTTCAGCATCTTCAGTTGCTACTATAAAGTCTATTGTCGGTTCTGTTAACCCTGCTTGATAATTTAGCACGTCAGCAGTTGATGTGGGAATCTTTTTGTCGGTAGACCAAATAACAATGAACAAATGAACGTTAGTTGAGGATATTTTTAACACCGAAGCGCGGTATATTGGAGACTTTTCTCTGATTTTAAATATTTGACCCAAAATTTTTAATTTTTCATGCTCATGGTTTTTACTGTCAAGGTCAATGACTTGAAAACCGTAGTATTTGAATAGTTTTCTAAACATAGCTTTATAAAAAGATCTGTCAGTTTTACCAGGGACTACTATCAGTGCTACCCTTTTCTGACCCATTAGGGTCAGCCTCCTAATAGATAGTATTGTTATCTTCGAAGATCGACGCCTAATTCTTCGAGGCTTCGCTTAGCCACAAGACCTTTCCATCTACCAGTATCCCTTATTTGACCATCAGCTGTTAATGAAATTCTAAGTACGGAAGCGTGATCTATTACTTCATAATATTCAGCTTTATCTAACAATACCTCGAGAAATTCTGTGCTCTGAGTTGCCAGCACTACTTGATTTCCATCTTTAACAAGTCTAGCAATTAGATCTGCTACTACTGGGACCCCATCAGGATGTACAAATGCTTCTGGAGTATCTATTAAAAATAATGTTGGAGGTTTAGTCATTGCGTAAAGGAGTCCTAATAGAACTACTATTCTATACCCATCACTAAGGGAATATATTGGTATTCGTACTCCTTCATAATCTTTAACGTGCAAAGTTCTGCCGAGAAGTTCAAATCCATTAAACCACCTGATATATTCTCTAATTACATCAATTGCTTCTCTTTCGTTAGGCATACCTCTCCGAGCTCGGGCATAATATAAACTTTCGAACATACCTCGCCAGTAAGAAAACCCTGGATGAAATACTGCCAATTGTATTTCTGATTCTTTAATTTTCCTTTGCCTAATTAAAAGATATTCTGGCATACCACTAATTACAATGGACTTTATTAGATCACCATTCTCGATTGTGTAAATTAACATAGGAGGTCTCCTTGAAAATCGTAAAACTCGTGAGAGTATACGAGGTATATCCTCTTCTGGGATTAATCTGGCTCCTCGTGAGTACGCTCTAGCTATTAAGGATATTTCTATGTTCTCGCCAACTATATTATGTATAACATCAATTAATCTTCGAATAACCTCTGAACGTGTAAGTAATGGCCTGTATCTGGCATGTTCATAAAATGGGATTAATTCATTAGCGTATGTTAAATCACGTTCTATTTCATCTCTTAAGCTCTTACTCAATAATTCAGTTAAATTCTCTAACTTTCTTCTCTCAAGTAATAAGGAAGGATCAGCATTTATATATAATGACATAGTTCTTATTCCTTCTATTTCCCCGTTAACAGCAAAATTAAGAGGTATGAATAGGTTAGGTCTCAGTGTTGAGGTTAAAGTTAGACTTAGTAAAGCCTCATCTGCAGATTTTTGATGAGATGCTAACATATAACCGATTGACTCTAAAATGGCTGTTTTCCCAGAAGCATTGGGTCCTACTAATATGGTTAACTTGTCTAATTCAATATCCAGACTTAATCCAACTGCAGCGATACCTGGTACTTCGTATGGTAACCAAGCTCTTATTCGTTTTACTGCCACAATTACAACTCCTTTTGCATATTATTTAATCTTAATCATAGGATGACAATGGGAATCCATACTTTAGTTGCCAGTGCTCTTGTCAATAAATAATCTTGAAAATCAGAAGATCTATGTTATCTACTATGCCTTCTTAGCCTACAGACATAATATGGTCTGTATTCGATCTCAAAATCTAATTTATTTGCTGGATCGTTAATTATTTCAAGGGTAGTCTTTGTTCGATCGAGAGCGTACTTAACAACATAAAGGTAATACGTTTTACCGTAAAATTTTGCAGCTTTAAACTCATTCTCGGTAAGAGTGATTTTATCAGGTTCATTCTTGAACGATTTTACTTCGATTCTTCTCTTTTCACCAGTGATTGGATCAAAGCTTTCAATATCATACCCTCTACCCTCAGCCGAAACGTCCTTGGGTATTCTTCCTTCTTTTTCTTCCCATTCTAATACGAATTCCATACCAGCGAGTTCGACTTCCCTCTTCTTTTTCCATAGCTCAGGATCAAATTCTTCGATAATATCAGTGATTTTACTCAGAATAGCTCTGTCCTTCGTACTTTCGGCAACGTTTATAAGAATCTCACTAACTCTCTCTGGCTTCAAAACCCAAAACTCGGCTATAGGTTCCGAAAGTTTTTCAGTTATCTTTAGGGCTCTTGCATATTCTCTTTTCTTCCGTTCTTCAATCTCTTTTAGTCTTATCTTTACTATACTCTCATCAAAGTAACGCTTATAGTAGTCTTCCTCCATTTTGAGAGCTTCTAAAGCTATTTTTATCCTTTGCATTAGATACCGCCTTTGCTCGCTCTTTAACTTCTCAATGTATTCCCTGTTAGAAATTTCAAGCTTTTTTAGGCTTAATCTTTTGAAAATCTCCTTTTCGACGTCTTCGGTAAGAACAAGAGGCTCTAGGGTCTGTAAAAAGCTGTAAGGTTTGACTTCACCGTTAAAGATAACTACTGGAATTTCAAAGAAGGGGTTGCCAAAATTATCAAAGAGTTTCAAAATTCTTATTTCACCATAACCTTCAGTATCCCCTGTGAAGATCACTTTTCCTCTCTTGCACATACCAATGTATATGGCTTTTCTAATTACGGGATTATCAAGCTTAAGATCCCTCCTGCTGAGAGTGTTTTCATACTTCAGGTCAAGAATTTCAGCTTTTGTAGGCTTCTTTTCCAGAAGTATACTATCGATATCAATCTCATCGCTTCGTATCTCAAAGAATACAAAATCATCGTAAAAGTTTCCACTTCCGAGTCCAGCCTCACGGAAATAAAAGAGATACTTTCGAATGTCCTCTTCCGTTATTAGCTCAATTACACCCCTATCTTCAAATAGTTTCTCAGCCCTTACGTGCCTCTTTGCAGCTTCAGCCTTTTCTAAAACGAGCCTGATTCTCTCAAGAATTGGCTTTCCTCTTTCAAACTTCTCTTTTACTTCTTCAGCTGCCTCTTCAACTTCATCCCTAACGTAAGCCTTTCGAATCTCCTCTTCAATATCTTTCTCAGAGATTATTGTCCCTATTATCTCAATGCTACCTATATCAAAATCTCTTTCGATTGTTCTTATTTTCTCGATAACAACCTCTAAAACCCTTCTTTCGACCTTAAAAACTGGTAGCATGCCATAGACGAATATATTATGCTTCTGTCCATAACGGTAGACTCTACCTACTCTCTGAATGTATACAACCGGATTCCATGGTATTTCATAGTGGATTATAACGTTAGCGGCCTGCAGATTAAGGCTTTCACCGGCAGCATCCGTAGCAACCAATATCTTAGCTCGATTCCATAACTCTGCAACAGCATTTTTCTTCTCTTCATGACTCATTCCACCATGAATAATTACGACATTTTCGGGTCCATAAACTTCTTCAAGGACTTTCTTGAGGCTAAATAGCGTTGCTAAAAATTGTGTAAAGATAATTATCTTGTATCCTCTTTGTAGTGGTTCTTTAATGATCTGTAGGAGCTTCTCAGTTTTGCTATCCCTTCCCCTTTCAAGTAATCTCTCTCCAAGCTCTATTAATTCCTGCAGAATTTCTTTTTCTGTTTCAATAAGCTCTCTTTTTTCTGGAGGAACATATTCCAAAATTTTGTTTCTTAGCTCTTCAACTCTTGCGTCATCACCTTCTTCTTCTGCCTGATTGATTTGCATTAAGAGGTCATCAAGGTTATATGTTTCTGCGGCTCCTTCGATGAGTCGCTTTAGCCTTCTTTTTAGAGCGGCAACACCTGCAGTAATACTCGACGAAACTGTTCTTCCAATAATCGTAGCAACGAGTCCAATACCCCTATTATTCTCCTGCTCAGCAAGTTTGTAGTAATTCCTAATGTAGTTCTCAACTCTCCAGTAGAATTCTTTCTCTTCCTTATCCGGTTCTATTTCAAACGTTTGAGTTATAACTACCTGTGGAAATATCTTCTTTCCTTCAAGATCAACAACATCTCTCTTCCTTCGCCTAAAGGTATAATTTTTAACGAATTCCTCCCAATTGGTTTCATCGACGTTCCTGTTTATCAGACTAAGCCTGTAAATGAAGTTCTCTTCTTTGCCATCGTGAGGTGTAGCTGTTAATGCAAGCATATGCCTTGTTCTATCTCTTAAAACTTGAATAAGCTGAGCTCTTCTGTTTTCGGGTGTAGCCCTATGAAGTTCATCAATGACAACTATATCCCATCTATACTGTCCTTCTTCAATTCTGGATAACCACCTTTCACTCTTTAGCGTATCCATTGAAATGATTAGCCATTTCTGCTCTAGTGGATCTTTTCCTTCATTAAGGACTTCCTTGAAGAGTGGGAATTTTACACCAAATTTACTTTCCAATTCATCCTGCCACTGGTATTGAACAGCTGGAGGTGTAACTATCAGAACCCTCGTATTTTCATTTCGCAGGATCATCTCCTTTATAAATAATCCAGCAAGTATTGTTTTACCCAATCCCGTTTCGTATGCTATTAACACTCTTACGGGCATTCCGCTGTCCGCTAAATCAAGTAGGTTGAGAAAGTCTTCAAGCTGATATGGTAGGAGATTAATCTTTGAGGCGGCAAGAACGCTGATAGGATCGTAAATATACTTTGTGTAGAGGTAATATGAATCGCATGCAACTCTGAAGAGAGGATATAGCATAATCTCACCCTAGAAAGATATTTCCAAACTTTTCCTGAAAAGCTTTAAGAATAAAATTGAATTCATGAGGCTCAAGTACTCCTAAACCGTAGCCATCGATGTAATCTTGAATCTTTACGAATTTCTTAACTACTGGCTCTCCTGAAAAGATCATAGCTGAAAAGGAAACTCGCCAAGGAAAGATTACTCTTTTTAATTTTAGCTCAATATCCCAAATTGGAGTTTGATCATCAAAATATCTTTCTTTTATAACTCCAATGGCATGAATTTCTCCTGTTTTCGCAATTTGAAAAACTGCAATATCAAAAGGCTTTATCTGGTTATATTTTCCTAAGAAATTCCTCCAGTTCTTCTTTAGCTTATCTTTTAGTTTCTCTCGGTCTTCACTGATGTAATCTGGATCGAAGAATCCCCATAGTAAGTGCTTACATCCGGTTTCAATGTTTTCAAGGTTATTGGAACTAAAGATCCAGTAGGTCATTTGATTCCCCACCTCTCCAATCCAATCGTCTTTATGTGCTTCAATATCTCTGCAGCTTTCTTTGCTTCTCTATCGTTCTGTCTCTTTGGATCTTGCCTAATCTTTGCAAGAGCTTCGAGAACACCGATTACGGCTTTTCTCGAATATGGACATTCGCTCATAACCTTGTCAAAGCCCTTTAATCCCTCAATGTCGTAGGCTCTCAGAGCTCTGTGAACGTAATCGATTAGGCTACTGCCCTTTATGGCATCGTAGCCAGCAACTTCAAGGTTGAGATCTCCTCTGTAGTAATCTTGGAGGATAACGACTTTTCTACCCATCTTCTTTTCTACCTTAATTATTCTGCTCTTTTCAAGGTCTTTTTCGCTCAATCCAAGGCTCTTAATGAACTGATTGGCGGTGTCGTAGTCCATCGTATCCATACCGTTAAGGCGGGAGTAAACGTAGAATGTCGTGACAGGATCAGCTTCTTCTCCGATCGTCTTCCTCGTTATGTATTTTGCCATTATCGTTTGAGCGATTTCAATCGCACTTTTAGCTGTTATTTTACCTGAATAGCTCTTGATTTCTGCGTAGTCTGTGAGAACTTCTAAGGCAACTCCCATCGCAGCGACAAGAAGGTCAGAACCCTTAAGTCCGTATTTTTCTAACATCTCCGCTCTTTCGTAGATTCTCTTTTCGATCTCTGGCATTACATCCTCAAGAAAGCCTACTTTGTTTTCCTTCCTTTTTCTTGCCGAGATTATTAGGCTATGATAAATGGACTTCTTCCCTCTTGCTACTACGCTCTCTGTGCTTTCAGTGTGAATTGGGAAGGTTGCGGTGATGTTGAAACCAGATTGTCTCAAAGCTTCAAGAACGAAATACCAAGCTTCAGGGCTTTTGTGAGCAAAGAAGAGAACGAGGATTCCATCATCGTCAAGAAGGTTGTATATGTTCTGCATTGTTTTTATGAAGAGTTTGTTGAAGAATTCCTTGTCTCTGTTTCCTCCAACGTCGAGTTCTTCTTTTGTTTCTACTTTATCGTTCTTGAAAAATCTGGATTCTTTTTCAAAGAGATGTCCGACTATACGTTTGTGCCAGACGTAAAAGACTTCGCTAACTTCACCGTATGGAATATCATCGTAATAGGGCGGATCGGTAACTATGATTTTGAATGTCCTTTGGGGATTCCATGAAGCTGTTGATTCGTTTATTACTTCGATTGAGCCTTGCGAAGAAGAAAGCTTCTCAATTGAGTATTTTAAAGCGTTAAGAACGTCACTTATGTTGCTTATTAAAGTTCCCGATGATTTTACAAAGGGATTAACTTCTGTATGGTTCCACATCATCGCTATGCCTCTCTGAGTGAACACATGAGCAATTACCTCGTAACTTGAATGCCACGTAGTTCCTCTACAATTGTAATCAACATGCTTTGCAAGAATTGTCGAAAGGTAAACGCCTACTGCCTTTGCATATTCTTCATTCTTCTCAGTAATTTCATCAACGATTTTTCTTGCCTTTTCAACGAATTTTATCATTAAAAGCAACTGTCTCGGATTGAAGAGCTGATACCATTTTGGTAAATAGTTCTTGGTTGATAGTCTTCTATTATCATCAGGCATCTCATTATCAGGAATTAACCCCTCTCTGTAAAATCTAAACCAATTCTTCTTAAGCTCTTTCTTAGCTTCTTCAAAGGCCTTTAAATCCTCATCAGAAGGAATATCGTATTCTTTTCCACCTCTATTGCCAGAAAGTAAAACAACCGCAAGCATCTTTTCCTTCTCGTTTTCCCTTATCTGCTTAACAATCTCATCATTGGGTATATGTGCTCCACATTTCAAACAAACTCCATTTCCTCGTGAAACATTTCCTTCAGGGGCTATTCCCTCTTTAATCTCAAGTTTCAGCTCCTCACTCTCAATTTTGTAGGCAAGATATAAGTTCTTGCCACTCTTAGTTTTAGCAAGTTGCCATGAGCCAACCAAAGGCGTTTCAAAACCACACTGTGGACACTTAACAACCCAAGCGTAAATGTATGCCGCAACATCCTTTCCGTTATGCTCTGGATAGAATTTGCCAAGCTCCTCCTTAAGCTCGTTGAAGATTTGATTTGCATACTTCTTAACATCGTAGTATAGTTTCATTCCATACTTTTTCGGATATTCAAGAGTTGCTTTCAAAATTAAATAAGCAACAGGATTGTAATCGACTGCAACAGCATTACAACCCAATCTTAAAGCTTCAAAAGGAATCGAGCCTCCACCAGCAAACGGATCGAGAATAGTTGGAATTTCCCCCCACGTTTTGATTATTGCATCTCTCAAATATTCTGCTGGCGGATCCTGAGTGTGAGCCCTTGGCCCCTCGTCTATATTTCTTGGGATTCTTAAGATATGTAACAAACTCGTCTTTAAATTGCCATTATTCATGAACGACTTTGGAATGTTTTCCTTAGAAAGTAACGCACCCAATACTGCAGCTCTTGCAGTTATTAATGGCTTTCTTGCCCACCAGTAATGTAACTCAAAAATAGGTGGCTTGGCGTTTCCAAGCTTCTCCTTTCTTGCTTCCTCACTTATCTCCTCAACCGGGATAAATTCTTCAATCAGCAGTTTTCTCATAAGCGTTCACCTTATCCAGAGTATATCAGGATAAACACCCTCAAATTCTCTATCACCAGTGACTATAACTCCTTTCTTATCGATAGCAGTAGCGACGACAAAGGCATCTGCATAGGATAAGCTGTGCATAGCTTTAATCCTTCCAGCAGTCAAAGCTAAACTTTCATTAACTTCTACAAACTCAATAGGCAACCTTTTTACAATTGCTATTGCTTCGTTAGCCTTTGCAGTCCCAAACTCTCTTGCAACTATATAGTAAACCTCCCCAAGATTGACGTAGTTCATGAACAGCTTTACCTCGCCTCTCTCAGCCTTATCAATGAGTTCTTCGACCTTATCTGCACCCTCTTCATTACCGAGATATGCAAGAATGGCAAAGCTATCCAAGACGTAATTCATTTTTTCATCTCCCTCTCTTTCTCCTCCTTCTTATACTCAGCCATTATCTCGTCAAGCTTCCTCTTAAACTTCAGAAAGCCTCTTCCCTTGGTCTTAGGAACGGGAACTATGACCATCTCACCCCCAAAATCCAAAATCTCCACTTCACTTCCGGCTTCAATTCCATACTTCCTCCTCAACTCCGCTGGTAGAACTATCTGCCCTTTAGTCGATATCTTAACAGGCATACAATCACCGTACAATGTTCTACCAACTTAGATATATGTTTTACCTTATGCTAACTTTTCCTAACAATAACTTATTAAGTGTGTCTAAAATCTGGTGCATACATCTCGTGAGCATACTTAAATTTTGTAAAATCGCTAAAGTATGGTATGGGAATAAGCGATTTTGATGGCAAGACATTTGTAGCGTACATAGATATCTCTGGATTTAAGAAAATGATGAAAGACAGACGAAAAGCGTTAAGAGTGTTGGATGAATTTTATAGGGCTGGATATACAGCTTTAAGAGATCAAAAAGATAGCAATCATAAAGTAGAGGGGATTTTTGTATCAGATTGTGGAATCCTGTTTGTTAGAGGACAAAATCCGATAGATCAGCTAGTAGCGTTATTGAGCGTTGTAATCTCACTATTATCGATAAATTTTCAACTCTTCTGCTATTTATATCGAGATTTTAATTAATATGCAATCACTAAATTATGTTCTACTTGTTGAACATTTTGTGGACGATATTTCGAAATTTTTTTAAAAATGTGCTTATACTCAGTATAGGGGGATGTGTTATGGAAAATCAACCGACACTAAGAAAAAATCTTGAACAAAAAACATATGTAATTGAAGTTTATAGCAAAAAACTTAATAAAAATATAAAAATTGTGGTTAATAACACCTTGGATGATTTCATTGAAAATCTTGTAAAACAGTCCCATTGGGGACTAAGACCTGAATGGACTGATTGGTCTAATTGGCAGAATTGGGATGATTGGGGTCAGTGGGGGCAGTGGAGTGCATGGGATAATGCGGATTAATAAGAATCTTAATTCTATATATATTGCCCCTACTTACAAGTGTATAAATAATTGTAAAGTCTGTCCTGTTTACTCAAAACGAGTATCTATGAAGACCCACGAATTGAAATACACTTTAATATTATACGATCTGAAGAAAAAGATTAAATCCCTTAAGGGAAAAAATATTAAGTTAAGAGTTGAAATTTCTGGTGGAGAACCATTAATGTATTCTGACATATTCCCTTTAATAGAGAATATTTTAGATTTGGATGAAATAGACTATATATCAATATTGTCTAATCTAGAGCTCGTAAAAAATATGCAAAGTGATCTAAAAAATCTCAAAAAAATAAGCTCTAAAAAAATAATATTTGTAACTGCATATTACCACCATAAACCCGAAATACATGACTACATCAGTGGTCGGAAAGGAAGCTTTATAGATAAGACTAAAGGAGTCCACTTATTAGTTAGTATGGGTTATCTTGTTCACTTTAAGACCTTAATTACGAGACTTAATTATGATCAGATAGAGGCACTTGTAGAGTTCCTCATTGATGAATTTGACGAAATAACTAATTTTACATTTTCAGTTCATGGATTAGATATTACTGGTAACGCTTTACGTTATGCAAAAGAAATAGCTGTTAGCTACACCGAGTGTATGCCACATATTGAAGAGTTTCTTGATTATCTTGAAAGTAGTGGCCTTATCAGGAAGATCAAAGTTCATCTTTTCAGTATTCCGTTGTGCTTACTGGATCCATATTATTGGAAATATGCGGGTATCTCAGAAGCACTAACTACTTATGCCTTATACCTAGATGCTCAAGGTAATAGGGTTGAAGATCAGGATTTAAGAGATTTTCCATCATCAAAGTGTAGTAAATGTGCATTATACTACATTTGTCCGAAACCATGGAAGTCATATGTAGAGTACTTCGGTGATAAAGAATTAAATCCTATATCACCTAGTTTAGGTGAGGAGTATGACAAATAGGACAATTAAAAGAGTTAACATATTAATAAATGATTTTTGCTCAAGTATGTGGTTTCCATCATTTATTCTTGTAGTGGATGAAAATTCTATGACTAAACTAAAGATCGGAGCAGAGTTAATGATTGAAACTGCAAGAACTGACGTGAGATTAGATGCTATTGAGGAGTTTTTGGCCGAGTTAAGTAACATTCACAATTTATCTAAATTTCTAGATAAGAAATATTTAGTTAAATACTATATTATAAATGTGATATCTAAAGATGTATGTTATATACAAAATTATAGAGGTACTGGCTACATTCTTAAAATTGACGCAAAAGATTGTATGAAGAAATATGAACGCTTTAACATTGTTGATGATGTAGTAGCGCAGTCAAGTAGAATTTTTCCTTGTAGGTTCTTTTTCAAACCAACATTTTTTGTCATTGATTTAACATATAAGTGTAATCTTAATTGTATATATTGTGTCAGAAAAAGATTTAATTACAATAAAAATAATAGTAATATAAGCAAACAAATCTTAACAAAAATCGTTGAGTTAATAAAACAGGCTGTAGATAAGTTCAATTTAGATAGAGTTTATATTCAACCTTATGGTGGTGAACCAACACTTTATAATGAATTGATATTTTATCTTGATGATTTATTAAATACAACTATTGGAAAAGGTAAGTATAAAATAGTCTTAGAGACTAATGGTATAGGTATTACACCCGATATTGCTCATGAATTCTATAGAAGAGGTATAGGAATAGGGCTTAGTATTGATGGTCCTGAGAATGTACATGACATGCAAAGAGGACGAGGATCCTACAGAGTAGTTGTTAATGCTTTAAATAACTTAATAAACGCAGGTTATAAAATGGAGGAGATAGGAGTAATTAGCGTTATAACAAAGTATAGCATCGATAAACTGGATACTATCGTTAATCACTTAATAAATGAGCTAGGATTTACAATAGTTCATTTGAATTATCCCATTCATAGTAGTGATAATGTCCGACCTCAAATTGAGATATATGCCCGAGAGATAGTTAGAGTTTTCACTGAACTTATAAATAATAATAAAAATATTAAAATTAGACCATTAACAGAGTTGATATTCTCTATGTTTATTGGTCACAGTCATTCTGTCTGTTACCAATATGATGGTTGCTATGCTGGAATGTCAATGTTATCTTTTGACATCCATGGTAATATATATCCATGCCCTGAACTTGTAGGTTTATCGGAGTATGCCTTAGGAAATATTAATAGAATAAGTGGTATCGAAGACATTAAGAAAAGATCTGCAAACTTTCGCAAAAAGGTATGTTATAGTTTCAAGGAACTAATTCCAGGAAAAGGATATGGTTGTATTGCATTTCATAAGAGAATAGGTACCACTGACCAAGTAAATATGTATAGTACTCTTTTTAAAGAACTTATAATAAAAATTGCAAACGATACTAAATTCAGATATAATCTCGAGCAATATTTAGCTAACGCATTAAATAGATATTACAGAAATTTAGATAGTAATTCTTAGATATCTCTCTTCATACTCTATTGGATCTCGTATATTACCATAAGGTCCAACATAATATATTATCCCCTTGTAAGGTACAACCTCAACTATGGCATTATACTTATTACGGATCTCACTTATTATTTGATCTAAAAATTTATCTTCATTAATAGAAAATGAGGAAATTCTGAGTTGTGGCGGAGATAGTATACCAATGCTATTAGTTAAACTAATGTAGAAGTCTAACATACTCAATAGTAACTCTATTTCTTCTTCTTTTTGTGGTTTTAAATATATTTTATTTTTATCTAAACAATTAAACCTAACAAATCTTATGCTATTTATTACATTTTTAGCACCAGTAATACTCAATATTTTAATTATATAATTCATCATCTTTTTTTCATTAATATTTCTCAAAAAGTTAGATATCACAGATCTTAATTCTATAAAGCATGACCCGCCCATATTTACACAATAATGTATGAGCTTAATCAATGTCTCATTGAATTTATCGAACCATAGTCTTCTTGTCCATTGATAGTAGCTTTCTTTGTCATGCCCGTATATACTAACTTGAATGTATAAAGTAATGTTATTGTTGACGGTTGTATTTACCAATTCTTTCAAAATTTTTTTAGTATTGCTAGTGCTATGTGTGATTAAATGAGTTTGAACTATTATTTTATCGAAAACTTTAGATAGAGTCCCAATAATATCAATAAAATTAGGGTGGAGTAAAGGTTCTCCTCCTGATACTACGGCAACGCTATTTTTTTTATTATAAATATTCTTAATATATTTTATTACTTTATTTAACTTGTATAAATTTATATCTATAGTATCTTTACTCTTCATAGGACATGTTATACAGTCATTCATACATCGGTAAGTAATATCGAAATAAAAAAGATTTCTTTCTCGTATTGGTATTTCCATTATACTAATCAATGCGACCACCTTCTACCTATTTGTTACACTTTATAATTATGCCACCATCAATAGTTAATAGTTACGGTAATGTGCTCGGTTGAAAAATAACCGTACACCTTAGCGAGTATATAAATTGCATAAAACTTCTGATAACTCATTTAAAAGATTTATCTCGACGGACATCTAATTTTCAACAAAGCAACGGTAATATTTATCTTACTTCACTTAACAGCCTTAGCTCGTCTATAATGTTCTCAGTCATATAACATTTAACATTAAATAGAATTTTAGGATTAAGACAATAAAAAATGAAGTTTTCAAAACGATAAAACCCTACAAAAGATCATATAGCACTCTAAAGGCATAAGCCCCCTTTGAATTAGAAGATAGTTTCCAAGCCCAGAAAAACACCTCCTCAGGCGGTAAATTAAGGATAGCATCAATAAGCTTATACCTTTGTTCAGCTCTCTTCATCGAATTGAGAACTTTAAAAGCAACGTATACCCTCATGGCTTTCTCGACATCATCAGTCTTATTCTCTATTTTCAGCTTCTTCATCAAACTCTTTATCGCCTCTTTCCTCCAAGACGTTGCTGAGGCAATCTTCATTCTATATCCTTTATCTTTGTTCTGGAAATTCTCGTACATGGTAATATACTTCTCAGTCTCAACGATTTCGTAAATAGTATTTTTGAATGCGAGCATTTACGTCACCTTAAACCACTTCTGCGATTTTGTCGTTGTAAGTTGCTCAACAAATAGCTTAAAGTCTTCATCAATCTTAACAGGATTTTCAAGCTCTAATTCAAGCGTATATTCGGGATTCTTATCAAGGCTTGCAATCTTCTGTAAGATTTCATCTACGACTCCGGTCTTAGCAAGTTCAACCTCACACTTAAAGGATGTAACATTCTTTCCTTCAACTTCGACCTTAATGGTTCCTGAAAGGTTTAAGAATGGAACTGCACCGCTTATACTCAGCGAATCTTCCTTTAAGTTATCCGATCCCTTACCGGAAACTTTGATAAGAGTAACACCCTTACCACTGAATTCCTCAAATCTCTCAAGAAGATCATCTGAAGGAACTAAAATTTCTTTAGGTTTAGGTGGCTGTGGAGGAGGTGTAACTACTGGAGGTTGTTCAACTTTTCTAAGCTTCTCTTTAATTTCGTCAGCGTATTCCTTCCTGAAGATGTATGTCAATTCACCTTCATTTCCGAAAGCGTCTAAGACTGCCTTAGCTTCGTCATTCTCAAGTTCTACTCCGCTTTCAAGCTTCTGTATTAGCAAAATATCCCCAGCGAACAACTCAAGTCTGTCCGATCGCTTTGCGGCATCAATTATGTCCTTTCTGCTATACTCCAAGAGCTGTGAATCTATCTTCGAAACTTCCTCGTACTTCTTATCTCCGAGAACCTCAATGATTTTCTCGGCTATCAAATCAGCTCTCTTCTTCTTCGCAACTTCGAGAAGCTTTTCTGCAAAATCTTTTTTAAGGATGTAATCTGAACTTCTAATCTCAGCTACCTCAACACCCATTTTGAGGTTCTTGAGAATTTCATCACTTTTTTCAAGGTCAACTTCCTCAGGTTCACAGATTTCTCCTTTGAAAATGGCGATATCCCCGGTTTTAACTAACTCTTTCAAGCTTGCTTTTAGAAGCTTTGCTGGGATGAATGGATAGCTTGTTGAATTTGCAACGGTTTGGATAAGATCTGAGAACTTCACATAATCCTTTTCAAGACCCATTACTCCTTCAACGTAGTCTATACTTGCGGTGCTTATGACCTTACCATACTTCTTTTCAAGATCTTCAAATATTCTCTCAGAATACTTCGCCTTGTCATCGTAGGTTATGGGCGATATTTTCCCAGATACTATGTCGTTCTTCTTGTAAAATATTGCATAAGTATATATGTTTATCAGTTTTTGAGCAGCTTTTGCATAGATTTTCTTCTGAATATCTTTAAGTTCTTTCAAGAATTCCTTATCTTTTGACCTTTCCTTCTTCAACTTCTCGCATGCAATTAATTCCTTAATTGTATCTCTAAATGTGGGTATCTCTGACGGTATTGGGAACAGTAAAATAACTGAATTTCTGTTTGGCGTAGTTATTGAAAGCATTTGTGAGAATATCCTACTGTAAACTTCTCTTCTTATAACATCTTCAGGTTCACTCTCATACTCTTTAGTGCTCTTTATTGCCCTATAATAGCTAAAAACATCTTCATAGTCTATTACAAAAATGTTCAGCCTGTTTGGATCGGTATTATCATTCTTTATCTCTTTATCAAAGACATTAACAGCTATAATCTCCGTAGATGGAATTATCTTAGAGACAAACTCTTTTTGAAGATGTAACTTAACTTCTTCATCTTTAACATCTCTGGCAGCAATCCTGACTAAAGCTCTTGGATTTACTTCAGTCTTAAAGAAGTATCTATCTGTTCCTTCGGCTCTGAATAAGTGTGTCGTGATCTCATCATATAACCTTTCAAGATACGTATCTATTGTCGATGGATCGAGATTAACATCGCCAAGTGCTTTGAATATCATCCTACCATTTGCACCACGCTTTGTTTCGTCTGGGAAGAGAGAGTAGAGGTAAACCGTGGTTGCAATCCTTACAAAATTACCGAATCTAATCTTACCACCATCAGCCTGCTGGGCATGAGCGGTCCCTTCACTTGTAGCTATATCGGTTTGAACAACCTGATCAAGTTTCTTTCCAAAAATTTCAGCTGTAAGCTTGCTTCTAAGTTCGGAATCGGACAGATCAACCTCACCAGCAGAAATGAAGAGACTTGTTTCTGGTAACTCATCAACATGCCTCAATAAGTTTACTATAACTCTTGCCATTATCTTAAGAATACCTCTCGTTCTCTGGAAGTTTTCGTAGGTGCCAATTCTACCAAAGAATATCTCTTCAATTAGTTCGGGATGGAAGGGATAGCATTTGGCTAATCTTTCTTCCCTGTAAGCGTCGGCAACCCCAAGCTTGGCAACGTAAAGCTCATGGAGAGCTTTGGCAACCTTCTTGGCGAAGTTTTCATCAATGTGCTTTACAAATCTCTTCTTCAGAATTCTTATTATATCCTCCTTTGAAACGGGCTCTATCCTTATTGCCCCTCTTTCAGCTACTGCGGTGATATCTCTCAAAATTTTAGCCTCTTTTTGATAAGCTTCACTTTCTGGTATTGTAAGCACGACAATAGAAGTCTTTGTAGCCTCTGTAGCGACAAAGAGTGAGTGTATAAAGCCCTTATTTTGGGCAATCCTACCGTTACCTTCTTTTTCACCCATAATCTTAGAGAAGTAAACTACAAGTTCATCAAGGAGAAAAATAACAGGCTTACCGATTCTTCTTATAGCGTTTTCAATTTCTTGAGCTGTAGGGGGTAAAGTTCTTGAAGCTATGGAATCATCTCCTAATTCTTTTCCGATAACGTTCCAAAGGTTTGTTTCAGGATCGATGTTGTGTCCATCTATTGCAACTATCTTTACTTCAGGGATAGTTTCGAGTCCGAGTTCTTTGAGAATCTGTCTAATCTCTTGACTGTTTAAAGCTACATCTCTATTCTTAAAGACGTGGTAAAGCATGACGAGAGTGTGAGTTTTACCGCCTCCAAAAGTAGTATCAAGAATTATTGCGTAGGATTCGTCTGATATGGATGCCACTCGTGATAAAACTCTCATTAGTATGTTCTTCATGTAATCCGAAAAGTGCGTCTTTTTGAAAAACTGAACCGGATCAAGATAGATAGGATGAGCGTTCCCGCTGAGAAAGTTTGAGAATTCTACTTCAAAGATTGCTTCATTTATGCTTGCATGAGGGTTCGATGCAATTCTAACTAACTCATCGTCGAAAATGACTTTACCTTCTTTTATCGCATTCTTAAGAGATATAGACTCAAAGTCATAGACTGTCATAGTCTCCCTCTATAATTATGATTTTGCTTCTTTTAAAATTAATTCATAATTTTCTCTTGGGATCTCTCGCATAGCCTTTCCCATTAAATGCCCAGACCACTTTCTCTTGTTCGTAATAAACTTCAGCTTGGGAATCAGAGGTTTAAGTTCAATAGGCTTATCGAATATCTTAACAGGTTTGATTTTAACTCTCCAAGGGAATGTTTCTCCACTACTTCTCATACCCTTAGAACTAAAAATTCTCGTGGAATCCTTAAACGGCTCGGAAATGACTTCATAAACAGCTACGATTCTCGGTTCTTTAACCTCGTTATTGACTCTCTCCTGCTTGAGGTAGATCACAAGCTTATCGCTCGGCTTAACCTTTGCAATCGTATTCTTATGCCTTTCAGGAACGCCCCAAATATTCTTTTCCTTTATCACTTTCCAATTTGCTTCATTCGTAATGCAAAGCCAATAAGCCATTAAATCACCTCTTTACGTTAACTCTTCACTTTCAGCATATTTATCTAAGTTTTTCTCTATCTCCTTTAACTTTTCAATGAACTCTGATAGTTTTCGACTATCAACAATGATTGCTCCAACATCCTCCCATTCGTTGGTACCGGGAACCCTCTTAGATTCCTTGATCCTAACGAAAGGTCTACCCCAGGGATTTACCATTGCATCTATGAATAGGACATGGTTATCACTTAGAAACACTTTATGCTGGTATTTCTCATCACCATTCCAAATGTAATAAGTAGATCCTTTGTAAGATTCTGTGTGAACTCTACCAATTGAGATTAATTTCTCAAGATGTCTTTTTACGGTTGAAATGGGGAGATTTAGCTCTCTCGCAATTTCTGATAGCGTCATTCCTCTTTTTGCTGTGGCAAGCAATTTCTCAATCTTCTTTCTATTTTCCACGGATTTAGATATGAGATCTCGTCTCATTGAAACGTATATATGCTTGCGAATTTTAAAACTCTTTTGAAATCTTTTGATAATCTTGCAACTTCTTTACGGCAAAGCTTCCGCAAAGATTAAATACTATTAAATTATACTGATATTATGCCTAAAGGCAGAAAAGGTAAAGTTGTTGAGAATAGAGTTGCAAGACGCTATTTAAAGGCTGGTTTCAAGGTTTTTACGAGAAAAATTGTGAGAGGTGTTGGAGAATTCGACGTTATCGCTAAGAGAGGAAGAAAAGTGCTTGCTATTGAAGTTAAGCATAGCAGTAAAGGGAGATTAATCACTTCCACTGATGTTGAGAAGTTAATTAAGAAGGCAAGGAGAATTAGGGCTAAACCTGTTTTAGTTCTCTCCGATAAGTCTACACTCAGCCATCCTGGAAAAGAGTTAGCTAAGAAGGGTAAAGTGAAGATTAAAAAGCTATGAGAGGGACGAGATAATGACTACCGTTAGGATTAGAGAGGAGTGGGGTGGAACTCGCGATAGCTACTATATCTACGTAGCTGAGGGTAAAATCTTAAGGCATATAAGTAACTATGCAGATAGAAAGGAAGAATTAGAGGAATCTAAGTTTTATGAGGTTCCAATCGAAAGGGTAAGAGGTAAGCCAATAATTAGATTTAAGTTCGCGAAGGATGGGACCTGTCGAGTTAGTGAGCATAAAATAGAGCACTGGTTAGACGAAAATATAATCTGCTAAATTGAAGTATATGCTATAAACATATCCATCAAAAGAAGACCATACCTATGTAGGCTTAGCGTAATCACAGATATCTTTGATTATACATTCTGAGCACTTTGGTCTTTTCCTCTTACAATATTCTCGGCCTACATTCCAGAGTAACAAATCTAATCTTGCTGGAAATTCCGGAAATACTAGTCTCGAAAACATTTGGATATCATAGTCTGTCAGATTTCTTAAAGAATTCCCAAGCATTCTACTAAATACTCTCTTAACGTGGATATCAACGGGTACAAACGTTAATTCTGCTCCAGCAACCTTGAATTTTGGTCGCTTCCTCTTAATTTGGTCAAACCATGGATGCATCCCTGCTAAACCTTCTGACATGTATATGAAATCCCTAACTATCATATTCGCTTTCTTTGGCCCGATTCCACTTATATCTCTAAGCATGAAGTATACTTCCGGAGCTAAATACTCCCGATCTTCAAAAATTTCAATAGGGGTAGTGTTTTTAGCTTTAAAATATTTTATAGCCTCTCTAATCCATTTTGAGATGGTTGGGATATTTTTCGGCTTACTTTCTCCCTTATGATCAAAGTAACTTCTTATTAACCCTTCAATATTCTCTTTTAAGATTACATCAGGCTCTAAGCTTCTAAGTTTCTTAAGGAACCATAGTGGTATGTTGTAAGCATCCTCAACTTTCATTTGTCCATCGCATATTACACCTATCAAAGGTGCAAAGTCATGATTCGCAAGAACATCATATATGTCCTTAGGCCAATCGATTTTTGTCTGCCTCTCAAATTCTTCAACAATAATTCTCAATTCCCTTGCCTTGCTTATAATTTTATCACACATAGGCTTAATAAGCTTAAGCCAAGTATAAAGTTATTTTGTTTTTACCTAATTATATTTGATATTTAATATTAATTCTACTAATTTTCTTGTACTATCTCTCACTCACTAAAATTCAAGCAGGTCAAGAGTAGTAATTAATTATAGCTAAAATTCTCCCACCCAATTTTCTAAGCTAAGTTTGGAGGTTTAGTAAGAAATTACTGAAAAAAAACTATTAATTTTATAGCTATCTATTAATCAGTGAAATGGTGGGGGAAAATAGTGATATCTTACGTAATCCTTATGATTTCATCAATCCTGTTAGAGATCCAAGACTTTTTGCTGGAAGAAAGAAAGAGCTTGAGGAAATAGAGTACTATTTAAAACTCTCCATGTCTGATGATCCAAAATATTTTCATATAGCTCTTATAGGCCCTCGATCCGTTGGGAAAACTAGCTTACTTAACATGATTGAGTATAGAGCAAATGAACTGGGTCTACTGGCAGTAAAAATCCCATTGAACGTAGAAATGGTTAAAAGCGATGTTTTATTCTTCAAAGAGGTTTTTGATGGAATCCTTACGAAAGGAGCAGAAAGAGGGTTATACGGTGGTCTTACTGGCAAAATTTACAGAGCATTTAGGAGAATTGTCGATATGTTAGATGCTAGTGTTGAAGTTCCTCTGCTCTTCGGAACAGCATACATAGGATTCAAAAAAGAGCGAAACGTCGATGGTATACCTCAGCAGGTTCTTATACATGACTTTAGGAAGCTACATGACGAAGCAAAAAAGAATGGAGTTCCAACCATCGTATTACTTTTTGATGAATGTGATCTGCTCGCTCAGAATGAAGCATTATTACAGAAATTAAGGAACGTTTTCATGGAAGTAGAAGGATACATTCTCGTACTTTCTGGAACTGAAAAGATGTTTCCCGCTATAAGCAATGTTTTTTCACCGATTCCACGATTCTTCAAAAGGATAAATGTTGAAAACTTCAAAGATATCAAAGAAACAGAAGAATGCTTACTTAAACCGCTTAACGAAGAGGAGAAAAAAGCATTTGATCGAACCTGTATTGCAGATATTCATCGACTAACGAATGGCTCACCGTACGAAATAAACCTAGTAGCTCACTTTATGTATCGTAGATGGAAAGATGGAACAAATCCAAAAATACAGTTATCTCCAGAGGTGCTGGATGATGTTCTAAATGAGCTTGAGAGATTAAGGGAAGAGGGTCACCATAAAATAGCAAGCAAGATTAAGCATTATTGGATAGACCAACTAAAAATCCTAAAGTCTTTGCTTGAATTTCCTAAAGTCCCCGAAGATTGGCTTGCCGAATACGTGTTACTCGATGAAATTGATACAATTCAAACCAAGGATATCTATATTGAAAAATCAATCATAAAGGATTATATAGAATTACTGAAAAATGATGGTATAATCGCTGAAGAGGATGGAAAACTTGTATTTAGAGGAGATGTATTTGATATCCTATATCTTAAATATTTATGTGCTTCTAAAGGAGTCCTAGACGTTAAGGAATTCTTTATGGGGTTCCCGGATGACCCAATACTTAATTTACATGATAAACTCATGAGGGCAGTATTTCTAAAAGGTTTTCAGAACTGTTATATTCATACTAGATTTGATAGAATAGAGAGAGCTAATGGTAAAATTAGAAGAAAAGCTATCTTTGAGGCATTTAATATAACTGTGCCTTCAGGTGAAGGTGAACATGTAATTTTGGAGATATCCCCTGAAACACACAAGGAATTTTACATAGGTGCACAGAACTCAATTAGGTTTAGAGTTAACGTTGAATGGATGAAAGAGGGATTTGTTACACAGATTAAATTCAAAAGCGAGGAAGATTTGAAGAGATTTAAAGACAGACTAAATGCCCTAAAAGATAAACTGGAATTCTTGGGATATAAGCTTATATTAAAGGATGAAATCTCATGGAATAACGAGGGTGTAGAATTCTTGAAGAAGGGGGAAATTTCAAAGGCTTTGAAATGTTTTGATAAAGCGATAGAATTAAATCCTACATTTGAATTAGCATGGGCTAATAAAGCGAATGCGTTTTTCAAGCTTAAAAGATATGATGAGGCTTTAGAATGTGTAAATAAAGCTCTTGAACTACATCCAAGTTGGTCAGATGCCTTAAAACTTAAAGGAATGATTTTAATTAATCTAAGAAAGAACGAGGAAGCTTTAGAGTGTTTAGATAAAGCATTAAAGCTTAACCCAGAAGATTGGAGTATTTGGGATAATAAAGGAAGGGCATTATTTAACCTTAAGAGGTACGAGGAAGCCTTAGCATGTTTTGAAAGAGCCTTGAAATTGAATCCAAGAAACTGTGAGTTATTATACCTTAAAGGGCTTTCTCTTGCTAACTTAGGCAAATATGATGAAAGTATTAACAGTTTAAACGAAGTATTACAGCTTAACCCTAATTTTATACCAGCTCTAATAGTTAAAGGTAAAATTCTGTTGAATATGGGTAACTTTAATGAAGCTTTAAATTGTTTTGACGATATTCTTGCAAAAGATCAATCCAATATTGAAGCACTAATATTTAAAGCCATCACACTTTCTAGGATGGGGCATCACAAAGATGCAATAAATTACTGCAATAAAGTCCTTGAAATGGATCCCAACAATGGACCAGCTTGGTACTGTAAAGCATATTCTGAAGCGAAGCTAGGCAATAAAGAAGAAGCATTAAGATGCTTAAAAAAGGCTATAGAGATTGATCCTCAATTTGCAGAAGCAGCTAAGAGCGATGAAAATTTAAAACAGCTTTTAGAGTCTCAAGAGTTAGAAACTAACAAGTAATTTAGGAATTTTTAACTTCCAGATATCCTAAAGAACTTAAGAGTTAAAGATAGTCAATAATATGCTCAAGTATTGTAGGAGCACCAAATAGTGCAGGTAATGCTCTAATGCCCACCTTTACACCAATTTCAGCAATTTTTTCTACTTTTGATAGATCTCTATAAGATCTCACATCGATTTCATCAGATAAATCGAATTCTCGTCGAATCTCTTCTATGTCTGTTATATCCTTTACAAGCTTAGTTCTTCCGTCTGATGCTATGCAAATGCTAAAGGCATCATCTTTCTTTTCACAAGCTACTATTATTTCTTTGCGCTTGTCAAAATACACCGTACGTTTAACTGGTGCAACTCTATCTGCTACCCAACGAATCATATCTAAAGATATTTGCTGAAGATACTTATAAGTTGTTATTCGAATTCCCTATTACTTTTTTAGTCTATAAGCCTTTGATTGGTTTACATGGCAATTTAGGCTGAACAGAACTAATGTCACGTTATTGATAATTATTCTTGGAATTAAAAGAACTTTTAGATTTAGATTCATTCCCGTGATTTTTATTTCTTCCATATCGTTTACACCCATTGGAGCTGAGCGCATAGATGTAAAAAGTGTACTAGCATTAGTTATTAGTGGGGGCGCATCTTCTGGGTGCCTCAATGTTACCTGTTCTAGAACACCATCTATTTTTTAGCTTAATTTTCAATAGAATTAAGGACTTTAGTCTGAATCAGAGTTTGAACAAATTGCTAAGAGATTATATGTTATCTGCATGTTTATAACCTCTGAGAGATGGTTAAGAGCCTTATAATAAGGTCTATGGTGAGTATAGAGTATGACTAGGCATTATTTAGCGCATTATTTAGCATCATCTACTTTTTTTGCGAGAAAACTTGCTAGGCATAGTAGTTCAATTACTCTAAAAGGATCTTCATCATCTAATCTTTTCTCCTCATGAGCTCGTGGGTTTCTTATACCTTTCATAGCTCCCATGAATAGATGCATAATCCCCTCTTGCTCGTCTATATCAGATTGTGTTTTCAAATCATTAATCTTTAAAATTGGCTCATCAGTAATGTTACCTGACTGATCTACCTGTACCCTAAAAACTTTCGCTAATTTAGATCCATCTAAGTCTGACCTTCCTGATTTTTCCTTCACGTAGTTGTTTAGTGCCTTATAGGCCTCCAATATTGCTTGAGTGTAATATCCATCCTTAAATAACTTTTCACAAGCACGCTTGATAACTGGATGAATATCTAGCATGTCAAATAGTACATTTGGATTCACCTTATGATACTCATGTTCTATTGACGATAGGGCATCATCAATTAACGCTAACTGGAAAGTTGTCAGGTAGTATAGGTTTGATTCTTCATCAACGACTGTTGTAAATAGGTGTTCTATGTTAACAAACTGTTGCAATGTTAGGTCAAGCTTTTTAGATACAGCTAAATGGTCTCCAACGATCTTACCTAATTCATTCTTAAATTTAGATAAAAACCACATAATAACAATCACATCATAATAATCCTCAATTTGGTTAGGTTGAATAGACAATAACTTTCTAGCCATCCTATCCAATAACGTTTGATCATCTACACCTAACTTTATAGTTAGTGCCGAGAAGAATGCAAATCTAACTATTTTGTCTCTCCAATTATTCGTTGCTTCACGAACTAAGACTTCGATAATTTTATTGAATATTTCATCTGTTATAAAGCTCTGATAGTAGCTCAAATTTAAAAATGAGTAAAAACATAGCTCTGGATAGCTAAAAATCGAGAATTTCTCCAAGCCTTTTCTTACATAATCGAATAATGCCTCATTAACCTTCTGAGCTACTTTTTCGCCAAATTCAATATCTCCAGTTATATATAGCAGTGAGGAATATAGACTACCTGCAGCTATTTCTCTAAATGTCATGATCCTCTCCACTGAATTAAACCATCTATTTAGCCAATTTTTTATTTCTTCAAGCAAACTCTCTTCCGGATTTTTATGATTAGCGATAATGTACCCAATTAGAGCGTTTTCAAATGGAGTTTTCCATAACTCATTCGGATCTCTTCTCTGAAACAGAGTTCTATGATATTTCTCGTGAAGACTTAATACATCAATTACAGGAACCATGCTTTATCCACCAGTTTACCATTTGTAATTATACTATTCCAAGTATCTATCGACTCTAAACTACCGAGTAATTTTGCTATTAGATACGGATAATTAATTGTGACTGGAACTGTTCTAGCATTGAACGCTCTCCAATTTACATATGAAAGATTATAAACTTGTTGAACTAATCGAGGAAACTGGTCTTTTTCTACAGTGGATTCTTTATCCATTGTGATCTCAATTGGATATGGTGTTCCAATGGATGGTCTCTGTCTATGGGGAGTCCTACCATCCGTTATTAACAAAGCTTGTCGAGAGCTTAGCCTTATTTTTAAGCCTGTCAAGGGAATATACGTAAAATCCGAAGTATCAAATACTCTGAAACTTGAGTATGTGTTCAGATGTAAAAGTGCGTACTTGATACTTTTTCCAATATTCTCGACAGCATTCTTTATAGCATTGACTTCCTTTTTTCCTGTACGCTTATGAAAGTGAAAAACTATTCTTTCGGGCGTATTTCTGATTCTCTCATACTCATAAATGGCCTCGGTTACTAAATCCTCCAGTTCGTCTTCATAATCTTCCCAACTAGTGACTGGTGACTTTGAATACCAAAGTAAGTAGTCACCATTATTTTCGAAAATTGTCGTGAATCCAACGATATACCTTCTATTTCTGTCCATTGCTCTACTCATACCAAGAATTATCTCTGGAACGTCTTCAGCTTCTATTACCCATGGAGTACCACCTATCTTAGCATAAGTTGCAAGAGAGATGTTGGCAATAATCCACTGAAATGATTTTTCCTCAGCGTATAATCTTTCAGACCTTATAATTTGACAGGGTATTCCATTTGATAGAAGTATTGTTTTCGCAGTAGCGTATACATCGTTACTTACGGGTGAATGGTCTATGATAACGTAAACTAAGTCTAAATCCTTTCTAACGACTTTATTCAGGACTCTTTTATATGTATCAAGCGAGTTATTTTCTACTGGGAATCTCTCAAATATTCGTATTGGTAGCCTATACCATCTATAGAAACCAGGATATATCCCAATACCATTTTGAAAAGCATTAATAAATCTTTCAGCTCCCTTATAATGACTCTGCAAATAGACAATCCCCAGAGAAATGCTATCTTTCCCAATGTTATCTTCTATTATATTTTTATCATATGGTCCATAAATCTTGATTCCCTGAAGTGCGGATATAGCGCTTTCCGAGGGAGATAAGTAGTCAAATCTAAGTCTGGGTTTATCTAAGAGTTCTCCATATAGAGTTAGAGTTGTCATACACTTAAACCTCCAATATTACTCTAACTGGCGTTTTAGCCAATTCTACTTTATGACCCGTAGGTAACCTAAATTTATTAACTCTATCAACAATCTTTAGGATCTTTTCGAAGCGGAACTTTGCAGCTTCAGCATTTCTTTTTCCAGAGGGGGTCAAGTCTCCAGTATGCACTCTAATTTCTCTAATTACATCTTTTGCTAGTTCAATGTTATAATTCCTAGCTACATAGCTCCAAATTTTTCCATAAGACGCTGGTTCTCCGTTTAATTCAAGCCTATACCTCAGATCTAAGGATATTCCATAGCATAAGGAACGGGTTAGTAAGTCCTTTAGGTAAATTACTCTAAATTCACATCCCTCAAAAACGTTAACTCCTGGTATTGAAACTGAAATTGGATTTTTGATATCATAAGCTCTAGGCTTTATCCTGTCCCATTCAACTACATAACCTTTCTGTGTAAGTGCATCTATAAACCCCTCTTTAATTAATCTGCAAGTTAACTTTGGCTTTTCATATATACTCAATTGAATCTCTTCGAACCCTCTTTTAAGAAGTTCACTAAGATCTTCTCCAAATCCATAAACCTTATCCTCAAGAGCATATACTCTACAAGATTCTAATTCTTCTCTTAATTGCCTCAGAGTCGGGTACTCTCTCCTATCAATTACAGCTAAGTTAAGAGATTTGTCCTCAATTTCGACTGGGAATAAATTGCAATATATACCTACATTCATTCCTGTTCGTAATGCATGAATATTTACATATTATCTTTTCGTTAAATTAACCCCTGACTAATATGTCAGAAATAAAGATCTATGATAATTATAAAAAGACATTAATAGCGTTTTAAATCTAGCTAAAAGTCTACTATCCTCCGATTCATGAAGAAGCCTTGAGGAGAAATCAGTGACGTCAAGTCTAGAGCGATATTGCACCCAAAAGAATGCAAAAAGATACAGATTGGATACAAATTATGGTGAAGTGCCCTAAATGCTGAGAAGAAGGGGTTTTAAACAAGACCACATTAAAAGGGAAAGAACTAAAGTTTAAAGTTATTCTATTCACTTAAAGAATCCAATAGGATCCTGTTACTTCAGCTGGACGACTTCGGGATACGAAGAGCTGAAAGAGATCTACGATAAGTGCCACGAGTTGAAAAAGTGAAAAATGGAATCAAAGCTTAACTTATCAATCTCGCTCCACCTATTTTTTCGTGCACGATAGAGAAGGTTTCAAACTGGGTTAAATTTGGACATACTTAGCATTTGATTTTATTTTATTATTGCTATTAGATAATATAGTAAGATTTTTCTTAGTGTCAAGCTAATTAATTATTAATGACTGCTGAGGAGTGTGTTCTCGTTATTGCCGAACTTAATTTAGACGGATATCGCCTTCTCGCAAGGTTAGCCTCGAAATATGATAACGTGATTTGGTTATCCTCAAACCCATGTGTTCCGCGTAGGATGCTCGATTCCCTTTCCTATAAAGGAGATGTGAAGATTTTCGGATTCCGCAAGAACTGCGGTAATTTCGTCAATCCTATGGATCTAAACGGGATCATTTCATCGATCCTTAAGGCTGGTGCCGATGAAGAGAACTCCTGTGTGGTCGTATCGTGCATATCTGAACTACTAATGCTTCACAAGATCGAAAAAATCTATCAGTTCCTGATCAAACTTCTTAACGGTGCAAGAAGATTGTTCGGAATGCTTATCGACGGAGCACAAGATAAAAGAGACGAATTGCTCATCTCAACGCTTTTTGACACCTCTCTAAGGTTTAAGAGAGAGTTCAATAGCAGCAGTTGGGACATCATTCTAAATCAAAATGTATAACGTCATATATACCCGGATTTGTTCCGGTACCATATTTACTTGATGGGACATCAAGTTTAGCACGGTATCACATCATATATCGTGCTAAAACGGCTGGTTGGTTAGATGTTCAACCATTGGCATAATCATTTGAACTATTGAACTATTAAATACCTATGCGGGGTTGTGCTCAACATGGATTCTAATGAAAAAATCGATGATAAGGAGATAAAGAAGAGAGCTGTAATAGGAGTAACAGCAATCGTTTGTGCATTGGCAATTACGATGTGCTTCAAGTGTGGTATATTTAAACTTCCGTTTAAAGTCGGCGATGACCCGATAGAAACGATATGTGGCGTTCATTATATCTCTCTCGACGATATTAAGGAGATGTGCAACGAAGGCAAATTCCCCTCCCAAGTATACGAATTAGCGAAACTCGACAAGATCAGGGATCCTCACGTAGGTTACAAATACGTTCCAAAAGTCTGTGGATGGCTGTGCAGGGGAGTAGCAAAACAATACAAGCAGAACGCAATCTACGGCGAATACTGGTGTGGCTTCGTTGAAAAGATGTTATCCGGCAGATATTTCAAAAAAGTAAACGATAGCTCTGTAGAACTCGTCTGTATAGGCTATGATGACTTGTTAGATACGGGATACTATGCAATAACTCTGAATATCAGTCTAAATAGTAGCAAAATGTTAAAATCTAAACGACCGGACTACCTTGCCATCTTATCATCTAAGAATACAACGATTTCGGTAGATGGGAATAATGTGTATGGATGGGTCTACGAGGAGAAGGATTGCAATCTTAAGGATACTAAAACCGTAGACGAAATTGCAGGAGAAATTTACAGCATTTGTAAAGCTAGAAACTTCACGAAGGAGCAGTGTTTAGAATTTATAACTAGAGAAGTCATTTCTTCTTTGCTAGAGAATGGTAATGCACAGTGGATTGGGAAGCCTATAAAATTGGAGGTCTGGGATGGCGACAAAACGATAACTACGATAACTGTCAAGAATTACGACAGCCTAATAGTTGCTTCTCTATTAAAAGGTGTCGGAGATTGCTATATCAAATCGTTCCTCACATGCCGTCTGCTTGAGAGAATGGGTTACGATGCCGCATTGATGACCTACACAACGACATCTGAAAGTGTGCATACAATAGTTCTGATAAATTCTTCTTCTATGAGCGAGCGAGGACAAAGTGTTGTTAAAATAGACGAGAAGACCTACATCCCGATCGATGTAACGTTAAGCGGCAATATGCCCATCACAATCTCTCTGGCTGACTTGGACACGTCAAAACCAGTATATATAGAGTTTATAAAATTAAAATAAATTTATGATGAACAAGCTATAATGTACCTTAATCCTTTTTGCACCTTATATTCATATTCGCAGTAGGGCCTATTGGTGATCTTGACTATTCCTGTATAGTGCTTGCCATCGCTAAACACCTTGAATTCATACGATCCTACCTCTGGTGGGTAGATGCAACCAATTATTGGGCATGGTACCTTAGCATAGCAACTGTTGAATGTATCGATGTCATAAGACTCAATGTCGTAATACAACTGTCCCGGTGGACTTATGGCCTGAGGTCTTGTGAATAATCGTCCAAATACGTACATCTTACCGTTGTATTCTCCAGCAAAGACGATTACTTTCGTATCCACCGTTCCAAATGGCGTCTTGATACCGTAAGCATATATCGGTATGGTTCTATTAGGAGTCTGTCCTCCCGGAGGCGGTGTTGGAGAAGGTGGAGGACATATTTCAAACGTTCTTGAATCGCTAGCTTTCAAGCCCGTATCTGATACAGCAACTACAGTTACTGTATGCTCGCCAGGACTGAGGCCATCGAGAGTTACGTAGAATCTACCGTCAAACTGGTGTTTGTTAACGTTGCTAACGTGATAGATCTCCCTGCCGTCGAGATAGCCAAAGATCTTCTTTATGTAGCAGAGACTGGCATTTGCGCTGAAGCTCACGTATCCATTACCCTTAGCGTCTACGCACGATGGTCCAAAGATGTCCCCACCGGTTATACTGACGTTAATCTTGCACAGCTCACAGATATAGAATATTTCCGTGTCGTAACCTTTCACTCCTGTATCAGACTCTGCAACAACTTTGACCACATGCTTACTGCTCGGCTTAAATCCTTCAAGGTAGATCGTAAAGCTTGATTCGTAATTAGTGATCTTAGCACTGAAATCTTTAGAGTAAATCTGCTTTCCGTCAAGATAACCTCTAATGCTCTTCAAATAGCAACCTTTCGTCCAAGCTTCGAATTCTACTGTTAAGCTTCCGATGACGCAAGTCTTGGGCTTATTCTTAATGATTACGTTGACTAAACAGACTTGTGGCGTTGATATTGGCGGTGGAGTTGGTGTCGGAATGACTGGCGTTGGAATGGTAATAGTCCCAACGATCACCGTAATGCTGTCTTCATCTGTGAGCCCTCTCATATCCATTCCTATAACCGTGAGAGTATACTTTCCATCGGGTAGCTCGCTAAAATCGTAGTAGTGCCTCCATATTCCATCCTTCCTATCACCACTAGATAGAGTGAAGTATCCAATGTAATCTATGAAAGCCTTACCTTTAACGTATCCATATACGCTACCTACCCCTTTGTCATCTTTTGCGTGAACTTGTATCCACACTCTCCCATTTACATGTGAGCCATTCATCGGGTAGAGAATTTCCACTTTCGGTGGCCTATTTATCTCAGCTTCAACACCAGCAGTGTAGAAGGCTTTCCACGAGCAGAAGCCGTAAATATCGCATACTCTGGCTTCTATGATCTGTATCTGTGTTCCATGCCAATAACCCCATATCGGAGCTATCATTACGAAGGTGTCATAAGGAGGCTTACTGACCTTGTTAGGCGAACACCATCCACCCACATCTACCCAATGCCCTACTATACAGGCATCATCATAAGATTCTCTATCCTCCAAGTTATCTAAGCTCTTGAATTCTACAAATGCTACCGGATAATCTCCCTGCTTTACCACTGCCCTAACATGAATAACAGTCTCTTCTTTGAAAGATGGAGCAAAATCACAATTTCTAGTAGTTTCCCACTTTTTGGGTTCGAGAATCATTAGCTTTACGATTTCTGGTGGATTTACCTTCCTAACAATGAGTGTCGCGTTAGTTGTATTAGTTTGCCCGATATTATCCATAGCAGTGGCTGTAATGGTGTATGTTCCTCCGTTAAGGTCGATAGTTCGATCTACCTCAGCGTGCTTTGAGTTAAAGCATCTTACGAAGTCTTTCTCACCGTTTTCAACTAAAACTACCTTGCACCGGATGTATCTGCTACTGATCTTAATTACATGTTTTCCTGAAGACAGCTTCGTCTTAAACTTCGACTTTACGATGTAACCCAAGTACTTGCCGTCCACATATAGGTAATAGCCATACCAGCTACTTTTCTCTATTCTAAGTATTGCGTCGCTCTTACAATCGATCGTCCACGATCGGGAATCGTAGAACGACCCACTGAACACTGTTCTCTCGTTTAGCAAGCCCTTGACACTCAGTTTTATCATCGTAACGGCTACATCGTCGTCTGCTGTCGCTTTCAGCTCTACTTTTCCGGGGTTGGCAACCGCTATACCATTTATTACTCTCGGCTTGACTATTCTAACGATTGGAGGTTTGTCTGCGAGATTTCCCACGCTAACCTTAGCTATGTCTTCCGTCCTTAAGCCTAACGCCGTAGCAACAGATTTAATCGTGTGTTCTCCCGTCTTAGTGAACGTATGCCATCCCTTTATCATTTCCACGTAATATTCACAGCTCCCATTAACATAAGAGCCTTGAACGTCCACTTTAACCATAATAGGCTCGTAAGGTGTGATAATGACTGGATTTACTCCCTTCTTCAAGTAGGAGGTAAGATCTATTGTTCCAGCAGTTTTTACCTCGATTCTCTTATCAACCAGAGGTAGATAGATTAGGGCAACCGTAGTCGAACCGCTCTTACCGATAGCTAATGCATTTTGGAACGATTTAGATCCTGCCCCTCTGTGGAACATCAGCACGACATCAGTTGGATCCTTGTTAACTATAACTAACTCACTCGCGTCCTTTAGGTTGAGCGTGTAACCTTCGCAATTAGAACAGCTGTCTATACACTTACCGTTTATATCTACCGCAGAAATGGAACATCCCCGCGCAACTACTGACACACTCGAATATCCGGTGGGAACCGGAACATAGTGCACACCCCTATCTAACTTTAACTTAACAAACTCCCCTGAACCAAGATCAACGTATTTAGTAATTGATCCATCAACGTCAACTCTTACATAGGATGTTCCTCCATAGTAGAAGGGAGAAGTTATTGAAAGAGTAAGAGGGTCTCCATTCTCTTTTAAAACATATTCGTGACCTTCTATATCCAATTTAAGATACCAGTTACCATCGTTTCCCCTAAAGTATAAAGCCGAAAATCGTTTGTTCCCGCGTGCCTTAAGAGTATATCCGCTACTATGCCACGAGAACAACGTCGTAATCAGTTTACCATTGACCAATAGGTTTGACACTACACTTATACCCGGATAGTAACTAGTCCAAGAGCTCAGTTCTTCGTGCACATTCAAATTTAAAGCTGAATTCGGCGGAATTTTAATATTAACCTTGCCGAAGTAATGGGAGTTATCGTCATAAGGACTGTAATACTTGTGAATAGAAATTCCATGTGTAACTGGGTAATAAATATCCCCGGATCCCAATTTATTTACTTTAACGACGATCAAATATCTCCAATGAACATCCCACCAGCGACGCCAGCCATATATCTCAAACTTGAAAGTTAGAGTTAGAGGGGGCTTGAAGTGTTTACCATTTACGACAGCATATCCATTTCTGCATCTAATGATTAAAGGTGGCTTACCGATATAAGATCCATTAACATAAACTCTTGGCGTTATCTGAACCCAATGCGTGTTGTATTGCATCTCACATGATATCCTAAGTTCATCCCTATCTCTTAAATTGACTGTCATTGTTCTCTCCTCAACTTTGAGTGTTCCCTCTTTAACCCACCCTTCTATCTTTATTATCTTGGAGTTCTCAAAACTGCGAGCTACGGTAGTTTTGATAACGTATCCCGTTATTTTGACATGAACTTTCTTAGTAACTGTTCGATACCATCCCTGAGCGCGCCCTTCAAACGTGAACGTGATCTTAGCCGGCAAATTGATGTTACAAACATATTTTCCATCAACGTAAACCCTACCTTCTTCGATTTTGATTGTCGTTCCCTTGTATATCCTCCCATTTACTTTAATGCCAAGATATTTGACTCCTTTATCGGGCTTGAATGTAATGCTCGCGAAGAACTGTTTGCATAGTGGAACTTCGAGAGTTTTACCGAAATTCTTACATGATCCTCCCCTTCCAGTGTAGATACTTACTTTTAAGGTTTCGTCTACATTTATGCTTTCGTTTATGTAGCTAACCTTGAAGATTGGTCTGGATGAGGATTTCTCGTCTAAGCTTGAGAACTTCATTTCGACATCAGCAACCGCTTGGTGAGTAGTATTTGCAGGTTTAATTGATATCCTAGCATGACCGTAAGGGATAGGGATCGTCAAAGTGTCGTTTACAGTAAACCAGTCAGATGCTGAGGCGTTAACCGTTATTATTGCAAGGAATAATAGAAATAACGCTATTTTCTTCATAATGACACCTCCAGCTTAACTAACCCTCTACCCTCGAACTTGAACAAGCCTGGCATAAACGGCAGAGTTACGCTCTTCCCAGCACTTACACTTAGGATCCTGCCATCTGGAAGGATAACTTTAATTGCATGGGCGTTTCCTTTTCCGCTATTAGGAAGAATCAGAACGTTATAGCTAAATGCTCCATTGCTTTTTACGGTAACTACACCTTGAACAGCGGTTAGCCTAACTTCAACCAAGTTTTCATTTATCCTCCCAATCCTTTTCACCGGACAACCATTTACGTAAACCGTAACATCTTTAGCTACTGTATGGTAGTTTATCTCAACTGAAGTGTGCGTAGAGACGCTATCCACATCTTCCCAACCATAACCCCTGCTAACATCGATAGCCTGAATATGAACTTTCCCACTGAGTAAAAGGTTTAGAACATTCTTGGGTATATCCACAGTTACCTTGCCCCTCTCGGTTCTGCGATCTGGATAAACCGTGATCACTTTCGCGAAAGGAGCATTCTTGGGTAAGCTTAGGTCTGAAGGTATGAATGAATTTGACACTAGGATGTAGCTACTTCCCGGTATGTTACCATAAGCCGTTACAGTTATAGTTCCACTGTCTGGGACTGCTCCTTTCGGCGCTACGAATACCCAAGCCTTGCTATCGGTGTAATACCAACCGCCGACGTAAGTATAGCTGTGATACTCAGGCGTAGGGATCCTTACCCCAACAGCCCTCCCGTAAACGCTGTATAAGGTTAGAATTACAGTAGAAGGCCTATTTACGACGAAGCTAACGTTGTCTGCGATTCCATGTCTTATAACGGGCCTTTCCGTTGAAGAAATTCCAGTAAATCCAGCAACGGTTATAGTAATGTTCTTGCCCTTTATCGGTGGGATGTAGACCTCTGCCGGAGTGACCATCCAGCCAGTGCTAAAGTTGGTCTTTGTCAGAATTGGGGATATCTCAGTCTTTTCCAGCCTTTTACCGTCCAAGTATAACGTTATAGTGGGTTTAAAGTTGCTAACAGCGACTGCTGAGAATTCTGGATCACCAACGATGAACTGCGCTCCGTTTCTCGGACTTACTATCTTAGTTCTTAAGAATACTGAGATCGCTCGAACTTTCTTGGTTACCTTAGACGTGTAATAATCGTTGCTCGCTACGGCTGTGACAGTATGATTTCCTGGCGTGAAAACCACTGAAAATACGACTCTTACGCTCTTAGCCCCGTTTGGGTTGTAACTGTATTTGGAACTGTCCACGTAAAGAGAAACGTCCTTTAATCCAAACTGAGACGAGGCTATTACAACTACATCGTATTCAACGTTTGCCATTACGGTCGAATTTACGATCAGCTGAACAGTTGGAGGCGTAGCAACGATCACGACGACGCTTGCATTAGCCCTCTGGCCTGCAATATCGATCGCTTCAACTCTTATCGTGTTCGTTCCGTTCTGCAAGGAAACTACCTTACTCAGCGTGAACTCCGTTCCAGATGCGTTCCCGCTTGCTGTTAGCCTGTCGTCCACGTAGACCTTATATTTGTCCAGCAGGTGATCGTCGTACAGCTTTGCGACGAGAGTAACGCTATTATTCTTGAATACGACGTTGTTGCTCGGTTGGAGTATTACGACGCTGGGCGGATAATCGTGTCTGATTCGAATTCTGGTTTCGGCTGAAGCCTTCTTTCCGAATACGTTAGTCGCTTCAGCCCTGAGAGTATGATAGCCCAAACCGAGAACGATAGTCTTATTAATTTCGGCAATCCGAGAGTTAAACGTCTTATTTACACTGAAAGCTCCGCTCGTATTTAAGTATTTGATTCCGTAATAGTCCATAGCCTTCACGCTAAACGTTACAGTTGCCTTATCGGATGTCGTCCAGAAAACCGAGCCATCTTCCGGCTTAATCTCTATCGTGGGGGTAGAAGTTGGAAGTAGCACGATCTTCTGGCTGACCTTTCCGCTGAGGTCGGTAACTCTCACGAGCAGGTAAACTACCTTCTCCTCCCTTAGTTCTGTCAAGTTAAAGCTCCTGCAAAGGTTAACCTTTTCAAAGGACTTTAATTCAGCATTTTTACGTCCGTGTAGGAACTCTGTTATGTGGGCAACCAAATTATGGCAGTGGTGAATTACGTTTTCTTCTGAGAGAGTTCTCTTTTTGCCTGAAATGTTCACGACGAATATTGACACGTCTTTAACAGCAAGATCGTCCTTCGCCGTCACGTTCAGGATCATGGAGTTGCCGACTATTGCGCTTGCAACGTTTAAGGTTGGAAAGTTTTTGTCAGATTCGAGCACTTCGGGCTTTACGAAAATAGCGTGATAAATTTGAGAGTTCTTGTATGTGAGCTCGACTTCAACCACTGATGCGTTCGGTAGGGTTATGGTGATGTATTCTCCAGGATCCCAAATACCGTTTCCATTCTCGTCCTTTATTTTGGTAACGTTACCATTTATTACGAGTTTGAGGTCTTTCAGCGAAATGTGTAGTGGATACTGGTTGTAAATTCTAATAGATCCTTTTGTGACGGTAACGTAAGGGTTAAGGTTGGGTTTTGAAATCATGCTTTCCGCTAAGTTTGAAGATATTTGAATGAAGGATCCACTTAGGGCTATACTGATCGCAATGGCTATTAGGATTGCCAATACGTTGGCAATCCCTTTATCGTTAGCAAACATCGGGAAAATAGTATGTGAAAGATATTTATAACTTATCACAATTGTGGCGAGATTATGCACTAAACTGATGAATTCTCTTAGCTTTTAGAGCTAAATGACTTAAGATCGTGAGTAAAACACTGTATTACGGTTTTTGCTGAACTATTAGATCGATCTTATATTTTAAGGATATTCACGGAAAAAATTAGACCAAATTGGTCTTGGAATACGAGAGATTAAGGAATGCTGGGAGGTGCTCTATTGAGAAAGTTTAGAGGGAAAATGAGGATACAGAATCTTCAAGAATAATTTCGAGACTTTTTAGCAATTCTACATCATTTATCCATTCAGAATCTTCTTTTTTTAACTTAGATGGTTTTCCGAATTCCCATTTATATACGATCGGTTCTCTCGTGTTAGGATGCCAAACTTTGAACGATGCTACTTGAACTAAACAATCCAAACAATCACACTTCTTTCCAGAAGGATGAACTTCTATTTCAACTTTAATTCCAACTTCGAGAATAAACTCCAAAGATTTGCTTTTTAAATCTGATCTGAAGAATATTCCGTCCGAAGGTTTAAGTTTTAACCAGTGCGTGTCATCGAAATGAAGAGACTTAACGTATTCCATTATCTCCTTAAATATGAATCCCAGCCTGCTCATGCAACAGATCGCTTACTTTTCGATAAACGTAATCGTGCACAAGCTTCCAATCAACTCTGTGTCTTCTGAACCATAGCTTTTCCACATCTACCTCGTGCACATCTTTAGGTGGAATCGGTAAAAACACCTTTAACTCCAGAGCTCTCTTTATGAACTCCATTTTCCTTTCCTCTAAATACCTCAACAGATTTCGATCCAAGACTCTTCTAAAGAGTAATTTGAACCACAAGCAATCTAATTTAACCATCCAATCATATAATTCGTCAGGGATTATGAGCACGGTAACTTTTAGTTCTGGATTGTCTTTGGGGGCGATTATGTCTTCAGCAAGATGTGGAAGCACGCAATCGTAAATATATACAAGTTCTGCAACTCTAACAGCATCTCTTGGCGTTAAGACCCTCTCGAAAACGAGCTCATCAATATGCATGAAATGAGGCTTGAAGTGATCTTCAAGAATGTCATCAGATACTGGCTCGGTCTTGACATCAAAATGCTCTCTATTTGAATCCACATAAGCGTAGAGCTCCTCGATCCTACCTCTAATCTCGTCCATCGGAAAATCAACAATGCTCTCTAACGATACCTTCTTCCTCAGCTCTTCCCACTTATCGTAACTAGTTATTCGGTGATGTTCAATGTGATAAGGTCTCGCTATGGCTGTTGATGTCATTAAATCTAATTCAAAAAAGTATAGCTATAAAGTTTGCTATAGATAAATTCACCGTCAGAATAGCGGAAGATACACTCCAGAGCTAATCATCCAGAAGAGCACTATGCACAGTAATGCAAGGGGTGTGAAGTACCTGAAATATTTTCTCACATCACCATCGATTGCCGTGATTCCTAAGGGGGTTATAGCAAGCAGGGTGAACATGATCGAGATTGAAACTTTCCTACATTCCATTATCGTCTCCTTACTCAGCATATTCAAGTTCAAGAGGGGCGATGAGGAAGAAGGTTGAATTGGCACATTTAGCAATGGAACAAGGTAGTTGTTAATTAGGAGTAGAATTGCACAGATGACAATAAAGCAGAAAATGAGGATGGAACCAATGGTTCTCGTTATGCTACTTCTAGTCTGCTTATACTTGAGGTAATTATGGAATTCGCTGATCATATGATGCATAGCTTCGACGAGATTACCAGAATACAGCACCTTACTCATGACCATCGCGAAAACCTTACTCATGAACGTCGGAGCGTTCCTATGCAAATCTTCGAAAACCTTGGGCATCGGTTCTCCAGTCTGAATCACTATCTGTAAATCTCTAACATAATTACCCATGTATGCGAATTCCTTTGAATTTATGGAGAGAATAGACCTGACAAGCGGCCTGCTCTCCAAATTCGCCATGAGCTTATTCGCAAATATGATCAGTTCGTTATCAAAACCGTTCTCAAACTTCATCCTACCCTCACAAATTGGAAGCGCTAAAGCGGACAAAGCTGTCACAAGTATCAGCACCGGAAGTCTTAGATCTATCCCCGCGAAATAATCAAGGATTACCGAGATAAATAGGAGGATGAAAATCGCTCCAACCAAAGCACTCGCAAAATCCCCTAAAACCCTCTTGAACTCCTTCTCCGGACTCCTAGCGTGAACGAGCAGAATCAGAAGGAGAGTCATCGCCGGAAACACGGTAACGGAGAATATTTCTATCTGAACGGGGGTCAGCCCTCCTCCAGATGTTGCCCTAAATAACCCAAATACGACCAAAGTTATGCTCAAAAACGAGACCATAAACAGATAAAGCTCTGAGAAAGTTCTTAACCTTTCCAAATATTCGTTCAAGGCTACGGTTCTCGTGATGTTTAACGTGGTAAGTCTGTTCTCCAAGTATTCGATTAGATTGCTCGTAGCCTCGAAAACACCACTCAAATCTTTCAGAAAATCGCTCAACTGCTTTGACGGTGTGGTAAGGGCTACTTCTAAAATCGCAGATCTCAAGGAATTCCCAGCATACCTGACCAAGCTGTATATCTTCCTGAACTCGTATTTTAACTCTTCACTGAAGTCCGAGTTCGCTATACTCTTTATACACTCCAGAACTGGCAGATTCCCTCTGGCAAATCCCAAAAACGTTAGGATGAGAGAATACATATCCCTGTCTATCTTCTCCCTCACCACTGACTCCTTGTAGGATAGAACACCCTTCAAAATAGCGTTGAACATGTAGGGAGCCATGATTAGGTACGTAAACACGTATGCAAATATCGCAAGGATCCAGTTAGCGCTCAATATTGGGAGAGATAAAGCTGCTACGAGGGCACAAATTATGGTTGAAGATAAACTAACTTTTCTCAGCAGGGAGTAGGGATTAGTAACGTGAGCGCTCTCGAATTGCTTCGCATAATCCCCAACGATGTAGTCGGGATACTTCGTCGGAACGTAATACTTTAAAAATTGCTTAACGTCTATCCCGTAACTTCTTATAGCTATGGAAATCTCCATTACGATCACCCCGATACGATAAATCCGACTTCGTAAGGCTGTAAGGCGGATCTATCGCTTAGATAAGCTTTCACAATCGAAGTAAAGCTACTCGTAGCCGTAACACTTGCGTATCCCTTCTCGTTGGTCGTCACGGTTATCGTATTCCCGCTGACGAGGGTAAGATTGCTGAGCGTTGAAAGCGTTGCTGACGTGCTCGTAAACGTTACCTGCACGCCGGGAACGGGATTATTTAAAACGTCCCTCGCCTGAACAACAATCCCACAAGGACTGGTCTGAGAAATAGGAGACACGGGATACAGGTAATCTGGCGGTAGTCTATTTGACTTTTCCAATCCTGCCATACCCATTATCAGCTTGTAACGCTTGGGCGGGAGCTGGAAAACGACATAGGTCGTGTTATTCACCTTCTGCGTGGTCACGTAAACCCAAGACGGAACGACACTTCTCCAGAAGCTAACGGGTAGCTGGCTAAGAATCTTTATCGTTATGTTTCCCGCTGTATAGTTGGAAATTATTACGCCACTACCACCGGCGCTCACCGGATATAGGTGAATCGTGCAGGCGACATCCCCACCCAAGCTGAGATTTCCTCTGAAAAGAGGAATAAAAATCGTATCGTTCGTTATGAATTTGTTAAGTGGAATTGGACCAACAGCAACGACCCCATACTCTACTCTTATCGTCGGGACTTTCAAGTAATTGTACTGAGAGATCACAGCCAAGTTGGATCCGGAGATCTTGAGAGTTGGATTAACTACACCGTATGGATTTGGTAGGCCCAAGCTCGTAACGCTCGTAACGTTTACGTTATCAATCTCAACGTAGGCGGGATAAGTTACCACACTCCCGGAAAATCCGTTCGGAGTGCTGAAGAACGGAATGGGTGGATACACTCCTCCCAAGTGAAGGCAAACAGTTTTTGCTTCTCCGGTGGTAACTAAATCCTTCTCTTCGGATACCAGCTTAAGGATGTCAGATTCCAGCTTTGCAAACTGCGAGTTCTCGTAGTTTTTACAATACGCCGGAACTCCATAAACCTGATAGCTTGTGTAAATGACCGTTAAAATGAGCATGACCAAAACGGCCCCAACCACAGTGCTGAAGCCTTCACTCATTTATCACACCCTCTATCTTGAAGTTCATGATTTCCTTCGAAAACTCGTACATGTTGGTAACTTTCCCTTCCACGAGCCTTGAAAGTACATTTCTCCTCTCGAGAAAGTCGAGACGAAGGTCTTCAATTGGTGTTCCTGTTTTAGTCGATAAGAACTTGAAGACCGGTTCGGGATCGACTCTATGCTTATCCTCTTTCACGTCGTATTCGACGAACTTCTCGACGCTCACGTCTTCCCTGATGAGGTAAGCACCAACGCAACGCCTAACTGGGATCTCTCTTCCTACATTCCTCAGAACGACGACGAAGTTTAGTAGCGGGATCGTGTGGCGGGGGACATTTAACGGCTCGCTCGCAAGCCTGTTTATAACTTCAAACACGTCGGCCGCGTGCATCGTAGTTAGACAGGGATGGCCCAAAGCCATCGCTTGGAACATCGCCGTAACTTCCTTCCCCCTCGCTTCTCCTACGATGATATACTCGGGTCTCTGCCTTAACGTCGTGGTAACGAGCTTGAAAGCGTCCACGACCGGCGGAGTTACCACCAAGGCTGTCCAGTTTTCGTGAGGGAGAACTATTTCTCTCGTATCCTCGATCGAGACTATCTTGGACTGGTAAGGAATGAAAAGGGCGATTGCGTTGAGTGATGTAGTCTTACCACTTGCCGTTGCACCGGTAAACATGACAGAGCAGGAATAATCCATGGCCATCCAGAGTAGGGTCATCGTATCCAGATCGAACGTTTTGTTCAGGATTAAATCTACGGGAGTGAGAGGGTTTGCCTTTATTTTTCTGATCGTGAAGCTACTTCCCCTCGCTGAGAGGTCTCGAAACGTTATGTTCATTCTGCTTCCATCGAAGAGGTGTATGTCGACAACCGGGTTTACGAATGAGAGATCTTTCCCACCTTTTTGGGCCATTACGAATATAAAATCGTCCAGTTCGTCCCTGCTGAAATAAACGTTCGTCCTTATGTAGCCGTAATTGCGATGATAAACATAAACTGGAAGATCGTAACCGCTACACGTTATATCTTCTACGAAGGGGTCGAAGAGGAGAGGGGTTATCTTGCCAGCCCTCAACCCGGCATTTATCAGATGGTACCAGAGAGCTCCGAGTTCTTCGATAGGCCTCTTCCCGACCACTTGTAAGAAGGCCCTAAAGATCTCTTCAATCGTTGGCTCGATGTTTGATTCCATTGCCTTGAGAAACACGCTCTTTCTGATCTGGTCGAACTCTTCCTTGCTTACCGGTAGCTCTGGAGTGATGAGGTTGTAGGTTATCGGTGCTGGCTTATTGGGTTCGAGAGTGATTACGGCTCTTGAAAAGGGTGGTTCTATCTCGTATTCTTTCAGGACTTTACCCGCTATCTTAGGCTGAGGATACTTCAGATCTTCGAATTCAGATAGTTTTATTTCTTCAAATTCTTCTTCCGCTTCTCTCCTTCTAAGCAATCTTCTAAGTTTTTCGAGCATACATGCTATCCTCCCCTAGGTTTTCGAGATGGAGAAAAAAATTATTGAATGGTGATTGTAGTCGAAGCGATGACTTGCTTGGTCGGCTCGTACATTAGCTTGATCTCATACGTTCCTGCTTGGCGTATGATGTTGTTGCTCGCTATTATCTTCTCACCCGGATCCAGCGATTGATTAGCTGGGCCGTAGATGTTCACGAGCGTGAAGTTTCCAAGGTCTTGAGAGATGATCCGGCTGTAAACCACCTGATTATTCGTCACGTTAATGGCCACGACTCTCAAATCTCTCAGGGGTATTGAGTCTCCTCCCAGATCCTTGACTACGAAGCTGTAACCACTCGACAGAGATTCGGGATAGTCGTAGATCGTAAGCTGAGCTACTGGCGTCTTGCCGTGCGGCATGAATCCCGTCACGTAGGCTAATACTACTCCGGCGATCACGACCGCTATTGCGAAGAAGAGTATGACTACTAGGGCGTCGCTAATACCCCTCCGGTTCGACAGCAACAGCCTCATCACCCGTAACGTATGGGATTGGTATTTAAAACTTGGAATTTTTTAAACGATCAACCTAGTGATATATGCATGTGGAATCGGAAAGGATTGAGCGAAGCTCTCTCTGAACTCCTCATTTTGGCTGTTGCAATCGTAGTTCTTTCTGCCTTAGCTTACTTCTGGACGAACTTGGCTCTGCCGAGTGCTAAAGTCCAGCTTGAGGTTAAGGGGTGTGCTGGAAGAATCGTGATCTATGACGTTGCCGGACAGCTCGATTGTAGGGATGTTAGGATAATCCTTCAGAATGCAAGCAACTATAACCTCGTAGAAGTTTTCGAGTTTAGAAATGGGATCTTCGTGGGTAGATTACAAGGCTGGACTAGCAATAAGGTTAACTCATTCCTAAATCCCGGAGATTTCATAACTCTAAATACAACTCCAGGAGATTACGTTATATTGATCGCTAATTCTAAACAGACGCTGGCTCAAGCAACTATTAGAGTTAGTTAGCACGGTATTGAGTATAGAACAGTACTAATTCCAGAACGGGTTTTTAACCCTCATTATGCTCATTGCCAATATATGGGTTGAAAGACTGCCAAAAATTTATCTAGATGAGAAGAATATTGTTAGTTATAAAAAAAGCAGGATTTGTCTTGACTGATTGTTACAGAGGACTTAACATCATTAACACTATTGAGTCACCACCAACAAAATTATGCATGAATAAATGAGAGTTACAGTCGCGCTTGGGGATAGGATAATTAAATCTTTTGATTTTGATATGATCGCTTCTCACTATTTTTACTATTTTTAGAGTTGGCTGAAGTTAGAAAGTTTACCACAGCAAGGTATGACTAGAGTATATGTGAATAATATTAAAATAATATTTTAAAATTACGCTGAAAAAAGTAGAATCAATCCGGTATTTAATACATTAGTAGTATTTATTTAGTGTACATCAGTATTAGTTAGGTTATATTATTCCGGAAAAGACTGTATTTTTTTGATAGTTTTGAGTAGGTCCGACAGATGAATAAGAAATCTAGGCAGACTAAGTATCGTCCTGATAACACCCAATAATATTACCAATAAATCCACAAGAGGAGTTACACCCAGCTAGTATTTAAGTTTTTTTCTCGTTTAACGCTTTTCTACGGTCATGTCCTAATCTGACATCCCTCACAGGAGATTTTAAAGTTATTGATACCTTTTCAGCACCCATTGTACATCCAACCACGATTAATTCTTTTATTTGCGAACCTGAGACCTCCGCTGCATCCCTTACTTCTCTCCCACGATATCATAACAAGATGTACTTTCTCTGATCAAGTGAGAATACTGGTAACGCCCGCCATTTTAGTCCTATTAATTATAAACCAAACGTTATTTTACACATTATATTTAGGTGACTATATCTGTTAAATTAAATATTTGATTATTATCTGATTGAATTAAGTTAAATTTGACAGATTTCACTTTATTATTTGGTAGCTTAAAAATCCAACAGTTGTTATCTAAGTCAGTCTCCTTCTGTATGTATGGATCGATATCAGTTGGTGGTAAAGTTCGTGATCTTTTATCATTTTTATAGAATATAATTGCACGGAATTCCGGATGTAAGTCGAGAAATCTTAGCAACATGTAGAGATAAATAAAAGTCGACTTTATTTGTCCCTTTACTCCGTCATCATCTATTAAATCATCGCTGTATAGCGTAGTTTTTAATTCAATTAAGAAGCAGAATAGCTTGCCATCGATATGCCTTATAATGAAGTTAAAATCACAGTTTTTATGTAGTTTCATCAATTTTAGGAATCGTTTAGGATTAGTATCGAACATAATCAGTGTATCTGAGTGGAAATTATTATCGATATGTATTTTTACTATTTTTAATTCAGCATTTTTATCTTTTTCTTTGATTTTAATTTCATCCCTATTAAATATTTTATACGCTTTATCGTTAAGATAATTCCTAACATCATCCCTCGCTCTCCTCAAGCTGTTCATGGATAAGCCTCCTTAACTCTCTCGTTTCCTTACTAAGTTCCATGAGTGTGGCAAAAAAGGCATCGTAAGGTATTCCTTCCTCATCAATTTTTAATGGTTTGACTCTACTGTACCCCCATCTATCTAACTCAAACAGATACGCTGAAACTAGATCTGGGTTAAGCTTATCATCCGTTGTATAGCCATGCTTCTTAAGGAATTTCTGTCTTTTCTCTTCATCAAGATTGTGAAGTAATATACAGTTGTTTATTTGCTGAAGCACATAGGGACTATGGGTTATCAACAGAATATAAATTCCTCTATTTACCATCCTCACAAGTAATCTAACTAAATTACGTTGTGCATCTGGATGAAGGTGAGCTTCTGGTTCTTCAATTATGACAAGATTACCCTTCTTTATAATACCGTATCTAAGAAATGTAAGAAGTGGAATTGATTCTACAACTAAAGCTGACGACATTTGAGGAGGAATTGAAATTTTTTTCATTCTTCTAGGTCTGTAAAATACTTCATCTACTTCCGGATTATACTCCAAAAAACCATGAATTATATTTTTTTCTCCGAAGTCCACTAGATCTTTAAACTCTTCATCAATTTTAAGATTTTCAAAGAGTGTTAATTTCACAAAATCAATAACTGGTTTGGGTAATGGTAAAGATATATCCTTATCAGCTTCACCCTCCTTAATGATTTTTATTTCTCCTTTTTCTAATGTTTCTTCAAGACCTTTCCTAAAGAGTGCCTTTCTTAATAAATATATTCCAGATTTAGGCGCTGGGATAAAAATGACATCTTTAATATTTTCTCCTATTATGTCCTGAGCATAATATATAAGAATTTCATTAATACCATCATAGATCCATGTTTTAATATCTTTCATAACGGAAACTTCTTTTTTGAACTTTTTTGATGGTGTGAGAAATATATGTAAGTCAACTAAATTATTAGCCTTATCCAGTCTATAGCCAAAGTGAATACCCAAAACAAAATGATGATCTTTAGCAGATCTAAAGAAGGAAAATAAGACAGGTTTTACTTCGATTTCTGTAAAGTATTGCCTTAGATGCTCTACAATAAATTTGGGTATGGGAACTTCCTTAGGAATATCATCAATGCTTTTAATATAGAAATTTATTCTTAATTTTGCTGGCATGTTATAAAATTTAAACTTAATGTTTTCACATTTTATACTAGTATTAAAGATTTTACTAACAAATTTACTAGCAATAGAATACTCATAAATTTGGTCAACATTAATCTCAAAAGTATATGAATCTATCTCATCGAATTTTCCTTCCATAAATTTCTGTAAAGAATCTTCTAAGGGTTTTAAATCAATGATGTTTAGAAATCTTATATCGTGACGATCAAGTAATTTGACCGATTCAACCCTATTACCAATTTTACCAATACCATAGATTAAATAAGCTAAATAAGTCTTTCCCGTATTATTTTTCCCGAAGAAGATTGTGAAAGGTTTCAAGTCAATCTTAGCATTTTTAATTATGGCAAGTTTTCCGACTTCTAGATTAAACATCGTTGCATTTACCATCTACTAATCTTACCAGAAGATATAGTTAAATGTTTTTCCCTATGCGGAGATGTATCAAGGTTAATCAAGTATCCTCAAAAGCATTTAAAGAAAATCCATTTTTTTCAACATGTTGGAGACATCAAAGTTTGCAGCATCAAAGTTTGCAGTCTCTTAATATCTCATCTTACTAATTAGTGAGTACATACTTAACATTACATTTCATTTTCGGAGCAATCAGAGTTTTGGAAGTAACACCTTTATCACGTAATAGAGTAGTCTATCAAGTTCTTTTCACTATTATTCTTCCATCTGGTAGTGTTGTTACGTATTCCCAACCCATTTCAAGGTATCTTTCTATTTCTTCAGTCGTTACAACCTTCTGTTTAGGTTCTGGTTTGTATATTCTTATTTTAGTCTCCAAGAATAGTTCGACTGCTTGAGCATACTTGATTCTCATGTCCTCAACCAGATTCTGCGGTAGTCTGTGCTTGTTAGTAGTATATTGATGCTCTATGTTGCCCTTATGCCCCATCCAGAATGTTCTATAATCCTCTATTATGATCCCGTTGGCTTCAGCCATGAGCATATAGGTATCAAAGTAATGTCTAAGCACGTAAGGTCGCCAGCCGTATCCTGCGAGTCTTATTGCCTTTCTAATTAACTCGCTTACGTTTGAAGTAAGTAGATGTCTATCTCTCCGGCTGAGAGGCTTAGGCGCTATGATAGGTGAGTTTTCAGTAAGAATCTCTCCTTGTTTCAGTCTATAATTAAGGTAATCCTCCAGATACTCGCATCCCTCCTCACCCAAGAAAGTGAAATACTGATGACCCGCTTTGCTGAGATTGGCCCTAACTATGATCATCGCCGGAACTCTTATGAATTCTGCCTTATTTTCCACCTCTAATTCTGGGATATCTCGAACTTTTAGTCCATCCGTCCCTTTATAGTTACCTAAAACTTCCGGTCTTAACCCGGAGAAAGCTATTAAGCCTATTGCAACCTTGGCCCTTATGTCCGCAACCGACAGGATCTTTCTGAGCTCGTCCCTGGTAGGAACTCTTTCAGTCTGCGCAATCTTAGGCTGGCTGGATCTAACCTTAATATTGAGAATGAAGTTCCGGTTGTTGAACTTCAGCCAGCTTTTTACGGCGTTTACTATCGATCTGAGATACGAGCTACTGTGATCGGATTCCTCAAGGGCTGTTATATAATCGAGCAGGATGTTGCGGATCTCCTCATCCGTGAGTCTCAACAGATCTTTGGGAGTTAAACCATTAGCATCGCAGAACTTACCCAAGATTTCGAGATAAGTGTCGGCCGTTGCTTCGCTACTCCTAGCTAAGTGCCTATACCACCTCTTTACGTCCATATCTTGGAGTAGAGTATGCTTTCTGACCATAATAATCAACTCTCAAGGTTGTTTTTCTAAATCCAGAAACCTCTCTATGAGCTTGAGTTCCTCTTTGGCCAGCTCATACTTTTTCTTAATGTCGTGTCTTAGCTTCCGTATTCTGATCTTCCAATCGGCTTTCTTGCTCCATTTTCTTCTAAACTCTTCTATGTCGATTTCTCCTCTTTCTAACCTTTCGAGGTCGTCTGCAAATCTTGTCCCCTTCTTCGTGCTACTCCATTTTGTGTAGAATTCGAGCAAAGATAATTTTCCATCTATCACCTTGAACCAGTCCTCAATGAAGGCTCGCTCCGTCTTGGTGAGGATGGGCGGCATGGTGTATAGACACAGCAGGTGCTTAAATCCGTTACTATATTTTGTAACGATGATTATGTATGATTATTAGTGCAAGAAGGTCTATTTATGCGAGTAAAATTATACATAATCATAACTTCGCGGGAAAGTGTTGAAATTTGACCTCCTAGATCCCCCTAGCTTTTTAGCCACTGAGGATTAATGCGAGGATTTTTCATAAAATATTTTAAATATAGTATAGAACTCTACGTCAATCTCAAGATAGTCTTACCTAACTTAAGAGGTTGAATTAAGATGGATGGTTAGATAAGAGAGTCAAGGAGAAATATCTAGGACGGGAAATGAGAACACAGATACAACGCTTTTAAGTTTTTCAGTAGTCCCATGCAACAATTACGCCAAATCTATTATTTTGGTAAAGTTATAAGGAATAGGTTTGGGTTTTATGAAATAGAGTTTGGAACCTAATCCTCTAGACGGCTGAGAATGTGTGATACTTGGTTGCTTCTTACCTAACCTTTCATCTTAATTCAAGCTCTCGGCTAAGTAAAAAAGTTGAAGGAAGCTATCTGTCAAGTTCCAATATTTTGAATTGGATCGTCTCTTCTGAGAAAGTCGTGAGATCTAATAGTTCTTTCAGTTTATCCATAACCCTCTCTATCCTTTCTCTCGTTTCATCGTCAAACGGGATTATTATAACCTTAGCAACGCCATCAGCACCGATTACTTTTTCCTTCCAACCCAAGTAACAAATTTCTTCGTGCATAATTCCACCTCCGAAAATTAGACTATGCATAGCAGGGATAGGAGATAATCGCCACACCTTACCTGCATGGGGAATTTAAAGAGCTTGAAGAACTTCTCTACGAATGCGGATTGATGAGGGCCTGCACCAGCGTATCCATAAGTCCCTCTAAAGAATACTATCACCTCTCTCCCTTCAACGGTTTCTCCTCTGACGATGTAATAGTTCGCTCCCACAGGCCCGCAGGGAACTACAACCTTGAACACCGGAAGCTTGACGACTTTGAGAGATCTCACGAATTTTACGAACGCTTTTTCGCAAAGAGCGTAGTATCTTTCAACGCCGTCATCAATCGGTAATTTCTTTAGATAATCCCTTATGTAGTCCGCTGGTAGCTTTAGAGCGTCTAAGATCTCTCTTTCAGAGATCTTATCGTAGAGATACGATACATCTCCCTCCTGACGAACCTCTAACACCATCATGAACACCTCACTTGGAAATTGGTTTAATATATTAAATTAATATTGTTTTATAAAAAAACTAAAATTAGAAAAATCCGAATGGGCAAACTCTTCTAATCCTTCTCCAGCTATTCTCAATACCTTCGTACGGTATCCTATTCTCCCTTTGATTCGAGCATATTGCACAAGTTCCATCGGCGTCAATGCTCATGCTGGCAAAACCCTGCCTACATCTCCCAATTTTGAGCGATTCCGCCGCGCAAGCATCCACAGCAACTCTTAAACCGTAATTCTTAACGAGATCTATTGCCTCAAACCATAATCCCTTGTTAATACTTCTAATGGGCTTTAATGCGAGGAGTGTAACGGTGCTGATGTAGTCGCAAAACAGGTTTAAGGCTCTTTCCAAGTCGTTTAGGCTTATGAGGATGTGATTAAGCCAGACATCGGCAATTTCATCGTAAAATTTCATAGTAGGAATTACTTTATCGGGATTTCTCCATGTCTGATCGTGAACGGGATCAAAGCTTATAGCGTACTTGTTAACACCATCAATAGGCTTGCAGATCGTACCATTCGTCGTAACGGATACGATCTTACCCGATTCAGCTAAAAAATTGATGA
>Ga0256842_1000028_pt1 | contig 107455 bp, 106 predicted proteins | sample 4559240metaG_FD_185973 | JGI IMG/M metagenome (GOLD analysis project Ga0256842, IMG submission 185973) | Hydrothermal vent microbial communities from Guaymas Basin, Mexico - 4559-240 | ecosystem: Environmental > Aquatic > Marine > Hydrothermal vents | place: Mexico: Guaymas Basin | collected... | reverse complement strand
AATTCCTCTTGTATGCTGGTTTGTTCTAGCATTAGAGTGATAGACTTGCGACATATTTAAAATCCTTTGTTTGGTAACTAAGATTTTACTATTATGTTTCTAAGCTATCGCTTTTATATATTTGAAACTAGGCAACCATAACGTGGTGAAACTGGACAATATATTACAAAATAATGAAACAATTCAATCAGTTTTAAAAAGTGAAAAGAATAAGGAAACAAAAAAAGATAAAGATACAACATCTAAATCAGATAATGAAGCAATAAAAGAACTCCTAATTGAATTAAGAGATAATAAAATTGCTGATAGTTTTACTATTGATGATAACTGTATTTTATCTCCCGTAATGATAGAAGAATTAATTAAGTATAAACCTTACGATAAAGATGAATTAGTATTAAAAATTCCATCTACAATAATAGATAATATTAACTCAAATCAAATGACAAAATATAGAGATGAAATTTTTGAAATATTAGGAAAGCCTGATGAATAAGAACTATAAATGAACCTACAAGAAAATCAATTTATCTCGTTTTCTCGTTCCCATCGTCCCGATAGGAATATGTACACAAATAACAACAGATAAAAAATAAAACTAAAGTATATACTCCCACATACAATGTGGGAGGGAATAAAATAAAAGAGAGTTAAAAATATGAACAAACAAATAAAAAACTCAACAGTAGAATTTTTAATATTCACCTCTCAAAATGGTGAGGATAGTATAGAAGTTAAGGTTGAAGATGAAACTGTTTGGCTTACTCAAAAACTGATTGCTGAACTTTTTTCTAAGGGTAGAACAACAATTACAGAGCATTTAAAAAATATATTTTCAGATGATGAACTTGATGAGAATCAAGTATGTCGGGAATTCCGACATACTGGAAATGATGCAAAAAGTTATAAAACTAAGTTTTATAATCTTGATGCCATAATATCAGTAGGGTATAGAGTAAACTCTAAAAAAGCAACACAATTTAGAAAATGGGCTACGAGTGTTTTAAGTGAATTTGCTATTAAAGGTTTTGTAATAGATAAAAAAAGACTTGAAAATGGTACTTTTTTTGGAGAACAATATTTTGAACAGCTTCTATCTGAAATAAGAGAAATAAGACTAAGTGAAAGAAAGTTTTATCAAAAAATAACAGATATATATGCAACAAGTATGGATTATAATAAAGATGATTCTACAACGAGAACATTTTTTGCTAAGGTTCAAAATAAACTTCATTTTGCTATTCACGGACACACAGCTTCTGAACTCATATATAAAAGAGTCAATTCTAAAAAAGAATCTATGGGACTAACCTCATGGGAAAACTCTCCAAGTGGCAAGATATTAAAGACAGATGTAGTTGTTGGTAAAAACTATCTTTCAAAAGAAGAGTTAGAATCATTGGGTAGAATCGTTAATGCTTACTTGGATTTAGCAGAAAATAGAGCGAACCGTAATATCCCTATGACAATGGAAGATTGGGCTACAAGATTAGATATGTTTTTAGAGTTTGATGATAGGAAGATTCTAAAAGATAGTGGTAAAATATCTAAAAAAATAGCAACAGAATTTGCACTTAGTGAATTTGAAAAATATAGAGTGGTACAAGATAAATTATATAAAAGTGATTTTGATACATTGTTAGAAAGTTTATAAGATAAAGAGATAAAATTTATTAAGGAAAATATAAATTATGACTACAAAAAATTACAAAAATCAAATGGAAGAGCAGGATATTTTTTTAAGTAATAAGTCAGATATTGAAATCTCATTAAAAGAGTTATTTAAAGAAAAAAGTGATGAATTTATAGTTATTTTATCAGGTGAATGGGGAACAGGAAAAACACATTTCTGGATTGATTTTGCAGCAACATTAATGCAAACAGATAAACAAGTATATATTTCATTATTCGGTTTAAATTCCATAGAAGAAATTAAAACAAATATATTATTTAAAATATCAAAATTTTCTCGTTCCATAGCTCCCACTAAGGAATCAATACATCAGGATAAATAAAAATAATATAGGGGATGACAGTACATGAAAAATTACGACAAATGGAATGAAGTTAAAAAAGAAATTTTACAAAATAAAAGAAAATTAGGTATAAAACCAAGAGAGATATTTTGGGTAAAATAGGACAAAATATTGGAGATACAATAGACTTAGAAACTCAGCTTGATTCTATGGTGTATAAACTTTATGCTTTAAATAATGATGAGATTAATATTGTTGAGGGGAAATTGAAAGAAAATATTTTAAATGAACTATATGAATTGGGAATAGATGAGAGTTTTATATACCCTGATTTAGATGGATTATCATTAATGATAAATAGTAGAAGTAGAAGAACTAAACAAAATAGTATTACGAGAAAGATGCAATAAAATGAACCCACAAGAAAATCAATTTAAAAACTTTGTAAGTGATATAAAGAACAGAATCTTAAAAGGACAATATGAAGCACTTAAAAGTGTTAATAAAGAGCTTATAAGTTTGTATTGGGATATAGGAAAAAGTATAGTTAGTAAGCAAAAAGAGTATGGATGGGGGAAGTCTATTGTAAAAAATCTATCAGATGAACTTCAAAAAGAGTTTGTAGGGATGAAAGGTTTTAGTCAGCGAAATTTATGGAATATGAGAAATTTCTACATAGAATATAATGAGAATCAAAAACTGCAGACATTGTCTGCACAAATTGGATGGTCTCATAATGTGATGATATTTCAAAAGTGTAAAAATAACTTACAAAGAGAATTTTATATAAAAATGACTGTAAAATTTGGATGGACTTTTAGAGTATTAAATCATCAAATAGAAAATAAATCATATGAAAAATATCTAATAAATCAAACAAATTTTGATAAAACAATTGAAAAGAAATATAAACATCAAGCAGTATTAGCTGTCAAAGATGAGTATAATTTTGATTTTTTAGAATTAAGCAAACAACATAGTGAATACGAGTTAGAGATGGGGCTTATAGATAAAATAAGAGAATTTTTAGCACAAATGGGAAGTGATTTTAGTTTTATAGGGAATCAGTATAAGCTAGAAGTGGATGATGAAGAGTATTTTATAGATTTACTTTTGTATCATAGACGATTAAAATCTCTTATTGCCATAGAGCTGAAAATCGGTAAGTTTAAACCAGAATATGCAGGAAAAATGAATTTTTATCTATCAGCACTCAATGATAAAGTAAAACTAGAAGATGAGAATCCATCTATTGGAATCATAATATGTAAAGAAAAAAAGAGAACAACAGTCGAGTATGCACTAAAAGATAGTAATCAACCCATAGGAGTAACTACATATCAGTTTGCAGAAACTTTACCAAAGGATTTTGAAAATTTATTGCCGACACCAGAGCAAATAAGTCAAAGGTTACAAATACTTTTAGATAATGAAATTGATATTGCTGAGGAGAAATAATGGCAAGAAAAAATATAGAAACTCTAAAAATTAAAATAGAAGAATAGGGATGATAAATAAAGATGATTTTAAAGAGATGGAAATAAAAATGAAAAAAATGATGAGACTATGATTTTCCTCTCTCACAAAAGCAAGAGAGTAAGCCCGAAGGTAATTAGATTTTGATTATACATAATTATAAAACTTATGTCAATAATATTATTTTATATTTTTTTCATTTAACAACAGATAAAGAATAAAACTAAAGTATATACTCCCACATACAATGTGGGAGTGAGGGAAAAAACATCAATTTAATAGGTGAAAAAATGAAACTACAACAAAATAAAAATAACACAAGCTTTAATGAACTATTAAACCTAATAACATCATCAAAACAAAAAGCCTACACTCAAATAAATAGTATCCTTATAGAACTTTACTGGAATATAGGTAAATATATATCAACTAAAACCATAAAAGAAAATTGGGGTAAAAGTGTAGTAAAAGAGTTAGCAAATTTTATAAAATTTCAAGACCCAACTATCAAAGGTTTTACAGATAAAAATCTTTGGAGAATGAAACAATTTTATGAGATATACAAAGATGATAAAAAAGTCGCTACACTGTGGCGACTTTTACCATGGAGCCATAATAAACGGATTATGAGCCTTAAAACTCCAGAGGAGAGAGTATTTTATCTAAACTTAGCAATTCAAGGAAATTATTCATATAGGGAATTAGAACGACAAATAAAAAGTTGTATTTTTGAAAGAACGATGTTGGGCAATGAAAAGTTATCTGATGTTATGAAGAAATTACCACAAGATACAAAAAATATATTTAGAGATAGTTATGCCCTTGAGTTTTTAGACTTAGCAACAGAACATAAAGAAAGAGATTTACAAAAAGCACTTATTAGTTCACTTAAAGATTTTATTTTAGAATTGGGTGTTGGATTTGCTTTTATGGGTGAAGAGTATAAACTTGAAGTTGGTAATGATAACTTTAAAATAGATTTACTTTTTTACCACAGATATTTAAACTGTTTAGTCGCCTTTGAATTAAAAATAGGTAAATTTAAACCAAGTCATTTAGGACAGTTGGAATTTTATCTTGAAGCATTAGATAGAGATGTGAAAACTAAAGAAGAGAACCCAAGTATTGGGATATTACTTTGTAGAGAAAAAAATGATGAAGTTGTAAAATATGCACTGAATAGGTCTGTGAGTCCATTGGTTATAGCTGATTATGAAACAAAATTAATACCAAAAAAACTACTACAAGATAAACTAAATGAGATTTATGAACTTTTAAAGGCTAAAGATGAGTAATGAATTTTTACCATCTATGGAATCGATAACAATTACTTTAATAAAAAAATATGAAAGAAGATAAATGAACCACACATTAGAAAAATTTAACCGTTTAGTAGATGCTTTACAAGATTTGCCTACTATTGGTAAAAAGTCGGCTACTAGGTTAGCTTACTTTATGGTTATGAATGATAGTTTTGTGGGGATGAAAATCTCACATGCGATTGAGGATGCTTTAGGTAGTTTAAAAAAATGTAGTGCTTGTGGTGGTATGAGTGAAGATGAGCTTTGTTATATCTGTTGTGATGAGCAGAGGGATGATAGGTTTCTTTGTATCATAGAAAATGCTAAAGATATACTTTTACTTGAAGAAAATGGTTTGTTTGATGGTAAATACTTTGTGCTTGAGTCATTAGATGAGTTTAGTGTTGAGCATTTAGAAAATATGGTAAAGGGTGGGGTAGAGGAGATAGTTTTTGCTCTTACTCCATCTATAGCAAATGATGCTGTTATCCTTTATATAGAAGAGAAACTAAAAAATTATGATTTAAATTATACTAAAATAGCTCAAGGTGTACCAACTGGTGTGAGTTTGGAAAACATAGATTTGCTATCACTTACAAGAGCTTTAGAAGATAGGGTTAGAGTTTAATACAAAATTTATATAAATACTATATAATATACCTAATATAAATCTGTTTTAATTAGGTAAGACGATGATAAATGCCAAAGAGTTAAAAGCTATTACAAAAGATTTAACACTTTTGTATGTGGAAGATGAAGATGAGTTGAGAGAATCTCTTCTTATATATCTCAATAAACTTTTCTATAATGTAGTTAGTGCTAAAGATGGAGAAGAGGGTTTAGAGTGTTATAAGAAACAACATTTTGACATTGTAGTTAGTGATATTCAAATGCCTACGGTAGATGGTTTAAAAATGTCAAAAGCTATAAAAGATATAAACTCTAATCAAGAGATAATCATAACATCTGCATATAGCGAAACAGAATATTTTTTAGAATCTATCAAAGTGGGTATTAATGGTTATATTATAAAACCTGTTGATTATATGCAAATGAATCAGGAACTTTATAAGTCTGCTACAAGAATTATTCAATTAAAAGAAAATACTCAGTATAAACTTAATTTAGAAGAGATGGTTACACAAAGAACAGAAAAAATCATAGCTATGGAAGAGGAAAAAGTAAAAAACTTTGAAAATACTATATTATCTTTTGTAGATATGATAGAAGATAGAGATACATATACTGGTGGTCATTCACAAAGAGTTGCTACTTATGCTAAACTAATAGCAAAAGATATTGGTCTTAGTGAAGAGGATTGTGAGTTTATATATAAGGCTGGTATTATACATGATATAGGCAAAATCTCTACTCCAGATACTGTACTTTTAAAACCTGCTAAACTTAATGATTCTGAATATATACTTATTCAAAATCATGTTAATGTTGGTTATAAGCTTCTATCTAAAATTCCGATGTATAAAAAACATGCTGAAATAATCATAGCTCACCATGAACGGTATGATGGTAAAGGTTATCCAAATGGGTTAAAAGGTGATGAGATTCCTTTTTTAGCACATATTTTGATAGTAGCAGATGCTTTTGATGCTATGACAACGAATCGTATATATAAAGGTAGAAAAGATTTAGACTATGCTATAGAAGAACTAAAAGAGTTATCTGGAAAACAGTTCCATCCTAAAGTGGTGCAGAGTGCCGTAAAAGTTTTATCTGGTATTGAGATGCCTAAAAAAGTCACACAATTACCTAAAACAGATATAGAAAAAGAGAGATACTCTTATTTCTTTAGGGATCAAGTTACTGAAGCTTATAATATTGATTATCTAAAATTTATTTTAGAACATGATATGTTAAGTGATGATTGCTACTATGTAAATAAATTATATCTACATAATTTCAACAGTTTCAACAATTTACATAGTTGGAATGAGGGTGATAAGTTTTTAGATGATTTTGTTAAATATTTAACAAAAAGATTTCCAGAAGCAACGATATTTAGAGTGCATGGTGATGATTTTATACTATTAACGAAAGAAAATATCAAAATTGATTTAGATGAGATTCAAGATATAGATATACTTAAAAATCACAATATAACCATAACAAAAGATAGTATTAGTATAGAAAAACAAAGTAGTGAAGATATACAAAAATTAAAAAATTTGATTTAGGATTAAAATATGGATATAAATATTTTAATCGTTGATGATAATTATGATAATCTTAAAACACTTAGTTTCTTAATAGATTCTATAGAGTTTAAAAGAGATGTTGTTGTAAATGTTATAAAAGCAGATAGTGGCGATAAAGCTTTAAATATAGCTATTAAAAATAAGATTGCTTTGATTATATTGGATATACAGATGCCACAAATGGATGGATTTGAGGTTGCTACATATTTACAAAAAACATCTAAAACTAAAGATATACCTATTATATTTTTAACAGCAGCATTTAAGTCTGAAGATATGAGAGAAAGAGGTCTATCTATAGGAGCTGTTGATTATCTTTTTAAACCTATAGATTCTAATATATTGATACCAAAGATACGACATTATGTAGATTTTTTCGTGATAACACATGAACTTATAAATATAAACAAAGAGTTAGAAAAAAAGATTGAGGTAGCGATAGAAAAAAATTCTATAATAGAATCTAGATTACATCAGGCTGAAAAATTAGCTTCTATGGGTGAGATGATAGGTAATATAGCACACCAATGGAGACAACCCATATCTGTTATATCTATGTGGGCAAATAATATTATTGCTGATATAGATATGGATGAGGTTGATAATAAAAATTTAAAAGAATATGCTCAAAAAATCAATGAACAAACAAAATATTTATCACAAACGATAGATGATTTTAGAAACTTTTTTTCACCAAATAAAGAGAGTAGATTATTTTTATTGAAAGATAGTATAGATAAAACACTTAACCTTTTAAGTGGTAGTTTAAATGCACATAATATAAAATTAATCATTGATGTAAAAGATATAGAAATTTTTTTATTAGAAAATGAACTGACACAGGTTATTTTAAATATTTTAAAAAATGCTAAAGATGTTTTAGTAACTTTACCTAAAGATAAAAAAAGATTACTTTTTATAAATGGTTATGAAGATGATAAAAATGTAGTTATAGAGATAATAGATAGTGCTGGAGGTGTACCAACAAATATTTTAGATAAAATATTTGAACCATATTTTACAACAAAATATAAATCACAAGGTACAGGTATAGGTTTATATATGGCTCAGTCAATCATAACTAGAAATTTCTTTGGTAGTTTAGTTGTTGAGAATATCACTTATAATTATGAGAATCATCATTATAAAGGTGCTAAATTTATAATTAAAATACCAATGGAAAAAGATAATGAATAAACAATTTGATTTAAAAATTAAAAGATTAAATAATTATTATATAAAATTTTTTATTATCATAAATATGATCGTTTTTACTTCATTGTTTTTAATAATACTAAATGAATATGAACATAGAAATAATTCAGCATTAGAAAATGCCAAAAATTCTTTTACCAAAGATTTAATGTTTAGAAAGTGGGTTTCTAGTCATGGTGGGGTTTATGTCTTTCCCACTAAAAGAACACCACCAAATCCATATTTAAAAAACATAAAAAATCGTGATCTATTTACAACTAATGGTAAAACATTAACTCTTATGAACCCTGCTTATACATTGAGACAATTAATGAATGAGTTTAAAGGTATGTATGGTGCAAAAGGTCATATAACAAGTTTAAATTTACTAAACCCGAACAATAAACCAAGTGAATGGGAAATAAAAGCATTACAAAAGTTTGAAAATAGTAACAAATTGGAATATCATGAATTTTTAGATAAAGATAATCAAGAGTATATTTATTATATGCATGCACTTATAACTAAAAAGTCTTGTTTAAAATGTCATAGTCAGCAGGGTTATAAAGTTGGTGATATTAGAGGTGGTATATCTGTAGTTATACCTATGAAAAAATATAATAAAGATTTTTTTAATGCTATAAAAAAGATAATCATTATATATATAGTTTTTTATATTTTAGCTATTTTTGGTATTTACTATACTTATAAAACTTTAAAAGAATCTATCGTTGAGCAAAAAAAATTATATCTTGAGAATCAAAAAAGAGAGGAGATAATGCTTACTCAATCAAGAAATGCAGCTATGGGTGAGATGATAAGTATGATAGCTCATCAGTGGAGACAACCTATATCTGTTATCGCTATGTGGGCAAACAACATAGAGGCAGATGTAGATATGGATGAACTTGATGATAAAAACTGTAAAGAGTATGCTTCAAATATCATCATTCAAACGCAACATTTATCTAAAACTATAGATGATTTTAAAAACTTTTTTAGACCAGATAAGTCTAAAGAAAATATTTTGATTAAAGATGTTATGGAAGATTGTTTATCTGTAGTTGAAAAAAGTTTACAAAATAACAATATAAATCTTGTAAAAAGTTATGAAAACTTAACAGAAGTAAATATTTATTCAAGAGAGTTGATGCAAGTTTACATAAATATAATTAAAAATGCAAAAGAAGCTTTACTTGAAAAAAGTATAAAAAATGCTAAAATTGTTATAAAGATATATGAAAATGAAAATAGTATCATAACAGAGATAGAGGATAATGCTTTGGGTATAGAATCTGATGTTATAGGTAAGATTTTTGAACCATACTTTACTACTAAAGGTGTAAAATCTGGTACAGGATTGGGGTTATATATGTCTAAAACAATTATAAATAAACATCTAAATGGTGAGATATATGTGAAAAATATAGATGATGGTGCTTGTTTTAAGATTATCATTCCAAAGTAAGGAGTTTTTTGTGGATAAAAAAATAAAAGAGTTAAAAGATAAGGTAAAAGAGTTAAATATTTTGTATTGTGAAGATGAAGATGATATGAGATTGGGAACAGAACTTTTTTTAAATAAGTTTTTTGTTTCTGTAGATTCTGCTAGTGATGGAAAGATAGGTTTTGATAAGTTTAAAGAAAAAAAGTATCATGTTGTATTTACTGATATAATGATGCCAAATATGGATGGTTTAGATATGCTAAAAAGTATATCTGAAATAGATAAAGATATTTTTACTGTAACATTAACTGCATCTGAAGTTAGTGAAGATGAGATAAAAAGAATATCAGATTTATATTTTAGAAAACCTATAACTTATGAAAATATGATAACTGTTATGGAAAAAATTGTTGATAAATTTAATTTATAGAGTTAAGTAATGGAGAAAAGAAGTAAAATCATAATTTTATTAACAATATTGTTTATAATGACAATGGTATTTATCTACCTATTTACCAGTTTAAATATGAGACAGCGAATAGAGTCTGCATTAGATTCTCATCTATATAAACTTCAAGTTAATTATGAACTTCTTTTACATCAGCAAAAAGTAACAGCTAATGCTGCTTATCAATCTACAACAAATAAAAAGTATGTTATAGATATTTTATCAAAAACAAAAGGTGCTTCTAAAAAAAAGTTAGATTATCTAAGAAAAGAGTTATACAACAAACTAAAACCTAAATATAAAATTTTGTATGGAAAAGGGGTGTTACAATACACATTTACCTTACCAAATAACAAAGTATTTTTAAGGATGCACAAACCTAGTAAATATGGTGATTCTATTGATGGTTACCGTTATAGCTTTGAGTATGTAAATAAAACTCATAAACCTATAAGTGGATTTGAACAGGGTAAAACAGCCCATGGTTTTAGAAATGTTTTTCCTATTTTTGATAAAAAGCATAACTATATAGGTACTATGGATATATCTTTTTCAAGTGATTTTTTGTTAGGTTATTTGATAAATGTAAGTAAAATTTATTCACATTTTTTAATTAAGAAAACTGTATTTAATATAAAATCTTGGAAAAGAGATGATGTTGATCTAAATTATATTCCTAGTTATGAAAACAAAGATTATGTGATGAGTGATACTTATCATAAACATAAACATAAACAGCAATATAAATATAAACATTTGCTAAATAATATAAAAAACTTTGAACCACTAAAAGAAAAAATCTATAAAAATATGAAGATAGGTAAAAAGTTTAGTTTATATCATCAGTATAATGATAAATCAGTTGTAATCTCTTTTTATCCAATTAAAAATATAAAAGATAAAAAAGTTGTAGCATGGATAGTCTCTTACGATCATGATGATTTTATAGATTTAACTTTAAAAATGAGCCATAATGTTAGGATACTTGCTTTTTTTATTTTTTCAATGTTATTTTATTTTATATATAGAGTTTTAAATCAAAAAGAGATTTTAGATGGTTTGGTTGAGAAACAAACTAAAAAATTGATGGAGAGTGAGCAAAATTTAAAACTATTGAATGAAAATCTTGAATTGACTATTGAAAAAGAGGTGTTAAAGAATCAAGAGAAAGATAGGTTACTATATCAACAATCAAAAATGGCAGCTATGGGTGAGATGATAGGTAATATCGCTCATCAATGGAGACAACCGATAGCTATTATATCTATGTGGGCAAATAATATTATTGTAGATATTGATATGGAAGAGGTAGATAATGATAATTTAAAAAAATATGCTATGAAAATAAATGAGCAAACCTTACATCTTTCTCAAACAATAGATGATTTTAGAAATTTCTTTTTACCAAATAAAGAAAAAACATCATTTATACTTAAAAATAGTGTAGATAAAACTATGTCACTTTTAAGTGCTTCTTTTAAAACACATAACATAGAAGTGATTGAAAATATAGAGATGGTAGAGATATTTTCTTTAGAAAATGAGTTCACACAATCTATACTTAACATTATAAAAAATGCTAAAGATATTTTAGTAACATTACCTAAAAGTAGTAGAAGATTGATTTTTATAAATATTTATAAAAATGATTTATATGTAAATATAGATATTATAGATAATGGTGGTGGAATTTCAGAAAAAATTATAGATAAAGTATTTGAACCATACTATACAACAAAACATCAATCACAAGGTACAGGGATAGGTTTATATATGACAGAGACTATCATAACTAAACATTTAGGTGGAAACATATATGTAGAAAATGTAAATTATGATTATGAAGATGTTAATTATAAAGGTGCTAAGTTTATGATTACTTTACCATTAATTAAAGAACTTAATGATTAATTATAAAATATTTTTAGCTAATTTTAAAAGTTGAGGAGTTAATATATATGGTTTATCTACCACTTCATCAATAGATTTATAGTTAAATTTACTATCGTTATAACATATAATAGAATCTTTTCTACCACTTATCAAACCATCAACAGCTTCTGTTATAAATCTATAAGCCATTAATCTATCTCTAGTTGATGGATTTCCACCTCTTTGAGTATGACCTAGTATAGTAACTCTAGATTCTATACCTATTTTCTTTTCAAACCAATCTGATATGTCATCACAAGAGTGTTCGATACCTTCTGAAACAACAGCTATAAAATATTTACGACCATTCTTCTTTTGTTTTTTAAAGTTAGTTTCAAATTTCTTTAAATCATAATCTTGTTCTGGTATCAAACAAAGTTCAGCTCCAGATGTAAGTGCAGATACAAGTGCTAAATACCCACAATCTCTACCCATAACCTCTACTACAAATGCTCGACTAAACGAGGATGCTGTATCTCTTATAGAATCTAGTGCTGAATTTATAATCCCAAGAGCAGTATCAACACCTAAGCAATATTCTGTTCCTGTTATATCGTTATCTATAGTTGATGGTACACCAGCGAATGCTATGTTTGTTTCTTTATAAAATTTTTCTATCCCTCTAAAACTACCATCTCCACCAAGAACTATCAATTTATCAATATTATGTTTTTCTAAATTAATTTTTGCAATAGTACGAAACTTTTTTTTCTTAAATCTTTTTGATCGTGCAGAACCAATTTTTGTACCACCACGATTTATAATTCCAGATACATCGTTGTAAGATGCAAGATAAATTTCATTATCTATTAAGCCCTCATAGCCATTGTATACAAAGTAGGGTGTTATGTTGTTTTCTAAGCTGTATTCAACAAAATGTTTTATAGCTGGATTCATACCAGAAACATCACCACCAGAGCATAAAATTGCAATATTTTTCATATACTAGCCTTTTTTGTACTATATAATAAAACTTTTTTCCATAGATATTTTTATATCATTTTTATCTAGTTCACTATTTACAAAAAGTTCATTTGCTAAAATACCTTGACCTAAAAGCATATCAGCACCATCTTTAAATGTTATGTTTTTAGATTGTGCTAGTTTTAAAAATGGTGTTAATTTACCGTAGATAGCATCTGCTACAAAGTTAGTATTATCTAGTAAAGATTCTATAATCTCTAGTGGAGCAGGTAACTCCTCATCTTTTAATCCAGCACTTGTTGTATTTACTACTAAATCATAACTTTTAGTCTTAAAATCATCCCAATTAAAAGTTTCACAACCTATCTCTTTAAAGTAAGCTAATCTTCCCTCACTTCTATTTATAACACTAACTTTTATCTCATCTTCTAAGAATCTAGTAGCTAATGCTTTAGCAGTTCCACCAGCACCTAAAATCAAAATATTTTTAACATTACTAAACTCTTTTATAGCAAACATAAAACCATCAGCATCAGTGTTGTAACCTATAAGCTTACCATTTTCATTTATGATGGTATTTACTACACCAACTTTTTTAGCAAAGCCTCTTATCTCATCACAAGCTTTGTAAGCTTCCTCTTTATGTGGAACAGTTATATTTGCACCACTAAGTTTTAAGTTAAAAAAAGTATCTCTTAGTTTTGTTCCATCTTTTAAGTGAACTCTTGTATAACAAGCTTTATAGTTTAGGTTTTTAAAAACAGCATTGTGCATAAGAGGGGAGCGAGAGTGTGATACAGGGTCACCAAAAATAGCAAAAAGTTTCATTATTCTTTCCTATCTAAATCTTCAAGTGAGTGAATCAAAGCACCAAGCTTATTTTTAACCTCAAGATATTCAAGTTCATTTACACTATCAGCTACGATTCCAGCACCAGCTTGTAAAACAACTTTATTATCTTTTACCATAGCAGTACGAATCGTTATGGCACTATCCATATTTCCATCAAAGCCAAAATAACCTATACTACCACTATAAAAACCTCTTTTTAGACCCTCATACTCAGCTATAAGTTCCATAGCACGAATTTTAGGTGCTCCGGTCATAGTTCCAGCTGTAAAAGTTGCCATAAAGAGATCAAACATATCTTTATCATCATCTAACTCTGCTACAACATCAGATACTATGTGCATAACATGGGAGAATCTCTCTATGTGCATCATATCTTCAACTTTAACAGTTCCAGTTTTTGCTACACGACCAATATCGTTACGACCTAAATCTATAAGCATAAGATGTTCAGCTAACTCTTTAGGGTCTGCTAAAAGTTCCTCTTCAAGCTCTTTATCTCTCTCTTTAGTTGAACCTCTTTTACGAGTTCCAGCGATAGGACGAAGTAAAAGTTCTCCATCTACAAGTCTAACCATAACCTCAGGAGATGAACCAACGATATTAAAATCTTCATACTCCATCAAAAACATATATGGTGATGGGTTCTTAGTTCTAAGGATTCTATAAAAACTAAATGGATCAACTTTTATGTTTCTAGTGAAACGGTTTGTCATAAGAATTTGAAAAACATCACCACTTTTTATCATCTCTTTAGAATCTTCTATCATTTTAAAGAATTTTTCTTTAGAGTGTTTAAAACTACCCTTATCTTTACCAATATTGAAAACTCTATGTTTATAAGTATATGTACCTTTTAAAGAATCTTCTATGGAATCAAATCTATAATTAAAATCTTTTAGTGTAGAAACTAAAGTTATTTGGTGATTTTTATGTGAGTAGATAAGAATCATTTTAGGTAAAATCAAATCTAAATCTGGAGTGTTTAATTCATCTTTTAGATTATCCATACTTGAACCAAGTTTTGGTTCAAACACTTTAACCATATCGTAACCAATATAGCCTATAAAACCATCAACAAAACCAACTTTTAAATTTTTACAAGCCTCTTTATAGATTGTGGTATCAACCTTTTTATAGTAGTTTTTTAAAAATGTAAAAGGGTTTTCATCTTTTTGGTGTTTTATACCATCAGAATCTGTATATATAGTTTTGTTATCTATATACTGGAGTCTTTCTCTTGCTCCAATACATATAAAACTGTAGTTACCTTCACTTTGACCAGCACTCTCAAAAAGATAAGTTATCTCATCTTTAAACATAGCTTTTATTTTAGAGTAAACAGCTATAGGAGCTAGTTGATCGAGTGTAAATTGCTTAGAGTATATCAAGATTAAGCCTTTTAGAGTTTGATTAAGAAAGCACCTGGTTCGATGTTATTTCTTATGTTTCTTCGAGCATCTTTAGCTTCTTTTTCATCTTGAAATGGTCCAACTAAAACTTTGTTAAGTGGTTTTCCATTTCTCATAATTTTATGATAAGTATAAGAATAACCTCTATCTGTTATAGATTTTAGAAACTTTTTATTTGGAGCATATTTAGAGAATGAACCAACTTGAATATAGTATGCTGATATAGCTTCAACAGGTGCAACTTTTTGTTTATGAACAACTTGCTTAACTATCTTTTTAACAGGTTTAGGAACTGTAACTTCAGCTTTCTCTTGAGTGTGCATTTGAGCAATACTCTCTTTTTTCAATTTCTTAGCGATATTATCTAGGTTGTTATTGTTTTTAGTATCATCTTCAACAACAGCAACATCTTCAAAAAGAGCATCCTCTTCAGGTATCAAATCATAAGTTGTTTTTGGTTGAGGGGGTAATGTAGCTTGCGGAAGATTATCTGTGCCATCTGATGTAAATGTATTCATTAACATAACAACTACGATTAGAACAACTCCTAAAGTAGCCACTGCTAAAATAATCTTTTTGTTATAAGTAGTGTTAGCACCTTTATTTAAGATGATATCATTTAATTCATTTTTTTCTTCCATAATCTTACCCTTTTATTTTCTATATTTTTATGTTATATCTTTTAGATAGATATATTACATATGTTTCGACCAAGAAGCCCCACGCTCTTTTGCATAAACTTCATATGGTAAAGTTAAAATATTATACTCAATCGGCATATCATCATTTGGAAACATTTTCCATTGTTTTGGTTGTTTAGATGCAAGTTTCATACTCAACATTTTTCCAAGTTGTATAGCCTCTTGTAATGTAGTATGACCCTTATGTATATAAACATGAAGATGACCATCTGTTTTTGTTTTATAAGCAGTAAAATTTATAAAACCCTCTTCACGAAGTAAAAGTTGAGCCTTATGATAAAAACGCTCAGGATCTCGACCATTATAATCAATCACAATATTTTCAACTTTGTTATGTTTGTTTATAAGAGAGTGAGCAACAGTTATCTCACCTTTTATATGTTTATTGATAATTGATTGACTTAAAGAAGCATTTACTTTTTCAAATTTATTGAAAAAAGTGCGACCTTTAAATGTTAATTTTTCCACTACTGTATCTTTTTTTTGCCAATAGTGGTCACTTACCATTTTAATTAGTTTGAGATCCATTGCTGTCATATTTTTACCTTAATAAGTTGGTTGGTTATAAATTACAAAGTTTTGAGCTAAAGTTTTTAACTCTTCTTTTATAGTAGCTTGAAGTTCAGTGTTATTAATATCATCAAGAACATCTGCCATTTTGTTAGCTATAAATTCAAACTCTTTCTCTTTCATACCACGGCTTGTTAATGCTGGAGAACCAACTCTAATACCAGAAGTTACAAAAGGGCTTCTAGTTTCACCCGGAACAGTATTTTTGTTGATAGTTATACCAGCATTACCTAAAGCAGCATCAGCATCTTTACCACTAATCTCTTTACCTACGAAAGATACTAAGATAAGGTGATTATCAGTTCCACCAGAAACTACATCATAGCCTCTTTTCATCATAACTTCACCAAGAACTTTAGCATTAGCTTTTACTTGTTTAGCATACTCTTTCCATTCTGGAGAAAGGTTGTATTTGAAACCAACAGCTTTTGCAGCGATAACATGAACAAGTGGACCACCTTGAAGAGCAGGGAAGATAGCAGAGTTGATCTTTTTAGCTATATCTTCATCATTTGTCATAATCATACCACCACGAGGACCAGCAAGAGTTTTATGTGTAGTTGTTGTAACAACATCAGCATAAGGGAATGGGCTAGGGTGTTCACCAGCACATACTAAACCAGCAATGTGAGCGATGTCAGCGAAAAGAATTGCACCAACTTCATCAGCTATTTCACGGAATTTTTTGAAATCAATTTCACGAGCATAAGCAGATGCACCACAAACGATAATTTTAGGTTTAACAATTTTAGCTATATCTAAAACTCTTTCATAATTGATACGACCATCAAGTTCAACACCATAAGTAAAACTAGAATAGTTTTTACCAGAAAAAGATGGTTTAGAACCATGTGTTAAGTGACCACCATGAGATAAATCCATACCTAAAAGTTTATCACCAGCTTTTAAAAGCGCTGCATAAACAGCACCATTTGCTTGTGAACCAGAGTGTGGTTGCACATTTGCATAATTACATCCAAAAAGTTCACAAGCTCTATCGATTGCTAATTGCTCAACACCATCAGCATACTCACAACCACCATAGTAACGTTTAGCAGGATAACCCTCAGCATATTTGTTTGTAAAAACTGAACCCATCGCTTCCATAACTGCTGGAAGTGTAAAGTTTTCAGATGCTATCATCTCTAAGTGGTTAGTTTGACGCTCTAACTCTTTTTCACATAAATCAAATATTTCACTGTCATATTCTTTTAAAAAACTCATTGTATAAAATTCCTTGTTATAATTGTTGAGATTATACTAAAATTATATTAATAAATGACTGAATGGAGTAGAATTTAGAGTTAAGTGAGGTTATAAAAAGTGAAAATGAAGTGTAGTATCTCTACTACTCTTCATTCTCATCATCTTTTTTATCACTATGAACAGGTTTCATAGCAGGGAATAAAAGTACATCTCTTATAGAGTGTTCATTTGTTAAAAGCATAACAAGTCTATCGATTCCGATACCTTGACCAGCAGTTGGAGCCATACCATAGCTTAGTGCATCGATAAAATCTTCATCCATCTCATGTGCTTCATCATCACCAGCATCTTTAGCCTCAACTTGACCTTTAAATCTTTCATATTGGTCGATTGGGTCATTTAACTCACTAAAAGCATTAGCTATTTCACGACCAGCTATAAATAGTTCAAATCTTTCAGTAATAGCAGGGTTATTGTCATCTCTTCTAGCTAGTGGAGAGATCTCAACAGGGTACTCTGTAATAAAAGTAGGGTCGATTAGTTTCTCTTCAACAAACTCATCAAACAGTTCACCTTGAAGCTGACCAAGATTCATACCTGGTTTTACAGTTAAATTTTTAGATTTTAAAAATTCTACTATTTTCTCTTTATCATTAGTAACATCTGCTGGAACTTCACCAATAGTTGTTAAAGATTCGATAAGTGGAATCTCTCTAAAATTTCCAAAATTAACTTCTAATTCACCATATGGTAAATTTGTAGGAAGATTTAAGTGTTCAAAAAGATATTGAAAATACTCTTTTGTTATCTCGATTAAATCTTTATATGTTTTATAAGCCCAGTAAAATTCTATAGAAGTAAATTCTGGATTATGAGTTGCATCCATACCTTCATTTCTAAAGTTACGGTTTATCTCAAATACTGCTTCAAATCCACCAACAATCAATCTTTTAAGATAAAGCTCTGGTGCGATTCTAAGGTATCTATCTATGCTTAAAGCATTATGATGAGTAACAAATGGTTTAGCATTTGCTCCACCAGCGATAGGGTGCATCATAGGTGTTTCAACTTCTAAAAATCCTTTATCTTCAAAGAATCTTCTAGTTAAAGAGATAACTTTTGAACGGATTTGGAAAGTTTTACGAACTTCAGCATTCATAATAAGATCTAAATATCTTTTTCTATATCTAATCTCTTTATCTGTTACACCATGAAATTTTTCTGGTAGTGGAGAGATAGCTTTTGTTAAAAGTTTAAAATCACTACAATGAAGTGAAAGTTCACCTTTACCAGTTACAAAAGGGTAACCAGAGATCTCAACAATATCACCAACTTCGATAAGTTTTTTAAAAATAGTATTATAAAAACCTTCTGGTAGATTGTCTCTTGCTACATAAATTTGAAGCATTCCACTTTCATCTTCTATTTTTATAAAACTAGCTTTACCCATAATTCTAAAAAGTTTGATTCTACCACTAACAGTATAGTGTCTATGTTCATCTCTTTTAGATTCTTTATCAGCTACATCAGAGTTTACATTTAGATATTTCTCAATAGTAGTATTTCTTTTTGATTCATTAGAGTATGGATTGAATCCAGCCTCTTTTAATAATTCCGATTTCTCGATTCTTTGTTGTATAAATTTATTTTCAAAAGCCAATATATTTTCCTTTAGTTTTAATTTTGACAATTTTTGCAGATTCCATAGATTTGCATAGAGTGATCACTCATTTTAAATCCAAGTTCTTCAGCAATTTTATGTTGTCTATTTTCTATCTCTTCATCCACAAACTCTGTTATATTACCACATTTAGTACAAATCATATGATCGTGATGTTCTTTAGCACCTAGTTCATATTTTTTACCTTGTGCTCCAAATGATAAAGATGTAACCATACTAGAATCTTCAAGTAGTGAAAGAGTTCTATAAACTGTTGCTATCCCTATTTTTAATTCGGGATAATTTTCTTGAATCAAATGATGGAGAGATTCAGGAGTTAAATGTTCATCAGAGTTATATAAACATTCAAGTATAATCTCCCTTTGAATAGTAAACTTCAAAGGTGGTTTATTCATCTTTAGTAAAGTTTTAAATTCATTTAAAAGTTCTTTATACTCTACTGTTCTATCATTAAAGTTAGTAGTAGTATTTGACATCTATTCCCCCTCGTTTTGGGACATAGTTGATATAGTTTTTTCTAACTCTTTTTTTGTTTTTTCAACTAAATCTTTAGTTGAACTTTTAATAGCTTCATTTATATTAGCTTCTATTTTTTGTTTATGTTCATTTAATGATGTATTCATATCATCGCTTATCTCAATAGGATCTAGTTTCATTATATATCCACCAGTTTCTACTAAAATAGGGAATAAAACACTATTTGACATATAGTTATCTATCGTACTTCTTACTGCTTTAACATTATAAGTTGCATTAGCAATAACAGCTGCAATAAAAAAGAATTTACTAGCACCAACTATAAATCCTAAAATTTTATCTATAGGACCTAAGCCACTAATCAAACTAAGTTTTTTAAATATAACACCAAGTAAAACCATTAACAGCCAAAAGAAAGCTAAAGTTGTTATAAATCCAGCAAAATTTATAGCAGCATTACTGTCAAACTTAAAAATTAAATCACTTATATATTGACCAACTTGATCGCCAACTCTTGATGCTACAAAGATACCACCAATGATACCAACAAGTCCAAAAACTTCTTTAAAGAAGCCGTTTAAAATACCTTTTAATCCTAAAAATAAGATTATAACTGAAGCTACTAAGTCAAAATAATTAAATTCCATTGTCTATCTCCGAATACATTTGATCTTTTCCTTTGTTTTTTGCTATATATAAAGCTTTATCTGCTCTAGCTAATATTGAATCTGCTGTATCATTTTTTAAAAGAGAGGTGATACCCACACTTATAGTTACATTTATAGTGTTACCTTTATATATAAGTTTACTTTCTCGTATGAGTGCTAAAAGTTTTAATGTTATAGCTTTAGCTTCTTTATAATTTATATTTTCTAAAATTATAACAAACTCTTCACCACCAAATCTATAAATACTCTTATATTTTTTCAATGTTTTTTGTAGTATATTTGATATAAAAATTAAAATCTTATCACCAGTTACATGACCATAAGTATCATTTACTTTTTTAAAATCATCAATATCAAGTATAATTAGTTGAGTTTGTGCTAGTTTAGAATCACTATTTTTACAAATAGTTTCTAAATGTTCCGATAATGCTCTTCTGTTAAATACTTTAGTTAAAGGATCTAAATTAGATTCTTTTTTTAATGTTTTGATTTGAGTTGATAATCCAAAAATAGTTTCATTAGCTTGTTTAATCTCAATCATCATCATATTTTGAATATTATCGAGTTTATTTATCACTGATGGTATATCTATATCTTTCTCTTTACAAGTTGCCAAAATCTCTTTGTGCATTTTAGCTAATTTATCAAAGTTCTGATTTGTATGTTGATAAGAGGATAAACTTCTGTTGGCTACATCTTCATAACTATCTTTCATCCAATATTCCCATATAAAAATTGTGTTATTATACATATCTAATCATAAATTTAGCTTTTATTTGAAATAAATATCTATAATAAGTGCTATTTTAAATTTTTTTAGGTAAAATGCAAAAAAAATTATACACGAGGTTTTATTATGAGTATTTGGAGTCCATCAAGTTGGAGAGAAAAACCAATTTTACAACAACCAACTTATCCTAACCAAGATGAACTAAGTAAAGTTCTTTCTGAGTTAAAAAACTATCCACCACTTGTTTTTGCAGGGGAAGCTCGTACATTAAAAAACCAGTTAGCGAATGTTGCTAATGGTAAAGCTTTTCTTCTTCAAGGTGGAGATTGTGCTGAAAGTTTTAGTGAATTTCATGCTGATAATATAAAAGATAGCTTTAAAGCTATGATGCAAATGGCAGTTGTTATGACTTATGCTGGTGGTTTACCAGTTGTTAAAGTTGGTCGTATGGCTGGTCAATTTGCTAAACCTCGTTCATCAGACACTGAAACATTTGATGATGTTACACTAGCATCGTATCGTGGAGATATTATCAATGGTTCAGAGTTTACAGCTGAAGCTCGTGTTCCAGATCCAAAAAGAATGGTTAAAGCTTACAATCAAGCATCTGCTACTTTAAATTTACTTCGTGCTTTTGCATCTGGTGGTTTAGCTGATCTGCATCAAGTGCATAAATGGACACAAGATTTTGCTCATCAAGGTGCTGTTTCACAAAAATATGAAGCATTAGCAGAAGAGATTGGAAAATCTTTAAAATTTATGGAAGCTTGTGGTGTTACATCTAAAACTTATAGAACTTTAAGAGAAACAGATTTTTATACATCACATGAAGCTCTTTTATTACCTTATGAAGAAGCATTTACAAGAAAAGATTCTATCACAGATGAGTGGTATGATACATCAGCACATATGTTATGGATAGGTGATAGAACTAGACAACTTGATGGTGCTCATGTTGAGTTCTTAAAAGGTGTTAAGAATCCTATCGGTGTTAAAGCTGGTCCAAGTATGGATCCTGAAGATTTAGTAAAACTTTGTACTACTCTAAATCCTAAAAATGAAGCTGGTCGTTTAAATGTTATCGTTAGAATGGGTGCTGGTAAAGTTGGTGATGGTCTTCCTGCTCTTATCAAAGCTGTTGAGAGAGAAGGGCTTAAAGTAGTTTGGTCTTGTGATCCAATGCATGGAAATACTATCAAATCATCAAACAACTACAAAACTCGTCCAGTTGATGCTATATTAACTGAGATGAAAGAGTTTTTCCAAGTACATAAAGCTGAAGGAACTTTTGGTGGTGGTGTTCATTTAGAGATGACAGGTAAAAATGTTACTGAGTGTATCGGTGGTAGTTTTACTGTAACTGAAGAGGATTTATCTTCTCGTTACCATACACATTGTGACCCTCGTCTTAATGCTGACCAATCTTTAGAGTTAGCTTTCTTAATAGCAGATTCTCTTAAAGAGGGTCAAAAATAGACTGCCTACTTTGTGGTAACAAAGGGAAACCTTTTTACCACTCTAAAATTAGTAAATATTACAAATGTGATATTTGCTATGGTAGATTTGTTAGTATTGCAGATAGACCAAATTTACATACAGAAAAAACCCATTATCAACAACATAATGATGATGCAGAAGATAAAAACTATCAAAAATTTGTTTCCCCTATAACCTCATCAATATTAAAAGATTTTAGTTCAGATTCTAAAGGTTTAGATTTTGGAGCAGGTACAAGTGCTATTATCACAAAAGTTTTAAAAGATAATGGTTATAATATAGAATCTTATGATCCATTTTTTCATAACTACCCTAAACTACTTGATGCAAAATATGATTATATAGGGTGTTGTGAAGTTATAGAACATTTTTATAACCCAAACAAAGAGTTTCATCTTTTAAAAAAACTACTAGAAGAGGGTGGTAAACTTTACTGTATGACAGATATTTATGATGATAGTATAGATTTTGAAAAGTGGTATTATAAAAATGATCCAACACATGTATTTTTTTATCATCTAAAAACATTTGAATGGATAAAAGAAGCATTTGATTTTAAAAATATAGATATAAAGAAAAGGTTAATCACTTTTTATAATTAGTAGTTACTATATAAAAAATCATATAGCAACTACTATATTTAGTTTATTGAAATGAAGTTCCACCATCTATAACGATAGCTTGACCAGTTAACCAAGAAGCAGAATCTGAACAAAGAAATGCACATGCACCAGTTAAATCGGTAGCATCACCCATTCTACTAAGTGGAGAACGGCTTACAACTTCTGCTTTTACTTCCTCATAGTTAGGAAATGCTTTTAGTGCATCTGTATCTATTGGTCCACCACTTACAGCATTAACACGGATATTTTTCTCACCAAGTTCAGCAGCAGCATATTTAACCATAGTTTCAACAGCAGCTTTATTTGTACCATGACCAGAGTAGTTTGGAGTGTAAACAAGATTACCAGTTGAACTCATAGAGATGATAGAACCACCACCTGTTTTTTCCATTCTTTTTGTAGCTTCTTGTGCTCCAACAACAAATGCTTCAACAGTAGCAGTATAAATATTACCTAAACCTTTTGGTTTAAGTCTCATAAATGGAGCAAACCCACCAACAACAGCACGACCAGAGATGATAGCATTTGAGATGAAAAAATCAAGTCTATCAAAATCTTCATCAAACTCTTTATATACATCTTTGTATGTTAAAGGTTCTAATATATTTAGTTTATAAGCTTTTGCTTTGATTCCATATTTTGATTCCACATCGGCAATAATTTCGTTAGCAGTATCAGCACTTGTTGCATAAGTAAAAGCTACATCACAACCTTTTGAAGCGAACTCATAAACGATAGCTTTACCGATACCACGAGTACCACCAGAGATAAAAAGAGTTTTACCAGTCATTATTTTTTCCATTATTATAATCCTTTAATATCAAAATTTTTCATAACTTCTTCAATCTTTTTCATACTTTCTAAAGATGGAGGAGTAAGAGGAAGTCTATACTCTAAAGTATCTATAAGACCAGCTATATACATAGCAGCTTTTATAGGCATAGGGTTTGATTCACAAAACATTACAGAGTTTAGAGGGTAAAGTTTATCGTTTATAGCTTTTGCTCCAGCAAAATCACCAGATAAAGTTAAACGAACTAACTCTGATTTTAAGTCAGGCATAAGGTTAGAAGTAACCGAAGTGATTCCAGCTCCACCATTTGCTAAAATAGGGTAGTCGATAGCATCATCACCAGAAAAAACTTTAAGTTCAGGACAACGAGATAAAAGTTCAACAGTTCTTTCTAAAGAACCAGTTGCCTCTTTTACACCATATATATTTTTAACATCGTTAAAAAGTCTGATAGTTGTATCTGCTGATATATCAACTCCAGTTCTACCTGGTACATTGTAAAGCATAAAAGGAAGATCTGGAACAGATTCAGCTATAACTTTATAGTGTTGGTATAAACCCTCTTGAGATGGTTTGTTATAGTATGGTGAAACTGAAAATATCGCATCTACACCACAATCCAATGCTCTTTTTGCTGTATTTATAGCTTCAGCAGTTGAGTTACTACCTGCACCTGCCAATACTTTAGTTTTTGTACCTTTACAAACTTCTACTGCTATCTCCATACATCTAATATCTTCATCTGATGTAAGAGTAGCACTCTCACCTGTTGTTCCCACTGGACAAACTGCATCCATACCATTTTTGATTTGTCTTTGAATCAATAAAGCATAAGTTTGCTCATCTAGTTTTCCATTTTTAAACGGAGTTATAAGTGCCGTTGAAGAACCTGTTACGATATTCATCTAATTACCTTTTTTTAATAATGGCTAATTATATCAAAAAAGGTTTAAAATATTACCAATCTGTTTCGTGTAATTTTTTATAGATAAGCAGTTTCTCTTTTAGGTCGATGATTTTATCACTTGGAACATATTTTAATAGTGATATAATCTCTCGAACCTCTTTCGTAAGTTCATAATTATATTTAGTGGCATATTCTATATCTAATTCAAAAAGTTCCTGTTCACTCACTTTTAAAACCTCGGCTATATAAGGTATAAGTTCTATCTTTATCTCTCTTCTACCATTTAGATAGCCATAAATAGTAGATTCACTAGGTGGCTTACCTGTTGATAATAGTCTAGGTTCTAAGTTTAAGAGTTCTCTAGCAAACTCTCTTTTAGATCTATTTTGTTCTGCAAGGATATAGTTTATTTTATCTTTTACACTCATTATATACTTCCTAGTATTCATAGTATATATATAGTATGACTTAAAGTAGGCTATATGAGATAATATTACTCATTTTGAATAATAAGTTAATTTTATCAACTTATTAATGTTATATTTATTAATTATAAAGGTATAATTTGTTTATGAAAAATGAAGCAATTAAAACTATCAATAACAATCTAAATAATTTAAAAAAGATTACTATTAAGGATAATCATGATGAGATTTGGATTTTAAATCAATTAATTATAAAATACAATTTAATTTTGAATTTACATGCAGAGATAGATGTTGATATAGAAATTTTTTGTAGAATTGTAAAAGAAACTCAAGAGGAAGCAAACTACTTTATAATTAAATATAGTAAAGAAAAGATTTAACTCTTTTCTTTACTATAAGAGACTAATCACCTTTTTTTAAAATCATAGTTGTAGATTTATCAAAATCAAAGTATTTATTAGCAACTTCTTGTACTTTTTTGGCAGTAATTTTTTCTATATCATCTTCATAACTCATAAGTGGAGATATATCACCACGAACTAGATAACTACCATAAAGATTAGCAACAGATGTTGAACTCTCTAATGAATATATAAAGTCAGATTTTGTGTTGATTTTTACTTTATCAAGTTCAGCTTTAGTTACTTTTGTATTTTTCATAAGTTCTATCTGTTCGATTAACTCTTTTTCAACATCTTCAGCTTTTACATTTGGGTTACATACTGCTAAAAATATAAATAGTCCCGGATCTATATTTTCCATATTGTAAGCATATATAGTATTTACCATACTTTTTTTATCTACTAACTCTTTGTATAGTCTTGAACTTTTTCCAGAGTATAGAATCTCAGATATAACACTAAGTGCTACTTGATCTTTACTTTTAAAGTTTGGTATATGAAAAGTTATGGCTAACATCTCCACTTCACTATCTTTATGTATGATAACTCTTTTCGCTCCATCTTGCTCTGGTTCTAGAAACTTAAATTTTGGAATTTTAGTTGTATTTTCAATTTTACCAAACTCCTGTTTTGCTTTTTTGAAAACAGTTTTAGGATCAACATCACCAGTAACTATAAGAATCGCATTGTTTGGTTGGTAGTAAGTTTTATGAAAATCTTTAATATCTTTAATTGTCCAAGTTTTAATATCGTTCATAAAACCGATTGGTGTCCAATGGTATGGGTGGTAAACATAAGCATTGTTAAACATTTTAAAGTAAAGGTAACCTAAAGGTGAGTTGTCTGTTCTCCATTTTCTCTCTTCAGTTACTACATCTCTCTCAGGTTGAAACTCTTTATCTTTAAGGTTTAAATTTTGCATAATTTCAGCATAAAGACCTAAAGATTTAGTAAGATTATCTGTACTAGATTTTATATAATAGTGTGTATAGTCAAAGCTTGTTGAAGCATTATTTACACCACCAACACTTTTTACCTCTCTATCAAATTCACCAGCATCTAAATTTTTTGTAGATTTAAAGTTCATATGTTCAAGCATATGAGCGATACCAGTTTTACCCATAACCTCATTTCTACTTCCAACTTTATAAAAGATGTCAGTAGAGATAACATTTGTAGAGTTTTTAAGTGGAATTACAACTACTTGTAACCCATTTTTTAGTGTTTTAGTTTCGTATTTTGGTAATGATGATGACATTAGAGTTCCTATGGTTAAAGTTAGTGCTAAAAATGATTTTATCATTTTCTATCAGCACCTATAGCTTCAGTGATATTTTTATATCCATCAGCTTTTAGTAGTTTTACAAGCCCTTTGTTCATATCCATAATCATATCTGGACCATGAAATACGATTCCACTTAGAACTTGAACAAGAGATGCTCCAGCTTTGATTCTTCTGTAAGCTTCCTCAGCCGAATCGATTCCACCAACAGAGATAAGTGTAGTTTTTCCATAAAGTTCTTTTGCTATCGCTTCAAAAATGGTAAAACTCTTTTCTTTTAGAACTGCTCCACTAAGTCCACCTATATTCATAGGTTGTTTAACAAGTGAGTAGTCTATAGTTGTATTTGTAGCGATGATTCCATCTGCACCTTTTTCGACTGCCATTTTAGTAAGAGCAACAGCATCTTCAGGTGTCATATCTGGAGCGATTTTTAGTAAGATAGGTTTAGAGGTGATTTTTTTAGCCTCTTCAAAAAGTTTACTTATAAACTCCTCATTTTGTAAGTCTCTTAAACCAGGTGTGTTTGGTGATGAGATATTTATAACCATATAATCACCTAGATGATGAAGTGATTTTATAAGTTTTGTGTAATCATCTATCGCATTTTTTTCTGGAGTAACTTTATTTTTACCAATATTTACACCGATAGGTGTTATAAATGGGTAAATATCTTTAAGTCTTCTTTGAACTTTTAAAAGTCCATCATTGTTAAAGCCCATAGCATTTTGTATAGTTTCTTCTTCTATGTGACGAAACATTCTAGGTTTTGGGTTTCCAGCTTGTGGAACAGGTGTAACAGTTCCTATCTCAGTATAACCAAAACCTAAGATTCGCATAGAACGAACCATAGTAGCATTTTTGTCAAATCCAGCACCAAGTCCAACAGGATTTAAAAATTTACATCCAAATAGTTCTTGAGACAAAATCTCATCTCTCACAAAATGTGATTTTCTAAAAGAATCAAAAGGATTCTCACAAATATTTGGCATTCTAAGTGCAAACTCAGCTAGATGGTGAGCTGTCTCAGGTTGAAGTTTAAAAAGTAGTGGTTTTAGTGTTTCATAGTTTATCATAGTCTTTGATATTACCTTTTATATTTTGCTTGTATTGTACTAAAATAATAGTAAAGATTTGATAAAGTAAACATTGTTTACATCTAAATATACTATGTAAACAATGTTTACTTCTTTTTATGATAAAATACATTTATGATTAAAAAAGAATATCACCATGGGGATTTAAAAAAGGAGTTTATTCAGATTGCTTTAGATTTTATAGCTAAAGATGATGTTGATAAACTAACACTTAAAATATTATCAGGTTCAACGGGTACTTCTCGTTCTGCAATATATAAACATTTTAAAAATAAAGATGCTCTTATAGAAAAGATTATAGAGTATGGATTTGAGATATTTAATGATAAAATGGTAGCTATATTAAAAGATGATTCTATTACATTGGTAGATAAGATTTATCTTACTGGAAAATTATATATTGACTTTGCTAAAATTAATCCAAATCTTTATAGGTTACTGTTTTGTAAAAAGTATGCACATATTGGTGATGAGATGATGAATAATGCTCATAAAAAAGATAGTGCTTTTTGGGAACTAAAAAAAGTTGTAGAATATGGACAAAAAGAAAATATTTTAAGAAAAAATGACAGTTATAAACAAACTTTAGTTATATGGTCATCTATGCACGGTTTTTCTTCATTTATCATAGATAGTTTTATGGATGTTAGTGAAATTTATGAAGATATTTATATAGATATGTTTGAAACATTGTTGGCTGGTATGGTTACAAGTAAAGATAAACTTATATCTACCATACCGTTGTTAAATAGATTTTTAGAACCAATTAGATGTGAGTAGATTTATAATTTTTCTCTTTTAAAGATGAGATTTTTTAAACTTCTACTTTCATCTTCACTTGCAAATTCTGGTACATTTTTTAGACGATTCACATACTTAAAGCTAGGTGCTAACTCTGTTATAAGCTCTTTTATAAACTCCACATCTAAATCTGGAGAGTTTAAACAAGCTAAAAGTAAACAATCTTCAGAAGCGATTTGTGGTAGTTTCATTATGAGTTTTCTATAATCTTTAGTAGCTTCAAAGCTACCTTTTTGAAAAGTGGGTGGGTCTATGATGATTAGATCATAAGAACCTTTCTTTTTGATTCTTGAAAATGATTTTAGAATGTTGTAAGGGTGAAAACTAACACCTCTAGTATCTAAATCATTAATATGATGATTTACCCGTCCTGTACTTAAAGCACCTTTACTCATATCTATGTTAGATACTTTAGATGCTCCACCCATAACACCAGCGACACTAAAGGCACATGTGTATGAAAAAAGATTTAAGACAGATTTATCTTTAGCATTATTTCTGACAAACTCTCTACCATTTTTCATATCTGGAAAATAGCCACTATTACGATTAGAAAGTAGGTTGAGTTTAAACTTCATCCCATTTTCAACCACAAAAAGATTCTCACCTAATTCCCCAACAAGAATCTCACTAGGTGAACCTTTTAAGAATCTTCTTTGCAGTACAATAGTATCGTGACGACTAAGAGATATAAACTCTTTTAACATCTCTATCAGTTCAGATTCATTTTCATCCTCTCTATAAAGGGCAACACTTAAAATGTTATCAATAGAATCTATAGTAAGGTGTTTATACCCCTCATAAAGCCCACCACGACCGTGGAATAATCTTTTAAACTCATGGGTAGTCTCATCATCATTTGCTCTTAGATGGTGTAGTATGTTTTGTAGTGTCATAATATTCTCTTTTTTAATTACTTAGTTTATAGTTGTTATTTATCCAACCATTTATCCCACCATTAATATTGTAAGGATTAAAATCGTGTTTATATAAGATTCTACAAGCTGATACACTTCTACTTCCACTAGCACAATAAACTAAAATTTTATGATTCTTAAAATTTTCCAGTTCATCTATTCTACTATTAAGATTTTGCACTGGAATCAATATAGCATCTTTGATATGTCCTCTGTTTTTATACTCCATATCTGTTCGTACATCTAGTATGAGGATATTTTTTTTCTCATTAGTTATCATATCCATAACTTCTTTTGGAGTAACAAAATGAAAATTGGCAAAGATTACACCTTTAGCATATAAGATATAAAATATAACAAGACCTATAAAAGAGTAAAGCATTAAATCATTCATCTATATTTTCTCCCAAAAAGTACCAGCTGGAGTATCCATTATACTTATACCAAACTCAAGAACCTCATCTCTAAGTTTATCTGATAGTTCAAAGTTTTTCTCTTTTTTAGCTTTATCTCTTGATTCTATGAGTGTGTCTATTTTAGTTTTAGTTTCAGAATCGATTCCAAACTGAAAATACTCAAAAGGGTTTTTAACACCAAACCCTAAAATTTCCTCTATATAAGCTAAGTTTGAGATAGTCTCTTTTTTTAACACTTTATGTTTTCCAGCTGTGTCTAGTGTTTCATTTGTTTTAGTTACCATCTCATCTATAAGGGCTAGGGCAGAGGATATGTTCATATCGTCACTTAATACCTCTAAAAGTTTCTCTTTAAACTCTGTTTTATCTGTATTGTTTGCTAGTCCAAAAACTCTTTTTTTAAGTCTATAAATCTTATCAAGTCTTTTTTTAGATGTTGCTAAATCTTCAGTGTTAAAGTTAAAGTTACTTCTATAATGTGTACTTAAAAGGTAGAACCTTAAAACTTCACCATCATACTCTTTAAGAGCATCTTTTAGAAAAAAGCTATTGCCTAAAGATTTAGACATCTTTTCACCATTTATATTTACAAAACCGTTATGAATCCAGTAGTTTGCTAAAGTGTGGTTAGTTCCACATCTAGTTTGAGCCGATTCGTTTTCGTGATGAGGAAAGAGTAGGTCAGCACCACCACCATGAATATCTACGGCATACTTATTTTCAGGCTTTGCTAAATGTTTCTCTATCATAGCTGAACACTCTAAGTGCCACCCAGGGCGACCAGCACCAAAAGGGCTATCAAAAGTTATAGAATCATCTTTTACACTCTTCCAAAGAGCAAAATCAGCAGGATTTCTTTTTTGAGATGAACTCTCAACTCTTTGAACCTTATCATCCTCATCTTGAACTCTACAAGATAGTTTTAGGTACTCAGAATCTTTAGCAGTATCGAAATAAACATCACCATCAGTAGTAGCATAAGCATAATTAGAATCTATAAGGTTTTGAATCAAGTTATACATAGCTTCTAACGATTCAGTAGCCTTAGGCTCAATATCTGGACGAGCAACACCGATAGCACTCATCTCTTTATGAAAAGCATCAGTATAAAAATCAGTTATCTCTTTAATATCTTTTTTTTGCTCAATCGCTTTTTTAATAATCTTATCATCAATATCTGTGATATTTCTAGCATAAGTAACATCTAAACCATTAGCTTTTAAAACACGAGTAAGTAGGTCAAAAACTAAAGCAGATTTAGCATGACCTAAGTGAGCATCATCATAAACTGTTGGACCACAAACATATAAAGTTGCTTTGCCATCCTCTTGTGGTATAAATATTCTTTTTTCTTTTTTTACTGAATCAAATAATTTCATTTTTTCCCTTTTAAAATTTATTTTTTAAGTTTTGGATCTCTTGTATAGTTAAGTTTGTTGTTTGTTTTATAATCTCAATATCAACATTTGCAAGAAGTAGATTTTTAGCAATTTCAAGTTTCTCATTAAGCTTACCTTGCTCAATCCCATCAAGTTTAGCAGTTTCAAGTTCACTTAATCTTTTACCCTCTTGCATAGATACATAATCATAAACTTCTAGTTCATCTTTACCCCAGTTATATATCTTAGCACTTTCAAAAGCTAGTTTAAACTCATCTATATTTTCATACTCTTTTGGAATCAGTTTTAAGTTTTCAGCATTTTGTATAAAGTATATCCATTTTTTTGCTAATGTATCGCACTCTTGTAACGATAGATTGAATTTTTTCAGTTCTATAAAATTAAACTCAAAATCTTTTAACTCTTGTTTATGAGTTTTAGAATCTAAAATGAGATGACGAGATAAATAATCATCAGTTTCAAATATAGCAAAATCTAAGATTCCTATAAAGTATACTTTTTTTAGTGTTGGGTATTTTTCAGCTCTATCTAGTTGATTTACATAAGATTTAGATGTGTAGTATAAACTTCTTTTAGCGAAGTTTATATCTTTTTCCACTTGCATCTCAACTATAAACTCTTCATCATCTTGATTTATAGCTTTTATATCTAAGATAGTATTTTTTAAATCTTCTATTTTTGGTACTTGGTAAGGGTTTACTATAGTTAATGATTTTATTTTTTTGTTATTTTTAAAATCTAGTATAGAGTTTAAAAAGCTTATAAGCACCTCTGTTTTATTTTCATCTGCGAAAATCTTTTTGAAGGCTATATCGTTTTTTGGGTCTGCGAATTTCATTATAGTTTCTCTTTAGTTTTATTAATCTTTTTATTGTTGAAGTATATCAAAAAATAGAATATAAAAAGTTTTGTTTAATAAATATTAATGTTTATTGCATATAATAGCTAGTAAAAGGAGTAATATACAATGATTTTTAAACCAAAATTATTAACTTTGTTAAAAAATGGTATATCAAGAGAACAAATTTTAAAAGATGTTATAGCTGGTAGTATAGTTGGGATTGTTGCATTACCACTAGCTATAGCATTTGCTGTTGCAAGTGGTGTATCTCCAGAAAAAGGTATAGTTACGGCTATTGTAGCTGGATTTATTATCTCTATGTTTGGTGGTAGCAGGGTTCAAATAGGTGGACCAACAGGTGCTTTTATCATTATTTTATATGGTATCATTCAACAATACGGCATAGATGGTCTTTTAATCTCTACTATGATGGCAGGTGTTATTTTAGTAATTTTTGGATTCCTTAAACTAGGTAATTTGTTAAAATACTTTCCTCATCCTTTGATTGTTGGTTTTACAAGTGGTATAGCCGTAGTAATTTTTTCAACACAAGTAAAAGATGCACTAGGTTTTAGTATAGATAAACTACCTGCTAACTTTTTTGAAAAATGGCAACTTTACTTTCATCACATAAATGATATTAATTTTTCTGCTTTAGCAGTAACTTTTTTTACAATTTTAATAACAGTTAATTTTAAAAAAATAAATTCTAAAATACCAGGTTCTTTTGTAGCATTGATTTTATTGACTATGATTGTTCAATCTTTTGATTTGAATGTCACAACAATAGAAACTTTTTTTGGAACAATACCAAACAATATCACTTTTGCTTTCCCAAATTTTGAATTATCAAATCTTACAACATATATAGTTCCTGCTTTGATTATTGCACTACTAGGAAGTGTAGAATCTCTTTTATCAGCAGTTGTTGCTGATGGTATGATAGGTGGGTCTCATCGTTCAAATACTGAACTTATAGCACAAGGTTTAGCAAACATTATGACACCACTTTTTGGAGGTATTCCAGCAACAGGAGCGATAGCTAGAACAGCTACAAATGTAGAAAATGGTGGAAGAACACCTATTGCAGGTATTGTACATTCTATAACATTACTTTTAATTATGCTATTTTTTATGAATTTTGCCAAACTTATACCTATGTCAGTTCTTGCTGGAATCTTAATTGTAGTGGCATTCAATATGAGTGAGTATAAATCATTTTTTGCGATTTTAAAAGGGTCTCCTTATGATTATAGTGTTTTACTTACAACTTTTGTTTTAACGGTTCTTGTAGATTTAACAGTTGCTATTCAAGTTGGTATAGTGTTAGCATCTTTACTTTTTATGAAGAGAATGGCAGATGTTGATAAGCATGAGATTGTTACAAGTGATGATGAAGATGATATAGAGAATTATGAAAAACTTCCAAAAGGTATCGCTGTTTATGAGATAGGTGGACCTCTGTTTTTCGCTTCAGCTAAACAGTATGCAGAGTTGATTCAACAAAGGGGAGTATCGGCAAAAGTTTTGATAATTAGAATGAGACATGTAACTTTTATAGATGCTACGGCATTATATAATTTTTATGAAACTATCAAAATTCTTAAAGAGAATAGAACTATTATTGTAACATCTGGTACAAATAATGGTGTATTTGAGGCATTAAAAAAACATAATATTGTTTCTTTGATAGGTGAACAAAATATGCACAAAACATATGTTAGAGCAGTGAATTATGCTACTAAGTTTCATAGGATATAAAATATGAAATTTTTACTTTTTAATGTTATATTGTTTTTTATATCTTATGTTATAGATTATATCGCTATACATCTGTTTGGTTTGGTTGAGTGGTCTGAAAACTATATATACTATCTTGTTGTGATAAATCTACCAGTTTCAACATTTTTAACATATCTGGCTATGAAAAAAATAAAAGAGTTTATAGGTCTTTAATCATTTTTGAATTTCACAATAAACTAACTCCCACCCATAAAATACTAAAACAATTTTTTTAAGTGTTAGTTTATCATCTGTGTATTTTGTTACAAGTTCATCATTTTCATATCTTTGTAGTTGCTCTTTTGCTTCACTTACTAAAGAATCTATCTTATCTTTTGTTAGTTTTTCATCTCTTTTTATATACTTAAATTCTAATAATCCTAGATACTTAATATATGAGTTATTAAACGGTTTTATTAGTATATCTGCGAATCCTTTGTTTAGTTCTGCTTCAGATTTTATGATGTAGTAGGGTGTTAATGATAAGTAAGCGATATACATAGATTTTATATGTTGTTCTTTGTATATATAGTCCCTTATAGATGAGTTGTTTTTTATCTCTGATGCTAAGTATCTAAATATCTCTATATCTCCATCTAATGCGAAGTTTTGTAGATGTTGTTCTAAGTGAGCGATTCTAAGGGTAAAAATATTTTCTATTTTTAGAGTATCTTTTAGGAAATCTATATCTATCCTTTTTACTGTTTCGTTTGGTATTTTAAGGTTTAGTGAGAAAGTTTTACTTTTTATAGTAACAAGCCCTAGGTAAAACAGTAACGATTTAAAATTACTCTCATTTTCAAGGTTCAATGCTGAAAAATCTTGTACTAGGTTTATTAAACTTACATCATTACCAGCTATAAGTGTTCTTAAAGTATCAAAGTTACCATTTAGTTTTTTATTTGTATATATGATATTTTTTAGTTTTAAGTAGTCACTTCTTACATTTATATCTATCATCTCTGTTGGGATTTTAGATTCTTTTGTGTAGTTATTTATAAAGTAAAGAATCATATCAGTATTGTAGATAGGTTTTGGTAAGCTTTGTGAAAATATATAGTTGTTATACCACTCTTTTAACATCATCTTATCTACATCAATATCATAGTAATCTAAAAGTTCATCAACCTCATCTTGATTAAATCCAACTACATCATTAAAGTTTTTATCTAATGATATATTACTTCCTATGTTAAACCCACTTGTTACATCATACATAGTCATAGGTGTAACACCTGTGATAAACATCTGTTTTAAAGGGGAATTGTTTCCACTTGTAGCTGTTTTTAGTGTAGTAAAAAACTGTTTAAATAGTGCTGTTTTACTAGATACTAAATCTAGGTAGTTATCTTTGTTATTTAATAGTAGTTTATTGGCAAAATTATCATATTCATCTATAAGTATATAAAGTTTTAAATTATCTTCTTTTAAATATTCAAAGATTTGATGAAGTAATACTAAAGGATTTTCATTCTTGTATTCTATATCTAAATTATATTTTTTTATAAAATACTCTAAAGTTATAGCTATATTATGAAAAAAAGCATTTTCAATATCATTTACATCTATACCACTAAAATCAAATTTTAAGATAAGGTAAGAGTTAGCTAACGAAGTTTTATTTTTACCTATATAAGTATCACCAAAGAGAGTTTTAAAATCTTTTTTATAGTGTTTATCATAGTATGCTTCAAGAACTGCTAAAAATAAACTTTTACCAAATCTTCTAGGGCGAAGAAAAAGGATGTATCTCTCATTTAACTCCTCTAACTTCTCTATAAATTTTGTTTTATCTACAAAATAGTAGTTGTTCTCTTTTATATACTTATAATCAGCTAACCCATAAGGTATCTTTTTTAGTTTTTTCATTTAAACTTCTTCCCTCTAATATATAAATTTATCTATAAAATCTCTAAACAAGATTAATGAAATTGTCAATATAATTGAACTTATGATTAGATAAATTAAATTTTTTGAACGAAGTATAGCTAAAAAGTTTTTTACACCAAAAGCTTTTATAGTTAAAGTAAAACCAAATACTCCACCTATACTACTTGCAAGTGCTAAACCACTTACTCCCATAGGATTTATAAGGGCTAGGGCTAATGTGCTATATGTTACTAAGGAGATAGTAGCTATTTTAGCAGCTTTCATCTGCATCTCTTTTGCATATATCCATAATAAAAAAAGTTTTTGAAGACCAAAAGGGAGTAAACCTATCATATACATTTGTAAAACATAAGATGTGTGTATAGTGTCTTGTATATTAAATTCACCTCTTTGAAATAGTAACCATATTATCTCATCGGCTAGTATAAAACCACCTATGGTACTAGATGTTAGTAAAAATGTTAAAAACCAAAAAGCTTTACTTAGATAAGCTAATGCCTCTTTTTCTTTTTTTTGTTTTAAGAATCTGGCTACTTTTGGAAATAGGGCTATACTTGTTGCTATGGCAAAAAGTGCTAGTGGAAGTTGAAAGATTCTATTAGCATAGTAAAGGTAAGAGATAGAACCAGTCACTAAAAATGAGGCTAAAAAAGTGTCTAAAAAAGCACTAACTTGTGCAGTAGAGTTCCCCCACATAGCTGGAAAAAACTGTTTTCTAAACTCTTTTGTATCTTTTTTTATGATTTTTGATTTTACTTTTAAATGTTTAAATCCACCTATAAGAATCTTAGAAAGACCATATTTATATATAGCTATAATATGAACACTAAGTTGTAATATACCACCAATCACCACACCCCAACTAAGGTAGTAAACTATCTCGATTTGAGTTTTATCTTGTGAAAAGTATAAAGATAAGATTAGTGATATATTGAGTAGAGCAGTTGAAAATGCAGAGGTGGCAAAATGGTGTTTATACTGAAGCATAGTGCTTAAAAATGTAACGGCAAATATAAGTGGTAGATACCAAAAGTTTATGGCAACAAAAGGGGAGGCTAACTCTATAGTTTTTTCATCAAATCCTACGGCTATAGCTTGTGTTGCTAATGATGGTAAAAGATTTACAAGCATAGTTATAAAAAATATAATACTTAAAAAAACTATAAATATATTTGCAGAAAAAACACCTTTATGGTTAGTTTTTGCAAAAGCTGGAATGAAAACTTGTGTAAAAGCACCTTCAGCAAATATTCTACGAAATAGATTAGGTAGTTTAAAAGCTATGAAAAATATATCACTATATATATTTGCTCCAAGAACAGAAGCCATAAAAAGGTCTCTAGTGAAACCAAAAATTCTTGATATTAATATACCAAAGCTATTGGTAAAGATAGATTTAAACATGATGGTTTTACTCTTTATTTTTAATTAAACTTCTATTTGCGATTTTATCAGATGTTTAATTAAATTATAGAATTGTTTTAGAAATTTATAAAAAGGTCGATAATTGTATGTAGAGATTTAATATTAACAAGAATTTTGTTAGAATACTCTCTGAAAATTGATTTATTAAGTGATGGTATCAAAATATGGCTTTATTTGGTTCAAAAAAAACAACAGATATATCTTCAAGCAAAATTCGTCCTATTGTTGTAAGGACTCAAAATGTAGCTAAAGAGTTAGTTAGTGTTGCTAAAACTTATGGTGTTTCAGTAGATAAATTAGATTTTAATATTATTGAAGTTCAGACATATACTAGAATGAATAACAATGGAAAAGATGCTGAATGGGAAGAGGTTGATTCAAATAGGTTAAGAGAAATATCTGAAGAAACACTTTTAAATGCTGATTTTCAAATAAAACAGATGTATGAAATAGAAATTTTCTCAAAATCTAATAAAGAAGATTTATATAAAAATTTCAAATTGGCTGTTGGTGCTAATGCTACAAAATGTAAAGTATATTTAAGTATACAAAAAGGTTCGCAGGTTAGCTATAACCCTAGATTTGAAAAAGAACTTTTAGTTCTGATAAATAAAAGAAAAGTAAGAGCAGGTATGCTTATCAATATATTTGATGAGATGCTAGATAAAGCTGTTTCTAAAATATCTGCACATATAAGAATCGAAGAAGAAGTTATTTATGATAAAAATGAAACTATCTTAATAGCTGAAAGTTTTGAACCAACTCCAACTACTGATGATTCTATAATTTTACATTATGATAAAAAAGAAGAGATAGGTAAAAATGATAAAGTAGATTATGCTTCAAGAGGATTTATAAAAAGTGTTGAAGCTGGTGAATTACTTATCGAGTATAGAAAAGCTAAATTAGGTAAACCGGGGCGAGATTGCCGTGGTGAATTTATGAAACCAAAAGAACCGATTTTAGATAACAAACCTACATTTACTGTTGATGAAACTATAAGGGTTGAAGAGAGTAAATTAGGTATAAAGTATATTGCTAATGAAAATGGTTATATATCTTATGAAAATAATAAATACCAGATCAAGACAGAAGTTGATGTTGGTGAGATTAGTTTTAAAACAACAGGTTCAATTGCTAGTGAGTTAGATGCTGATGTTTCTATAAATGTAAAAGAAGCTAATGCTGTTAAAGATGCTATCGGTAGTGGTATGAATATAGAGGTTAGTGAAATTCATGTAGAGGGTAATGTTGGATCAGGAGCTACGATAAATGCAGTAAAAGCTATCATAGATGGTCAAACACATAAAACTTCAGAAATTACAGCAGAAGATATTAAAATCCATGTGCATAAAGGTTTAGCTCATGGTGGAGATGTTCATGTAACTAGATTGGAACATGGTAGTATTGATGGTGATTTTGTAGAGGTATCTCAAGCATTGGGTGGAAAAGTAAATGCCAAAGAGATTGTTATAGATCTATGTGCTTCTTATGTAAAAGCTACTGCTTCTAGGTCTATAGAGATTAAAAAACTTCAAGGAAGTGAAAATATTTTTACTATTGATCCTCTTATGAAGAAAGATACTAAAAATGGTGTTGACGAAAATAAGGGAAGTATAACAAGATTAAAAACAAGTGTTGATTCTTTAAAAAAAGATGTAGATAAATATTCTACACTTATAGAAAAAAATATGGCATCTTTTAATGATGTTAAAAAAAGATTGTTACAGTATAAGAAGAATGGTGTTAAAATGCCAGAATCATTTGTAAAAAAATATAAACAATTTCAAAAAACACAAGCACATCTATCAGTTTTAAAGAAAGAGTATGCGCAAAAAAGTGATCAACTTAAACTTTTAACAACTAGAACAGCATCTTTTCAAGATAATATTTTTGATGCTAGGATTATAAATAGAGATAGATGGGTAGGGTATAATGAGATTCGTTTTAAGCTTATAGATCCACCTATGGAGTTAAGTTATAAACCTCAAGAGGGTTCATCTGAAAAAATCTTTGCTGTTGTTGAGGTTGAAGATGGTGAATTTGAGATAAAAGCAGTTAAATCATGATAGTTGGTTTAAAAGGTACTGTAGAGTATAAAGAGCCATCAGTTGTTCATCTTGATGTTAATGGTGTAATATATGAAGTTTTTATATCTTTACAAACTTTTTCAGCTTTACCTAAAACAAAAGTAAATCTTTTTACAACACATATCATTCGTGAAGATGCTCAACTACTGTTTGGTTTTTTAGAGATGAGTGAAAAAAAGATGTTTGCTAGACTCATAAAGATAAATGGTGTTGGTCCAAAAGTAGCTATGGCAATTTGTTCAACATATACACCATCACAATTTGCTACTATTATAAATAACAAAGATATGAATGGAATCAAAAAAGTTCCGGGGATTGGTCCTAAAAGTGCAGGTCGTATTTTAGTAGAACTTGCTGGATTTGATACTGAACTTATAACAACTTCTTCACCAGCGACACAAGCTTTCAGTGAAGCAACAGAAGCATTAGAATCATTAGGTTTCAAAAAAGATAAAATTTCAAAAGCTCTTAGTGGATGTGATGGTAATGATACGGCTACTCTTGTTAAATCTGCATTAAAAAATCTTCAAACTTTTTAATGTAGAGTTATTTAAACTCTACACCTTCATATCTATCATATAGCCATTCAGCAACTTGTTTGGCTTCTTTTGGTGTGATTTTCTTTTTTAGTGATGGCATTGTTCCAAATTTATCTAATGCTCCAGCTCGACACATACTAAAGTCTAAATCTGGATTTATGATATAATCTTTTACAAATAGTATAAATAGATGGCGATCAACTTCGTCCTCTTCATCTGTTGTTTTGATATTTTTCTTTAGTTGATTTGATACCTCAATCATTGGTGGAGCTTTGACTTTAGATATGTTTTTAACAAAATCTTTTTTACTTATCATCTCAATATGGCAAGAGGCACAATTTTTTTTGTATATCTCATAGCCCTCTGAAGCAAAAATGGTTGAACTAAGTAGTATGGAAGTAAGTAGCACTTTTTTCATTATAAATCCTTATGTTTAATATATGACGAGATAATAATCCAAAAAGTAGACTTAACTTGTTATATTAATTTTACAATTATAAGATTTTACTATTAATAGTTTGTTAATATATGATAAAATTTAGAATAAGGAAATATTATGAGCGAACCTAGATTAGAAGATATAGGTGATTATGATTCACTTAAGGGCGAAAAGAAAAAAGTTGTTTGGACTGTTATATTTACAGGTTTATTGATAGGTGTGATTTATATTGTAGCTTATGGAATTTATGATAATAAAGAAGATACCATAGTGAAGCAGGAAAGTTATGAAAAAATACCGATGTATTAGTAATTAATGGTAGAATAAGAAAAAATAAAAGGTAGAGAAATGTTAATGACAATAGTCGCTATATATACAATATATGTTTTAATAAATATATATGTAAGTGTTATGCAGATAGGGTATATAAATATAGCAAAAAGAAAGAAAGCAGTTTTGTTATCAGAATCACAATTTTTGGTAGCAGGGAACTATGCCGTAGCAAAAGAGAAGCTTAGTATTGTAAACTCATTTGTAGATTATATACTTTTTATAACTTGGATGGGGTTTGGAATCTCTTGGCTTCAAAGTGTTGTAGTATTAGAAAATGATGCTTTGCAAAACATCGCTTTTGTGATGAGTTTCTTAGTTATTACATCAATCATATCTTTACCTTTTAGCTATTATGAAAAGTTTGTTATAGATAAAGAGTTTGGATTCAATAAATCTACATTAGCACTTTGGTTAAAAGATACTCTTATCTCATTTGCTATGACACTTATTTTTGGTTCTTTAGTTGTTTGGGGAATCTATGAAATTATTATAAACTTTGATCTTTGGTGGTTATGGAGTTTTATATTTATATTTGGTGTTATTATCCTTATAAATATGCTTTATCCAGCATTTAGAGCAACTTTTTTTGATAAACTTACTCCACTTAAAGATGAAGAGTTAGATGAAAAGATAAAAGAGCTTATGGATAAAACTGGTTTTGTAAGTTCTGGTGTTTTTGTAAGTGATGCTTCTAAAAGAGATGCTAGATTAAATGCTTATTTTGGTGGTTTTGGAAAAGCTAAGAGGGTAGTGTTGTTTGATACTCTTATAGAAAAACTTACGACAAAAGAACTTTTAGCAGTTTTAGGGCATGAGCTTGGACATTTCGCACACGGTGATATATATAAAAATATAGCTTTAGTTGGTGGTATGCTTTTTGCGATGTTTGCTATCTTTGGTAATCTACCAGATACTCTTTATATGGAAATGGGTTTACCAGAATCACCAGCGCTTGTTATGATTCTACTACTTATGTTTATGCCAGTTTTAGGTTTTGTTATGATGCCTATTATGGGAATCGTTAGTCGCCATAATGAGTATGAAGCAGATAAGATGGGTAGTGAACTTGGTGGTCCAGCTGGAGCGATAGAGTTGGCAAATGCTTTACAAAAGTTAGTGACAGAAAACAAAAGTTTTCCACTTTCACATCCATTATACATATTTTTTCACTACACTCACCCTCCAGTTTTAGAGAGACTAAAAGAGTTAGGTGTAGATATTGGCGATATAGATAAAAGTGCTTTAGAGGGTTCATGCGAAGCAAATATATAGTAAAAGAGATTTTACAAGAGATAACAAACAGACTAAACCCACACATACCTAGAGCATCAAGGGAAGCACAACTTCTTTTGATGGCTCACTTAGGTGTTGATGAACTTTGGCTTATGATGAATCGTGATGCTGAAGTGAAAGATACCTCTAAACTTTTTGAGTGGGTAGATAGACGGTTAAAAAATGAACCGTTTGAGTATATAGTAAATAGTGTAAGCTTTTATAGTGAAACTTTTTACATAGCTGATGGTGCTTTGATTCCACGACCTGAAACAGAGATTCTTATAGATGAAGTGATAAAAAGAGTTCCAGATAAAGATAGTGCCATAACTTTTGTAGAGGTTGGGGTAGGGAGTGGAATCATCTCCATCATCTTAGCATTACACTTTAAAAATGCTAAATTTATAGCAGTAGATATTTCACAAAAAGCACTAGATATTGCTAAGATAAATATAGAAAAGTTTAATCTTGAAGATAGAATTGAGTTACGATTAGGCTCTTTACTAGATGAAGTTGATGAACATATAGACTACTTAGTTTCAAACCCTCCATATATAGCAAATGATGCTCCACTTGAATCTAACCTCTCTTATGAGCCTCAAAATGCTCTTTTTGGTGGAAATATAGGTGATGAAATAATTAAAGAATTACTTGATGAAGTCTTAAAAAGAGAGATTAACTTTTTTAGTTGTGAGATGGGTTATGACCAAAAGGGTAAGATTACAACAGCATTACAAGATGTTAAAAATAAAGAGTTAGAGTTCTATAAAGATTTAAGTGATTTCGATAGAGGCTTTACCCTAAGGATATAAAATTGAGTAAAAAGATATATATAGATTTTAGTTATTTGATTATGTTAGCATCAACATTCGGTGGAGTGATTGTTTTAGGTGCATTCGTTGCTCCTGTTATCTTTCATACAGATAGAATTTTAGTTGATATGCTTATGGATCATTATAACGCTGGTATCATTATGGGTGAAATTTTTCATAGATTTTCATACTGGATATATTTTGTTGCTTTTTATGTAGTTATCTATGAAGCTGGTATCTATAAAACAGGTCAAAGAGATGCTATCTCTTTTGCAAGTGCTGTAACAGTCGTATTTTCATCATTGATGTTTAGTGCTGTATATTCACCAAAAATCTTAGCTATGCAAGCACTTGGTGCTGAAGCTACAAGAAGTGATACTTTTTCTCATATACATATAGCAAGTGAAATAGATTTTAAAATATTAGCGATAGCATTAATTGTACTTTTTGTTAGAAGATTAATGTTACTTAGAACTGTTTAAAGAAATTGTTACTCTTAGTGAGTAATATTTCTATTTTCATATAGTATGTAAGAAGTTTATTAATTATATATTGGTAAAATTCTTTTAAGGAAAAATGATGAAAATTAATTATAATGAAGCATATACTTTAGATGAGTTAGAGAAAACAATATCTGAGAAAAATAAAAGTAATGATTTAATACAATATGCTGAAGAAAAAGATATAGAAGAGAATGCAGTAATAAATCATATGCCATATAATTCTGGATTATTTTTTAATACTTTGGAAGATGAAAGCTTTTATTTAAAATCATTAGAAGAAGATATGATATTTGCTGATAAAGTTTTCGGATAAATTTTGTCTAAAAGTTTATTTGAAACAGAAGAACCAAAACTTCATATTATTTATATTACAAATTATCTTTGTGAATTTATTGATAAAAAATATTCAATTTTGATTAAAAAAGAGCTTAGAAATAAAGTTGTTAAAAATGTTTTGGAACATTATAAATTACATGTAGAAACATATAATGTACCTGTAAATGGTATAGATCCATATAAATTTATCTCTTGGATAGGTACAAATCTTTATACTGAAGCATTGGAAAAACTTACAGAAAAAGTAAGTGATAATATTTTTATCATAATTTAGTCTCCAAAATAACTATATACTATATTGTATTGAAATTATGATTAATTATTAATAATAACTTTAATCTTTTAATATAAAAACCCAAATAACCAAAGAGGAATTTTATTACCAAATCCATTTTCTATATCATCAGAGACCACAAAACTATTAGCTATATCTTTTATTTGTTTAAAAGATTTATTTTTACCACCTATCTCAAATAGATATTTACTATCTACAAAGAAATCACCCTCTTTAGCGATGTTGAGTTTATATTTAAGTGATACTTGATTGGCAAAGAAAGTTTCTCTGATAGTTCCTATTTCACTATTCTCACAATATGCGAAGAGTAGATTAGTATTATTTAGATATATCTTTGCAGGTTTATTTATTTTTTTAAGCCCTTTAGTATATTCATCTACCAAAAGAAGCATCTGTCCATCATTTAAAAATGCGATATAGTCATAGAGTTTTGCTCTACTAATCTCTGCTGTAGTTGCTATCTTAGTGTAGTTCACCTCAAATGGTTTACTCTCACATACAACTTCCAGTAGCTTTTTTAATTTATATGTATATTTTTGCTCAATTAAGCCAAGTGATGTTAAATCTAAATCTATTGTTAAGTTAATAGTATTTAAAAGATTCTGATAGTAAGATGTTTGCTTATCAAAATAAAATGGATAGTATCCTATTTTTAAATAGTTGTTAAATTCATCTAAAATATTTTTATTATCACTTGTAATATTATTTGTAATCTCTAAATGGTTTGTGATTAGATTCTCAAGAGTATAACTATCTAAAATGATATTGTTTTTAAGCTCAAGATACTCCCTAAAAGAGAAACCATTTAAACTATAAAGTGTTACTCTTCTACTTAAATCACTTTTTGAATTTAAAATTGATGTTGCACTACTCCCTGTAAATATAACTTTTATCTCAAAAAGATCATAGATAGTTTTTAGATAGGCACTAAAATCTTTATATCTATGAATCTCATCAAGAAGTAAATACTCTCCACCATCCTCTACAAACTCCTCAACTAAGTCTATTAAATCGATTCCAGATAAAAAAGGATAATCCATAGAGATATAAAGAGCTTTAGTATTTTTATCTTCAAGTTCTTGAAGATATTGAAATAATAATGTAGTTTTACCAACTCCTCTTGCTCCAAATATCGCAACCATTTTATCATTAAAATATATCTCATTATAAAGATACCTTTTATACTCAATATTATGAGATTTTTTTAATCTATTTTGGAATTTAAAAAGTTTTTCTAACATTACATCTCCTATATTGTATTTGTTTATATACAATGACAATTATAGCTTATTTTTTAAATAAAACTACTCTTACTTAACATAAAATTAACTAACTTTAGATACTATTTTATAAATTTAAGGAGTTATTATGTTTTTTAAAACAATTTTTTTAGCTATGTTAGTAGTAATATCTACTTTTTCTACATTAGAAGCTAGTTCATTTTCTAAGGAGGCTACTGTTAAGCCAGTTTATACACAAGATGGTAAACAAAAGTATTGGTGTCCTGTTTGTGGTATGGATATAAAAACATTTTATAAGACTTCTCATACTTCACAACTTCATAATCATAAAAATAGACAATATTGTTCACTTAGATGTTTAGCTGTTGATATGAAAGAGTATAAGATAAATATAAACACTATAAAAGTTGTTGATGCTTCAACTCAAAAACTTATATCAGCTAAAGATGCTTACTATGTTGTTGATTCTAAAGTTAAAGGTACTATGTCTAAAGTTAGTAAATTAGCATTTGCCACAAAAAAAACTGCTGAAAATTTTGTAAAAAAGTATAAAGGTAAGATTGTAGATTTTAAAACTGCTTTATCTATCGCACAAAAATCTTTAAACTCTGATATAGCTATGATTACAAAGAAAAAAAAGAAAAAGATATACCCAATGGGTAAAAATATTTTTCATAAGATGTGTAATGAAAATATAGACTTAAACAATTATGTTGAGATTAATCAACTAAAGTCAGATATAAAAGCCAGAAAACTTTGTAAACCTTTAAATAAAAAACAGTTTCAAGCCTTAGCACTTTACCTTTGGGAAGTGAAACGATTTGGTGATTTAGAAAATATAACAGGCACAATCAAAGTAACTAAAGATGAAAAATGTCCAGTTTGTGGTATGTTTGTATATAAATACCCTAGATGGGCTACACAAATCTTTTATGGTTCTAAACACTTTTCATTTGATGGTGTAAAAGATATGATGAAATTTTATTTTAGAAAAGGTCATAAAAAAGGGATAAGTAAGATGTTAGTTACAGATTACTACTCTCAAAAAGCTATAGATGCTACAAAAGCTTACTATGTACTAGGTAGTGATATTTATGGACCGATGGGTGATGAACTGATTCCTTTTATAAATAAAAATGATGCAAAGACTTTTATGCTTGACCATAAAGGTAAAAATGTTTTACTATTTAGAGATATAACTCAAAAAAGAGTTTATAATTTAGATGAATAAAAAGAGTAGGTACACTTTCTATCTCTTTTTTATACTTTTTATATTTCTAGGTTTAGAGTTAGTTTATGTATATAATACGAATGGGATAGATGATGATTCTTTACTAAAAAAGAATCAGTTTGTATCTCTTAGTAGTTTACCAGATTTAGCTATCGCTAGTGATACTCCATATATAAGACATAGAAGTTTAGCAAATGTTGCCTCTATATATAAAGATGATGGAAGTTTGAGAGAATACTCGATTCTATCCTATACCATTTCAGATTCAAAGAAGAGTTATGAGAAATAAAATAAATATATACCTAATCGAGTATGCGATAAACTCTATACTTAGACAAAAATATAAAGCTATCTTTATCACTACTGTTTTTACACTACTCATATTTTTACTAACTGCTGTTTTTTTTATAACTAACTCCTTAAGATATGAGTTAGATTCAACAGTAGATTCTCTCCCTGAAATCACCATTCAAAACATAAAAGCTGGTAGAGAGTGTGATATAGATGTAGATATGGTGGATGATATTTTAGGTATCGCTGGTGTTAATGATGCTGTTGCTAGAGTTTGGGGTTACTACTACTTTAAAAATGGTGGTGTAAATCTCTCTTTAGTTGGTGTTGATGAGTATGAGAAGCAATATAAAAAATCTTTTTCAAACATAGTAGAGAAGTTTGACTTAAACTCTAAAACTCCATCTATGGTTTTAGGTAGTGGTGTTGAAAAGATATTTAAAGATAGCTATTATGATGAGTATTTTAACTTTATAAAACCTGATGGAACTCTAAAAAAGGTTTATATAGCTGGTGTATTTGATGGTGCTACCGAGTTAGAATCTAACGATATGATAGTGATGAGTAAAGAGTTACTTAGATATATATTTAATATAGATGATGATAAAGCTACCGACATAGTGGTAAAAGTGGCTAACCCAAAAGAGGTAAGTATGGTCGCATCTAAAATTAGGTTGATGTTTCCAAACACTAGAGTTATAACTAAACAAGATTTAAAAATCAGCTATCAAAATATTTTTGATTATAAGAGTGGTGTTTTTTTAGCACTTTTTATAGTTGGTTTGTTTACATTTTTTATCATCATATATGATAAAGCTAGTGGGCTTAGTAGTGAGGAGAAAAGGGAGATAGGAATCTTAAAAGCGATAGGTTGGAAAGTAGATGATGTTTTAAAAGAGAAGTTTTATGAAGCTTTTATAATCTCATTTTTCTCTTACATCGTTGGTGTTAGTTTAGCTGTTGGGTATGTTTATATATTTCAAGCACCATTACTAAAAAATATATTCATAGGTTACTCTGATCTAAAAGTTAGTTTTGAATTGCCATTTATCTTTGATATTCAAACATTAGTGTTGGTTTTTTTACTTACGATTCCTATCTATGTAGGTGCTACCATCATACCATCGTGGAGAGTAGCTACACTAGATGCTGATGAGGTTATAAGATGATAGAGTTAAAAGATATAAACAAGATTTATGAGATAAATAAAAACCATAAAGTGGAAGCACTAAAAAAAGTGAATCTTACTATAAAAGAGGGTGAACTTATAGTGTTAAAAGGTGCTAGTGGTAGTGGTAAAAGTACCATTTTATCTCTCATAGCTGGGTTATCTAAACCAACAAGTGGTGAGGTTATAGTAGATTCTAAGCAGATCTCAAAACTTTTAGATAACTTTAGTTCTGTTTATAGAAGAGATAACATAGGGTTTATCTTTCAAAAATACAACCTCATCCCAACTCTTAGTGTAAAAGAGAATATAGCATTGCCACTTGTACCACTAAACCCAACTACAAAAGAGTTGGAACAGAAACTAGATAAAGTGATGGATATGTTTCATATCTTACATAAAAAAGATATGATAGTTAAAAACCTATCTGGTGGTGAACAACAAAGGGTGGCTATCGCTCGTTCTTATGTAAATAACCCTAAAATCATCATAGCAGATGAACCAACGGCAAATCTTGATAAGAAACTATCTCTAAAATTTATAGAGATTCTAAAAGAGTTAAAATCTTTAGGTAAAACTATTATAGTAGCTACACACGACCCACTTTTTTATGGTTTAGAGTTTGTAGATAGAGAGATAGAGGTTCATAATGGAAGTTTAGTGTTATGATTCTAACTCCTGAAGTTTTAGCGATTCTCATCATAAATACAACTTTAGCTTTTTTTGCATTTATAGCTTTTATACTAAGTGTAAAGATATATCTAAATTGGGATCTAGAATCTAGTAGCACTTTACAGTATAAACTAGAGAAACAGAGTTATCTAACTGCTACTATCATAAAATATATCTTTATCGTAAAAGTACCACTTTTCCTTTTTTTCATATTTACACTAGATAAAATCTCAAATATCCTTATAGGTGCTATGTGTGGGGCAGGGGTGGTTGATGCTACTGAGTATGGAACATACCTTTTTGTGCTTAAAATCATAAATCTTTATATATTTGCTTATTGGTTAGCACTCAACAGTGAAGATATAAAACATGAGAATCAACCATACACAAAACAAAAGTTTGGTATGTTTATCATCTTCTTTCTATTTTTTATGGTTGAGGTGATTTTAGAGGGTGTTATGTTTAGTGCCATAGATGTTAAAGAGATGGTTGATTGTTGTGGGACTATATACTCAACATCATCTAGTACATATATAGCAGATATACTAAAATTATCGCCATATATCATAGTTGGAATCTTCTATACAAACTTTCTTTTGATAATACTATTTTATTTTTTAAAAAGAAAATATATTTTTAGTTTTTTAAATCTGATTTTTATCATCACATCACTTATAAGTCTTATAGCATTTTTTGGAACATATATCTATCAGTTACCGACACACCATTGCCCATTTTGCTTTTTACAAAAAGATTATGATTATGTTGGGTATATCATATATATTTTCTTGTTTGTTGGTACATTTTTTGGGATGATAACAGGTTTTGTGGAGACCTCTCTGGAAGAGTTGAAAAAAAGGTACAATATATCTTTAGTGTTTAACACTTTTTATGTTCTTCTTGTTACCTCTTATGTTGTAGTTTTCTTCATAAAAAATGGAGTTTGGTTATAAACAAAAATTTTAAGATAAATCTTATATTAATATAAGATTAAATAATAAAGTAGTAGAATCAAGCATATAAAGGATTTTTAATGCGAAAAATAGTTTTACTACTTTTACTTACAGTTAGTTTATTTGCTAAAAATATAACACCTAATGAGGTTTACTCTCAGGTTATGATTATCACTGATGAGGTACATTTTTTATTAAACTATTATGATATTAAACATGACAATGATAATATAGACAAAAGAAGTAAACTTTCTGTAAAATTAAAACCTAGAAATACTTGGCAAATAACATATGAGATAATGGTTAAAATCAATATACTTAGAGAGGAATATGGTTTACCAATCATAGAACCTGTAAATATGTCACCTGTTTTACATCTAAACCCTGATTTAGTTTATGAACAAACTCAAAGAATCTTAACTGAATTAAAAATATTTGAGATAAGGGTTGGAGCTAAAGCACCTAAATTTAAAGAAAAAAAGTATAAAGGTAAAACATCTGTAGATGTTTATAATGCTTTTACAGATATATCAAGAAGCTTTGATGAACTAAATAAGGGTGTATTTACACCATCATATGTTTATGGTGAACAGATGAGAGTGTTTGATGATATAACTCTTATTTTACAAACTCTTCATATTACAGATAAAACTATCCCTAAAAAGAAAATTATAGGTGCTGCCCCTGTAGATGTTTTTAATGAGTGTATGAATGTTTTAGAAAAAATCAAACATCTTCAAATATCTGCTGGTATAGATTTTAGTGATTTTAAAAAAGGGCATGAAACAGCTAGTGAGGTTTATACACTTACACAGATGATAATCGCTGAATTACAAACGATAAAAGCTTATCTTGGTATAGAAAGGATTACTCCTGCTGCAACAAAGTATCATAACAAAACTCCATCTGAAGTTGCTCAATTAGTTTCTTGGAATTTGAGAAAACTGAATTTAATAGATTCTTTAAATAAAGGTCAATAATATGAATTTAACTATAAAAAATAAAATTTTCGCTCTTTTCATAGTAGTAATAGTAACAGCTGTAAGTGTAGTAGGTTGGTTTGGTTTTAAAAGTACAAAAGAATCTTACATAAATTCAGCTTTATTAATAAATAAAAGTGAAGTAAAGACCTTGACAAATCAGATAAAAGGTCTTTTAGGCACAATACCTGAAGATATAATTTATAATGCAAATAGTTATTCCTTGGAGAAGTTTTTGGTATGGAAAGATTTAAAAGATACTAGAAAGACTAAGTATTGGGAAAATATTTATACTTCTACTCTCAAAGATTATTTAGAAAATAAAAAGCTATATTATAAAATACGAATTATAGATACTAATGGTTTAGAAGTGATTTCTATAAAGTATGATAAAACAAATAGAAATATTATTTTAGTTAATGATGATAAACTTCAAGATAAATCACATAAAAAGTATTTTAAAGAAGCTATAAAACTAAAAAAAGGGGAATTTTATATATCTGAGATGAATCTTAATATGGAATATGGGCAAATAACAAAACCTATTGCTCCTGTTATAAGGTATTCATCACCAATAGTTGATTATAATGGAGTTTCAAGGGGTATAATTGTTATCAGTATGGATGCTTCTTATATTTTAAAAGAGATAGCTAATGCTAAAGCAGTAGATAAAACAAGAGATTTTCAAAAATACTATCTTTTAAATGAAGATGGTTATTATCTTTTTATAGGGAATAAAATAAAAAGATGGGGTTTCCAATTAGATACAGATTATAATTTTAAAAAAGATTATAAAGGTGTTATGAAAAAATTTGAAGATAATGATGAAATAACTTTTATAGATAATGGGAAAATATTTTCTATGAATAAAATCTATCCAAATAAAATAAATAACCCTTATAGATTTTGGTATCTTGTAACAGAGATAAGTGAAAATGTAGCATTATCATCGTTAGATAAGTTTATAAATATATTTAGTATAATTTTATTGGGTGTGTTGATCTTTGGTTTATTACTTATAAACTGGTATATATCAAAACTTACGAATCCATTGAGTAAGGTTACTTCACAGCTAAAAGCTTTATCTAGGGGTGAGATTAAAAAAGAGGAGATTATTTACTATGGTGATGATGAGGTTGCTCAGATAGTAAACTCTACATATATCTTAGTTGATGCTATAGATGTAACTATAAAACAAGCAAATGCAGTAGCAAATGGTGATTTTTCTAGAGAGATAAAACTACTTAGTAAAAATGATAGTTTAGGTTTAGCGATTAAAGATATGACAGCTAGACTTAAAGAGATAACAGTTTTATCAAATACTTTAGCAAATGGAGATTATAATGTTAATATAGTTGCTAGAAGTGGTAACGATAAACTTGGTTTAGCATTGATTAATATGGTTGAGTATCTAAAAACTGTAACAAATGTAGCAGAATCTATAGCACTTGGTGATTTAGATGTTAAGTATATGGCTAAAAGTAGTGATGATAGATTGGGTTATGCTATTTTACAGATGATAGATTATCTAAGAAATATTTTAAAACAAGCAGATGCTATATCTAAAAATGATTTTAGTAAAACTATAAATATAAAATCTAAAAGTGATGAGTTAGGTATAGCACTTGAAACAATGACTAATATACTAAGAGAATCAAATATACAAAATAAAAATGATATTTACTTTAGTGATGGTATAGGTACATATAGTGATTCTCTAACTGGTATAAGTGATACATTACAACTTGCTAAAGAATCTATATCTATATCTTGTCGTTATGTTGGTGCTAGTAGTGGAGTTGTTTACTCTTATGATAAGGAAAAATCGACACTAAATCTTATAGCCTCTTTTGCATATGTATCACGGGATAGTTTATCAAATAAGTATGGTCTTGGTGATGGGATTATAGGTCAAGTAGCATTAGAAAGAGAACCTATCTTACTTAAAAATGTAAAAGATGATGATTATATAATTCAAAGTGGTATTACACAATCTAAAGCAAAAGAGGTTTTTGCATTTCCTCTTATACATGAAAATGAACTTTTTGGTGTAGTTGAGATGATGAGTTTTGATAGTTTTACACAGATACAAAAAGATTATTTAGCTAAAACAGCAAGTATATTTGCAACAGCACTTCATACTACAAGTCAAAATGAGCAGATAAAAGTTCTTTTAAATAAATCTCAAGAAGCATATGAAAGACTACAAACTCAAAGTGAGGAACTTCAAGAATCAAATGTTCAAATGGAGGAGCAACAACAGCAACTTACTATCCAATCACAAGAGTTAAAAACTAAAAATGATACTTTAGCACAGGCTAAAGAAGAGATAGATAAGAGAGCAGATGATTTAGAAAAAGCCTCAAAATATAAAAGTGAATTTTTAGCAAATATGAGTCATGAACTTAGAACACCTTTAAATTCTATCATACTTTTATCTAAACTACTGACAAATAATCAAAACCATACTTTAAGTCCAAAAGATGTTGAAAAATCAGCAGTAATTCATAAAGCAGGTAATGATCTACTTTTCCTTATAAATGATATATTAGATTTAAGTAAAATAGAATCTGGTAAAATGGAGTTAGTATATGAAGAGGTTAGTACAAACGATATAGTTAATGATATGAACGGTTTGTTTAGTGCATTGGCACAAGAAAAAAACATTGAGTTTATAGTTAATGATAATTTTCAATCAACATTTATAACTGATATATCAAAGCTTGAACAAGTTATGAAAAATCTTTTAAGTAATGCTTTTAAATTTACTAAAGATGGTGCTATAAGAATCAATATTGATTCTAAAGATGATAAACTGATAATTGTTGTAAAAGATAGTGGTATAGGTATACCAAATGATAAACTTGAAACAATTTTTGAAGCATTTAAACAAGTTGATGGAAGTATTAGTAGAGAGTATGGTGGTACTGGACTTGGTCTTTCTATTAGTAAAAATATTGTAGATATTTTAGGTGGTGAGATAACTGTAGAGAGTGAACTAGGTGAGGGAACATCTTTTATATTATCTTTACCATTAAAAGAGAGTACAGTTAAAGAAACTATTGATAATGTTATAGATGAAAAAAGTATAGAAACAATCATAGAAGAGGATAATTTTGAGACTGTTGATCAGTATTTATTAAGTGGAAAGAATATTCTTATAGTAGATGATGATAGTAGAAACATTTTTACTTTAATATCGACATTAGAGAGTATGGATGCTGAGGTATATAGTGCATTTAATGGAAAAGAAGCTATAGAGTTACTAGAAAGTAGTGATAATATAGATTTAATTCTTATGGATATAATGATGCCTGTTATGGATGGATTGACAGCTATAGAAAAAATTAAACATAACGAAAAATTCAAAAAAATACCTATAATTGCGATAACAGCAAAAACAATGCCAGAAGATAAACAAAGATGTTTAGATGCAGGAGCAGATGACTATCTACCTAAACCTTTAAATCATAGTGCTTTTATTTCCATACTAAAGGCTTGGATTAAATAGATGTTAAAATTTTTTGATTCTAGTTATAGTTGTAAAGTTTTAATAGAATTACCAATTACAAATGATGATTATATTATGCTTAAATCATTGTTTAGTAAAAATTATATCTCTTGGTCTCTTGAATTTGGTCGAGTATATAGTGTTGATTCAAATATACTAAATTTACTATATGATGAGATATATGGTAATAATAAAAACATATCTATCATTACACATAAAAATAAATTAAATAGATATTTTCATAAAATGGGATTTAAAACAACTTTTAAATCTCTTATTAAAGATGATGTTTTAGATATAGAGAAAATTGAGATAGTTTTGGTAGGTGGTAGTGCTGATTCTTCACCAAAAATTATAGATATTATAAAGAGTATAGAGTTTAAAAATATATCTTTAGTCATTGTGCAACATATTCAGATAGGTAAAGATTATATTTTTAATGATGTTTTAAAAGAGTATACAAATAATAAAATATTTTATTGCTATGACGGTATGAAAATAGAAAAAGGTTATATCTATTTAGCACCAAGTAATAAACATCTTAAAGTTGTAGATGGTTTCTTTTATCTATCTGATGAAAATAGTTATAATGGTGCTAAACCATCAATCTCAATTAGTTATGAATCTTTTAGTAATTACTATAAAAATAGATTACTTGTGATTCAAGAGTGTGGGTATGCTAATGATGGTGTCGATAAACTTAAATTATTAAAAGAAAATGATTCTAAATTAATTATTCAAACAGAAAAAGAGTGTAGTGCCAAATCAATGGTAACTAAAGCTTCAGTTATAAAAATACACGATTATATTTTATCTATTAAAGATATAATCATATATATAACTATTTTAAATAAAAATCTTACTAAAGATGGATGGATAGAGTATTTACTAAATATGGTATATAAAAGATATGATTATAATTTTAAACTTTATTATAATGATATGTTAAGGAGAAGAATAGATATATTTATGACTAAGTATAATATTTCTAGTGTAAAAAATATGGTTGCTATTGTGTTGTTTAATCGTAGTGTTTTTAAAGGTTTTTTTTTAGAAATATCTATAAATGTTACAGAACTATTTAGAGAACCTGCAACATTTAAGAACTTCATAAAAATTATAGAAAAGAATTATAAAAATAGACATAATATAAAAATATGGAGTGCAGGGTGTAGTAGTGGAGAGGAGACATACTCTATAGCTATTATTTTAGATAAGTTAGGTTTGTTAGAAAAGTCGATTGTATATGCTACTGATTTTAATTGTGTTATTGTAGAAGAAGCAAAAAATGGTATTTATGCAAATAAATCTTTTTTAATAGCACAAGATAATCTTGATACTATAGGTTTTGAGATTAAACTAGATAATTATTTTAGAAAAAATAGTTGTTTCATAGAGATTAATGAGAAAATAAAAGAAAAAACGATGTTTTTTCAACATAATTTGATAGAAGATAGTTCATTTAATGAATTTGATATTATAATATGTAAGAATGTAATTATATATTTTGAGAGAGAGTTACAAGAGAGGGTTTTTCAACTTTTTTATGATTCTTTAAAATTTGGTGGGTATTTGATTATTGGAGAGAAAGAGACTCTTTTAGAATCATTTTCTGAAAATTTTTTACAAAGTGAATATAACTCTAATATTTTTAAAAAAGTGAGCTAATGAAGAAAATTATTTTATGTATAGATGATATTAAAACAAATCTATTTACAATCCAAAGTGTTATAGAAGATTTAGCTGATGATCTATATGATGTTGTGTTAGCACAATCTGCTAATGAAGGGTTAGGAATTTTACTTAAACAACATATAGATATTATATTGTTAGATGTGATGATGCCTGATATAGATGGATATGAAGCTGCAAAAATGATAAAATCAAATAAAAAGACAAGAGATATTCCTATAATTTTTGTAACAGCAAATAAAGATAGTCAAACGATAGAAAAATGTTACAAGGTTGGTGGAGATGATTATATCAATAAACCATTTAACCATATGGAGCTATTGGCTAGACTCTCATTTCATCTAAAGTTGAAAGAGAAAGATGAACAATTAAAAAAAGAGAAAGAGTATGCTCAAAATATTTTAAATTTACAAGAAAATATGATTATTACAACTGATAGTAAAAATACTTTTAATGTAAATAAAACTTTATTAGATTTTTTTAATTATAGAAATATAACAGAATTTAAAAATGAGTATAGATGTATTTGTGATAGCTTTGTTGAAGAGGATGGTTACTTTAGTTTAGCTTTAGTTGATGAAGATGTTAAATGGGTTGATAAAGTTATAGAATTATCACAAGATAACAATGTTTTAGTAAAGATTCTTAAAAATAAAGATGAGTATATTTTTAATATTAAAATTGCATATTTTGCAGATCAGTATATCGTAACACTTACAGATATAACTAAAATTTCACAACAATCTTTAGAGTATAAACATGAGGCTAATTACGATGCTTTAACAAAAATTTATAATAGAAATATGTTTAATACACTTATGGAAAAGAAAATAAGTGATGCTAAAAAAGAGAAAACATCTTTTGTATTTATCATACTTGATATTGATTTTTTCAAAAAAGTAAATGATACTTATGGTCACTTAGTGGGTGATGATGTTTTGATAAATATTGCAAAACTTATTAAAAAACATATTAGAGGTAACGATATATTTGCTAGATGGGGTGGTGAAGAGTTTGTATTATCATTTGATGTAACTCTTGATAAAGGTGTTGAAATAGCAGAAAATTTAAGAGTTAAGATAGCAGAAAAAGAGTTTGGTGTAGTCAAAAATTTAACTTGTAGTTTTGGTGTGACACAGTTTAGAGATGATGATACTCTTGGTAGTATGATTGAACGAGCTGATTTAGCATTATATAAAGCTAAAGATAGTGGAAGGAATAAAATATGTCAGTTATAAATATGAAGTACAATATTTTATGTATAGATGATAATAAAAACAATCTTTATACTTTAAATGCTTTACTTAGTACAGTAGAAAATATAAAATGTGTAGAGGCACTAAATGCTAAAGAGGCACTACATATTTTACTTAAACAACCTATAGATTTGATTTTATGTGATGTTCAGATGCCAGATATAAATGGTTTTGAATTAGCAAAAATAATAAGATCAAATAAAAAAACAAAAGATATTCCTATCATCTTTGTGACAGCAGTTTTTAAAAATGATGAATTTATAAAATATGGTTTTGAGATGGGAGCAGTTGATTATATAACTAAACCTATCGATGATAATCAACTTTTAAATAAAATAACACTCTATTTAAAAATATCTGAACAAAAAAATGAGTTACTAAGCAGTAAAAAAAGATTTTATGATATTGCACAAAGTATAGGGGAAGGAATCTATACCTTAGATTTGGAAAATAAAACAACCTTTATAAATAATGAAGCACTTAATTTATTGGGATTTAAAAAAAGTGAACTTTTTGGTAAACCGATACATGATTATATACATTATAAAGATCTTGATAACAAACAAATTGTTGCTAGTGATTGTAATATACATAAAACAATGCTTAGTGGAGATGTATATAAAAATGATAATGATATTTTAGTAAAAAAAGATGGTACATTTTTAAATGTTTCTATCGTAGCAACACCACTTTTTATAGATAATAATATCGTTGGTTCCGTTACTATTTTTAAAGATAAAACAGTTCAAAATAAAGTGGAAGCTTTGGAACATGAAAAAATCAAAAATCAAGAGCAGATAATATTATCTATGATAGATATGATTGAAGCTAGAGATTCTTATACAGCTGGACATACGAGACGGGTTTCTGATTATTGTGTTTTGATAGCTAAAGAGATGGATTACTCAAAAGATGAGATTGAACTTTTAAGAGATGCAGCTTGGTTACATGATATAGGAAAAATTTCAACTCCAGATAGTGTTTTACTTAAACCAAGTAAATTAAACAATATGGAATACAGCCTAATCAAAGAGCATTTAACCTCTGGTTATGAGATGCTTAAAAGTATAGATCAATATAAAGTTATAGCAGAAATCATTAGAGAACACCATGAACGATATGATGGTGCTGGTTATCCACAAGGTTTAAAAGGTGATGAGATTATACCTTTAAGTAGGATTATGATTGTAGCTGATGCTTTTGATGCTATGACAACAAATAGGGTCTATAAACCAAGAAAAACTATAGATGTGGCTTTAGAGGAACTAGAAGAGTTAAGTGCTATTCAATTTCATCCAGAGGTTGTAACATCAGCATTGGTAGCTTTAAAAGATGTAGTAGTTGATATAGGTATATCACAAGATCCAAAAACACTTATAGAGGAGCAAAGATTTGCTTATTTTTATAAAGATAGATTGACTAATCTTTTTACAATGGACTACTTAGAGTTGATTCTAAGATACTATGTAGATGAAAATGATGTCTATATATATAACATAGAATTACATAATTTTTCAGAATATAATAAACAATATAGTTGGAAAACTGGAGATCAATTTTTAATAGAATTTTCTAAATATATTGATAATTTATGTAAAGGTTCTATCGTTTTTAGAGTTGAAGGTGATGACTTTATGGTTATGAGTACAAATAAAATATTGGATATAGAGATGAATCTTAAAGATTATATCGATTCTAAAAAAACAGTGATAACTTGTACTATAAATGAAAAATTGGTAAAAGATATACATTCAAATATTGATAAAATCAGTATCTAGCTAAATTATAAAAAACATTGTATCTAATCAATGTTTTTTCTTTAGGTCTTGGGTATTTACTATAAGCATACTCTATTGTTGCACGAGTAACATCATCTAGTGTAAAATAACCTGTTTTCTTTAAAAATTTAAAATCACTCATATCACCATTAGGGTGTAGATAAAACTCTACAACATCATTTGTATTTATATCAATCCTACTCAAATCAGCAACACTTGCTTGTCTGTTTAAAACTTGTTGAGTGATTCTTCGCATAATTTCTTGATTATCTAAAATATACTCTTGTTGTGCTTGGCTTAATTTACCAAATTTTTCACCATATAGTTTTTTGATATTTGATTCTATACTATTATTAGGAGATTTATTTATAACTCTTTGTTTTGGTTTATCGTTTGATTTATCTTCTAATAACATCGCATATAATGGGTTTATTTTAGTTGTGTTTTGTTCAACTATTTTTTTAATTATCTGTTTTGCCATATGATAGATAGGTTTTGTTTGGATTTTAGGTTTAGATACTTTTTTATGAATCACTTTTGATTTTATCAGTGGTTTTTTAACTATCTTTTTTAGTTGAGAACCTTTAGGCATAGGTGGTGCTATCTTTGGTAGTTTTTTTGGTTCTTTTTTTATACCTGCTTTTTTATCTTTTTTTGGTATATCTCTAAGTGATATTTTTATTTTTTTCTCTTTAGGTTTTTCTTGGTGAACATCTTTTTTTATATCTGATTCTAACAACCAAAAGAGCAACAACAAAATTATATGAATTAGTAAAGCAACAAAGAGTGCAAATGTAGATCTATTCAAGTTAATCCATTTTTTATTTGATTATAGCAAATGAAAATTAATACTACTTTGCTATAATGCCATAACGAATTAAGAAAATATTATTAAGGTTTAAAATGAGTACAGAATCATCACAAAAAGCATTTCAAGAAGCACAAGAACTAATCCCCGGTGGAGTAAACTCGCCAGTTAGAGCATTTAAAAGTGTTGGTGGAACACCAATTTTCATAACAGAGGGTGAGGGTGCTTACCTTAAAGATATTGATGGTAACAAATATGTTGATTTTGTTCAAAGTTGGGGTCCACTTCTTTTTGGTCATAGAGATGAATCTATAGAAAAAGCTGTTATAGAGGCTGTTAAACATGGTCTTAGTTTTGGTGCGCCAACATTAGCTGAAACAGAGTTAGCAAAACTTGTAGTTTCATTTTTTGATTCTATAGATAAAGTAAGATTTGTAAGTAGTGGAACAGAAGCAGTTATGAGTGCTATTCGTCTTGCTCGTGGTTTTACAGGTCGTGATGATATTGTAAAATTTACAGGTTGTTATCATGGTCATAGTGATGCTTTACTTGTTGAAGCTGGAAGTGGTGCTGCAACTTTTGGAACACCTAGTAGCCCTGGAGTTCCTGCTGATTTTACTAAGCATACACTTTTAGCAGAGTATAACAACATAGAATCTGTAAAAAAATGTTTTGCAGATTCTAAAGATATAGCTTGTGTTATCATTGAACCAATAGCTGGTAATATGGGTTTAGTTCCAGCAGATAAAGAGTTTTTATTAGAGTTAAGAGAACTTTGTGATACTAATGGAACACTTCTAATTTTTGATGAAGTTATGAGTGGTTTTAGAGGTTCTCTTCATGGTGCTGAATCTATTACAGGTGTTAAACCAGATATTATCACTTTAGGTAAAGTTATCGGTGGTGGTATGCCTGTTGGTGCATTTGGTGCTAGAGCAGAGATAATGGCTATGCTTTCACCCGAGGGTCCAGTTTATCAAGCTGGAACATTAAGTGGGAATCCAGTTGCTATGGCAGCAGGGTATGCAGCACTTACTAAACTAAAACAAAATGGTAGAGTTATAGATGTTTTAAACGAGAGAGCAACTAGACTTGTAGAGGGGATGCAAAAAGAAGCAAAAGCTTGTGGAATCACTATGCAAATAGATACAAGAGGAAGTATGTTTGGATTCTTTTTTAATGAAAAAGTTGTTAAAAACTTCGCTGATGCTTGTGAAAGTGATGCTGAACTTTTTGCTAAGTTTCATTCTGGAATGTTAAATGAGGGTTATTACTTCGCTTGTTCACTTTATGAAACAGGATTTATCTCAACTGCTACTACTGATGAGATGATAGAATCTGCTATAGAAGCAAGTGCGAAAGTTTTTAAAGATATAACAAATGGCTAATAAAGAGGAAAGAAAACCTAGAATTAAGCCTATCATAGAAGCTGCTGATAGTTTATCTCTTGGTATATCTATGGTTGTAGCTGTCGCTATGGGTGTAGGTATAGGTTATCTACTTCGTAGCATAACTGATGTTGCTTGGACATTTTGGATAGGTGTAGCTATAGGTATCGCTGCTGCTATTTTAAATGTTTATAAAGCTTATGATAAACAACATAAAGTTTTTGAAGAGTTAGCAAAAGAGCCTAGATATGCTATAAAAAAAGAGCTTGATGATAAAGATGATGATTTGGATTATGGTGAAACGAAGTATTAAAATTATAGTGATAACAGAGTTTTTAGTTCTTTTTAGCTATCTTATATCATTTGAATTTTACATAAACTTACAAGTTGCTTTTTTAAGTAGTCTTTTTGTGATTCTAGGTTCAACCTTTGCATATAAAAAAATGGTTAAAAATCAGATAGATTCTAAAATGATAGAGGAGAAAAGGGATCTTTTAGATGAGATAGAAGATCCACATGGACTTTATGATGATGAACCTATAAACGAAGCACCAGTTGAAGAGTTAGACCTAAAAGAGATAGTAAAAGAGGAAAGAGCAAAGATTAAAACATTTAGTGTAGAGAGTATAAAACACGGTGCTAGAGGTGGTGTATCTGCTTTTAGAATCGTACCTTATATTTTTTTAGTATTAGGTTTTATAGCTTTAAAAAACAATGAGTTATTAAACATAGCGATCTACCTACCATCTCTTTTAGTGGGAATTGTAATAGGTTCTATTAGCTTTAAAGATAGCCTCTCTTAAGAGGTTATCATAGGTATATTGATAGTGATACTTTTTTTAATATCAATATAAAAGCTAGAATCTAAGATCAATAATTCAAGGTTATGAACTTTTTGTTTATCAAGTATATCACTACTAATTTCAATAGAAAAAATACTGTACTTTTTATCTTCAAATTTTATATGTTCACCAACTCTATAAAATATCTTAGTATTTATTTTATCATTATCAATAAAGCAAGAGTAGATTTTATTTAGTATTTTTATAAAATTATTGGCATTTATGATTATATCTGGTATAGTTGGATCAAACTCTTTTGTAAATTTTATATTTGAATTGATAGAGTTTGTAGAGATACATAAATCTACAAGAGTATAAATATTTGTAAGTTCACCTATAGGTTTTGGTTTGTTGAGTTTAAATGATGGTTCTTGGTATAGTTTAAGACCTATCTCCTTTTCATTCTCATATCCTACAGTTAAGCCAAAAAATTTATAACGACCAAATTCTAAATCTAAAAATTTAGTTTTAAATCCAAAAGTTATATTTGCATAAGTTGTTGCTAGTTGATAAAGTTCCGAAGTTGAAGCAGAACCTAGTAAAAATTGTGCTTCAGAATTTGCTGATATTATTTTTCCATTTGAGCTAAAGAGTATGAAAGGGTTATAATCATACTCTAGCCATTGTGCTTCAAAAGTCATATAAAAGTTTCTATTCTTCTATATAATTTTTAAGTTTACGACCAACTTTAGGATGTTTTAGTTTTTTAATAGCACTAGATTCTATCTGACGAACTCTCTCTCTAGTTACACTTAACTCTTTACCAATCTCTTCTAAAGTTCTATCACTTTCATCATCCATAATTCCAAAACGAAGTTTAATAACAGCTTTTTCTCTTTCATTAAGTTGTTCCAAAACACTTTCAATTTGAATTTTTAAATCATCTTTAAGTATAGCATCTGCTGGTGAGATTGAAGCTTTATCTTCTATAAAGTCACCAAAACGACCATCATCTTCACTACCGATAGGAGCTTCAAGAGATATAGGTTCTTTAGTTATTTTTATAACATTTTTAACTTTTTCAACTGAAAGACCAACCTCTTCAGCGATTGTATCAACATCTGGCTCTTTACCATGTTCTTGAAGATGTTTTCTCATAATTTTGTTGATTCTATTTATAGTTTCAATCATATGAATAGGGATACGGATAGTTCTAGCTTGGTCAGCAATAGCACGGCTGATAGCTTGACGAATCCACCATGTAGCATATGTTGAAAATTTATAACCTTTTTGATATTCAAATTTATCAACAGCTTTCATAAGACCTATATTACCCTCTTGGATAAGGTCAAGGAAAGGTAAACCACGATTAGTATATCTTTTAGCGATAGATACAACAAGTCTAAGATTTGATTTTGCCATTTTTGTTTTAGAAATTTCAGAGATATTTTTACCACGTTTAATTTGTTCTAAAATATCAGAAAGTTTTTCTGGTTCCATATCGAAACTATTTTTTGATGCTTCTTTTGTTTGAACAAGCTTTTTAATCTCCATATATGTTGAAACCATAGTAGCTTCTGGAACTATACCAGCTATATCTTCTTTAGTTAATTCTTGGATTCTTTCTATTAAAGATACATGGTTTGCTTTTAGAGTAGCATTAAAAAGTGGAAGTTTGTACTCAAGTCTTTTTAACTCTTTATCGTAACCATCATCACTTCTTAGTGCAGTTTCCATAGCTTTAACAAGTTCATTTATAAGTTTAGAAGTTGGTCCTAAATCTAATAATTTTTCTTTTAAAACACTTTTTTTGAATGAGATACTTAAAAAGTAAAATACAATCTCTTCATTTAAATCACCATTTATATTTTCAGGTAATTTTTCTTCAACTTTTGACCACTCTTTTTTAGCTTTTTCAAGTGCTTTAAAGCTAGTTGTAACTTTTTCAACTCTTGTTTTATCTTTAGCAGATAAAACTTTTTCAACTTTTTTTTCAGTTGTTGAATCATCAGTAGAAGAGTTATCATCACTTTCATTATCATCTTCAAAGTTTTTAAATAACTCTTTTACTCTTCTTTCACGATTAATAAGAGGTTCTTTGTAATCAATAATGAAATTTATAAGGTAAGGAACAGAACATATAGCATCTATTATAATAGATTCACCACCCTCTATTTTTTTAGATATTTCAATCTCTTCCTCTTTAGTTAAAAGTGGAATTTGACCCATCTCACGAAGGTACATACGAACAGGTGAATCTGAACGAGACCACTCTAATAATTCGTGTTCTTTTAGGATGTCAAAATTATCAGTATCATTACTTTCAAGTAATTTTCTTTGAGCAGCTTTTCTAGCTTCAGTTTCTCTTTCATTTAAAATTTTTGCATTTTCAGAAGCTGTATATATACAACTATCGTATTTTTTGATTAGTTTGAAAATGTTTTTGGCTTGTGCCATTGTTGGTTGTTTTTCAAAAAGTTGTATTAGTGATTCATAAGTCACACAATCTTTTGATTTAGTGTCAGAGAAAAATGATTCTATCGCTTTATTGAGTTCTTTTGCAGTCAATAGTATGCTCCAAATTTTAAGATTTTATTAAGAATGGATTATACCCAATTAAAATTAAAATAAGTTTAAATAATATACTTTAAATTTATGGTACATTTATTGCTTGTAACATATAAAGATTGTTACCAATAAAAGGATTTATATGCAAACAGGTTATTATGATGCTGCTGCTGGTATGGTTACACAGTTTAATAGACTAGATAATATTTCAAATAATTTAGCCAATGTAAATACAGCTGGTTATAAAGAACAAGATGTGGTAGTTGGTGATTTTAGCCGTTTGTATAAAGAAGCTAGAGATGAACTTCCAAATGAGAACCAAACTAAAGAGGGTGCAGAGTTTATAAATAGAACTATGGCAAAAGCACCACAAGTTGTTGATTCTTATACAGATTATTCTGTAGGTGATATGCAAAAAACAGATAATACACTAGATTTTGCACTATCGAAAGAGGGTATATTTTTTTTAGTAAAAACTCCAGAGGGTCCTAGACTTACTAGAGATGGTTCTTTTTCACTAAATGATGAGGGTACTTTGGTAACTAAACAAGGTTACGAAGTTTTACCAAGTGATTATTTTCAAAGTGGTTCAAATATAAGTTTTAATTCACAAGATAGTGTGATAGAAGCTGATAAGAATGGTCAGTTATATACAAATTTACCACAATCATTATCTATGGGAACAAGTTCTAAACTTTTTATAGCACAACCAGATAATATTGATATGCTACAAAAAGAGGGTGATAACCTTTATAAATATGAAGATATTTCATCAATAGAAAATGTAGATGAGAGTGGAGCAGTTAGACAAGGTTATGTGGAAAAAAGTAATGTTAATGCTGTTAAGATGATGACACAAATGATAGAAACAAACCGTTTAGTTGGTATGTACCAAAAAGTTATGGATACACAAATGAACGATATGAACAAAGATGCGATTGAAAAAATTGCTAGAAAAGCTTAAAAATAATATAAAAAGATAAGGATACTAAAATGATGCAATCACTATATACAGCTTCAACAGGGATGTTGGGGATGCAAACACAGATAGATACAACAGCCAATAATATCGCCAATGTTAATACCATAGGTTTTAAAAAATCTCGTGCAGAGTTTGCTGACTTGATGTATCAAGTTACAGAGTATGCGGGAACATCAACAAGTGATGTTACAAAAAGTCCTACTGGTATAGAGGTTGGTTTAGGTTCAAGACCAACAGCAGTAAATAAGATATTTACAGAGGGTAGTTTAAAACAAACAGATAATCAACTAGATGTAGCTATCACAGGTAACGGTTTTTTTAAAGTTGAGTTACCAGATGGTACACAATCTTATACAAGAAATGGTGCTTTTAAAGTTGATGATACTGGAACACTTGTAAATAGTGATGGTTATACACTTATGCCACAAGTTGTAATCCCACCAGATGCTACAAATGTAAGTATCGGTACAGATGGTACAGTTTCAGTTGTTCAAGCTGGACAAACACAAGCAGCACAAATTGGTCAAATCACACTAACAAACTTTGTAAATCCAGCTGGTCTTCACTCTATGGGGGATAACCTTTATATAGAAACAGATAGTTCAGGTCAAGCAGTTGAGGGTACAGCTGGTCTTGATGGTTTAGGTACGATAAGACAAGGTTTTGTAGAACTTAGTAATGTTGAACTTGTTGTTGAACTTACAGATCTGATAACAGGACAAAGAGCATACGATTCAAATTCAAAAGTAATTACTACCAGTGATGAGATGCTACAAACAGTAAATAATCTTAAAAGATAATTAGATTTTTTATAGTTTGTATTGAACTAGCTTTAATAAATTATAACTTTAATTAGAGTTCTTTCATAATAATAAGTAATATTTTCAATTTCACAGGCTATGTAAAGTATATTATTCAGTAAAGTTAGAAAATTAATTTTTCAAATAATATTAATGTTATTAAATAAAAATATGTTATTAAATATTTTATGACTTTTGAATCGATAATTTTAAAATTAGCACCGTTTACATATATAGATAATACTCAAGAAGTAAAATGGGGATTATGGTCTGATTTAAGTGATGGGGATAAAATTATCACATCAGTAGAAATATTTTTAATAACTTTATTTACATGGTATATGATTAAACTTATATTATCTTGGTGGAAAGATAGACAACAGATTAATATACTTGCTAATTTATTGGAAAAGTATATGGTTAAAATAAAAGAAAATTCTAAAGATGGGCATTTAGATATATCTAATGAATATGTAGAATTATTAGAAGATATTAATGATAGTAACTCTAAGCTTCAAAAATTATGGAAAGAGTTTGATGAAAGTCTTATAAAAAAAGTAGATGGCGATAAATTTATTGTTCGTAATTCGATAGATGCTGAATATTTTTTAATAAAAAAACAATGGTTAGCCATCTAGGTTCAAAATTATTTGCTTCTATACCTGGTATGTTACTTGGTAAGTACCTACCCAAAAATAAAACCAATTAATCAACAATAACCAAAATTACTTAGATAATATAAATAAACTAAAAAGCGAGATATTGAGATGATACTTAAAAACAAACTTAACATAACAGATCAGATAGAGTTAGCAAAAGTAGAGGAAAAAATAAGTAAGCAAAAAGCAAAACAATTTTTTGATAGTGGAGATATAGAGAAAGTTGAGGTTGGTACTTTTAAGGGATTGGCATATATCCATAACTATCTTTTTAAAGATATTTACGACTTTGCTGGGAAAGTAAGAGATGTAAATATAGCAAAAGCTGATTTTCGTTTTGCTCCTGTGATGTATCTTGAAGTTTCACTCAAACATATAGATGAGATGCCTCAAAGTAGTTTTGAGACAATAGTAGAGAAATATGTAGAGATGAATATCGCTCATCCTTTTAGAGAGGGTAATGGTAGAGCTACTAGAATATGGCTTGATTTGATGCTAAAAAAAGAGATACAAAAAGTGGTGGATTGGAATAAGGTGGATAAAGAGGACTACTTAAGTTCAATGGAGCGAAGTGTGGTAAAAGATATAGAGATAAAACATATATTACAAAAAGCTCTTACTCCAAATATAGATGATAGAGAACTTTTTATGAAAGGTATCGATGTGAGCTACTATTATGAGGGTTATACTCTTTATAGAACAGAGGAACTTTAGTGAAAAATCAAAAATACTTAACAAAAAAAACAAATATTATAGGAACATAATCAGATGATATATATAGCCTTTTTATTTTTCACATTTTTAGTTCTTGTTTTTGTTATATACCAATGGCAATATTTTATGGTTTTTACACCAACATATTTTAGAGATTCTAAGTTAGATGATAGTTATGAGATTCTTAGTATAACTACTGATGATGGTGTTGAGTTGGAGGGGGTTGTTTTTACTCCACAGAATCCTAAAAACACGATTTTATTCTTTGCTGGTCGTTCACAAGATAGTGTAGGTCTTATAACACGATTAGCTAAGGTTTATAGTGATAGCCGTATCATCACTTTTAACTATCGTTCTTATGGTAGAAGTGAGGGGGTTGTTAATGAAAAAAATATTAATCTTGATGGTGTTAAGATAGCTTCACTTGTTCATAAAAATTATGGTGATTTTTATCTTTTAGGTTATTCTATCGGTTCTAGTGTTGCTTCGTTTGTAGCTACAAAAGTAGATTCAAAAGGTTTGTTCTTGATTGGAGCGTTTGATAGCATGGTTAATCTTGCTAAAGTGAAGTATAGTTTTATCCCAGCTTGGTTTATGAGGTATAAGTTTGATAATGTTGAGCTGGTTAAAAATATAGATACAAAAACATATATGTTTGCTAGTGTTGATGATGAGATAACATATATACAAAATAGTAGAAATTTAAAAAATAGTATTAAGAATCTAGTTTTATATAAAGAGTTTAACGGTTTATCTCATAAAGAGTTACTTTGGGATTATAGAGTGGTATCTGAGATTAAAAAGGTTATAAAATAATGGATATAGGATTTATACTGAAAAAGTTTATAACTTTTTTTGTTGAGCCGTTTGGTTTAGTTTTTACATTGTTGGTTATAGGGTTATACTTTTTATATTTAAAAAAAGAATCTTATGCGAAACTATTTTTATCTTTTGGAGTTGGTTTATTGTTTTTGTTTTCATATCCACCTTTTTCAAACTACTTAGTTAAAAATCTTGAAGATAGATACCCTAAATATGATTTAAAACAAAAAGTTAGATATATCCATGTGTTGGGTAGTGGGCATAATGTAGATATAGATCAACCATTATCATCACAAATCAGATCTTCTGGTGTTAAAAGGGTTTTAGAGGGAGTTATACTATATAAACAGATGGTTGGATCAAAACTTATCTTTACAGGTTATGAGGGTGACACAAATATATCAAATGCTCAAATGAATGCTAACTTAGCAATAGCATTAGGTGTAGATAAAGATGATATTATCATAAACCCAAAACCAAAAGATACAGCACAAGAGGCTAAATTTACAAAAATATTAGTTGCTGATGAGCCGTTTGTGTTGGTAACATCAGCTACACATATGCCAAGATCTATGGGGTTGTTTAGAGCATTAGGATTAAACCCTATACCTGCTCCAACAAACTTTTATAAGAGTGAGTCTAAGAGTTATATAGTTGCACCAGATGTTAGATCATTTAATATTTCAGTTATAGCTATACATGAATATATTGGAATTTTATGGAACAAAATAAATGGTATAATAACAAATGAAAAAAATTCTAATAATTAGCGATGGAGATGTTGGAAAACATTTTATTCAAAGAATCGTAGAAACATATACCAGTGAAAATATATATTATGTAGTTGAAACAAAACAAAATAGTTATGAAAATGTAAATCCTGCCCGTTTTAAATTTTATGAGTTTGATCCAACAAGCTTATATAAATTAGCAAATCTCCTTAAGATGGAGTTTGTTCAAGTTTTTATATCTATGGATAACCTAATAGATATTGAAAATACAATTAAAAATATTAGAACCATTAAAAAGCAGTTAAGAATAGTTGTTTTAAATAAATGGGAAAAAGAGAATGAAGATTCTAATGTTATTTTTATAAACTCTAAAGAGATTTTAGCTTCAAGATTACTAGACTATCTACCTAATGTTCCTGTTATCGCTCAAAATGTAGGTATAGGTGAAGGTGAGATAATGGAAGTTTTAGTTCCATTTGGAAGTTCTTTTGTTTATAGACATATAGGGGTTATAGAACAAAAAAATTGGCGAATAGTAGCCATATATAGAAATAGAACTTTAGTGATGACATCCCGTAGAACTATGATTCAACCAAACGATCTTTTAGTTCTTATAGGAGACCCTGCTGTTCTTCGTTCTGTTTATCGTGTTATCAAAAGAGAACTAGGACAATTTCCAGAACCTTTTGGTTCAAACTTGTATCTTTATATAGATATGAATATCGTAAAACATACAAATATTAAAGCACTTGTTAAAAAAGCGATCTATGTTCATGAAAAGTTTAAACATCACTTGATCATTAAGATAGTAAATCCAACTAATATAGATATATTAAGAGAGATTAAAGATTATAGCTGTGATAACATCAAAATAGATATAAAATATGATGAGTGTAATCTCAAAACAGTTTTTTTAAATGATATAAAAAGAGATCATATAGGGTTAGTTATAATTTCAAAAGAGATGTTTAGCGATTATGATCTTAGAACTATGTTTTATGAGTCTAATATACCAGTCTTAAAATTATCAAATAAAGACTTTTCAACGATTAAAGATGTATCTTTGATATTAAATGATAACAGAGATTTAGAAAAAATATCTACCACTATTTTTGATATATCTGAACAGATGGGTTTTAACATTGAATTACATAACTATATGAACGAACATCAAGAGGAGAAAGAGCAAGTTATAGAACATTACTATAATCTCTCTACAATCTTTTCAAAATCTATTAAAGTTATAAAGAACCACGAAAATCCGATTCGAACCTTAAAAAGGAAAGATAATTTTATCCAAATTTTACCATTTACGGAAAAATTGACAAATAGAAGATTTTACTCACTCTTCTCAACAGATAGTGAGAAGCTTTATCATAAGCTTGATGAATATCATCAAATTTTTATCCCTATTCAATTATAATTTAGACTTTTTTGAGTATTATCTATTTCAAATAATTAATATATATATGGATAGATAATGCAAGTAAACATTTCACTAAAAAAAGTTGTAGATAACTCTTATAACATAACAATAGATACACTCCCTAAAGTTCATTTTGATACTAAAGTAGCGATTGTTACAAATCCTAAAGTAGCTGGGCTACATCTATCTTATCTGCTTAGAAAAATTACAGCAAAAGAGTTGTATATCATAACTGTATCAGATGGTGAGGAGTATAAGAATCAACAATCAGTAGATACGATACTAGAATCACTTTTTAATCACCGTTTTAATCGTAAATCTTTACTTATCGCATTTGGTGGTGGGGTTATTGGTGATATGACTGGTTATGTTTCTAGTATATATCAAAGAGGTATAGATTTTATACAAATCCCAACAACCTTACTTTCACAAGTTGATGCTAGTGTTGGTGGTAAAACAGGTATGAACAACTCTTATGGTAAAAATCTTATAGGTGCATTTCATCAACCAAAATCTGTATATATAGATCCATATTTTTTAACTACATTACCATCTCGTGAGTTTGGTGCTGGTGTTGCTGAGATTGTAAAGATGGCAGTAACATTTAACAAAGAGTTTTTTGAATTTTTAGAGAATGCTGATTTAACAGACAGTGAAGTTTTACAAGAGACTATAAAAAAAGCTGTTCAAACTAAAGCAGATGTTGTAGCACAAGATGAAAAAGAGCATGGAATTCGTGCAGCATTGAACTATGGTCATACATTTGGTCATGTTATCGAAAATGAGACTAAATATAAAAAGTTTTTACATGGTGAAGCTGTGGCTATTGGTATGGTTATGGCAAATGAAACGGCATTAAAAATGGGTTTAATGAATCAAGATGAGGTGAACAGAGTTACATCTTTATTAGAAAAATACTCTTTACAAACTACATATCTTATAGATAATGTTGAAAACTTTTATGAAACATTTTATCTTGATAAAAAAAGTTCAGATACGGCGATAACTTTTATAATCCCAGTGGGTATAGGTGAGGTAGAAATCACAAATAAAATAGATAAAGATTTAATCATCTCTGTTTTAGATGAGCATGGTAGATAAAATGAATAAAATCATCTTTTTATTTTTATTTGTCACCTCTTTAGTTTTAGCACAAAATGATTCTAATAAAACTATAGTTCAAGATACAAATCAAACACAAGAACGATTAAACAAACTAAAATTAGAAAAAGATAAAATTAGAAAAGAAGCTATATCTTCTTATCTTTTAGAATTAGGAATTTTAGAAAATGAAATATCAAAAGAGAAAGTTTGGATGAAAAGTTATGCTTCTTATTTAACATCTTTAGATATTAGAAAGAAATTGTTTAAAATTAAAAGAAGAATTAAAAAATTAAAAGAAGATGATAAATCTATATCTAATATTGATGAGTTAAATACTTTGATCTCTAAAGAAAAAATCTTATCTTCACAAATAGAAAAATTAAAAGAGAAAGATTCTGCACCATTTTCTAAGCTTTTAACACCATCAATAGTTGAGGATGTTCCAAAAATCTCTAATCCTATAGATATTTTTAGTGGTTTATCTTTTATAAAAAAACAAAATGCTAATCTACAAGATTATATTGCTAGAAAAGATAAACTTATAGATTTGATTAAGTTAGTAAGAAAAGAAAATCTTATATATAAAAAAATAATCTCTTTGGATAAAGAAAAAAAGTATCAAAAACAAGCACAAGAGAAGATAGTTCAACTACATAGATTTGAAACTGCTTTAGATACATCAACTGTTACAGCAGAAATTTATCAAAACCGTTTAGAGATTATTGAGATAAATGTAAAAAAAGCGATAGAATACCAAATATATAAACTTGGTAAGATAGGTATAGTTATTTTAATTGTATTTATAATTTTCTTTCTTTTAAAATTGGCTGTCAAAAGATATATAACTGATAACGAGCGATTTTATACAGCAAATAAAATTATCACATTTACAAACTTTATAATCATAATAATTATTTTATTTTTTAATTATATAGAAAATGTAAGTCACTTAGTAACGATTTTAGGGTTTGCTTCTGCTGGTATTGCTATCGCTATGAAAGATTGGTTTATGAGTATATTGGGTTGGCTTGTTATCGTCTTTGGTGGTAGTATCCATGTTGGTGATAGAATCAGAGTAGATATGGATGGTATGAAATATGTTGGTGATGTTATGGATATATCACTTCTTCGTATGACTTTATTAGAAGATATAACTTTGACCTCTATTAGACAAAACCGAAGAGCAGGTAGAATCATATTTATACCAAATAATTATGTTTTTACTAGGATGATAGCAAACTATTCTCACTCGTCTTTAAAAACAGTTTGGGATGGTATAGATGTTAGAATCACTTTTGAATCTAACCATAAAAAAGCTGTGCATATATGTAAAGAGATAACTAAAAAATACTCTAAAGGTTATACAGAGATAACTAGAAAACAGTTAAATAGAATCAGAAGCCATTATAGTTTAAAAAATACAAATGTTGAACCTAGAATCTTTTCGTTTATAGAAACCAATGGTATAAATATAAGTTCATGGTATTTAACAAATGCTTATGGAACTCTAACATTAAGAAGTGTTATCTCTACAGAGATAATAGATGCATTTAATAAAGAGGATGATATAACGATAGCTTACCCTACTCAGATGTTACACCTTGATAAGGTTACAAAAAAACCACCTTTTGATCCAGAGGAGATAGTATAATGGAGAGTAAAATTTCAAAACAAAAAGTATATTTTAAAACATTTGGGTGTAGAACAAATATCTATGATTCCCAAGTGATGATGAGTGCTTTAAATCAGTATGATATTACAGAGAATGAAAATGAAGCTGATATGATAGTGATAAACTCTTGTACAGTTACAAATGGAGCAGATACTCATGTTCGCTCATATATCTCTAGTGTAGAGAAAAAAAATAGTGGTGCTAAAATCTTTTTAACAGGTTGTGGAGTGCATACTAAGGGTGAAAGTTTACTATCTAGTGGTCGTGTTCATGGTGTATTTGGTCAAAGTGAAAAACTTAAAATCGATAAATTTTTATCAACTAAAAAACCATTTTATGATGCTGGTGATTTAAACTATGTAGATAAAAGTATAGTTGGTGATTTTGTTGGAAAGAGTAGGGCATTTATAAAGATTCAAGAGGGATGTGATTTTAGATGTTCATACTGTATTATCCCTTTTGTTCGTGGTGATGCTAGAAGTATGGATGAAAAAGGTATCTTAGAACAAGTTACAAGATTAGCTTCAAACGGTTTTGGTGAGTTCATTTTAACTGGTACAAATGTTGGTAGTTATGGTCAAAAAACAGGTACATCAGTAGCAAAACTTATGAAAAGAATGTCACAAATAAGAGGTGTTCGTCGTATAAGATTGGGTAGTGTTGAGCCGATTCAGATAACAGATGAGTTTAAAGAGATTTTAGATGAGCCGTGGATAGAAAAGCACCTACATATTGCACTCCAACACACCTCCCCAAAGATGTTAAAGCTTATGAATAGAAGAAATCTATATAAACAAGATAAAGAGTTATTTGATCTTTTAGAATCTAAAGGTTATGCGATAGGTACAGATTTTATCACAGGTCATCCGGGGGAGAGTGAGGAACTTTGGAGAGAAGCAATGGATAACTTAAAAGAGTTACAACTCACACATCTTCATGCTTTTACATACTCAAAAAGAGATGGCACACCATCAGCACATATGAAACCAGAGGTAAATGGAACTTTAGCAAAACAGAGACTTCATGAGTTAGAATCTATTGTAAAGCAGAAAAATTTTGATTTTAGAGATTCTTTTAGTGGTGAGTTAAATATTTTAATAGAAAATGAAAAAGATGGTCTTTATCAAGGTTTTGATCAACATTTTAACAAAATCATCATAGAATCTGATGAAGATTTAGTTGGGAATTGGGTTACTATTAAAGATTATGAAGTACGAGATGAGTTTAACTATGCTAAATTATAAAACAAGTAGAATCACCCTTTTTGTATCAGCTTTTGTTGTAGTATCTTTGGTACTTTTTGCTTTACTTAGAGATAATGCTGATAAGATAACACTTCGAGATGCTCAAAAGATACTTAAAAATCATAGTGTTCAAGATGTAACAGTTACTAAAAAGTATGTTTATTTAAAAACTGAAAATGATTTTTATAAGATAGCTTCATCACAAGTAAATCCATCTATGTTTATAGATTATAAAGTGGAAGTTGAGACAGGGTCTAAAGTTGTTAGCTATATCTTGATAGCTATTTTACTACTTAGTTTTGGGACACTTGCTTTGAGATGGTGGCAAAAAAAAGATGAAACCCAACAACAAACTTGTGGTGTATCACCATCAGCTAATTCTATAAATACTGAAAACTCTACACCTATTGAGGCTATTAAAAGTGATGTTACTTTTGATGATATTGGTGGTATTAGTGATGTGAAAGTTGAGCTTGAAGAGATTATAGATTTTATGAAAAATCCATCAAGATATAAAAAATTTGGTGCTAGGATGCCAAGAGGTGTTTTACTTGTTGGACCACCTGGTGTTGGTAAAACTATGATAGCAAAAGCTGTTGCACATGAGGCTGATGTACCTTTTTACTATCAAAGTGGGGCTTCATTTGTTCAGATATATGTTGGTATGGGAGCAAAAAGAGTACATGAACTTTTTTGTGCTGCTAAAAAGAATTCACCATCTATAATTTTTATAGATGAGATAGATGCTGTTGGTAAAAAAAGAGATGGTCAAAGAAATGATGAGAGGGAAGCTACACTAAACCAACTCCTTACAGAGATGGATGGTTTTGAGGGTTCTAGTGGAATTATCGTTGTTGCTGCTACAAATAAGATAGATGTTTTAGATTCTGCTTTACTTCGTGCTGGTAGATTTGATAGGAGAATCTTTGTTGAGTTACCAACTAAAATAGAAAGAGAATCTATCTTAAGTAAATATCTTAAAAATATACCAAATAGTGTAGATACAAAAGCTGTTGCTAATATGACAGTTGGTTTTAATGGTGCATCTTTAGCTGCTCTTGTAAATGAATCAGCACTTTTATCACTTAGAGAAAACGATTTTGAAGTTACACTAGATCATTTTCATCAAGTAAAAGATAAAGTTATGTTTGGTAAGAAAAAACTTCAAATTTTAAATGAGAAACAAAAAAGATACCGTATATCATATCAAGCTGGGAAGGTGATATGTGCTACATATTTTGATTTACCATTTGAGAAGTTGATGCTTAGTAATGAGAGATTAACCCCTACGATAGATGAACCACTTATAAAAGAGGAGTTAGAGGATAGAGTAAAAGTACTATTAGCTGGAATCGTAGCTTGTGATATTAAGTTTGATGAACACTCTAGTAATGCTAAAAATGATTTAAGTGAAGCAAAAACTTTAGTTAAAAGTATGCTTGATGATTATGGTATGGGAACAAAACTTATCTCATCACATAAAGAGCAAGAGGTTGTTATAGATAGACTTTATTATGAGTGTAGAGTTTTTTTAGAATCTATGTCAACTACTATAAAAAAAGTGGAAACAACTTTATATGAAAAAGAGAGTATCACAAAAGAAGATGTTCAACAATATTTTAAAGAGAGTAGATAACTTTTATGAAGTATTATAATGGTTTTTCACTAAAAGATGAAGAGTATCTCTTTGAGGATTATATCACAGATACAAACTATACTATTTGTGGTTTTAGTTATGGTGCTATAAAAGCTTTTAAAAAGGTACAAAAAGAGTTACAATTAGGTAATAGAGTTGATAAACTTATTTTATTATCTCCAGCTTTTTTTCAAACAAAATCTACTAAATTTAAAAAACTTCAACTTATAGGTTATAAAAAACATAAAATAAATTATCTTAATCAATTTTTAGAGAGTTGTTTTTTACCACATAAAAAAATAAAAGTTAAAACTAAAGATACTAAAATTGAAGAACTTGAAGAACTTTTAAATTATCAATGGATTATAGATGATTTAAAATTTTTAGAAGAGAAAGGTGTTAAGATAGAGGTGTATCTTGGTGGTGAAGATAAAATCATAGATATAGTAGGTGCTAGAGAACTCTTTTTAGAAATGGGAACTCTTACATATATGAAGAATGCAAATCATTTTTTGCAAATAGATTAGACTTCTTGCATAACCTTAATGAAAAGAATCTATCACTCTTAGCACATTACTTTTTTTAAGAAAAGCTATCGCAATAGCTAAGGCTATTACTCAATCTTTACTTAAAGAAATCAATGCACTCTGAGCAATATTTTCAATTTTATAAGTTATGCAAGAAGTCTATTAAAATTTTGGAGAAAGATAATATGTTAAAAATAAAAATAGGTGTTATAACAGCAAGTGATAGAGCAAGTAAAGGTATATATGAAGATATTTCAGGTGTAGCTATACAAGATACAATGAAAGATTATTTAGTAAGTGAATTTGAAATTGTTTATAGATGTATACCTGATGAGCAAGATATATTAGAATCTACTATGATAGAACTTTGTGATAAAGAGGGGTGTTGTCTGGTTGTAACAACAGGTGGAACAGGACCAGCACTAAGAGATGTAACTCCAGAAGCAACAGAGAATGTTTGTCAAAAAATGATGCCTGGTTTTGGTGAGCTAATGAGACAAGTAAGTTTACAATATGTGCCAACAGCGATTCTTTCTCGTCAAACAGCAGGTATAAGAGGTAAAAGTTTAATCATAAATTTACCTGGTAAACCAAAATCTATAAGAGAGTGTTTAGATGCAGTTTTTCCAGCAGTGCCGTACTGTATAGATTTAATAGGTGGTTCATATATAGAAACAAATGAAGATGTAATAAAAGCATTTAGACCAAAACAGAAATAATTTAAATCGTAATTAAGTTATAAAATACTAATATAACCTATAGTTTATATTAAAAAAGGATAAAAAATGAAAAAAATAGCATTGTCTTTATTGGTTGCATCTATGTCTCTTATGGCATATGATGATTTTAATGGAGAAGAGGGCGATAGTACAGATTCTCAAGTATATGTTGAAAATCAAACAGTTGTAAATAATGTAATTTCAAATACACCAAAAACAAATTTAATCACAAGTGATAAAAATTATGGTGTTGCTAGTGAATTAATTAATGCTGGTGATATTACTATTTTAAATATTCCAGTTGGTATGAAAGTTGGTTATGGTTTTGGTATTGAAGCTAATATACCTCTTGTAAGTGTAACTGATTATGGTTGGAAAAAAGAGGATAATGCAGGTCTTGGAGATATATCTTTAGGTTTAAATTATAATTTTGGGAAACTTTCAGATTCTACAGGTTTAAATATCTCAACAGTTCTTTATAAAACTACAACTGGTGATGATCAAAAAGGTTTAGGATCTGGTGTTAGTGCTGTAACTTTATCACATGATTTTTCAAAAAGTTTAAATGAAAAATATACAGTTAATGCTTTAGCTTCATACACTTTAAATGATGATACAGTTTTAGGTAATTCTTATATGTTAATGGCTGGTGGTTCTATGCCATGTTTAATTTCAGATAAAGTTAAGACAAGTGCTAAACTTACTTATTTTTATGTGGAAGATCATACAGATAGTTATGGATGGACGGGTGGCGAAGTTAAAAGTGCTGACCTATGGTTACAATGGGATACTGATAAATTAATCAAAACAGTACCTCTAGGTTTTGGTATAAAAGTACCATTATTAAATCAAGTTGATGGAAATGATGCTGATAAAACAGTTTTATTTTACTTAAGTGCATCTAGTCTATTTTAGTAGATTAAAAGTATAAATTATATTCCCAATATATGGGAATATAAAGATAGGGGAGGGTGATTAAACGAAATCTACCTCTACTAAATGGTGCTTAAGACCTAACTCTTCTGGAGTACAACCTAAAGCCAGACCTATCATTTGTTGCATATGTAAAACAGGAAGTTCAACTTCACGACCTATCGCTTCACCAGCATGTTTTGTTTGAGTATCTAGTTTAAGATGACAAAGAGGACAAGGTGTTACCATCCAATCAGCATTGTTATCAGTTGCACCAGCAATCGCTTTACCTGTAAGGATAGCAGCAGTACGGGGTGCTTGAAGTTCAACATGGAAACCACAACATTTATTTTTTTCTTCATAATCTACACTATTACCACCACAAGCGATGATTAAATCATCTAATGATGTTGGATTATAAGGATTCTCTTTTGTTTTATGAGTCTCATTTTGAAGTTCTGATGGACGGATATTGTGACATCCATAAAAAGGTGCAATATTAAATTGACTAAGTGGAGTAACAACCATCTCTTTAATTTTATCAAGACCAAAATCATCTATAATTGCATATAAAAAGTGAGTCACTTTAGATGTACCTTTGTACTCTAAACCAACCTCTTTTAACTTAATATTTACTTTCTCTTTTAATTTTTCATCATTATCTAAACGATGTTTAGTCATAGCTGTATTTAACTGACAAGTATTACATATAGTAACCATAGTTAAATTATGTTTTTCAGCATAAGCTATATTTCTTGCATTTAAAACAAGAGATAAAAAATCATCATAATCTTGAAGATGAGAAGCTCCACAACATGAAGCTTCAGTTAATTCAATCAATTCGATTCCAAGTTTCTCTGCAACAGCCATAGTTGACATCATTTGCTCAGGTGTACTTTGTTTTGCTGTACAACCTGTAAAAAGTGCGTATTTTAATTTTTCCATTATTTACTCCTAAAACTTTGCAGTTGATGAAGATTTAACAAGTTTTTGAATCTCATCAAGATTATCAGATTTTGGTATTGCCCACGGCATAGCTATTTTACCTTTTCTAAACATTTTAATCGCAACAGGGATATGTTTAACAATAGAGATACCTTCTGAATAAAGAACTAATTCACCCTCATCAAGAACTCCTCTTTTAGCTATAGAGTGTTTAAAACCAACAGCATGACGAGTAGCAACATTAGAAGTAGCAACACTTTCTTTAAATAACATTTGGTGTAGTTTAGTGATTTTATCTATCGGATTAACATCTTTTGGACAAACCTCTGCACACTCCATACATTTAACACAATCCCAAACACCTTGTTTCTCTTCATTAAGGTGAAGTAATCTTTTCGTATGTGCATCATCACGAACATCAGCTTCAAAACGGTAAGCTTTTGCAAATGCTGCTGGTCCAAAGAAATCTTCATTTATCTCAACAACAGGACAAGCATAGTGACAAGCACCACATTGTATACATAAATCAGCTTCATTTAACTCTTCAGCTTCTTCAGGTGTTACAAGATGTTCGTGCTCTGGATGCTCTTCAACATCAGAAACTAGGTAAGGATGTATGGTATCGTGTTTTTCCCAAAAATCACCCTTATCGATAATCATATCTTTAATAGCTCTTTTTTTACTTAGTGGTTCAATAGTAAGTTCATTACCAAAATACTCAAGCATAGTAACCATACTCTCTTTACAAGCAAGAGTAGAACGACCATTTACTTTTATAGCACATGCACCACATATACCATGACGGCAGCTACGACGGTAAGAAAAGCTACCATCAAGATCCCATTTGATTCTATCAAGTATATCTAAAACAACCTCTTCAGATGTAACTTCCATCTCATAATCATCATAATATGGAAGATAATCTTCATCAGCATTAAAACGAAATACTTTAAAGTTTACTTTTTGTGTAGTTATTGTATTTGTACTCATAAGTTTATAATCCCTCTCTAGTAAGTTCTAGCTTTAAGTTCATGTTTACCAAGAACAACATCCATATAGTCAAGTGTAATCTCACCATTTTCATCCATATAAGCCATAGTATGTTTTAAGAAATTTTCATCATCACGAGTTTCAAAATCTTCTCTATAATGAGCTCCACGACTTTCATTTCTAGCAACAGCACTCTCAACAATAAATGCAGAATAATCAATCATATGACCAAACTCTATAGCTTCTTGAAGTTCAGTATTGAATACATTTGATTTATCTTTGATACGAATATCTTTAAATCTTTCACGAAGTTCTTTGATTTTAGCGATAGCAATATCTAAAGTCTCTTTTGTTCTAAATGCACCAGCATTTGCTGTCATACATTGTTGTAGTTCATCTCTTAAAACAGGAACAGATTCTTTTCCATTGTTTTTTAATACAAAATCAAGTTCAGCTACTGCTTTAGCAGCATCATCTTGTGTAGCTGGACGAAGTTTTATTGTATCAATCTCATCAACCATTGTTTTACCAACGAAACGACCAAAAAGTAAAGCTTCAAGTACAGAGTTTGCACCTAAACGGTTTGCACCATGAACTGATACACAAGAACACTCACCAGCAGCATAAAAACCTTCTATAAATTCATCATTGTTTTTACGAACATTACCAGCTATATTTACTGGAATACCACCCATAGAGTAGTGTGCAGTTGCTGAGATTAAGATTGGTTCTTTAATCATATCAAGACCTAAGAAAGTGATAGCTAAATCACGAAGTTCAGGAAGTCTTTCCATAATCAAATCTTTCCCAAGATGAGTTACATCTATATAAACAGCATCTTTTCTAGGACCAACACCACGACCCTCTCTAATCTCATTTAAGATAGCACGAGAAACAACATCACGAGATGCTAACTCCATCGCATTTGGAGCATATTTTTCCATAAATCTTTCACCTTTAGAGTTAAAAAGTCTTCCACCCTCACCACGAGCAGCTTCAGAGATTAAAACACCATTTCCAGATAATCCAGATGGGTGAAATTGAACAAACTCCATATCTTCAAGTGGAAGACCATGACGAGCAACGATAGATAAACCATCACCAGTATTAGCATGAGCATTTGAGTTGATTTTGTAAGAACGAGCATAACCACCAGTTGCAAACATTACTGATTTTGCATTGAAAATTACTGTTTGCATATCACGGATATTGAAAGCTACTATACCACTAACTTTACCATCTTTATAGATTAAATCAGCTGCATACCATTCATCCCAAAACTTAACACCAGCACGGTGAGCTTGTTCATATATAGTTTGTAGAAGAGTTAAACCTGTTCTATCTTTTGCATAACATGCACGAGGAGAAGATTGACCACCAAAAGGTCTTTGTGCAATCTTTCCATCTGGTGTACGACTAAAAGCCGCACCCATTCTTTCTACCCAACGGATAGTTTGTGGAGCTTTTTGACACATAAACTCAACAGCATCTTGATCAGCTAAATAATCTGAACCTTTTACTGTATCAAATTCGTGTAACTCTACACTATCTTCTTCACTAAAAGCTGCATTAACACCACCTTGTGCTGCACCTGAATGACTTCTTAGTGGGTGAAGTTTTGTAATAACAGCAACTTTTTTGCCAGCATTTTGCAATTCTCTCGCTGCTGCACACCCTGCTAGACCTGCACCAACGATAATAGCATCGTAAGTATAAATAGGAATACTCATTAATTTTCCTTTATTAATAGAGATAAAATAATGCTGATTATATCTTGATTAGTTATTGATATAGATTAAAGTTAAGTATAGTTTAGTTGAACTTTTAGTTTGTTACTATTTGAGCCATATAAATATCTTATATAAGCTTAATTTTTATTATATCGCTAATATTAGTGTATAACTCTTTGAGTAATCCTTTTAAAATGTTAAAATAGCATTGACAAATTACTAATTAAGAAGAATATTTGAATTTAGAAAATTATTTTATATCACAAGTAAAAAACTCACATATTGGCGATGATGGTGCTTTAATCAAAAATTATGTTTATTCGACAGATGCTTTTTTTGAAAATATACACTTTAAAACTGATTGGATGAACTATTATCAAATCGCTCAAAAAGCGATGATGGTTAATATTTCAGATGCTATAGCTATGAATGCAAAACCATTATATGCACTATTGAGTGTAGCTATGCCAAAAAGTATCACTAAAACTCAGATACAAAAATTAACTAAAGGTTTTAAAGAAACAGCAAAAAGATATGATATAGAGATAATTGGTGGAGATACAATTAGTAATCTAAAATTAGATATAAATGTAACCATAATTTCTAAAACTAAACATCCATTAAAAAGGGTAGGTTTAAAAAAAGATTTTTTAGTTGCATATACTGGAAAACTTGGTAATTCTAAAAAAGATTTACAAAAACTGATGAATCTAGGAAAAATTCATAAAAATTCTAAATTTGTAAATATAGATTTAAGAGAAGATTTTATAAAAAAAACAGAAAGATTTTTAAGTTCTGGTATGGATATTTCTGATGGGCTTTTTAGTGATTTGGGAAAATTAGCAGATTCTAATCAAATTGGTTTTAAGTTTCATAATAGAATCTTAAAAGAGGTTGGTTGTAGTGGTGAAGAGTATGAGATGTTAATCGCATTTAATAAAAGAGATAGAAAAGCTATCTTAAGAAGAGCAGTTCAAACTAGAACAAAATTAAATATATTTGCTACAACTATAAGAGCAAAATATACAAATAGATGTAAAGCACATCATTTTTAAAAAAGGTATAAATATTATGGATAGATTTTATTCACTTGGTCACTCAAGTATAGATTTTCGTTTTAAACAAACTCCAAGAGATTTTGTTGTTGAAGAGATTCCTCTTTATGAGTTTTCAGGAGAGGGTGAGCATCTTATTCTATTTGTTAGAAAAAAGAATCTTTCTACAAATGAGATGGTAGGGCAAATAGCAAGGTATCTTAATATCAAAAATAAAGAGATTGGTTATGCAGGTTTAAAAGATAAACATGCAATGACTAAACAATACATATCTATACATAAAAAATATGAAGAATCTTTAGAAAATTTTAATCACGAATCTATAAAAATAATTTCTAAAACTTATCATAACAATAAAATTAGAATAGGGCATTTAAAAGGTAATAGATTTTATATTAAATTAAAAAAAGTGAACCCAACTTCTGCTATAAAAATAGATGAGGCGATTAAAAATTTATCTAAAAATGGTATGCCAAATTTCTTTGGTTATCAAAGATTTGGTAATGATGGTGATAATCATATAATTGGTGAAAAACTTGCTAAAGGTGAAGCAAAAGAAAGAAACCCTAGAGTTAAAAAACTTCTTATAAATGCTTATCAAAGTCATCTTTTTAATCTATGGTTAAGTAGAAGATTAGAGATAAATATGCTTGTTAGCAGTTTTGAGGCTTCAGAGATAGAATCTTTGTTAAATATGCCAAATGATGAAGTTAAAAAAATGAAAGCACAAACACATCCATTTAAACTTATAAGTGGAGATATTATGGAGCATTATCCACATGGTAAACTTTTTGATTTTGATGCTAGTGAAAATGATTTTACTAGATTTAATGAAAGAGGTATAAGTGTAACGGGACTTTTATGTGGTAAAAAAGTACGGATGGCAACGGCTATTGCTGGTGAGATAGAGAAAGATTTTGATGATACTATAAATGCAGATGGAGCTAGAAGATATGCTTGGATATATCCAACTGATATAGAGGGAAGATTTAACCAAGTAGAAGCTCAGTATGAGATGAATTTTACTCTTCCAAAAGGTTCTTATGCAACTGTTCTTATCGAAGAGATAGCTAAATGCAAAATAAATTAAAAAGTAGGTAAATAATGAATAAAAGACATATAACATCGGCAATTTCACAAACCTTTGGTAAATTTGCTTCAAAAGAGTTTCCAAAACTATTTCAAAAAGTTGTAAACTATAGTTATGTTGGTTTAATGGGATTAGATATGAGTGAATTTCATTCAGCAGGTACATATAAATCTCTAAATGCACTTTTTACTAGAAAATTAAGAGAGGATCGAGCATACTCTTTAGATGGTGATGATTTTATATCTCCTTGTGATTCTTTAATCTCAGAATGTGGTGATATATATAGTGATTATGCTTTACAGATAAAAGGTATGGGGTATAAAACAGATGAACTTTTAGGAGATATGTTTAGTGATGAAGAAAAATCGATAGTTCACAATGGTACATTTGTAAATTTTTACTTATCACCTAAAGATTATCATCGTTACCATATACCAACAAATTTAAAAGTTTTAAAAGCTGTTCATATTCCGGGTAAATTTTACCCTGTTAATTTTCCATCACTGAAAAAAAGAATGAATTTATTTATTGAAAATGAAAGAGTTGTTTTAACATGTGAAACACCATCTAAAAAAAGATTTTATATGGTTTTAGTTAGTGCTTTAAATGTTGGAGTTATGCAGGTCTCTTTTGAACCAAAAATACAAACAAATGCGACAGCAATAAAACCACAAGTTTATGAATTTGATAATCTAAATTTAGATAAAGGTTTTGATTTTGGATGTTTTGAGATGGGATCAACTATAGTTATACTAGCTGAAAAAGGTATGCTTGAACTTAATGTTAAAGCTGGAGACAATGTAAAGTATGCTCAAACTATAGCAAAATTAGTTTAATTATTTATAGGGTAAAGTATCTTTTACCCTATAAAACTATTTAGTTATATTAATAACTTGAAGTCTAGCTAATAGCTCATCATTCTTTTTATATATCTCAATTTTAGTATCTGTAGGAAATTTTTGTCTAAGTAAACTACCTTGTATAGAATTAAGAACATGATAATATTTTTGAAACATAGGAACAACAAGATGATCTATATGATCTTCTTTTAATAATTCAGCTAGTTTATCAATAGCACAATAATATACACTTTTATTTACTGATCTTTGTATTAAATAATCGTGCATTAAATTTATGTTATTTTGTAAAACCTCTTTATCATCATCATTTAATATATGATTTTCACTAATTCTAACTATATCATGATGAATCTCATCTTCTATTTTATGGTTCTCTTTTTCTAGTAACATATCTAAATTAGGACAAAATTGTTCCAACTCTACCATTAAATCTTTTGTATCTAACCTTTTAGTGCTAGTACTATATATATAAGTTTTATCATCAAAATAATCGTGATTAAGTGCTTTTAATAATTGAACAACAATATTTAGATAAACAAACTTATCCTCTTTGTTATTATCAAACTCTATACCAGTATGTGAAATAATTGGTTTAGGTCCTACATATTTTAATTCCATAAATCACTCCTAAAGATTAAATCTAAAGTGCATAATATCACCATCTTGAACAATATACTCTTTACCTTCAAGTCTCATTTTTCCAGCTTCTTTAGCTTTAGCTTCACCACCAAGTTCTACAAAATCAGTATAAGCGATAACTTCTGCACGGATAAAACCTTTTTCAAAATCGTTATGAATCACAGCAGCTGCTTTTGGAGCTAAACAATTTTTAGGTATAGTCCAAGCACGAACCTCTTTTACACCAGCAGTAAAATAACTCATAAGACCTAATTTATCAAAACCTTTATGGATAATTTGGTCAAGACCAGATTCTGCTATACCTAACTCTTCTAAAAATTCCTGTGCTTCGTCATCACTAAGACCAACTAATTCCTCTTCAACTTTTGCACAGATTTTTATAATTTCACAATTATTTTTCTCAGCATGTTCTCTAAGTGCTTTTACAAATATATTATCTGCTGATCCAACTTCTTCATCATCAAGACCCTCTTCATCAACATTAGCACCATACATAATCTCTTTATCTGTTAAGAATCTAACTTCTTGATTAAGTTGTTTATATATATCGCTATCAGCATCTTTGAAATTTCTTGCTAAATTACCATCTGCTAAATACTCTATAAGTTCCTCTGCCATCTCTAAAGATGCTTTAGCACTTTTATCTGCTTTAGCTTGTTTTTTTAGTCTATCAATTCTATTTGATAAAACTTCAACATCAGCTAAGATTAATTCAGTTTCTATAATCTCAACATCTCTAAGTGGATCTATGCTACCCTCTGTATGAACAATGTTTTCATCTTCAAAACATCTTACAATATGAAGAATAACTTCTGTTTCACGAATATTAGATAAAAATTTATTTCCTAAACCTTCACCTTTAGAAGCACCTTTTACAAGACCTGCAATATCTACAAAATCAAGTGTAGAGTATTGAATTTTTTCAGGATTAACAATTTTTGCTAATTCTGTTAATCTTTTATCTGGTACTGGAACAATAGCTTTATTTGGCTCTATCGTACAAAATGGATAGTTTGCTGCCTCAGCATTTTGTGCTTTTGTTAGTGCATTGAAAGTTGTTGATTTACCCACATTTGGAAGTCCTACTAATCCTATACTTAAACCCATATATTCTCCAATATTATTATATTTATCAAAATTATACTAAAAAAACCTTATAGTAATTAAACTTTAATCCCTTATAATATCAAAATCAAAAGGGATCGTAGGTATAAAAATGTTTTTATCTATAGTTTTATTTTGTAGTTGATTTGAAAATAATATTTTTACTTTATTTTCAAATTGATCTATATATGTAATAGATTCAATAAGATTATTTTTTATTTCTATATTAAAATTTGTATTTTCAAACTTAGCTACAAAATTATTTTTATCTATCTGTTTAGCATTTTTAATAATATTGAAAAAATCAAAATTTGATGTTATTTTTCTAATTATAGCTTGTTCAATCTCTGGTTCAATAATAGTTACAGTATATTTACTAATATAAATATCTTTTTCTACAGGTGTTGTATATTTCCATAAAGCATTTTGTGGTTTTAAAGCCAACAATTTACCACTATAAGTTAAAACTTTATTTTTATCATCAGTTATTGTTTGTGTAAAATTAGCTTCAAAACTATTTAGTTTGTTTATAAAAGCGAACATTTGAGTAGACACTATAAGTATTAAAAATATTAATTTCATCATAATTCCTTTGATTAAGATTAGTATTATAACAAATAGATTGTTTACATCTGATATGAAAATAAGAATCATTATAAAATTTATGCAAATCATAATAAATTCTATGTTAGAATGAAGCAAATTAAATATTACTATATAGTAAAGTATATAGTGACTTATATAAGGTTTAAGATGCTACAAGCATTCATGGGTAAGATCTTTGGTACTTCTAATGATCGTGAATTAAAAAAATATTTAAAAAGAGTTAAAAGTATAAACGCTTTAGAGAGTAAATATAAAGTGTTTAGTGATGATGAGTTAAAAGAGGCTTTTTTAGAACTTAAAAATTATATTTTAAATGAAGAAAAAACATTAGATGATGTTTTAGAAGATTCATTTGCTATTACAAGAGAAGCTAGCTCTCGTATTTTAGGTATGAGGCATTTTGATGTTCAACTTATAGGTGGTATGGTTTTACATGATGGTAGAATCGCTGAGATGAAAACAGGTGAGGGTAAAACACTTGTTGCGACTTTAGCTATTATACTTAATGCTATGACAGGTAAAGGTGTTCATCTAGTTACTGTAAATGATTATTTGGCATCAAGAGATGCTAAAGATATGGGTGCATTGTATAACTTTTTAGGTTTTTCTGTTGGAGTGATTTTAGATGATATGGAAGGCACCAAAAGAGATGCTTATCATGCTGATATAACATATGGTACAAATAATGAGTTTGGTTTTGATTATTTGAGAGATAATATGTCTTATTCTAAAGACCAAATGGTTCAAAGAGAACATAATTTCGTTATTGTTGATGAAGTCGATTCTATACTTATAGATGAAGCTAGAACACCTCTAATCATATCTGGACCAACAAATAGAACTATGCAAGATTATGCAGATGCAAACTCTATAGCTCTAAATCTTGAAAAAGATAAACATTTTACTGTAGATGAAAAAGATAAAATTATTTTAATTACGGAAGATGGTATAACTAAAGCTGAAGAATTGTTTAAAGTTGAGAACCTTTATAGTGCAGAAAATGCTTCTTTACCTCATGCTCTTGATCAAGCTTTAAAAGCTAATTATCTTTTTGAGAAAGATGTTGATTATGTTGTAAATGATGGTGAAGTTGTAATTGTAGATGAGTTCACAGGAAGACTTAGTGAAGGTCGTCGTTTTTCAGAGGGTTTACATCAAGCATTAGAAGCTAAAGAGAATGTTGAAATTAAAGAAGAGACACAAACATTAGCAGATATTACATTTCAAAATTACTTTAGAATGTATAACAAACTAGCAGGTATGACAGGTACAGCTGAAACTGAAGCAACAGAGTTTGCACAAATATACTCATTAGATGTTGTTTCGATTCCAACTAATATACCTATATCAAGAATAGACTTAAATGATTTAATCTATAAAACAGAAGGTGAGAAATTTTCAGCAGTTGTAGATACAATTAAAAAGTTATCTAAAACTGGTCAGCCAGTTTTAATTGGTACAGCTTCTATAGAAAAATCTGAACTTTTACATGAAGTTTTGAAAAAAGAAAAAATAGCACATACTGTTTTAAATGCAAAAAACCATGAACAAGAGGGTGAGATTATTAAGTCTGCTGGTTCAAAAGGTGCTGTTACTATTGCTACAAATATGGCAGGTCGTGGTGTTGATATTAAAGTAAGTGATGAAGTAAAAGAGTTGGGTGGTTTATATATCTTAGGTACTGAAAGACATGAAAACCGTCGTATAGATAATCAACTTCGTGGTAGAAGTGGTCGTCAAGGTGATGCAGGTAAAACACAATTTTATCTTTCACTAGAAGATAGTTTACTTCGTATTTTTGGTAGTGATAAGATTAAATCTATTATGGAAAGACTTGGTGTTGAAGATGGTGAATATATAGAATCTAAAATGGTTACTCGTGCAGTTGAAAAAGCTCAAAAGAAAGTTGAAAATATGCACTATGAGGGTCGTAAACAGATTGTAGAATATGATGATGTAGCAAATGAACAAAGAAAAATTGTTTACAAATTTAGAAATCAACTTCTATCTCCAGAGTATGATATATCAAAAAAAATAAATGAGATAAGAAGTGAGTACATAGAACATATACTTTCCAATGCTGACATATTTACAGGTGCCGTAAAAGATGACTTTAATTTAGAAAAAGTTATACATTCATTGAAAGAGGAGATAAATTTAGATATAAATGAAAATGATTTATCATCTTATGAATATGATGAACTTTTAGAATCTCTTATTGAAATGGTTAAAGAAAATTATGATGAAAAAATGGGTGTTCTTGAAGATGATGTTTGTCATGAGATAGAAAGAGAACTATATCTTAAAGAGTTAGATAATGCTTGGAGAGAACATCTTTATGCTATGGATAGTATGAAAACAGGTATTAGACTTAGAGCATATAATCAAAAAGATCCTTTAGTTGAGTATAAAAAAGAGAGTTTTAATCTTTTTAGCGAGTTGATAAATGAGATTAAATTCAATACTATTAAAACACTTCAAATTATTCAATTTAAAATGCAATCACCAGAAGAGGAAGCTGCTATAATAGCTGAACAATTAGCAGAAGAACAAAGAGTTAAAGAGGCTGAACGAATTTTTAATCATGCAGATGATAAAGTTCAAGGTAGTGAAGTTATAGAAAAAAAAATAGCCAGAAATGATCCTTGTCCATGTGGAAGTGGTAAAAAATATAAACAGTGTTGTGGTAAAAGTGGTCCTAAAAAAGGTGTTTTTGCTTCTTGAAAACATCAATAATACCATACTTAGTAAAAAGATTTTTACGATTCGATAAGGAACAACCTTTTATATTTTTATCAGCGATACTTGCATTTGTAGGTATCGCACTAGGTGTTATGGTTCTTTTAATTGCTATGGCTCTTATGAATGGTTTTGATAATGAGTTTAAAAAGAAATTAACTATCATGAATTACCCATTAACAGTTATTCCAAAGTTTTATGGGGCTGTTAATAAAAACCTTTTAATTGACTTAGAATCTAAATTTCCATCTTTAGCTTTTAGTCCATATATTCAATCTTCTATTATGGCAAGAAGTGGTAGTAAATTGGAAGGTGGTTATCTTTTTGGTGTTAATTTTAAAGATGAAGCTAAAGTAAATACTATATTAGAAAAAGCAATCCATAAAAATGATATAGGTAAATTTGATGTTATTATAGGTAAATCACTAAAAGATGAATTTAATTTATATCTTGATGATAGACTTATGTATATCTTTACACAGGTTGAACCAGGTGGATTATCTGTTACACCAAAAATTAAAAGATTTAAAGTTAAATCTATATTTGATTCTGGTTTATCTGCTTATGATAAAGCTTATAGTTATACAACATTAAAATCATTACAAATTATGTTACATATACCATATAATCAATATGATGGTATACATATATATTCTAAGAATCCACATGAAGATCTTTTAAAAATAAGAAAAGAACTTCCATTAAGTGTTACTATAAAAGGTTGGTGGGAAGATAACCTTAACTTTTTTGCAGCTTTAGAATTAGAAAAAATGTCACTATTTATCGTCTTAATGTTAATCATTTTAATTGCTGCTATAAATATAATATCTTCTCTATTAATGACAGTTATGAATAGAAGAAGTGAAATAGCACTCTTATTATCTCTTGGAGCAACACAAATAGAGATTAAAAAAGTATTTTTATATTTAGGTGTAGTGATAGGATTAAGTGGTATTTTTGCTGGTGTTGTATTTGGTATGAGTGGTTTATGGATACTTAGTACATTTGATATTATATCTTTACCAAAAGATGTTTATCCAACTTCGACTCTACCTCTTGATCTGAGTCTAAAAGATTTTTTATCCATAGTAAGTGGTGCATTTGTTATTGTTTTATTATCAGCTTATTATCCAGCTAAAAAGGCTAGTGAAGTAGATATATTGACAGTATTAAGAAATGAGTAAATAAATAATTTATTTACTCATTAAATGTATAGGTAAAAGTAGGGTTCTTTTAATAATATTTAGTGGTGCAACAACAATATCATTAGCTAGACGAGTTTTAATTTTTGGATCGTCTAGCTTACCATCAATCTCTAAAGAACTAGATATAGTATCATTCCCTAAAACTAAATAACCAACTACAGGAATTTTTGCAATAGTGCTACCTAAATCAGTTTTTAAATTAAGTTTAATATTTATTGTGTTCCTCTTAAAGTCAGCCACCCCTTTACCAACTATTTTTATCTCTTTAGAATCTAATGAAACATTATCAATATTAAATTTATCGCCATCTTTTGTATTAAAATTAATATAAGCATTCTCAACAGTCAATCCATTATTATTATATCCAGGTAATGAAAATGTCACTAATGATGGTATCGTATTTACAAAAGCTAAGATATTGTTTAGTAATTTATACTTTAAAATAGTTGTATTTCGAACATATAATAACCCACTATAGTTATTGAGATCTCCACCAACATAAAAATCTAATTTACCACCTTTAAATTTTGAATCTGAAAATAAATTTTCTATAAAAATATCATTAAAATTTGATCCATATATATTAAAAGAGTTATTATTTAATATAAAATTAGCACTACCTTTTTTATATATAAGTTTAGCCGTTGTGTAGTGATTAAAATATTCTAAATTAATTTTATCAGATATAATTTTTCTTTTTTCATTTATATATAAATATGAATTATTTGTATATAAATGAACCTTAATAGAAGAGTTGTCTTTTGATTTTTTGATTTTAGATAGTAGTTTAATTATCTGCTTAAAATTTATACCAATATGGTTTGCTTTAATATTTATCGATTTATCTATATCTATCTTAATTTTATTATTTATATTTAATGATGAATTATCTGTTTTTATATTGTAGTGACCATTAATATGGTAATTATTAACAACTATATTTTTAATTAAAATAAGATCATAAGGGTATAAACTTTTAACGAAAAAATCTATCGTATTACTATCTTTATATTTTGTTAAACTGAAACTACCATTATCAATAAAATATTTTTTTAATAAATTAGATTTTTTGGCTAATTTAGATAATTTTTTTGTATTTAATTTCCAATATTTAGAAGATGCAATAAAATTAAGATCAAATTCATCAGACCTTATATATGTAGTATCATTTATATATCTAACATTTAATTTAATTCTTTCTTTTTTATAAAAAATAGAACCCATTTTTTTATTTTTTATTTTTAAGTTATATAAATCTATCTCCCCATTATCATTATTTATATTATAATTAGCAATTATTGAGGTTGAAACATTATCTTGAAGATAAAAATTAGCCGAATTTATCTTTAAGATATTATTTTTAATATCGATAGAAACTTTATCTAAAATAGTTTTTTTATCTAAAAGCATAAAATTGATTTTATTTGTTGATAAAATATTAATATTTGAATCTTTATAAATCAGTTTAAGTTTACAACTAGGATCTATCAAATTAATATCTTTATATGAAAATTTCAGTAAATCTATATCAAGATTTAAAATTTTATTTTTAAATGATGTATCTCCTGTTATGTATGCAGAACCAATTTTTTTATTTTTAATTAATGTCTTTGGAATATTTAATGATAATGTTTTTAAATCAAAAGGGATTGATAATGAATTTAAGTTAAATAAATCATTATTAAATTTCCATAATGATGAACCAACATCAATTATATCTACTTTAGTTGATAGTTTATATACGACATTTATTGGTTTTACTAAATTTAATTTTTTTTGTTTAAAATTTAATTTTTGAACATTAAAATTTATATAGCCTTTATTATTTTTAACATCTAGTTTTAAATTAACTTTCGTTTTAGCTATATCTTTATATTTAATAACCATATTATCGATAGTTACATCATAATTATTAAGAAATACTTTTGTATCAAAAACATCTAAATTTAGCCCTAGATAATTAAAATTAGCTTTTTTAGTATAAAAATCTCCATTTGCACTAACTGTAATTTTATTTAGATTCACAACTACCTTTAGATTTGTCGTAATTTCACCTTTTTTTTGTAAAAAAGGAAGTTTAATTTTATATCTATTTAATAAGAATAAAATATCTTTATTAAGAATGGCATTAAATTTAAGTTTTAGTGTTAGAAAAATATTCTTTTTTGTAAAATCAATTTTTAACCAACTCTTATTTAAGTAAAATCGATATGTGTATGCTTCCTTTGGATATATGTATAAGATACCATTTTTAAATTCTAAATCTGTTGTATTTGTATTTATAGAATCTAATTTTTTATCATATTTATAGTTTAGTTTATGAATAGTAGCATTTGCATAAATATTTTTATATGCTTGATCAATATGATTGTAATCTATCCAGCCATAAAATTGATTTAAAGAAACATTTTGCATATCTATTGCATCTAGTAACCAATAATTTAATTTCTTATTTAAGTTCAATAGATTAATTGCATATTTAATACTCTTAATATTTGTTTCAGAAACAATTCTATATGTAAGTTTTTTTTGATTGGAATTAGCTGAAAGTTTTAAGTGAATTTCATTATTTATATTTATATTTAAAAATGTTTTTGCCTCAAGCTTTAATGAATCTATAATCAAATCACCATCAATAGTTAAATTTTTATTTAAAAGTTTAAACTCTTTTATCTTAACCGTCAATATTTTATTTGTTGAGATAATATCACCCATTAATGAAAAGGTTGATGAAAATGCTTTAAAATAACTTTTTTGACCATATTTATAACTAAAAGAAGCTGTTAAATCATTATAAGTAATTTGATCAATATTTATATTTTCAAACCAACTATCAAATAAATAGATATTTTTTAAAGAATTGACTAATTTATCATAATCTACTTTAGAATCTTTATCATTTTTTTTTGAAATATGAATCTCTTTAATAGATATATTTAACTTTTCATTCCATTTTAAGTATAATGTTTTAATTTTTAAATGGGGTATAGAGATATTATCAATATATACACCATTTTGTAATGAAACAAATATAATAGAGAGCATTAAAAAAATGAACATTAGTAAGCTAACAATTGTAAGATGGATTTTTGATATAGTATTAATAATTATTTTATCGTTCATGTACTACCTAAATGAGCCTATACAAACCAAAAAAGTAGTATATATACCACAAGGTTCTATTAATAAGATTATAACATATTTATCGAAGAAAAATTATGATGTTAATAGATTAGATTCATTAATTTTAAGAGTTTTAGGTTCACCACAAAGTGGTTGGATAAATCTAGCTAAAAAAAAGATGACTAAAGCTGAATTTTTATATAAATTAACAACAGCAAAAGCAGCTTTACAAAAAGTAACACTTATCCCGGGAGAAACAACTTATATATTTTTAAATCAATTAGCAATAGATTTAAAATTAGATAGAAAAATTTTACAACAAGAGTATAATAAAAGAACTTATATAGAGGAGGGTGCCTTTGTTCCAGATACATATAAACTACCTATCGGTATCTCTGAAAAAGAGTTAATATACATATTGTTAAATAAATCATTAATATATATGAAACAGCTTTCAATGAAAATCTTTGCTACATACAACAAAAAGAAATGGTTTCATTATGTAGCAATAGCATCTATAATTCAAAAAGAATCAGCGAATAATAAGGAGATGCCACTTATAAGTTCTGTAATTTACAATAGAATTAAAAAAGGTATGAGATTACAGATGGATGGAACATTGAACTATGGAAAATACTCCCATATTAAAGTTACAGCAAAAAGAATTAGACAAGATGATACTATATATAATACATATAAAATAAAAGGTGTACCTATACTCCCAATTTGTAATGTAAGTGCTAGTGCAATTAAAGCAGCAATCTTTCCAGCAAAAACAAATTATTTATATTTTGTGAAATCAAAGAGAGGAACACATAATTTTAGTAGTAACTATTCTACACATTTATATAACATTCGTCATGCTACTAAATGAAACAAAATCTAAATATAAAATAATCTTTTAGTATCGTAACTACATATTACCTATCTTAGTGTTATTATGGAGTTGTAATTTTTTACAGAGCTATTTAGTTATTGTAAAAATAAATATTAACCTAAGGACAACATATGTCAAAAATTATTTGGTCAAAAATTGATGAAGCTCCGGCTTTAGCAACTTATTCATTATTACCTATCGTAAATGCTTTTACTAAAGCTGCAGGTGTAGAAGTGGTTACGAGTGATATATCACTTGCTGGTAGAGTTTTAGCTGCAATGGGTCTTGCAGAAGATGAATTATCAAAATTAGGTGAAGTTGTTCTTCAAGCTGATGGAAATATTATTAAACTTCCAAATGTTTCAGCTTCGATTGGTCAGCTAAAAGATTGTATTGCTGAACTTCAAGGTCAAGGTTATAAGATTCCTGATTTTCCAGAAAATCCTAGTAATGCTGATGAAGAAGCTATTCGTGCTAAATATAACACATGTTTAGGTTCAGCTGTTAATCCTGTTCTTCGTGAAGGTAATTCAGATAGAAGAGCAGCAAAAGCTGTTAAAAGATTTGCTCAAAAAAATCCACATAGATTAAAACCATTTTCAGAAAATTCAAAATCATATGTTGCTCATATGGCTGGTAATGGTGATTTTTATGCTAATGAAAAATCAGTTGTTATGGATAAAGCACAAAAAGTAACAATCGCTTTAAATGGTAAAGAGTTAACTACTATTGATGCTCTTGATAAAGAGATTTTAGATGGTACATTTATGTCAGTTTCTAAACTTAAATCATTTATTGCTAAATCTATAGAAGATGCTAAGAAAAATGGTGTTTTATGGTCAATTCACCTTAAAGCAACAATGATGAAAATTTCTGATCCTATTATGTTTGGTCATGCTTTTACAGTTTTCTTCCAAAATGTATTTGATAAATATGCTGATACATTTGCAGAACTAAAAGTTAATCCTAACTTAGGTATGAGCGATTTAGAAAAGAAAATTGCTGGTCATGCAAAAGAAGCTGAAATTAAAGCAGCATTCCAAGCAGTAGTAGAATCTGATAATCCAGAGATTGCTATGGTAGATTCAGATAAAGGTACTACTAACTTTAATGCTTCTAATGATGTTATTATTGATGCTTCTATGCCTGTTGTTGTTCGTGAAGGTGGTAAACAGTGGAATCGTAAAGGTGATGCAGTTGAATGTGTTGCAGTAATTCCAGATGCAACTTATGGTATGTTTTATGAAGAGATGGTAGCTGATTGTGTTAAAAATGGTCAATACGATGTAACAACTATGGGTTCAGTAGCAAATGTTGGTCTTATGGCTCAAAAAGCTGAAGAGTATGGTTCTCACCCTACAACTTTTGAATTAGCTGAGGCTGGTAAAGTTACTGTTACTACTGAAGATGGTACAGAGTTAATGGTATTTGATTGTGAAGCTGGTGATATTTGGAGAATGTCTCGTGCTAAAGATATTCCAATCAAAGACTGGGTTAGATTAACTGTTGAAAGAGCAAGAATTGAAAATGTTCCTACAATTTTTTGGTTAGATGAAAATCGTGCTCATGATGCTGAGATGATCAAAAAAGTAAATAATTACTTAGCTGATTTAGATACAGATGGTTTAGATATTCAAATTATGGATATAACTTCTGCAACTAGATTTACTAATGCTAGAGTTAGAGAAGGTAAAAACACTATTGCTGTAACTGGTAATGTTCTTCGTGATTATTTAACAGATATGTACCCAATTTTAGAACTTGGAACATCTGCTAAAATGCTTTCTATCGTTCCTTTATTAGCTGGTGGTGGTTTATATGAAACTGGTGCTGGTGGATCTGCTCCTAAGCATGTTGATCAATTCTTAAAAGAGGGTCATTTAAGATGGGATTCTTTAGGTGAATTTTTAGCATTAGCAGAATCATTAAGATTTATTGGTCAAAAAAATTCTGATGAAAAATTATCTGCACTTACAGCTGCATTAGATGTTGCAAATGATGGTTATCTTGATAACAACAAAGCACCATCAAGAAAATGTGGAGAGCCAGATAATAAAGCATCACATTTCTTTGTAGCTAAATACTGGGCAGAAGCACTTGCAAAAGGTGATAATGCAGAGTTAGCTAACAAATTTGCTCCTGTTGCAAAAGAGTTAGAAGAAAATGAAGCTAAAATTATTGAAGAGTTACTTTCTGTAGAGGGTAAAGCTCAAGATATTGGTGGATATTATCATCCAAATGATGAAAAAGCTGAAGCTGCAATGAGACCATCTGCAACTTTAAATGCAATTATAGATTCTATATAATCTATAATAATTACTCTTTAGCATATGCTAAAGAGTAAATGAAAATAACTTTTTGTTTTTAGCTAATAAAGTTAGCTAAAAATCAAAAGTTTAAAATAACTCAAAAGGAAATATATGGCAAGTAAAGTAACAGTCATAGGAACGGGTAATTTTGGATCAACGGTAGCATTTATTTTAGCTATGCGTGGTTCGTGCCATGAAGTTATCCTTCGTGGTAGAAATATTAATGTTGCTAAAGGTAAAGCATTAGATATGTCTCAAGCTGCAAATGCTGCTCGTGAACATACTATTGTAAGAGCAGCAGAAGGTCCAGAAGATATGGCAAACAGTGAAATTGTTGTTATAACTGCTGGAGCACCAAGAACACCAGGGATGAGTAGAGATGATTTACTTACTAAAAATGCTGAAATTGTAAAAACTTACTCATTAGAGATTAAGGAACATGCACCAAATGCTATTGTAGTAGTTGTAAGTAACCCTTTAGATGTTATGACTTATGTAGCACATAAATATACAGGTTTTCCAAGAGAGAGAATCTTAGGTATGGCTGGAATTTTAGATGCAGCAAGAATGGCACACTTTATATATGAAAAATTAGGTTACGGAGCAGGGCAAATTCGTGCTACAGTTATGGGTGGTCATGGTGATACTATGGTTCCTCTTCCTAAATTTACAACTGTTGCTGGTGTTCCAATTGATGATCTATTAGATTCTGAAGAGATTGGTGAAATTGTTAAAAAAACTAGAAATGGTGGAGCTCAAATTGTAAATCTATTAGGTGATGGTTCAGCATATTATGCACCTGCTAAATCAACAGCAGTTATGGTAGATGCGATTCTTAAAGATACTAAACAGATTCATTCATGTGCAGTGATGTTAAAAGGTGAATATGGCTATAGTGATATGGTAAGTGGTGTTCCTGTTATGATAGGTGCTAATGGTGCTGAACAAGTTATTGAGATGACTTTAAAAACACTTCAAAAAACTAGATTTAAAAACTCGATTGCATCTGTTCAAGAGATGGTAGACACACTTTATGGCAATGGTTTTTTTGATGATATAGAGGATAAAAATGAAAAGTAGAAAAGTAGGTATAGTTGGTGCAGGTGCTGTTGGTGCTACTGCTGCATATACATTAAGTATGATGGGAACTTGTCATGAGATAATTCTTTTCGATATAGCAGAGGGTGTTGCTAAAGGTAAAGCTATTGATATGGCTCAAGCATCATACTATTCACAACAAGGTACAATTATTACAGCAGCTGAAAAACCAAGTGATATTAAAGATTGTGATATTGTTGTTATAACAGCTGGTGTACCTAGAAAAGGTGACATGACAAGAGCAGATCTTCTTATGATAAATGCTAAAATTACGAAGCAAGTAGTAGAAAATATAAAAGAAAATTCACCTGATGCTATCATCATTTGTGTATCAAACCCACTTGATGTTATGACATATGTTACTAAACAGATAACTGGTTGGAATTCAAATAGAATCATTGGTCTTGCTGGAGCATTAGATGGTTCTCGTATGGCTTACCAAATATCTAGAATAACAGGTTATGCTTCAAATCAAACTGGTAGTTTAGTTATAGGTGATCATGGTGAACATATGATTCCACTTCCTCAAAAAGTATCTGTTGGTGATATTCCACTTACGGAGTTAGTATCTAAAAAAGATATGGAAGGAATCATCGAAAGAACTAGGTTTGGTGGTGCTGAAATAGTTAAACATCTAGGAACTTCTGGTTACTATGGACCAGGTAGAGCTATAGCTCATATGGTTGATTCTATACTAAATGATTCTAAAGCAATTGTATCTTGTTGTACTGTTTTAGATGGTGAATACGGTTATAACGATGTTGCAGTAGGTGTACCTATTGTACTAGGTGCAAATGGTGTTGAAAAAATTATTGAGTTAAAATTAGATGAAGATACTAAAAAGAAATTTGAAGTTTCAGTTAATTCTATAAAAGATGGAATAAATATTTTAAAAGAAAATAATTTTTTCAATTAATAACTTAAATTATATAGGAGGTCAAAATGAGAGAAATAGCTTATGAAGAGATAGTTAAAAATGTTAGAGATATTATAGTATATTCTGCATCTAATTTACCAGAGGATGCTTTAAATGCTATGAAAGAGGCTTATGAAAATGAAAAAAGTCCTGTAAGTAAAGAGGTTCTTAAACAGCTTCTTGAAAATGCTGATATAGCTAAAAAAGAGGCTCGTCCACTTTGTCAAGATACTGGTTTAGCAGTTTTCTTTGTAAAGGTTGGTGCTGATGTTAAAGTTGTTGGTGGTTTATTAACAGATGCTATCAATGAGGGGACTGAAAAAGGATATGTTGAGGGTTATTTAAGAGCTTCAACTTGTCATCCATTTTCTCGTGCAAATCTAAAAGATACAGTTGGTTATAATCTACCAGCTATTATTCATCTTGATATTGTAGAGGGTGATAAAATTGCTATCGAATATGCTGCAAAAGGTGGTGGTAGTGAAAATGTTTCTCGTGCAAGAGTTTTCCCACCAGCTGCTGGAAAGCAGGGTGTTATTGATTATGTAAGAGAGTGTATCTCTGATGCTGGTCCAAACCCTTGTCCTCCACTTACTGTTGGTGTTGGAATCGGTGGTACATTTGAAAAAGCTGTTATATCATCAAAACATGCACTATTTCGTGATATAGGTTCTGTAAATGAAGATCCAGAGATGGCTGAGATGGAAGCTGAAATCAAGTTAGAGTTAAATAAACTAGGTATTGGAACTATGGGAATGGGTGGAACTGAAACAGTTTTAGCAGTTCATATAGAATCTAACCCTTGTCACATCGCTTCTTTACCTGTTTCTGTTAATGTTCAATGTCATAGTTCAAGACATACCCACATCACAATATAAAGGAATATAATGAGTAATACATATCATTTAACAACTCCACTTAGTGATGAAACAGTTTCAAAACTTAAAAGTGGTGATATTGTTTATTTAAGTGGTACTATATATACTGCTAGAGATGCTGCACACAAAAGATTGGTTGATTTACTAGATGCTGGTAAAGAGTTACCTTTTGATATAAAAGGTGCTGTTATCTATTTCGTTGGGCCAACACCACCAAAACCAGGTGATCCGATAGGAAGTGCTGGACCAACTACATCTTACCGTATGGATTCATACTCTCCTCGCTTAATTGCTGAGGGTTTAAAAGGGATGATAGGAAAAGGTAAGAGAAATAAAGATGTAACAGATGCTTGTCAAGAACATAAAGCTATCTATTTTGGTGCAACAGGTGGAGCAGGTGCTTTACTTGGTAAACAAATTAAAAGTGCTGAAGTTATTGCTTATGAAGAGTTAGGTCCAGAAGCAGTTAGAAAATTAGAGGTTGTTGATTTCCCTATAACAGTTATCAATGATACATATGGTGAGGATCTATATAAAATAGGTCGTGCTCAATACGAAGTTAAATAACTTCCATTTTAAAACAAGGAGAATAAATGAATATACATGAATATCAAGCAAAACAAATTTTTGCTGAGTATGGTGTACCAACACCAAAAGGTATAATGGTTGAAAGCGTAGATGCAGCAGTTGAAGCTGCTAAAGAGTTAGGTGGTCCTATTTGGGTTGTTAAAGCTCAAATTCATGCAGGTGGTCGTGGTTTAGGTGGTGGTGTTAAACTAGCTAAAACTATTGATGAAGTTAGAGAACTTGCTGATGAGATTTTAGGTATGACTTTAGTTACTCACCAAACAACTTCTGAGGGTAAACTTGTTCAAAAGCTTTATATAGAAGATGGTGCTGATATTAAAGATGAATTTTATCTTTCTGTTGTTTTAGATAGAAAATTAGAGATGCCTTTAATTATGGCTTCAACTGAAGGTGGTATGAATATTGAGGATGTTGCTGAAAAAACTCCTGAAAAAATCATCACTGTTCCTGTTGATCCAGCTATAGGTTTTCAAGGTTTTCACGGTCGTGAATTAGCATTTGGTCTTGGTATAACTGATAAAAATGAACAAAAAAATATCATTAACTTTGCTAAGAAACTTTTTAAAGTTTATATGGATAAAGATGCTGAGATGATTGAAATCAATCCATTAGTTAGAACAGGTTCTGGTGAATTTATAGCATTAGATGGTAAAATGGGCTTTGATAATTCTGCATTAGGTCGACAACCAGAGATAGCTGCTATGAGAGATTTATCTGAAGAAGATGCTGATGAATTAGAAGCTGCTAAATATGGTCTTTCTTATGTTGCTCTTGATGGTGAGATTGGTTGTATGGTAAATGGTGCTGGTCTTGCTATGGGTACTATGGATACAATTAACTATATGGGTGGAACACCTGCTAACTTCCTTGATGTTGGTGGTAGTGCTAATGCTGAGACTGTTGCTAAAGGTTTTGAGATTATTCTTAAAAATCCTAAAGTAAAAGCTATTTTTGTTAATATTTTTGGTGGTATTGTTCGTTGTGATCGTATAGCTAACGGTATTATTGAAGCTACTAAAATTACAGATGTTAATGTTCCTGTTATTGTTCGTCTTGATGGAACAAATGCTCCAGAAGCAGCAGAGATTCTTAAAAATGCAAATATTGCAAATTTAATTGTTGGTGATGATTTAGGTGACGGTGCAGCAAAAGCTGTAGCTGCAGCAAAAGGAGAATAATTAATGTCAATTTTAATAAATAAAGATACAAAAGTAATCGTTCAAGGTTTTACAGGTAAAGAGGGTTCTTTTCATGCTGAACAATGTATAGCTTATGGTACTAACATAGTTGGTGGTGTTACTCCAAATAAAGGTGGTCAAACACATTTAGATAAACCAGTATTTAATACAGTGAAAGAAGCTGTTAAAAATACAAATGCTACTGTAAGTATGATTTTTGTTCCACCTGCTTTTGTTGGTGATGCTGTGATGGAAGCTGCTGAAGCTGGAATTGAACTTGCTGTAATTATTACAGAGGGTGCTCCAGTTAAAGATATGCAAATGGCTAAAGCTCATGCTACTAAACATGGTATGAAAACACTAGGACCAAACTGTCCTGGTATTATCACTGCAGAGGAATGTAAGATAGGAATTATGCCTGGTATGATTTTCAAAAAAGGTAATGTTGGACTTATCTCTAAATCTGGTACATTAACTTATGAGGGTGCTAACCAAGTTTGTAATGAAGGTTATGGTATTACAACTGCTATTGGTATTGGTGGAGATCCAATTATTGGTCTTTCATATAACCAAATTTTACCAATGTTTGAAGCTGATCCAGAAACAGAAGCTATTGTTATGATTGGTGAGATTGGTGGAGATCTTGAGATTCAAGCTGCAAAACTTATCAAAGAACAAATCACTAAACCAGTTGTTGCTTTTATCGCTGGTCAAACTGCTCCTAAAGGTAAAACTATGGGTCATGCTGGTGCAATTGTAAGTGGTTCTGCTGGTACAGCAAAAGAAAAAATGGAAGCATTAGAAGCTGCTGGTGTAAAAGTTGTTGTTTCTCCAGCTGAAATTGGTAAAGCAATAGCAGAAGTTTTAGGTAAAAAATAGGAAATTAACTTGTGTGAGCATCTTAAAAGTAACATTTGTTATATTTAAGATGCGATAGTAGCACATTTTAGAATAAACTTATAAAAACTAAGATACTCTTTCTCATCAAAGAGAATTATACAAAATAAATTGTATTTAATAATTAGGAGAAAATATGGCAGCTAGTCCAATGGTAAACCCAGGTGATCAACCAGTATGGGTAAATACAGATAATTGTAAAGCGTGTGATATATGTGTATCGGTATGTCCTTCAGGTGTACTGGCAATGAGATATGAGATTTCATCAACTCTTGGTGCAATGATTTCAGTTGAACATCCAGAAGCATGTATAGGATGTAATGAGTGTGAACTTTCATGTCCAGATTTTGCTATATTTGTAGCAGATAGAAAAGAGTATAAAGAGGCTGGTTTTAGTTTTGCAAAACTTACAGATGAAGCTAAAACTCGTCAAGCAGCTATTGTAGCAAATAACTATTATTCAATTGAAAAAGGGGCTAAATAATGGCAACAAGAGAAGTAATATCTACTGGTAATGAACTTGCAGCTTTAGCAGCAGTTGATGCTGGTTGTAAATTTTTTGGTGGTTACCCATTAACACCTTCTAGTGAGGTTATGCACGAAATTTCTGACCTTTTACCAAAAATTGGTGGTGTAGCTATTCAAATGGAAGATGAGATAGCAGGTATCTGTTGTGTTATTGGTGCTGCTATGGCTGGAGATAGAGCATTAACTGCTACATCTGGTCCTGGTGTTTCTTTAAAAGCTGAAAATTTAGGTCTTGCTCAAATGGCAGAAGTTCCTTTAGTTTTAGTAAATGTTATGCGTGGTGGTCCATCAACTGGTCTTCCAACTCGTGTTTCTCAAGGTGATATTTTACAAGCTAAAAATCCATCTCATGGTGATTATAAATCAATTACTTTATGTGCTGGTTCATTAGCTGAGTGTTATACTGAAACAGTAAGAGCATTTAATTTAGCTGATAGATTTATGCAACCAGTTATCGTTTTACTAGATGAAACTATTGGTCATATGCATGGTAAAGCTGATATTCCAACTATTGAAGATGTTAAAGCTGGAATCGTTCCTAGAAAGAAATTTGATGGTGCTCCAGAAGATTATTTTCCATATGATTGTGAACATGATGAACCAGCTGTTCTTAACCCAATGTTTGAGGGTTATAGATACCATTTTACAGGTCTTCACCATGATAAAAATGGTTTCCCAACTGAAGAGATTGAAACTTGTCGTAAACTTATTCAACGTTTAGAAGATAAAGTTGCTTTACATGAAGATGAAGTTGAATCTTATGAAGAGTTTATGATGGATGATGCAGAAGTTATGATTGTAGCTTATGGTTCTGTTTCTCTTGCAGCTAAAGAATCTATTCGTCATTTAAGAAAAGAGGGTATTAAAGCTGGTCTTTTCCGTCCAATTACTATCTGGCCTTCACCAGCTAAGAAAATTAAAGAGTATACAGATAAAATTGAAAAAGTTTTAGTTGTAGAATTAAATATTGGTCAATTTCACTCTGAAGTTCAAAGAGCAGCTTCAAGATTAGATATTGATGGTCTATTTAAAGTAAATGGTAGAGCACTTTCTCCTCATGAGATTGTAAGCAAAGTTAAGGAGTTATAGAATGGCATTTAATTATGATAAATATTTAAGATTAGAAAAAATGCCAACACTATGGTGTTGGGGTTGTGGTGATGGTGTTATCCTTAAAGCTTTCGTTAGAGCTATTGATAAAATGGGTGTAAACCAAGATGATGTATGTGTTGTATCTGGAATAGGGTGTTCAGGAAGATTCTCTTCTTATATAGATTTCAATACTGTTCACACTACTCATGGTCGTACAGTTGCATATGCTACTGGTATAAAACTTTCTCGTCCAGATAAATTAGTTGTTTGTGTTGCTGGTGATGGAGATTCTTTAGCAATTGGTGGTAATCATACTATTCATGGTTGTAGAAGAAACATTGATATGACTTTTATTATTATCAATAACTTTATCTATGGTCTTACAAATTCACAAACATCTCCAACTACTCCTCAAGGTATGTGGACAGTATCTCAAAAAGCTGGTAATATTGATCCAACATTTAATACTACTAATTTAGCAATTGCTGCTGGTGCTTCTTTTGTTGCTCGTGAGACTATGCTTGATCCTAAGAAACTTGAAAAAGTTATGATTAAAGCTATGCAACATAAAGGTTTTTCACTATTGGAAGTTCTTTCTAATTGTCATATTAACCTTGGTCGTAAAAATAAAATGATGTCTGCTATGGCTAACCTTGAGTGGATTGATTCTATTACAACTACTAAGAAAAAATATGATACTATGAGTGAAGAGGAGCGTTTAAACTTACTTCCAACTGGTATCTTAAAACAAGATACTGAAGTTGATGAGTATTGTGAAATGTATGCTGAGATTCAAAAAGTTCATCAAGGTCAAAGAGCGAAAATCACTCAAGATGACTTTGCTAAAAAAATATAAGGAGACATGATGAGTGATACTAAAACATTAATGAGATTTACTGGTGTTGGTGGTCAAGGTGTTCTTCTTGCTGGTGAGATTTTTGCTGCTGCGAAAATTAAAACTGGTGGTCATGGACTAAAAACAGCGACATACACATCACAAGTTCGTGGTGGAGCAACTGTTGTTGATATTCAACTTGATGATGAAGAGATCTATTATCCATATGCAAATGATGGTGAAATTGGTTTTATGCTTTCAGTTGCAGATATGAGTTATAAACTTTTCAAAGATGGTGTTAAACCTGGGGGAACTATTGTAATTGATCCAAATCTTGTTCATCCAACTGATGAAGATAGAAAAACTTGGAATATTTATGAGATTCCAATTATTACAATTGCAAAAGAAGAGGTTGGTAATGTAATTACTCAATCTGTTGTTGCTCTTGCAATTGCAAATACAATGATGAATGCTATTGATAAAGATGCTTTAATCGCAACAATGCTTTCAAAAGTACCAGCTAAAGTTCACGAAGTAAATAAAACTGCTTATGAACTTGGTGAAAAATATGCTAAAGAAGCTATGGCTAAATAGTTATTTTATAGCAACCTTTTTAGGTTGCTATTTTTTTAATCTTCATTAAATATTCTTTTTTAAAGTAAGGTTTTTTTATTTACAATTTCCTAAAATATAAATCATATCATAAAGAATAATTTAGTATAATCTCATAGGTACAACATATAGTGACTTAAATTTTATATTTAAGAGGAAAGTCCGAGCTGCTGTAAGACAGTGTTCCATTTAACTAATGGCCGTAGTAATACGAGGGAAAGTGCAACAGAGATATTACTTCCATTTTAATTAATGGTAAAGGTGAAAAGGTGAGTGTAAGAGACCACCAGTTTTTATAGCAATATAAAAAGCTTGAAAACCCAACATGGCAGCAAGAAACAGATGGTCAGCGTCTTACATTGCTACTGTTTCGCTAGAGATACTTTGTAAAAAGTATAGTAGATTAATGCTATTTAAACAAAACTCGGCTTATAGTTGTACCTATATCTATTTAATCCCTATTTATAAGGCTTTGTAGCTTTTCTTATTTTGAAGTGTCACCGTTTTGTCACAATTTACACTATGAAATAAAGAAAAGTCACTTCCTAGATTTATGTTTTTACTCTCTATGACACTTGCATAATGTGTTAAAGTTACTTTTGGGCTGGAGTATACTGCCCCAGAAAAATCAAACAACATTTCAAGAATCCTTATTCTTAAAATGGTAAAATAAAGATAATAAAAAAGAGGGTATTTTTATGAGTAGAATTAGAAAAACATATAGTGCAGAATTGAAGACTAAATTAGTTTTAGAAGTTTTAAAAGAAGAAAAAACATTGGTAGAAATAGCGAGTGCAAATAAAATTACACCAAAGAATCTACAGAATTGGAGGAAACTATTTTTGGAAAATGCTGTATTAGCAATGGTGATGTGGCTACACTAATTCATACAAAGAATAAAAGCTATTCTAAGTTAAAATAAGAAGAATAAGTGAGGCTAAGATGGCAAACCGTAAATATACAAAAGAGT
>Ga0256842_1000027_pt1 | contig 107868 bp, 87 predicted proteins | sample 4559240metaG_FD_185973 | JGI IMG/M metagenome (GOLD analysis project Ga0256842, IMG submission 185973) | Hydrothermal vent microbial communities from Guaymas Basin, Mexico - 4559-240 | ecosystem: Environmental > Aquatic > Marine > Hydrothermal vents | place: Mexico: Guaymas Basin | collected... | reverse complement strand
CTTTTATGTTTTGTATTCATTTCGCCTTTTACCAATATCTCGTGTCTTTTTTTAATCTTTTATTCATATTCTTTTTGAGGTATTTTAGCATTTTATCTTTTATTTAAGTTGTGTAGAAAGGTATGCTCTAAAGAGCGATGAGATATATTGTCGCTATCTATACAAAGGGCTATATGTTCTTTTGGGGTCATTAATTAATCTCTTTTGGTTTATAGTATGTCATAGTGGAGCGACCAAATTTTTTTCTTTTAATCTGTTCTAACTCTCCTATCTCTTTAGGCATATCTAGTTTTGTTATATGTTCAACTATCACCATCTCACACATAGAGGTATCTATCTTTTCAATAAGAGTAATAGTTTTATCGTAAACATCACTCATTCCATCACGAATTGAAAATGGAGGGTCAAAATAAAAATATGTCTTCTCTTTACTATTTTTTAACATATCTAACACTATATCAAACTTTTCAAAACTATCTCCAAATATATAGTGACAACGATTTGGGTTTAGTAGTTTAATATTTTGTTGTAAAACTCTATATGCTACCTTATTATACTCTATAAAGTAGCACTCTTTAGCACCACGACTTAATGCCTCAAGTCCTATAGAGCCACTTCCTGAAAATACTTCTACAAAGTTTTTATCTATAATATCAAATTGTAGTGTATTAAAAAGTGACTCTTTTAATATTGATTTTGAGCTTCTAGTTGTTGAAATATTTGGTATCTCAATAAATCTACCTTTAAACTCTCCACCAATAATTTTTGTTCTAAAATTTTGTTCTTTTTTCAATTTAAATCTTCTTCTTTTTATCTTTTTCTCAAATTTGAGAAAAAGATTATATCAAAAAGAGTATTAATTAAACAGATTTTCTATAATATTACTTTTAGGTGAAATATCACCATTTGTAGCAATATCTACACCATCTACAGCACCACTTTTAATAACTCCTAAATGGTACTCATTTTGCATAAAGTATTGGTATCCATCATAGTCATGTCTAGGGTCATCAAATAGTGCCATTGGTGCAAATCCAAATAGACCTTTTTGTTGTAACTCTGTTTTCATTGAAGATAACTCTTGATAGAGAGTATCTGCTTTACTATCCCAACCACTATAGTTTATCTCACTATCTTCTATTGAACCATTACTATTTGCATCACTCCATGTAGCAGTAGCTACTGCAATATATGGTAAAAATACAGGTTTATTATATTTATCTTTTAGATATTGAGTAAAGTTAGCAACTCTAGTTGATAGATTATCTATTCCTATATCAGCATTACTATATGCTATTGGATTTGGATTTTCCCAATCACCAGGGTTACTTGGGTCTCTACTAAACTGTCCTACCATCTCTTGGAATGATATAAAATCCAGTTTTGGAAGTAAATCATTATAAACTATTGATGGTCTTCCCCACTCATACTTATCACCTAATGAACAGTTATCATACTCACACTTAGCATAAGTTTGGTTCTCTCCTCTATTTCCTGTATCCATCATAGCAAGAGAAAATAGAACTCCAGTTGTATTTGATTTAATAGTATCAATAGCACTACTCATAATAGATGCAAACTCATGTTGATTACTATCACTAGATACAATAGCCTCTTTATTAAATTCAGGCTCTAATATAAGAAGTTTTGTACCACTTAGTTTATTTAAAAATGTTGCTACTTTTTGGTTATCTTCTGCATATTCAGCTTTTTCGCTTTCACTTGGGATACCATTTAATCTATCTCCAAAATACCAGTAGTTAAATACAGGAGTATATCCTGCATTTATTGCTTCTTGAATTTTATCAATATTAAACCAATTCTCTTCCCAACCTTTTACAAACCAAAAGACTAAGAATTTACTATTTTTTAATTTATTTTGTAAATTATCAAATGCTGATGCATCAAAGTTTTTAATATTACTATAGTACTCATTACTTTCTATATTATTATCTAAAACTAAATCAACTGAACTTACCCATATTTTTTCATCTGCTGTATTAGATGTAAAAGGGAAAGCATAAGAGCCACCAAATCCAATTCCAAATTTAGTAAATAAATCATTAGTAGTTGGTGTTGGACTTGGACTCGCTGTTGGTGTTGGAGTAGGTGTAGCAGTTGTTACTCTATCTGCACAATATCCAAATTCAACTTGACTATTTGCTTTTACAATATTATTCCAATCAACTCCACTAGCACTCATCTCTAGTGTTGTGCTATTCTGACTATAGTTAGAATTCCAAGCTTTAGTAACTTTTCCATCTACTATAAATTTAACCTCCCAATCAATATCATGTGAAGTATTATTTTTTACTTGAACATTTTTACAAAAACCACTACCCCAATCAGCATTATCTGTTTGAGTAACGGCTAAATCACCACTTTGGGGTGCTGTAGGTGGTGCTACAACTTTTGTTGCACAGTAACCAAATGTAACATTTGAATTTGCCTCTACATATTTATTCCAGTCAACTCCTGAGGCTGTAGTTATTAGAGTAGCTGAATTTTGAGAATAGTTTGCATTCCAAAGATTATTAATTAATCCTCCTGCATTAAAAGAGATATTCCATAACTCTTTTGTACTATTAGGGTTATATATGGAAACCTTGGCACAGAAGCCACTATCCCATTCACTCTGTTTAACGACATCTACTTGTAGGTCTGCACCAAACAAGGTACTACTATTAGCTAATAAAATAGCTGACATAAGACCTAATGGTTTTAGTAGTTTCATCTTTTTTCCTTTTTTATTAATTAAAATTTTATTATACCATATATATATAATATTTTTTTGTCATAAGTCAATTTTTTTAGTGAATTTGCCTAAAAAAGTTTAAATCAGATAATTTATATCCTATTTAAATATTTTTATGCTATACTTGCATTACTAAAACAAATAAAAGGAAATAATATGCCAAAAATTAATAAATACCAAGATATATCTGAAATAGATAGAGAAGCGAAAAAAGACCTAATTGATAGACATTCTCCATTTATTCACTGTGCAGAAACAGCAACAGCAGGTGAGCCATTTGAAGTAACTGTAAAAATGGGTAATGAGTATTCTCACCCTGATGATTTTGACCACTATATTGAGTCTGTAACTCTTTTTAATGGAGAGACTAAATTAGCTCAAGCTACTTATATACCTGGTACTTTAGGAAATACAAAAGCTCATAACACAACTACATTTACAATTATTCCAATAGGAAAAAAACTTAAACTTGTAGCTCATGGTTATTGTACTAAGCATGGTATTTGGGAAGGTACACCTGTAGAAGTTAGAGTTAACTAATATAACTACAAAGAGCAACTCTTAATTGCTCTTTTTTTATACAATAAAATTTACTCTTTAATAAAACTGTCTATCTTTTAATCATAACTTTATCTTATCTCCATTAATTTATTTAATATATTTTAGTTAAAATCAATCACTAAAATTATCACACTAGGAGAAAATCATGTTAGACAACCCGTCGTATATTATCGACACCTTTTTTGCTATTTTTGCAATGACACTTATTATATTTATGGTTCCAGGTTTTGCTATGTTAGAAGCTGGACTTGTTAGAACAAAAAATGTTACTGCTGTTTTAACAGTTAATGTAATGATTTATGCTTTAGCCTCTTTATCATTTCTACTTATAGGATATAACTACGCATTTGGTGCATGGGGTGGAGAGTATGGAAAGAGTATGAGTGAATACGCTTTTTTCCTTTTTCAAATGGCATTTGTAGGAAAAGTAGTTAATATTATGAGTGGAGGAGTTAGTGAAAGGTCAAGAATTTTACCTTTAGCTCTATTTACTGTAGCTGTTGGAACTTTTATCTATCCAACTATTGTAAATATTACTTGGGGAGTAAATTTTTTATCAGGAACTATGTTTGATATTTCAGCAATGCACGATTTAGCAGGTTCAACTGTTATTCACTCAACAGGTGGTTGGGCATTATTAGCAGCAATTCTTATTATGGGACCTCGTCGTGGAAGATATAAGAAAAATGGAGGTATTAAAGTTATTCCTGCTTCAAATATCCCATTAGTAACACTTGGTGCTTTTTTACTTTGGATTGGTTGGTTTGGATTTAATGGTGGAAGTGTTGGAGCAATATCTTCAAAAGAAAACGCTGATACAGTGGCTTTAACAATTATGAATACAAATACAGCAGGATTAGCGGGAGCAGTTGCAGGTTGGATTTTAACATATTATAGATATAGAAAATTTGATGTTACAATGATACTAAATGGAGCTTTAGGTGGACTTGTAGCAATTACAGCAGGACCTGATTTATATGGTATATATATTCCTTTAATTATTGGATTTATTGGTGGTACTTTAGTTGTTTGGGCTGTTCCAATATTTGATAAACTTAAATTAGATGACCCCGTTGGTGCTTTATCTGTTCACTTGGTTAATGGTATTTGGGGAACTTTAGCAGTTGGAATTTTTACTTCAAATATAAGCATTTTAACACAACTAAAAGGTATAATTATAGTTGGAATTATAGTATTTCCTATCTCATGGATTGTAATTTTTACTATTAATAAAATATTCCAATTAAGAGCCGATGATGAAGAGCAACTTGAAGGTATTGACTCTATTGAGTGTGGTATGGAAGCATATCCAGAGTTTAAGAGAACTATATAATTAAATAAAAGGAGAATATATGAAAAAAATAGAAGCAATAATTAAACCATTTAAACTAGAAGATGTAAAAGATGCTCTAGTAGAAGCTGGAATTGAGGGAATGACAATTTCTGAAGTAAAAGGTTATGGACGACAACAAGGACACTCTGAGTTATATAGAGGAGCTGAATATATAGTTGAGTTTATTCCTAAAGTAAAAATAGAGATAGTAGTAAGTGCTGAAAGATTTGAGAAAATAGCAATAGAGACTATTATGAAAACAGCTCAAACTGGAAGAATTGGAGATGGTAAAATATTTGTAACAGATATAGAAAAAGTTATCCGTATTAGAACAGGTGAAGAGGATGAAGAGGCTCTTTAAGTTATTCTAGCATAAGATTTTAATCTTATGCTCTATTTTAATTCCAAATACTTATATCTTCTAACTCTTTACGCTATATTTTGGTAAGTAATAGTTTATATTCTATCTCTTTTTTAATAAAGAAGTCACAATTATTGGGTAATTTTAACTCAATAACCCTCTAACCTCATCTTCATCTATTATATCCTTTTCATATTTTACAACTGCAATATTTTCTGTCTCATTTACATAACTCTCAACAATAGCTTTATGAGCTGTTAAGGCTGATACTTTTTCTCTATCATATATATCAAGAGGAAGATATACATTTCCACGATTATTAGGATTTGGCATTGTAGCAACCCATATAAACCAAGCTATGGAAAGAATGGCTACTACAGTAGCTAAAGTCTCTCTATTATAGTGGTTCATAATATATCCTGCTAATAATCCACCTAAAAAGATACCAATATAAGCAAAAGTATTAGCAACTCCTAATGCTGCACCTTTTTGATGAACCTTTGCAAATTTACTTACAAAACTTTGTAAAAGTGGTTCAAACATATTAAAACCTATAAAAAATAGCACAACACCAACTATAAATACCCATGGAACAGAGGCAAATCCCATTGCAATAAATCCAAAAAATATGGTAGCTACTGAAATCATAAATATCTCTCTACCCTTTCCATACTTTTCACCAAATACAGCAGAAGGTCCCATAGCAATTAAACCAAATACCATAGCAGGAAGATAGACTTTCCAAAGTTCACTCTTTGCCCAACCAAAACCACCATCTGTTATAGATTGAGTCATAACTAAAGGAATAATAAAAAATGCCATTGTCATAATAGATGAGTGAAATAGAAAAGTAATATACATTCTAGTTAATGATTTATCTTTAAATACATCTAACATCTGTGACTCATCTTCAGCATAAGAGTGGATAATCTTTGGAGGTTGAGGAACTGCTGTAAATAGAATTCCTATAGCCATTATAGATAATATTGCAGTTAGCCAAAATAGCTTATCTATCCCCCAATGTCCACCAACAATAGGTGCTACTATCATTGCCACTGCAAAGCTTAAAGCAATAGTCCCACCCATAATAGCCATAGCATGAGCTCTTTGCTCCTCTTTTACAAGGTCGGCTATCATTGCAGATACAACAGAACCGATAGCACCAGCCCCTTGCAGAAATCTACCAATTAAAAGTATATAGATACTATCACTAAGTGCTGATATAATAGAACCTGCAATAAAAATAAGAAGTCCAAAAAGAAGAGTTTTTTTTCTACCTATCTTATCACTCATAAGTCCAAATGGAACTTGAAAAATAGCTTGTGTTAAAGCATATCCACCAACTACAAGACCTGCTAAAAATGGTGTAGCACCTTCCATATCTAACGCATAGATAGATAGAACAGGTAAGACTATAAAAAGCCCAAAAAATCGTAAAGCCACAATAAGGCTTAAAGGCATTATCTGTTTAAACATATACAAATCTCCAATAGGATAAAATTTCTCCTATTATATTCCTAAAAAATAAATACAAGGTTAATCAAATATGAAAATAGTACTAGCTACAGGAAACAAGGGAAAATTAAGAGAGTTTAATAAGATGTGTAGAGATGAGGTTATACCATTCTTTCAACTCTTAGGAGATATAGAGATAGTAGAAGATGGCAATAGTTTTAAAGAGAATGCTCTTATAAAAGCTAGAACTATTTATAATAAGTTAGGGGAAGATTATATTGTAATATCAGATGATAGTGGAATATCAGTACCACTTTTAGGAGGTGAGCCTAATATCTATTCAGCTAGATATGCAGGAGTTAATGCAACTGATAAAGATAACCTTTTTAAACTAATAGAGAATATTAAAGCTAAAGGTGTAGAAAAGACTCTAGCATACTATACAGCATCTATTGCTATTGTTAGTAGATATGGAGAGTATTCAGTTCATGGTTGGATGTATGGAGATGTAATTATTAAACCAAAAGGAGAAAATGGATTTGGATATGACCCAATTTTTATTCCCCTAGGATATAAAGAGACATTGGGTGAGTTGGATAATAGTATTAAAAAGAGAATTTCTCACCGTTATAAAGCTTTAAAATTGGCTAAACCTCTTATTGAGATGTTAAAGAAAAAAGGTGATAAAAGCCCCAAAATATAGTCTTTTAGAGCAGTTTAGTTATAATATATTTTTAAAAAAAGTTTAAGATTTTTCAATAAAAAAAAATATAAAATAACCATATTTTTTTTACATTTAGGTATAAAAATATAATATAATATGGGGTGTTTAAAATAAGAACTTTTTTTAAAAATGAGTCAAAAAGTAACCAAATACTAAAGAAAAATCATATAACATTTGTATTAATTCTATATAAAGGTGGTAAAAGTGAAACAGAAATTTATGCAGGATTTGCAAAAAATATATGATGAACTTCAAGAGAGACAAAAAGAACTTAATGATTATTATAAACTTTTAGAGGGAGAACATGACAAAGCTAAGGCTGTAGTAGAAGAGTTTTTAGAACACCTAGAGCTTCCTTATAATAGTGATACTGTTATGGCATCTTTAACTAGGATTGTTAATTTAAGAGAAGATGCCCTTGAACAGGTATTGCAAAAAGAGGGGCTTACCCAAAAAGAGATAATTGATAGAAAAGAGAGGGCTTATCAGTTTGTTAAAGATATGCACCTTTTAAGACATGAATATTTTATAGCTTGGATAGAGGTTGAAGATTTATTAACACCTTTCTATCAAGTACTTATTGAGGGTGTTCATAATATTGGAGATGTTATGAGTCATTGGCAATCTGCTTGGACAGAGAAGATAATAAATGGTGTAAATCGTAAACTTTTAAGAGAGTTTAAAGGAGATGAAAAGGCTATTTTAAAAATGCTTCAAGATGAGGGGCTATTAGACCTTGACCCTAATGGAAGTGTAGGAGATAGATGTTACTCTGTTTTAGAAAAGGGTAAAGATAAGAGATATAGAAGTGTAGCTTATAGTAATGCTTTCCCTAAAGAGGTGGGAGAGGTAGTATCTGTAATTGAAGATTGTATAGAGAATTTAAGTTTAGAGAAAGATGAGGTATTTGACCAAAAAGAGGCTTGGATAGAGTATTTTGTAACTCTTAAAAAGGCTTTCTCTGCAACAGAGCCTAAAAAGTTAATTGGATATTGGGCAAATGTAGATAGAGCATGGATGAAAATAAAAACTCCTCTTCAAATTGGACACCCTTTAGAGTATTATGAAGACCATTTTAGAAAAGCTGTGGCTTTAGAGTGGGATTTAAGAGTTGTAAATCCAAAACTTAACACCTCATCAACAACAAGGGAAAATATAAAGAGTTTTGCCCAAAATTTAGCTAGTAATTTAAGTGGAGATGTAGAGCATACCATCTCTAAAAATCTTTTAGAGGTTGATAATACACAACTCTATATCGGTAAACCGATGTTATATTATGGTGCAGAGTTTAATGGACTCTTTTCAGCACAAGTTGTACCAAATGATGAGCAGGTTTCAAAAGAGTTTGGTAAAAAGATTTTTGCTTATGCCGATTTTGTAATGGAGAGTAAAAGAGCTAAACCTATTATGCAACTTAGTGTTGAGACCTTTGGATTAGATTTTATACAAAAACAGAGAGATTTAATTGAAAAAGATCCTACTCTTTGGCAAGAGATATACGATATTACAACTATTGGTCATGAGTTTGGACATATTTTATGGATAGATGAAGATACGGAGATGCTTATGAATAGCAGTGGACAGTTTAAAAATATAGAGGAGTTTAAAGCTACTACTGGTGGGTTAATGGCATTTTTTGAAAATGAGAAAGATAGTATAAAAAATGAGATAATAGATGATTTAGTAAGTCGTGCTGTAGGTTTAATGGCTTGGCGAGAGGTTGGCGAGGTTTTACCATATTATTGTGAAGGGTTAATCCATTTAGATATTCTATTTAGTTCTGGTGTTATCTCCTATAGTGATAAAGGGTTAAAAGTTAACTATGGCTCTTATAATCAGATGAAAAGGATATATCAAAATGCTTATAAATCTTTAGCTCAAAGTTATATAGATAAAATAGATGCAAATTTTTATCTCTCTAAATATACAAAAAAAGTCAAAGGTGTATATCTTCCAAAAAATAGAGGAATTTTAGATTTTGTTGAAAACTATTATAATAGATATAAAGAGATTGGTCAGCAAATTTATACTTTTTAACACTTATTTAAGTATAATTTGAGCAAAAAACAAGGCTTAAAATGAGTAAATTAATTAATAGTATAGATGTGAGTGAACAATTACTAGAGATACTAGGTCAATTTGATATGAAGTTAGAGAAGATAGAAGATTACTATTTTGTTAATGGAGAATACCCTGGTATTGCAGTTCAAGCTTTTGAAATGGAGAGATTTGAAGAGTCTGTTGTTGTTCAACTTGATATTCATATCATTTTGCCAAAACAGCACTTTGTAGAGTCTTTTGTAGCTCACTCTGCTACTATAGAAGAGGCTATTGCAGAGACCTTTGAGCAGTTTGAAGTAAATCTTCTACACACTCTTATTATGGCATTTTGGGGGGATGCTAAACATATTGAAAATGGAATTGGTACAGATATTTGGGATATTAATGGTAGTAGATGGCAGATAATAGTTAGTAACTACGGATATAGGGGAGAAGTTCCAATGGACGATGTTATTGAAGATACTAATCTTATGTATGATGAGATTGAAAAGGCTATTAAAGCTTTACCATTAGAAGAGGATATATATGCGTTTAGAACAGTATATACAGATGTTGGAGATGGAAGAAAAGTAACAGAAGCACTTATTAATAATGAGCCTTTTTCTGAACTAGAAGATGCTGTATCTAAACTTCCTTGGAGAGATTTAGGCATATATTACAGTGTTCGTAATTTTGTTCTTACTATGAAATTAGTACCAGAGGAGTAGAAAAAATATCAAGTTTCTCTAGTCAACCACACCTAATCACAATTTGGATATAATCCCACGAATTTTGCAATTTAAAAAATAAATTAGTGAGACCAAATAATGATATTTGAACATGAGATACCACGAGATAGTAAACTATATTTTGGAGAGTGTGCCAAGATTAAACGACAAATAGAGGCAATTTGTGCCAATATTTTAGATAGTGATGGATATGAAGAGATAGTAACACCACTATTTTCATACCATCAACATATCTCTTTTGATGATGAAAAAAGATTGCTACATCTTCATGATGAACGAAATCACACTATTACACTAAGAGCTGATAGTACTGCTGATGTGGTTCGAATTGTTACAAATAGAATTGGTAGAACTACAGAGTCTAAAAAGTGGTTCTATATTCAACCTGCTCTATCCTTTCCAACAAAAGAGCAGTATCAAATTGGTGCAGAGATAATTGATGGTAGTTTTAATGAGGTTGTAAATACAGCTACTGATTTAGTTGAGAAGTTAGAGCTTAATGCAATTTTACAGATTTCAAATATGCGTATTCCTCTCCTTTTAAGTCAAAAGTATGGTGTTGATTTAACTCTACTTCATGATACCAATATAGAACAGATTTTAAAACTTGATTATCCTTGGATTAATAAGCTAGTACGAATTCATACTATAGCTGATTTAGATGATCTTGATGGTATTCCAGAGGATATTTGTGAGGAGTTAATGGTTATTAAAGATACAGTTAGCAATATCAATTACAAATCTATTGTTATAGCACCTCTATATTATGCTAAATTGCGTTATTATGGCTCACTTATATTTAAGATGTTTAATAACAATGAGCTTTTAGCTCGTGGTGGTGTTTATAATATCGGAGATGTTAAGGCATCAGGTTTTGCACTATATACAGATGAGTGTATAAATCAAAAAATGAAAAAAGTAGGAGGGTAAAGAGTTGAGTAGTAAAGCAGATTTAATCGTAGGATTACAGTGGGGTGATGAGGGTAAAGGTAAAATAGTTGACCATTTAGCTCAAACTCATGACTTTGTATGTCGTTTTGCAGGAGGACACAACGCAGGACACACTATTGTAGTTGAGGGCAAAAAGTATGCACTCCACCTAATTCCATCAGGCGTATTAAATCCAAAAGGCAAAAATATTGTTGGGAATGGAGTTGTTTTATCTCCTGTTAATTTTATTAAAGAGATGAGTCAGTTTGATGATTTAGAGGGGAGACTTTTTATATCAGATAAAGCTCATCTTCTTCTTCCATATCACGCTTTAATAGACCAAGCAAAAGAGAGATTAAAAGGTGATAAAGCTATTGGTACAACAGGAAAAGGTATAGGACCTGCTTATGGTGATAAGATAGCTAGAGTTGGGCATAGAGTAGGAGAGTTATTAGATTGTGAAAAGCTGGCATCTAAAATTATTGACTATTTTGAACAAAATCACTCTATATTTGAAGTTATGGAGATAGAGACTCCAAAAAAAGATGAACTTGTAGCAGAGTTAGAAGGGTATAAAAAAGTTTTAGCCCCTTATATTACAGATACTACTCAACTACTTTGGAGAGTTCTTAATGAAGATAAAAAGGTTCTATTAGAAGGGGCTCAGGGTACTATGTTAGATATTGACCATGGAACTTACCCTTTTGTTACCTCTTCAACGACAGTATCTGCTGGGGCTTGTTCAGGACTTGGAATTAACCCTAAAGATATAGGTCGTGTAACAGGGATTGCTAAAGCCTATTGTACTAGAGTTGGAAATGGACCTTTTCCTAGTGAAGATTTAGGAAGTGACGGAGAGAGACTTAGAAAAAATGGTCATGAGTTTGGAACAACAACAGGACGACCTAGAAGATGTGGTTGGTTTGATGCTGTAGCCTTAAGACATGCTGTAAGAATTAATGGTGTTGACCAGATTGCATTAATGAAACTAGATGTTTTAGATGGATTTGAAGAGATTAAGGTGTGTGTAGCTTATGAAATTAATGGTAAGAGAATAGATTATGTACCTTATGATTTAGAAGATGCTAAACCTATATATAAAAGCTTTAAAGGTTGGAATAAAACAGAAGGTGTAAGAGATTTTGATGAACTTCCTCAAAATGCAAAAGATTATATAGTGGCATTAGAAGAGATGGTTAGTTGTAAAATGGGAATTGTATCAACAAGTCCAGATAGAGAAGATACTATTATTAGATAAAGGAGATAGGCAGTGAGATTAAAATCAAAACAGACAGGTTATGTGGCTTCAAAAATAGGTATAGATTTAGCCAATGCACCGTTTATCTCTATGCCAAAAGGTAAAGATGCTGTTGTAAAAGTTTGTAAAGAGGTAATTGATAAAAACCTTGAAAAAGAGAAAAAACTTGATGCAAAAGTGGAAGAGATGCTTTTAGAGAATGAAGATGAGATTGAAATTCAACATGTAAAAGAGAGAGAACTCTTCTTTATGATTAAAAAAAGATTAGCTCCAGAGTATGGAGTTATTATGAATTATGATGACCGTTATAATGAAGTAGCACACACTATTTTAGATGAGTTATATGAGAACTATCTTATAGAGTATGATGTAAATGATAATCAGGTTAGAAATGTTATCTTTAAAGCTTTTAAAGCTTTTGCTAATGCTTATGATGCAATGGATACAATAGTTTACGAAAAAATTAAAAAGATGAAAAAAGAGTATATACCAGGTTCTATTGAGTATGAATTGGTTTATGAGAGACTTTATGAGGAAGAGTTAAGAAAAAGAGGAATGATGTAATGGGTAAGATTTCACTATATTTTGAAAATGGTATATTTTTAGAGGCGAAAAGTTTTGGAGCAGAGGGTACGAGTGTTGGTGAGATTGTTTTTAATACCTCAATGACAGGTTACCAAGAGATTGTGACAGACCCAAGTTACGCAGGACAGTTTGTAACTTTTACTATGCCAGAGATTGGAAATGTTGGGTGTAATGAGCAAGATATGGAGAGTGGTGGAGCTTATTGTAAAGGTATTATAGTTCGTTCATATCAAGCAAGACCCTCTAATTTTAGGTCGCAAGAGTCTTTAGATGAACTTTTAAAAAGATATAATATTTTAGGAATTACCAATATAGATACTAGATTTTTAACTAAAATGTTAAGAGAAGAGGGGGCTATGATGATGGTAGCTTCTACTAAAATTCATAATAAAGATGAGTTAAAAGATATACTAGATAACTCTCCTAGAATTGAAGAGATAAACTATATAGAAGAGGTTAGTACTAAAAAGAGTTATATTCACAGTAGTGGAAGATATAATGCACAAAAGTTTGAGTATAATAAACCAAACACCACTAAAAAGATTATAGCCCTAGATTTTGGAGTTAAAAGAAATATTTTAAATGAGTTAACTCATGCAGGAATGGAGGTTGAGGTTGTTCCAAACTCAATAGAAGCTAAAACTATTATAGAAAAATTTAAATCTAAAGAGATAGATGGAGTTTTTTTATCCAACGGACCAGGTGACCCACTAATTTTAAAAGATGAACAAGAGAAGATAAAAAAATTAATAGATGCAAAAATTCCACTATTTGGTATTTGCTTAGGTCATCAACTATTATCTATATCTCATGGATACGATACATATAAACTAAAATTTGGACACCATGGAGGAAACCACCCTGTTAAAAATGCAATTAATGGTATGGTAGAGATTACTGCTCAAAACCATAACTATAATGTTCCAGATAACATTACAGAGGTAGCAAAAGTAACACACACTAATCTATTTGATAATACTATTGAGGGGTTAAAATATAAAAATTCTCCTACTATGTCAGTACAACACCACCCAGAAGCAAGTCCCGGCCCTCATGAGAGTGCTTATATTTTTGGTGAGTTTAGGTCTATGCTTTAAAAAGAGGGCAAAGAGGGGTCTGGATTTTCTATGGCTTCTCTAAACTCATCTTGTGTTATCTCTCCTGATAGATATTTTCCTTGAATATACTCTATATAATCTATTAGTTTCTCTTTAAAGTTATTATCGTCTATAATTTTTCTATTTATATCATTTGATATATCTTCTATATTTGGAAAATTAGCTAATATTTCATCTTTTATTGTTGAGTTTTTCCAAATTTTAATCTTCTTGTTTAAGATTTCTTTAAAATATAACACAATAGAGTTTATTTTCTAGTTAACTTTTCATTTACTATTTAAACTCTTATAAGCATAAATTTTAAAATATCATATATACTTTTATTAAAAAATATGTAATTAGGAAAATTATTGCGTTTATATATAGATATTAATAGTATAAAGATAGGCTTTTTTATAGCACTTTTAAGCTCAGGTGCTATCTATTTGGATTGGTTTGGGGTTGTTATTCCTTTTGTTAATACTATTTTAGGGCTACTTACTATTTATTTTTTACTTAAAAGTGATAGTAGAGTTTGGTTTTGGAGTGGTTTTTTTATTGGGGTGTTGTGGTTCTGGTGGATTAGTATGAGTTTTAAAAATTATGGTTTTGCTTGGGCTACTCCTTTTGGTGTTCTTTTTGTGGGTTTTGGTTATGGTTTAATTTTTTTATTTTTCTCAAAAATATCAGAGTTTATATCTTCAAAGTTTAATAACTCATATTTTTTAAATTTAATTTTTAAAGCTACAGTTTTACTGCTATTTTCATATTTTCACCCAATAGAATTTGATTGGTTTAAACCTGAACTTATATTTACTAATAGCTATTTAGGTATTGAAAAGTGGCAATTTGCTATAGTCCTTTTAGCCAATATTTTATCTATCTATAAAAAAAATCTACTCTATCTATTTTTAGTTATACTATCTTTTCCTATTAATAGCTATTTAGATAGAACTCCTTTACCTAAAAACTCTATTGTACTATCTAACTCTATGACAACAGTAGAGGATAAATGGAATTCAAAACTACAATCAAAACATATAAATATAGTTTTAACAAAAATAGAAAAGGCTATAGCAAATAGAAAAAGATTAATTATATTTCCAGAGTCTATATTTGCATTTTTTTTAAATACTAATCCAGAGCTTATGACGCTGTTAGAGGGGTTATCTAATGATATTACTATTGTAATAGGTGGTTTATATTTAGATGGTGATACTCCTAGAAACTCAACTTATATATTTAAAAAAGGTCAATTTCAAATAGCAAATAAAGCTGTTCTTGTTCCATTTGGAGAGCAAAACCCTCTTCCTAAATGGTTAGGTAAAATAGTAAATGATATATTTTTTGATGGTGCACCCGATTATGTAGCATCTAATAGTGTTACAGATTATGTTATAGATGGGGTAAAGTATAGAAATGCAATCTGTTATGAGGGTACTTCAGAAAAGTTATATAAAGATAAGCCAAAAAATATGATACTTATCTCTAATAATGGGTGGTTTGTTCCATCTATTGAACCTATTGAACAGAAGATTTTACTTCAATACTACAGTAAAAAGTATGGAACAACTATATATCATGCTGTTAATATGTCACCCTCTTATATTATATATGAGGGTAGGGTTTATAAATAGAGTTATAAAATCTCTTTTAAAGACTCTTTAGCCATAGCTATAGCCTCTTCTATCATCTCATCAGTTGTAGCTGTTGAGATAAATCCAGTCTCATAAGCCGAACATGCCAAATAGATACCTTTTTCTAACATTTTACCATGGAATTTCCCAAAAAGTTCGCTATTGTTCTCTAAAGCATCTTCAAAGTTTTTTACCTTTTTATCTGAAAAGAAGAACCCAAACATAGAGCCTCTAACCTCTGTAACCATAGAAACTCCAACCTCTTCACTAGCCTCTTTAAACCCTTCCATTAACCTTTTAGCTCTTTTCTCTAAAGTAATATAGATTTCTGGATTTGCTAAGAGTTTTTCTAAACTAGCAAGTCCTGCACTCATTGCTATTGGGTTTCCTGATAGTGTTCCAGCTTGATATATAGCCCCCTCTGGTGATAGATGAGACATAATCTCACCACTTGCTCCAAATGCACCAACAGGCATACCAGCACCAATTACTTTACCTAAAGTTATAATATCAGCTCTTACTTTAGTTAACTCTTGTGAACCTTTTAGTGAAGCTCTAAATCCACTCATAACCTCATCAAAAATAAGTAAAGCTCCATTCTCATTGCATAACTCTCTAAGTTCTACCAAAAACTCCTCATCAGCAGGAACTAAACCCATATTTCCAGCTATTGGCTCTATTATAACACAAGCTATATCTTTACTATTTTTAAAACACTCTTTTACACTCTCAATATTATTATATTGTGCTAAAAGTGTATGTTTTGTTAAATCGGCAGGAACACCAGGGCTTGATGGACTTCCAAAGGTAGCCATTCCAGAACCTGCTTGAACCAATAGAGAGTCAGAGTGACCATGATAACACCCTGTAAATTTAATAAAATCATCTCTTTTAGTATAACCTCTAGCAAGTCGAATAGCACTCATAACAGCCTCCGTTCCAGAGCTAACAAATCTAACCTTATCAATTCTCTCAAACATATTAACTATATGCTTTGCTAGTTTTGTCTCTGTTAAGGTTGGTGCACCAAAACTAAGCCCCTTTTTAACAGCACTCTCTACAGCTACCTCTATATCTTTGTCACAGTGTCCAAATATTAAAGGCCCCCAACTCTGAACAAAATCTATATATCTATTTCCATCTATATCTATAATATATCCACCCTCTCCTCTATCTATAAAAGGTGGAGTTCCTCCAACACTTGAAAATGCTCTAACAGGTGAGTCAACTCCCCCAGGTATTACACTAAAAGCCTCTCTGAAAGCCTCTTCGCTTTTTTTATAACTCATATATCTATAGTCCTTATTTAAAATTTTTTGATTATACTATCTTTAATATTTTAAAACTCTTTATAAGGTCTGATTATGAGATGGTTGATTGCATTTACTATTACTGTTATTATTTATATATTTTTGATATGGATATATTTTACTAATTTAAAAAATATAAGACCAATTATAGATAAAAAAAATAGTGAACATAGGATAAAAATAGATATAAGAGAGTTTTCTACACCTAAACCTACTAGTAAACCACAATTAAATATAAAATCTAAGCCAAAAGAGCTTATTTCTAAAATAAAACCTAAAAAAAATCGTAAAAAAGTTAAGAAAAAAATTAAAAAAAGGTCTAAAAAAAGAGTTATTAAAAGAAAAGTCAAAAAAATAGTAAAAAAAATAAAAAAAGTAAGAAAAAAGATTAAACCAATAGTTACAAAAAATAACTTTATACCAAAATCAGAAATGGTATATATATCAGAACCACTATTTAATATAAATCCAACTAAAAAAAATCACATTTCATCAATAAGTAGCAAAAAAAGTTATCCAAATAGTAAGGTTAAAAGATTATATGGAAAAGAGTTTCTATCTTTCTCTAAAAATCAAAAAAAATTTATCGAAAAAAATTTAAATAAGATACATCAAATAACACAAAGAGTTTTATGGCAAAGAGGATACCCAAATGGAGCAATATCAGCAAGAACTGGTCAACAGGGTACAAATATAGTATCTTTTTATCTTCACCCTAATGGAAATATTAGTAATTTAAGACTAAAAAAGAGAATTGGTTATAGTGCTTTAGATGAAAATACTATTGAGACAATAAAATCTGCTTATAAAGATTATCCCTATCCTTCACAAACTACTAAGATTGTTTTCTTTGTTGAATACTCTATTTTTCGGTATTAAACTCGATTTATTTAAAAATATTGTAAAATATTAAATATTGTTTTATAGAAAAAGTAGTACAATATATTATTTAAAACTATTAATTAACATTGTATATTAGTCTAAAATGTTAAATAGTATTTTTTATTATATTGGATACAATTCCATTCATTTTAATTTTTAATACAAAGGGAGTTCTGTAATGGTTCGAAGCATTTTATATATTTTTATATTATTATCAATGTTCGGCTGTACTAATAAAGAGGATTTTATACTTTTTAATAAGGCTGAGGTTAATAACTCCAATGAGAGTAATATTTCTTTTACTCAATTTAATGATGTTATATTTGAGTATAAAATTGTTCCTAATGATAGAGTCTCTATTATAATCTATAGACACCCAGAACTTAGTCCATCTACGCTAGGTAGTAGAACAAGTGATAGAGGTATTTTAATTAATTCAAAAGGTTATATTAGACTTCCTTTAGTTAAATCAATCTATCTTGCAGGTTTAACACAAACAGAGGCACAAGAAAAAATAGAGAGTGCTTTTAGTAGATATATAAAATCTCCTGATGTATATTTTGAGGTATTAAATAAGAGAGCTTATGTTATAGGTGAAGTTAATACTCCAGGTGAGGTAGAACTTATTAATGAGAAGTTAACTCTTATTCAAGTTTTAGCAAAAGCAGGAGATTTAAAAGATAGTGCAAATAAAAGAGCAATTATGATTTTAAGAAGTGGAAAAGATAGAGTTAACTCAGAAATTGTTAATTTAACGGATTTTAACTCTTTAAAAACTGCAAATTTAATGATTAAACCTAATGATATAGTATATGTGTTACCTAACGATATGAAAGCATTTAATGTAAAAGTTGATGAGATTAATCCAGTATTTAGACTTATAAGTAATGTCTTATCACCATTTATTACTATTAGACTACTATCAGATTGGGGGAAATAGTTATGAGTAATAGTCAAAACGAGCTTAGAATTAGTGATATATTAAAGATACTTAAAAATCATATATGGTTAATTCTATTTATAATGTTTTTAGCGTTTTTATTATCTAGTATATATCTATATTTTACGCCACCAACTTATAGTGTAAATGCTAGTATTGAGGTAATTACTTATGATAAAGGGAATAGAGAGACAAATGATTTATTACAAAATACATTTTATGCAAATAAAGAGGTTGATAAGGAGATTGAGAAGTTAACAACTTATGAAATTAATCGAAAAGTTATTGAAAATATGGATTTATCAACTCAATTTTTTATAAAAGATAATTATAAAAAGATTGAGATATATGATGAACAAATTCCTATAAAAGTAACAGATATTAAAAATATAGATGATTCTATATTAAACAGATTAATAAAATTTACACCATTAGATAGTGGTTATAGGTTAGAGATAGAGCCTACACTTCAGGAGAAGTTGTCTAAAATCTTATTTAAAAAAGAGCCATTTAAATTTGATAGTAATAAAATCTTTCCATACAATAAGATTATTAAGACAGAATATTTTAAATTTTCAATAAAAAAGATTAAAAAGGTATCTCAACCAATATATTTAAAATTAAATGGTGATAGTCGTTATATCTATGAAAATTTAATTAGAAATAGACTTTTTGTAGGACAAAAAAATAAGAATGCTCCAATTATAGATATTGTATATAATGATAATATTCCTAAAAGAGCTACAGAATATGTTAATAGACTAATTGAAATATTTAAAAATGAGGGGAGAATAGAGAAGAGTAAAAGAAATAATTTAATATCAGATTTTATACAAAAAGAGTTAGCAAAGAACTCAAAAGAGTTAAAACATGCAGAAAATGCACTAGAGAGATATAGAATAAAAAATAAGGCAATCAAAATATCTACACAGACCGATTTAATTATTAGAAGTTTAAATAATATAGAGGTTAGTATATCTGATAATCATATAAAAAATATTATGATTGATAATATTTTAGACCTTATAAGAAGAGGTAAGAATATAGACTCAATAGCCCCTTTTTTAACAGATTTAAAAGATACTGTTAATATCTCTTTAATTCAATCTCTTCAGAAATTGGAGTTAGAGGAAAATAGACTTAGTTTAGAATATACAGATGAGTATCCAGATTTACTTATTGTTCGTAAGCAGATAGAGATAACTAAAGATAAAATTAAATCTAATTTACAAAATTTAAAATCCTCCCTTATAGCTAAAAAGGTAAATTTTGAGAGATTAAAAGCAAAAAAAGAGAGAGAGCTTAAAAGATTACCTATAGATGAAACAAATATGGTAAATCTTGACAGAAGATATAAACTACTTCTTCAGATGAATGAGTATCTTTCTCAAAAAGAGAAAGAGAATAATACTATTAAAGCAGCTATTATATCCGACTATAAGATTATTGAGAGAGCATATTTACCAAAAGTACCTATAAAGCCTCAAAGGTCTTTAATAGAAATTCTTGCACTTCTATCAGGTCTTTTGGTTGGGGTAATTTTATCTTTAATACATAATAGTTTTAGTGATAAACTTAAAGATATAAAAGATATTGAGAAATCTACAACAGTTCCTATATATGGAACTATCCCTTTTCATAAAAAATATAAGAAAGAGGTGATAGATATTTTTGAATATTCACACTCCCAATTCTCTGAAAGTTTTAGAGTTTTAAGAACAAATTTACAATTTGCATCAACTTCAAATAGCTCTACTATTATTTTAACCACATCAAATCTCTTAAAAGATGGAAAGAGTACAGTTGTAGCAAATTTAGGGGCTATATTACAATTAGCAGGATATAAGACAATAGTTATTGATTTAGATTTACATAATCCATCTTTACATAGATATTTTGATGTAGATTTCAATGAGGGAGTTAGTGGATATTTAATGGGAAGATATAATATGAGTGATATTATATTCTCTACTGCCTATCCGAACTTAGATATTATCCCTGTTGGTACTATCCCTTCAAATCCTTCAGAGTTGATTTTATCTAAAAGGGTTGAGATTATGTTAAATAAATTAAGAGAGAGATATGATTATATATTAATAGATACTGCACCTCTTGGTTCATTAACAGATACACTTCATCTAATGAATTATTCAGATATTAACCTCGTTGTTTTTAGATTAAATAGTGCAAAAAAGGTATATATGGAGAAGTTAGAGAAAATAATTAGTAGATATAAGTTAAAGAGTATTGGATTGGTTATAAATGGTATTCGTATAGATAAGAAAAAAAATATTTATATTTAAGGAAAAGAGATGAATGGAATATTAAATCGTATTGATAATAGTTTTAAGTTTTTAGTTATGGGAAGGAGATTTTCTAGTTTAGGTTATATAAAAGGATATAGTAAATTTGAGTATATTCAAAAAAGGGTGATAGATTATACTATGGTAACTCTTTTTATCTCTTTTTTATGGCCTGTTATTTTATATACAATATATAGAATAAAAAAAGAGTCTTCAGGTGATATTTTATTTAAACAGTCAAGAGTTGGATTAGATGGTAAGACATTTACCTGCTATAAATTTAGGAGTATGCACACAGATAGTCACTTTGACCCATACACTAAAGATAATGATACAAGAATTTTTCCTTATGGGAAGATAATGCGTAAACTTAGAATAGATGAGTTGGCACAGCTTATAAATGTAATTAAGGGTGATATGCATATAGTAGGACCTAGAGCTGAGTGGGATATTTTGGTGCATGAGTATGAAAAAGTGATTATAGATTACCGTTCTCGTCATAAGGTAAGACCTGGTATTACGGGTTTAGCACAGACAAAGTACCCTTATGGACGAAATGCTTATGATGCAAGAAGAAAATTAGGTTATGATTTACTTTATATTAAAAAGTGGTCTATTTTTCTTGAGTTTAGTGTTCTGTTTGAGACAGTTTTGGTTGTTTTAAAAAAACGAGGTGTATAAGGAGATATAAGATGAAAGGTATTATTTTAGCAGGTGGGAGTGGTTCAAGACTCTATCCTATTACAAGAGGAGTATCTAAACAGCTACTTCCCATATATGATAAGCCTATGATTTACTATCCACTCTCTGTTTTAATGTTAGCAGGAATTAGTAATATATTAGTTATATCTACACCTTATGATTTAGATAATTATAAGAGGGTTTTAGGAGATGGTTCTAAATGGGGAATATCAATATCTTATGCAGTCCAACCATCTCCTGATGGATTGGCACAAGCTTTTATATTGGGTGAGGAGTTTATAGGAGATAGCAATGTTTGTTTAATTTTAGGAGATAATATCTTTTATGGTCCGGGATTAATTCCTTTAGTGAAAAAAGCATCTAAATTAAAAAATGGTGCAACTATATTTGGCTATCAAGTAAAAGACCCTGAAAGATTTGGTGTTGTAGAGTTTGATAATAATAAAAAAGCTATTAGTATAGAGGAGAAGCCAACAGAGCCTAAATCAGATTTTGCTGTAACTGGTTTATATTTCTATAGTAATAGTGTTATTGAGATTGCTAAAACTATAGAGCCATCAAAAAGGGGTGAGGTAGAGATTACATCTATTAATGAGGAGTATTTAAGAAGAGGAGAGTTAAAAGTAGAGCTATTGGGTCGAGGTTTTGCATGGTTAGATACAGGAACTCACGATAGTCTATTATCAGCTAGTCTATTTGTTCAAACTATAGAGCATAGACAAGGTTATAAAGTAGCTTGTCTTGAAGAGATAGCCTATAATAGTGGTTGGATTACAAAAGATAATGTACTTAAAATCGCTTCTGAATTAGATAAAAATAGTTATGGTATATATTTACAGGAACTAGTAAAATGAAAAATATATTAGTAACAGGTGGAGCTGGTTTTATTGGAAGTAACTTTATTCCATACTTTTTAAAAAAATATAAAGATTATAAAATTATTAATCTTGATTTACTTACTTATGCAGGTAGTTTAGAGAATTTAAAAGAGATTGGAGATAGTAGTAGATATAGATTTATAAAAGGTAATATCTGTAATAGAGAGTTAGTTGAGTTTATATTTAATGAGTATGATATAAGGGGAGTTATCCATTTTGCTGCTGAGTCTCATGTTGATAACTCTATTAAAAACCCTAATATTTTTATAGAGACTAATGTAAAAGGTACATTTACTCTTATAGATGTAGCATATAGATATTGGTTAGATAGACCATTTATATATAAAGATAACTATAGAGAGTGTAGATTTCATCACATATCAACTGATGAGGTGTATGGAACTTTAGGCAGAGATGGACTATTTAAAGAGACTACACCTTATGCTCCAAATTCTCCATATAGTGCTACTAAAGCTAGTAGTGATATGATTGTAAGAAGCTATTATCACACCTATGGTTTAAATACTCTTATTACAAACTGCTCTAATAACTATGGGGCAAAACAGCATAGTGAAAAGTTTATTCCAACTATTATTAGAAAAGCTTTAAATGGTCAAAATATTCCAATATATGGAGATGGAAAAAATATTAGAGATTGGCTATTTGTTCTTGACCACTGCACTGGTATAGATTTAGTTTATCATAATGGTAAATTTGGAGATACATATAATATAGGTGGTAGAAATGAAAAGAGAAATATAGAGATAGCTACTACTATATGCTCTATTTTAGATAAAAAAGTTCCCCAAAAAAATGGTAGTTATCTCGATTTAATCTCATTTGTTGAAGATAGAGCAGGACATGATAGAAGATATGCAATAGATGCAACAAAGATAGAGAGTGAGCTTGGTTGGAGAGCCAAAGAGAGTTTTAGTAGTGGTATTATTAAAACTATTGATTGGTATTTGGATAGATATTATGTATAAGATTATTGAGTTTAAAACAATGGGGGATTGTAGAGGGTCATTAATTGCATTAGAAGATAATTCTAATGTTCCTTTTAAAATAAAGAGAGTTTATTATATTTTTAATACTAAAGAGGGTGTAAAAAGAGGTTTTCATGCACATAGAGACCTAAAGCAGATAATAATTCCTGTAAGTGGCAGTTGTAAGATTTTATTAGATAGTGGAGATAGTAAAGAGGAGCTAATATTAGATAATCCAACCAAAGGACTCTTTTTAGATAGTCTAATATGGCGAGAGATGTATGAATTCTCTAAAGATTGTGTATTGGTTGTCTTAGCAAGTGAATATTATAATGAGAGTGATTATATAAGAGATTATAGTAGATTTTTAAAGGAGATAGATAATGGATAGTATAATTTTTGTAGGAGCAGGTCATGGAGGAGTAGTTGCACTAAAGTCTCTTCAGAGCCGTTTTAAAACTATTGAGATATTAAGTAGAGATGCAGATATATTATCTATGTTAAGAGAGAGTGATACTATTATTGATTCATTTAATGATACAAATACCTCTTTGGCTGTTTGTGCAGGTTATCACTCTATTATATCAGAAGATGTACTTTTAAAGAAAACTATTATCAATACACACCCCTCACTACTACCTAAATATAGAGGAATGCACGGGCTTGTTTGGGGAATGTTAAACTATGAAAAGGAGCTTGGTTTCTCTATTCATTTAATGAATAGATATATAGATGATGGTGATATATTGGAGCAGTTTAGAGTAAAATATAGTAATCAGACCTCTAAAGAGATAATGGATATGTTTGATAAGTATATTGAAAATAACTTAGCAAGGGTGGTGATTGATTTTATTAATAAAAAGATAGTACCCACTCCACAGGATATAGACAAAGCTACATGGGTTGCAAAAAGGGGTATAGAGGATTGTATTATAGACTTTAATGAAGATAATAGATATATCCATACACTATTTAAAGCATTAGTTAGACCATATCCACTGCCTATTATAAAGAGTGGTAATAAGATGTATGAGGTTGATGGATATAGATTACTTAGTAGGGATTATAGAGCTAATATTGGACAGGTTGTAAATATTGAAAATAATAGAGCCTATATAAAAGTTAAAGAGGGTCTTTTGGTAGTAGAGAGGTTAATTGATTATGATACAAAGGAATATATATTAGCATCTTCTCTATTTAAAATAGGTAAACGGTTATGAGAGTAGTTAAATATAGTAGTAGATATAAAGATATATGGAACACTTTTTTAGATAGTGCTAAAAATGGTCACTTTTTTTTTAATAGAGACTATTTAGAGTATCATTCTGATAGATTTAATGATTTTTCACTTTTGATTTTTGATAAAAGAGATAGATTAATAGCTCTTTTACCTGCAAATATTAATAATGATATTTTTTATTCTCATCAAGGTGTTACTTTTGGTGGTTTTATATTTAATAAAAACATAAAAACAGCTACTACTTTGGAGATATTTAATCTACTATATAGATATTTAAAAGAGATAGGTATCTCAAAATTAATATATAAAACTATTCCATATATATATCACTCTATGCCATCAGAGGAGGATAGATATGCTCTATTTAAGTTAAATGCCAAGTTATTTAGACGAGATTTATCATCAACGATTGATTTATCTAATGAGTTTAAATATTCAAAACTTAGAAAAAGGGTAATTAGTAGAGCTAGGAGAGAGGATTTAACAGTAGTTAAAACTTTAAATTACAGAGAGTTTTGGGATTTACTAATAGATGTATTAAAAACAAAGCACAACAGAAAACCTGTTCATACCCTAGAAGAGATTGAAAAGTTATCAAGCAGATTTAGTCAAAATATAAAACTTTACATTGCAAAAGAGGGTAGTAAGTTATTAGCTGGAGTTGTAGTATATGAGAATAGAGATTTAGTTCATACTCAATATTTAGCTAGTAGCAATAGAGGAAAAGAGATAGGTGCATTGGATTTAATATTAGATTACTTAATAAGAGTTGAATATATAGATAAGAGATATTTTGATTTTGGTATCTCAACAGAAAATGGTGGAGAGTATTTAAATTTGGGTCTATTATCACAAAAAGAGGGGTTTGGTGCTAGAGCAGTAGTATATGACTCTTATGAATTGGAGATATTATGATTTCCTTTTTAGATTTAAAAAAGATAAATCAAGAGTATAGAGACGAGCTAATTGAGGCTTGTAGTAGAGTGATTGATAGTGGTTACTATATTCAAAGCAGAGAGTGTAATCTGTTTGAAGAGGAGTTTTCCTCTTATTGTGGTGTAGAGCATACTATAGGAGTTGGTAGTGGATTAGATGCTTTAAAGTTAATAATAAGAGGATATAAGGAGTTGGGAATATTTAATAAAGATAGTGAGATAATTGTTCCTGCTAATACCTATATAGCCTCTATTTTAGCAATTAGTGATAGTGGTTTAAAACCTATATTGGTAGAGCCTAATATAGATACATATCTATTAGATGTATCTAAAATAGAGAGTAGTATTACACCAAAAACAGAAGCAATTTTAGTAGTTCATCTATATGGTATGGTGTCTCAAATAGATAAGATATTGGATATAGCAAAAAAGTATAACCTAAAGGTTATTGAGGACTCTGCTCAATCACATGGTGCATATTTTAAAGATAGAAGATGTGGTAATTTAGGAGATGCTAGTGGGTTTAGTTTCTATCCTACTAAAAATTTAGGAGCATTAGGCGATGGTGGTGCAGTTACTACAAATGATAGTAAATTAGCCGATACCATAAGAGCATTGGGTAACTATGGGAGTAAAAAGAAGTATGAACATATATATATAGGGGTAAATAGCAGATTAGATGAGATACAAGCTAGTATGCTTAGAGTCAAACTTAGATATTTAGATAGAGAGATAGAGCATAGAAGAGATATTGCTAACTATTATCTTAATAATATTAAAAATAAAAATAAAAATATTATTCTACCAAAAGTTGAAGAGAGAAAATCCCATGTTTGGCACTTATTTGTTATTAGAAGTGAAAGAAGAGATGAATTATATAGCTATTTACTATCTCATAATATTCAAACAGTTATTCACTACCCTATAGCACCTCATAAACAGATGGCCTATAGCAAGTTAAATGGTTTAAATTTACCAATAACTCAAAGGTTAGCTAAAGAGGTTATAAGTTTGCCTATAAGTAGTATTCAAACTATAGACGATACAAAAAAAGTAGTAGAAGTTTTAAATGGGTTTAGTTAAAACATCAATATTAACAGCTATTTCTACTGTTATTCGGGTATTTACTGGTTTTATTATTAATAAGTTAGTATCTATCTATGTAGGACCTTCTGGTCTTGCTATAATTGGTCAATTTCAAAATTTTGTTATAATAAGCTCTACTGTAGGAAGTGGGGCTATATCACAAGGTGTTGTAAAATATACCTCTGAGTATAGAGATAGCTATAGTAAAAAGAGAGAACTTCTAAGTACAGCAGTAGTATTAACATTAATATCATCTATGCTAGTAGGACTTTTTTTAAATATATTTGCTCCATACCTATCTTATCTTATATTAAAATCAGATATCTATAGCCATCTTTTTAATATATTTGGCTTTACTATTATACTCTTTTCATTAAATACTTTATTAATGTCTATATTAAATGGACAAAAAGAGATAAAAAAATATATTATAGTAAATATTATTAGTAGTTTATTCTCTCTACTTTTTACCTCTTTTTTAATTATTAATTTTGGACTATTAGGTTCTTTATATGCAATGGTATTAAATCTATCTGTTATATTTTTTGTAACTCTTTTTTTTGTATTAAAATCATCTTGGTTTAAAATAGACTATTTTACAGAAGGTTTTAGTAGGGAGAGTGGCATAAAATTGGGGAAATATGCTCTAATGGCAGTTGTATCAGCTATTGTTGTTCCACTATCACAGATGGTTGTACGAGAGTATATTGGTAGTAATCTAGGTTGGAGTAGTGCAGGGTATTGGCAGGGTATTTGGTATATATCTTCAATGTATCTTATGGTAGTTACCACATCTTTAGGGGTCTATTATCTACCAAGATTATCTGAGATAGAGGATAAGAGTGAGTTAAAAGAGGAGATGCTGTATGGCTATAGAGTTATTCTGCCAATTGTTATATTTTTAGCTTTTGGAATTTATATATTTAGAGAGTATATAGTCTATATTGCATTTACAAAGAGTTTTATGCCGATGGTTGAACTCTTTAAGTGGCAACTAATAGGTGATGTAGTGAAAATATCATCATGGCTTTTAAGTTATTTGATGTTAGCAAAAGCTATGACAAGACTCTATATATATACAGAGATAGTCTTTTCACTACTATTTGTTGTGCTATCTATACTATTTATAAATGAGTTTGGACTTATTGGTGTAACTTACGCCTTTTGTCTAAACTATTTAATATATCTAGTTGTAATGATAACTATTTTTAGAAAGGGGATTTAAATGAGATTAGTTACAGTTGTTGTTCCATCATACAATCATGAGAAATATATTAAGGAGGCTATAGAGAGTATTATTAATCAGAGTTATAAAAATATAGAGTTAATTGTAATTGATGATGGCTCAACTGATAGTTCACCTAAGATTTTAGAGAAGTTATCTAAAGAGTATAACTTTAAATATATCCATAGAGAGAATAGAGGATTATCAAAAACTCTAAATGAGGCATTAAGTTTGGCTAATGGAGAGTACTTCTCTATATGTGCTAGTGATGATAGATTTTTATTAGATAAGATAAGTAAGCAGGTGGAGTTTTTAGAGAGCAATTTAGAGTATGGAGTCTGTTATGGAAATGTTATTAGTTTTAATGATTTAGGAGTTAATAGAAAAGTAGATGTAAAAAATGGTAAATCTGGGTGGATATTCAAAGATTTAATTACCGCAAATATAATAATTCCTGCACCATCATCAATAATAAGAACAGATATTTTAAGAGAGCTTGGAGGGTATAGTGAAGATGTTTTAATAGAGGATTGGGATATGTGGTTAAGAGTGGCTAATATTTATCAGATAGGGTATTTAGATGACTATTTAGCCTACTATAGAGACCATAATAATAATACCTATAAACAGACATATAAAATGTTTAAGGCTCAGAAAAAAATTTTAGAGAAGTGGATAGATTATAAAGATTATAATCAGGCATTAGAAGTGTGGCAACTTGATTGGTTTAAGTCTCTATCTAGGCGTGGGTATATAGATGAGGCTAGAGAGTATATGGGTGTTGCTATAAAAAATCTATTTGATATTGATACATTTAAAATATTATTAAAATATTATCTAATAGGTTCTAAAAATTATAAAAAGGATTAAAAAATGACTTATGTTACAAAAATATATATGCCAGATAAAGAAAAATTTAAATCATATATAGATGGAATTTATAGTAGTGGTTGGTTAACCAATAATGGACCATTAGTTCAAGAGCTTGAAAAGAGATTAGAGGAGTATTTAGGTGTAAAAAATCTACTCTGTATATCAAGTGGAACAGATGCGTTACAGTTTGCTTATAGACTTTTAGAGAGTGATGGAAAAGAGGTAATTACAACTCCATTTAGTTTTGTTTCAACTACAAGTGCAATTGTTGCCGAGAGATTAATCCCTGTTTTTGCAGATATTGATAAAGAGACATATAATATAGACCCAAAAAATATTGAACAGAATATTAATATCAATACAGTTGCTATTGCCCCTTGTCATGTTTTTGGTAATGCTTGTGATATAGATGAGATTGATAATATAGCAAAAAAACATAATCTTAAAGTTATTTATGATGCTTCTCACGCATTTGATGTTAAGTATAAAGGTAAACATATTTTAAACTATGGTGATATGTCTATAATTAGTTTCCATGCTACTAAGATGTTTCATACTATTGAAGGAGCTGCTATTGTTATTAAAGATAATGATTTATACAAGAAAGCAAAAGTTGTTAGAAACTATGGAATTGATGCACCAGATTCTGTTGCAATGTTAGGAGTTAATGCTAAGATTAATGAGCTTGAGGCTGCTATGGGGCTTTGTATGTTAGAGGAGGAGGATACTATCTATAGAGAGAGGAAAGAGAGTCATGAGTACTACACTAAAAGATTAAAAGATTATGTTAAGTTACAAAAGATAAATCCAAACTCACAACAGAGCTATAGCTATTTTCCTATACTCTTTAGAGATGAGAGTGAGATGAGTCGGGTAAGAGAGGCTCTGCTTAAAGAGGATATTGCTGCAAGACAGTATTTTAAACCATCACTCGATACTCTACCTTATGTTAAATGTAGTGATATAATGGAAAATTCAAGAGATATTGCAAGTAGAATTTTAGTAATTCCTATGCACTCAGGAGTTGAGCCTATAGTTAGCAAAATTATTATTAAAACTCTTACAGAGATAAGAGATGAGGAGAGTTGTGTAGCATGATAGTAGGTAGCAATCAACCATACCTCTTTCCATATATTGGGTATTGGCAACTAATGAGTATCTCTGATGTCTATGTTATATCTGATAGTATGCAATATATAAAAAAGGGATATATTAATAGAAATAGTATTTTAGTTGATGAGAAAAGACACCTTTTTACTTTAGAAGTATTGGGTGTTCACTCCAATACACCAATTAATGAAGTTAAGGTTGGTAATAGTGCTAAAAAAATATCAAAATCTATCTTTCACGCTTATAAAAAAGCACCATATTTTAATATTGTATATCCAATAGTTGAGAAGATACTATTAAATCAAGAGAAAAATTTAGCAAAATATTTAGGTTATTCTATAGAAACTATTGCAGACTATTTAGGGATAGAGACAGAGTTTATCTATTTAAGTGACCTTCAAGGGGAGACAGAGCTTAAAGCACAGAGTAGAACAATAGATATATGTAAAAGAGTTAATGCCACAGAGTATATTAATGCTATAGGTGGAGTAGAACTTTATAGTAGAGAAGATTTTTTAAAAGAGGGGATAGAGCTTACTTTTTTAAAGAGTGGCGATATTAAATATAAACAGTTTAATAGTGAGTTTGTCCCTAATCTATCTATTATTGATATTATGATGTTTAATTCACAAGAAGAGATAAAAAATATATTAACAAAATTTAACTTAATAAAGAAATAAAGGATTATAAGTCAATAACCTCTCCCAATCCTTGACGGATATGGAAGAGGCTTGATTGACCAGACTGAGTTGCTAGAAATAGCTAACTACGATATTTATGTTACCACACCTTGGAGTGCTTCTCCAGCTCCAAGCTCTGTGTAGGCTCTTTAAGTTGGGTTAAAGCCCTGTGAACCTAGGGACGGTTTGCCATAGCAAACAAGCATTAATATCATTGTCGAGGAGAGAGTCAAAAGACCGTTACCACTGCAAGGTGAGTTAATTTGAAAAAGGATTTTAAATGGTTTTTGTATTAAGCAAGAATAAAACTCCTTTAGCCCCAACTAGCGAGGCTAAAGCTAGAATTTTACTAAAAAAAGGAAAAGCTATTGTTCACAAAGTTTATCCTTTTACAATAAGATTAAAAGAGAATAAAGAGTGTAAAAAAATTTTTGAAATAAAATTTGATGTAGGTGCATCAGTTACAGGAGTAGCTATAGTAGATGCAGTTAAATGTTTTTTCTTTGCAGAGATAGTGCATAGAGGAGCAGTAATTAAAAAAGCAATGGACTCAAGGAGAGCAATAAGAAGAAGTAGAAGAAATAGAAAAACTAGATACAGAGAGCCAAGATTTGATAATAGAACTAGACCTGAAGGGTGGTTACCCCCAAGTGTGAAATCAAGAGCAGACAATGTAATAAATTTTGCAAAAAAATACGCTAAATTAATACCTATTTTCTCCGTAGCTGTAGAGAAGGATTTATCACATCTAAAGCCTAAAAAAACACCAAAACAGGCATCAATTGTTCAAAGTGCTAGAACTTATACTATAAAAGAGTTAAGTAGAAACTTTGATGTAATAGTAGGAGAGGGGTGGGAAACTTACGCAAATAGAAAAGAGCTTGGTTTACCAAAACAACACTACTATGATGCTATGTGTATTGGAAAAGAATATAAATATGAAATAGTAACAGATAAAGTTTTAGAGATTAAAGCACAAGGAAGAGGAAGCCGACAGATGTGTCGAATGGATAGATTTGGATTTCCTAGAACTAAAGCTAAAAGCTCTAAAATAGTAAAAGGTTTCCAAACAGGTGACATTATGAAAGCAATAGTAAGCAAAGGGAAAAAGATAGGAACTTACCTTGGAAAAGTGGCTGTAAGAGCTAGTGGGAATTTTAACATTACTACCACAAAAACGACTATTCAAGGTATTAATTATAAATACTGTAGAACAATACAAAAAGGAGACGGATATGCATACGCAATATCGACAATCAAATAGAAATAACAGCACTACCAATTCCTCCTCGCCTAAATCAGAGATTATAGACGAGGTATCCTTGGAGATAGAGAGATGAAAGTATCAGATTATATAGTTGAATTTTTAGTTGAAAAAGAAATAGATAAGGTTTTTGGATATATTGGAGGAAATAATGCTCATATATTTGACTCTATAGATAAACATAAAGATATTGAATTGGTCAATTCAAGACATGAACAAGCTTCTGGCTTTTCGGCAGAAGGTTATGCAAGAGTTACCTCTAAAACAGGTGTTGCTACGGTAACAAGTGGACCTGGTGGAACAAATTTAGTCACCCCTATTGCAAGTTGCTTTTTAGATTCAGTGCCTTCTATGTTTATAGTAGGTGATATTAACTCATTTGAAAGAGATAGTAGTAGAGGAATGCGTCAAATTGGATTTCAAGATATTGATATTGTATCAATAGTTAAGCCTATTACAAAATATGCTGTATTTGTGAAAGATATTCATAATTTAAGATATGAGTTAGAAAAGGCATACTACTTTACACAAGAGGGAAGAAAAGGTCCAGTTCTTATTTCTATACCAGTTAATTTCCAATATCAGGAAAATTATGAACCACAAAAAGAGTTCTCTTTTTTTGATAGCTATGAGTATAAGAGTATTCAACAAAATATAAAAATAGATAATAAAGATATTGAAAAAGTTGTTAGATGGATTAATAAGGCAGAAAAACCAGTTATTTTAGTTGGTAATGGTGTTAATTTAGCTAATGCCAATAGAGCATTAAAACTTTTTTTAAAAAGATTAAATATCCCTATAGTTCACTCTTTAATGGGTAAAGATGTTATAGACTCAACTTATAAGTATAATTTAGGATTTATTGGTAGATGGGGTAATAGATATGGAAATCTAACATTAGCAAATAGTGACTTAATTATTGCTCTAGGTACAAGGATTGATACTTTGCAGACAGGACGAAATACAAAAGAGTTTGCTAAAAATGCTAAAGTTATACAAGTTGATATAGATAAATATGAATTAGGAGCAAGAATACCTATTGATTTCACTATTCTTGGAGATGTAAAACTATTTTTACAGCAGTTAAATATGAAAAATATAGAAGTAGATATTGAACTATGGAGAAAAAAAGTTATAGGTTATAAAAAGAAATATCCTCATCAATATAAGCTTGATAAAACTGATAAACTTGGAAATCAAATTGTTTCACTTATTTCTAAATATTCGAAAGAGAATGATATATTTGCTATAGATGTTGGTGAACATCAAATGTTATCAGCTCAGGCTTTAGATGTTAAAAAAGGTCAAAGGGTACTATTTACAGGTGGGTTAGGTTCTATGGGATTTGCACTTCCTGCAGCTATTGGTGCTACCCTCGGCAGTTCTAATAGAGTAATTGTAATTGCAGGTGATGGTGGAATTCAGATGAATATTCAAGAGTTAGAGGTTATTTATAGTAGAAATCTTCCAATTAAAATATTTATTCTTAATAACTCATGTTTATATATGGTTACAACAATGCAAGATGAGTTTTTAGGTGGAAAACATATTGGGACAAAAAAGGATTATAGTGTTCCTAATTTTAAGAATATAGGAGACTCTTATGGTATTAAAAGTTATCAAGCATATGGATTAAATGATATTGAAACAGCTATAAAAAATAGTATGAGAAGTGATAAGTGTGAGGTTATTGAAATCCAATTAACAGGTAAATCAATGGCTGTTTCACCACTATTAGATTATAGTCGTTCTTTTGAAGATATGAGTCCATATTTAGATAGAGATGAGTTAAAAGAGCAAATGTTAGTTGAGTTAGTATTGAGTTAGTATAAAGAAAGGTATAGATTGAGTAGTATAAAATCACAAGGGATACAAGCTTTTATTTGGGATTTACTAGGTAAAGTTGGTATTCACGCATCTAGCTTTATTGTTATGATTATTTTAGCAAGACTATTAGAGCCATCTGATTTTGGTTTAATTGCTATGGTTATGGTTATAGTAGGTATTGCTTCCATATTTTCAGATATTGGATTAGGTGGTGCATTAATACAGAGAAGAAGAGTACTACCAATACACTACTCTTCTGTACTTATCTTTAATGTGGGTGCTGGTTTTATACTTACTCTATTAACCTTTTTTTCTGCTGATTTAATTGCTACTTTCTATAATAGTAGTGAGTTAAGCCCCATAGTTAAAGTTATGTCAACTCTTTTTACAATTAGTGCATTTCATGCTGTTCAGAGTGTAATTTTAAGAAAAGAGTTAAACTATAAACTACTAACACAAGTAAATCTAATTGCTTCTATATTAAGTGGTGTTATAGGTGTAGTTCTAGCTTTTTTGGACTTTGGAGTGTGGAGCTTAGTAGGACAGGTACTCTCTCGTGAACTTATAATAAATATAGTAATTTGGAGTAAAACATCTTGGATACCATCACTCTCATTCTCTTTTAAGGCACTAAAACAGCTATGGGGATATGGATTTAATATGTTTTTAGCAGGAGTAATAGATACAGTTTATGAGAAGATTGATTATATGATTATTGGACGATTATTCTCTCCTGCTACTTTAGGGTTCTTCTATCAAGCAAAACAGTTAAATATGTTTGTTATTAAATACTCATCAGGTAGTCTTATGTCAGTACTTTTTCCAGTATTAAGTAAGATACAAAAAGATAAAGCACATTTTCAAAGAGTTGTTATAAAGTCTTTAGGGATTATCTGTTTTATTACCTTTTTTCTATTAGGTGAGCTTTATTTAATTGCAGATGAGTTAATTGTAGGACTTTTTGGAGAGAAGTGGGAGGCTTCTGTTTACTATTTTAAAATCTTAGCTTTAAGTGGGTTTGCTTATCCTATCAGTGCTTTAATGGTAAATATTTTAAGTAGTAGAGGGAAATCAAAAGATTTTTTAAAACTAGAGATATATAAAAAGGTTATACAGTCTATAAATCTATATATATTATATCTATATGGAATAGAGGTTTTTCTATATGGGTTAATTATAACCTCTATATTGGGAACTTCATTAAATATTAGATTTGCTACTAGAGAGATAGAGTTATCTTTTATAAATATAGTAAGACCAATTGCTATTGAAGCATTTATTACTTTTACTTTAATTCTTTCTATTCTATATATAACCAACTTTCTTTATTTTAATGATTTCTCTATGATGTTAATAGAAGGGATACTATTTTTCTCTATCTATATTTTTATAAATTGGATATTTAAAATAAAATCATTTCAATATATTTTAGAACAGTTAAAACCGATAATAGATAAAAAAATAAAGGCAAAAAAAGATGATAAATAAAACAGAAAAAGATATTATAAAAAATTGGAATAGAGATATTCCCTTAATGGTAAGCATTAATTGTGTAGCTTTTAATCATGAGTACTGTATAGAGAATGCTTTAGATAGTTTTTTAATGCAGGAGACAGATTTTGCTTTTGAGATACTTATTCATGATGATGTATCAACAGATAGAACGGTGGAGATAATAAAAGAGTATGAGAGAAAATTTCCAAATATAGTAAAACCTATATATCAAACTGTTAATCAATTTTCACAAGGAATTAATCCTATGTCATTTCTATTTCCCAAAATGAAAGGAAAATATATGGCATTTTGTGATGGTGATGACTATTGGATAGATACTCAAAAACTGAAAATTCAAGTAGAAGAGATGGAAAAATTTCCAGATATTAATATGAGTTTTCACCCCACCTATAGGCTATTAAATGGAAAAAAAGATGGAGTGTTATCTAAACATGCTAATAAAAATAGAGTATTTACTCTTGATGAGGTTGTTTTAGGTGGAGGAGAGTTTTGTCCTACAGTATCTTTAATGTTTAGAAGTAGATTAATCTCAGATTTTCCAGAGTGGTTTACTACAATAATACCGGGAGATTATCCTGTACAGATAATGGGTTCTGTAAATGGTGGTGCTTTATATATAGATAGATGTATGTCTGTATATAGAGTAGGAGAGATTGGTGCATGGAGTAATCTTTCAAGAGATAATTCACAAAAACAGAAAGAGCATCTACTCTCTTTTCATAATATGTTACACAAAATGAATAACTATTTAGATAATAGATTAGAAAAAGAGATTGAAGAACTTATATATAATAGTAGTCTAGCTTTTATAAAAAGAAGAGCTATTGATATTGATATAAGAGATGAGGTATTTAATATATATAGAGATATTTTCTCTAAAAAGCAGAAACTATTATGGTATCTTTTATATAGAAATCAAGATTTGCATAATGGTCTATCTAAAATAAAACATTTGGCTTTTAATAAATGAAGATAGTTTTTATTATTAGCTCATTAGATATTGGTGGTGCTGAAAAGATTTTAACAACTCTTGCAAACCATTTTGACAATATAGGATATAGTGTAACTATTATTATAGCTTCTAAAAATAAGCCATATTTTACTCTAAATAAAACTATTAACTTAGTTTCAATTTCAGTTAATAGTTCAAATAGAGTTAATAATATTAGGTTATTAATAGGTAATTTAAAGAAAGAAATTCTTTTAATTGACCCAGATATTGTTATTAGCTTTATGTCTGAGATGAATATTTTAGCACTGATTGCATCAAAATTGGCAGGTAAACCAATAATTGTATCAGAGAGAAGTGCTTTTGATTTTTTAGATATAAAGCCTATATGGAAAAAGATTAGAAGAGTTACATATCCATTTGTTGATGCTTTAGTTGTTTTAACAAATGCAGATAAAGAGAGATACCATTTTGTAAAAAATAGATATAAGATAGAAAATCCTCTAATTTTAAAAAATAACCATAAAGATATAAAGAGAGAAAAGATTATCTTAGCTGTAGGAAGATTAAATTTAGTTAAAGGTTTTGATTTGCTTATAGAGGCTTTTTCTAAATTTAATAGAGATGGTTGGAGACTATTAATAGCAGGAGAGGGGGAAGAGAGAGAGAGACTTGAACTCTTAATTAAGTCACTAAATTTATTAGATAGAGTTGAACTTTTAGGTGTTGTTTCAGATGTAGAGTATTACTATAAGAGAGCCTCTATTTTTGTCCTATCTTCTATTACTGAAGGTTTTCCTGGAGTTCTTTGTGAGGCTATGGGATATGGTTGTGCTGTTATTTCGTTTGATTGTCCATCAGCTCCAAGAGAGATTATAACTCACAATAGAGATGGTCTATTGGTCAAAGCAGAAGATATAGACAAGTTAGCTAAACAGATGCAATATTTAGCTGATAATCCAAAGATACGAAAAGAGCTATCTATTGAAGCGAAGAAAATAGCCCATAGATTATCTATAGATAAAATAGGTGTTAAATGGTTTAAGTTAATAGATAGTGTGATAAGGAGATATAGATAATGTGTGGAGTTGTAGGTTTTAATGGTATAGATAGGGAGATATTAGAGAAGATGATGCAATCTATTAACCATAGAGGTCCAGATGATAGAGGTCTATTTGAGTCAGAAGAGTTCTCTTTAGCTCATGTTAGATTATCTATTTTAGATTTAACTTCACATGGACACCAACCAATGGAGTATAATAATCTATCTATGGTATATAATGGAGAGGTGTATAATTTTAAGGAGATAAGAGATGAGCTTATTAGTGAGGGTTATGAATTTATATCAGATACAGATAGTGAAGTTATATTAAAAGCCTACCACAAGTGGGGTATAGAGGCAGTTAATAGATTTATTGGTATGTTTGCTATTGCTATATATAATAGAGAGAGTTCTAAATTAACCCTTATTAGAGATAGAGTGGGAGTTAAACCACTATATTACTATTTTGATGGTGTTGATTTTGTTTTTGCTAGTGAACTAAAACCCATTATGGACTATTTTAGAGATAAAAAAGAGTTAAAAATTAGTAAAGATGCACTATTTGAATATTTTAAAGTTGGATATATCTCCTCTAATCTATCTATTTTTGAAAACTGTTATAAAGTTCCAGCAGGTAGCTATTTAACTTTTGATTGTGGAGGTTTAGAGATAGATATAAGAGAGTATTGGTCAATATTACCATTTTTTAAACTTCCAAAATTTAAAAAGAGTGAAGATGAACTAATTAATGAGCTAGAGGCTATACTAATAGATGCTTTTAAATATAGAATGGTATCTGATGTACCAGTTGGTATATTTTTAAGTGGAGGTGTTGATAGCTCTATTGTAGCATCTATTCTACAAAAACATTATGGAAATATACACACATTTACTATAGGCTTTAATGATAGTAAATATAATGAGGCAGAGTATGCAAAAGAGGTTGCTAACTATATAGGTACAACTCATACAGAAAAATATTTAAGCTCATCAGGAGCAAAAAAGATACTTAATAGATTTGTAGATATTTATGATGAACCATTTGGAGATAGTAGTGGAATTCCTACAACCCTAGTTAGTCAAGTGGCAAAAGATGCAGGTGTAAAGGTTGTTTTAAGTGCAGATGGAGGAGATGAGATATTTTGTGGATATAGTAGATATTGGACTATAGATAATATTGGTAGAAAGGTTTTTAAAATTCCCCCATTTTTAAGAAAAAGCTTAAACTCTATTATGGATACTATAGGAGACGATAATCTCTCTAAAGTTTTAAATAGTAATTTTGAATTTAAATATAAATTAATTCATAAAATCTTAAAAAATAGTAATTGGGAGGAGATGTATAAATCTTTAACAAGTTATGATATAGGGGAACTTCTTGCTTTTTCAAAAGAGATAGAGAGTATTAGTTTTAGTGTAGGAGAGAAAGAAAACCCAATGCAGGGAATGATGCTTTGGGATTATCATAGATATATGGTTGATGATATTCTTACAAAAGTGGATAGAGCCACTATGAGTCTATCAATAGAGGGTAGAGAGCCTCTTCTTGACCATAGAATAGCTGAGTTTATGGCACAAGTTCCTTTTGAGATGAAGTATAAAAATGGAGATAGTAAGTATCTGCTTAAAAAAGTCTTAGAGAGATATATTCCAAAAGAGATGATATATAGAAAAAAGATGGGATTTGGCATACCAATATTTGAGTGGTTTAGCTCTGATTTAAAAGATATGTTTGAGGTTAATTTTAGAGAAGATGAGTTAAAAAAGCATAATCTTTTAAATATAGACTATATAGAAAAAGAGTATGCAAAGCTTAGTAAAAAAAATATTGTTAATTTATGGTTTATCTTAGTTTTTCAACTTTGGTATAAAAAATATATTGATAGATAGGGAGTTGTTATTATGACAGAAGAGAGATATACAATTAGTAGTAACTATATTATGGTTACTATACTTTTTACTATTATTATGTCTATTGTGTGTGCATATTTAGATAAGAATGTGGCTATATTTTCACTCTCTTTTGTTTTTATGGCTATAGGAGCTACTTTTCTATCAATTATTAATAGAGTAGAAAATATAAGAAATTCAGTAGCTATATTTTTAATATTTTTTCTAATATATCTATTTTATACAACTTTAATACACTTTGGACTTATTGAAGTATATTCAACACCATATCCATTTGTAGAGTCAGATGAGGGTCTATTTTATGATGGAGCATCAGATTTAGCAAATAAGATTAGATTAGGTTATAAATTTTCAGATATAGTAAAACTTAGAGACTATTTAGATTTACCAGGGTCTATCTATTTTAATGCTTATATTGCGATATTAGCTAATCTATTTGGAGAGCATACTATATTTACTCAAAAGATAGCTGTTACTCTTATTTCTGCTTTAATTCCTGCAATGATGTACTCTATTAGCAGACTATATTTAACAGATAAAATATCTATTGTAGTAGCTATAGTCTATGGGATTTTTTCATTTGTTCCATATCTTTCAAGTCTATTACTTAGAGATGTGCATATTGCTTTAATGTATATTATTACATTCTATATTATTTTAGATAGATTATCTCTTATAAATCTAGTTATACTATTTTGCATATCTATTGCATCATACTATTTTAGAGAGCAGACGGGTATATTTATGGTTGGATTTACTGCAATATACTTTTTTAATTTTATAAATTTTACTATTAAAAATAACTATATTAAACTATGTATATATCTAACTCTTTTAGGTTTACTTGTACTATTAGTATTAAATAATCAATATATTATGGATACCTTTAATCAAACTTTTAATAGTTCAGCAGAACACTCAGCAGAACAGGCATCATCAGGTTCTATGGGTGCTAAAATCGCAAAATTGCCATTTGGACTTAATGTCGTTGCTCTATTTAGCTTTTCACAAATACAACCATTTCCACCAGAGTTAATATTTTTATCTAAAAAGGGAATGTTTCATTTTATGTATCTATTGGCTGGAATATCTTGGTATTTTGGTTGGGGCTTTTTAGTATATGGTTTTTTTAAAAATAGACTTTTTCTAAAAAGAGTAGATTTAAAACTATCTTTAATGTTTCTATTTGCAATTGTATATTTGGGATTAATTGCAGTTGTTGAATTTAATCAAAGAAGGCAGGTAGCTGTATATCCAATAGTCTATCTATTTATGGTATTTAGTTATTTGGATATGACTATAACACAGAGAACAGTAGTATGGGTAAGAATGTTACTTCTTTATGTAGCACTTGTACTAATTATAAATTATATGAAATTATAAAAATAGGAAAAATTTTATGGATAAAAAGAAAATTATCTTCTTTCTACCACTTATGAGTGGAGGAGGAGCAGAGAGAGTTACTATAAATATTATAAAAAAACTCAATAGAGACTATTTTGAACCACATCTAGTTTTAGGGACAAAGTCATTAGGAAACTCTTTACATCTTATACCAAAATATATCTATCAGCACGATTTAGAGACAGATAAGACTATATATTCTATATTAAAACTAAGAGATATAATTAAAAAGATAAATCCATACTTTATATTTACCTCTTTAAACCGTTCTCATATTGCAGTTAATTTAGCACTAATTGGTATAAAAAATAGACCAAAAACTATTATGAGAATACCAAGCTCTCCTAAATTGGTAGATAGATATATAAAAAATAGCTCTATTTTTAACTTTTTTTTAAATAGAGCATTAAAAAAAGCTACCTATATTATTGTTCAAACTCCAGAGATGAGAGATGAGACTGAAATATATCATAGTGTTAAAAGAGATAAAATTAAAGTTTTAATTAACCCTTTAGATACAGATTTAATAGATAATAGTTTAGATAAAAAGAGTCCATTTAATAAAAAATATATTAATGTAGTAGCATCTGGACGACTCTCTAAAGAGAAAGGGTTTGATATTTTAATTAGAGCTTTTAAAGAGGTATATAGTAAAAATAATAGTTTTAGACTGCATATTATAGGTCCAGATTATGATAATCAGAAAAAAAAGTATAGAGAGATAATTAAAGGGTTGGGTTTAGATAATATTGTAAATCTTTTAGGATTTAAAAAAAATCCATATATATATTATCAACATTCAGACCTATTTGTACTCTCTTCAAGATGGGAGGGATTACCCAATGCAGTTTTAGAGAACTTATATCTAAAAAAGCCAATTATTGCTACAAAATGTATCCCTTTTATGAGTCAACTTATAGATAATGGTAAAAATGGTTTTTTAGTAGATATTGAGAGTGTTGAGCAGTTATCTGATAATATAGTTAGATATAAGGAACTTAAAAGTTTAGGTATAAAGAGTTTAAAAAGCTCTGATGTTAATAGTTTTTTTAAAGGGTTGGTATAGATTATGTGTGGTATATGTGGAGGAGTTACCAAAGAGAGTTTAGATATAGATAAGATGGTTTTGAGCATAAAACATAGAGGTCCAGATTTTCAAGATATATATAAAGATGGTTTAGTCTATTTAGCTCATGCAAGATTATCTATTTTAGACCTATCAGCAGATGCAAATCAGCCTATGGTAAGTAGAGATAATCAATATATATTAGTATATAATGGAGAGATATATAATTTTCAATCTATTAAAAGAACTCTTCAGACTCTAGGTCACTCATTTAAAACCACTTCAGATACAGAGGTTATATTAGAGGGGTTTATAGAGTGGGGTGTTGGGCTATTTAATAAACTTAATGGTATGTTTGCATTCTCAATATATGATAGAAAAAATCAAAAAATATATATTGTGCGAGATAGTTTTGGAATTAAACCATTATATTACTATTTGAATGGAGAGACTCTTATTTTTGCTTCAGAGATAAAATCTATTTTAGCATCTAATTTAGTTCCCAGAGAGATGTCCTATCAGGGACTATATGAGTATATGCACTTTTCTACAACTGTAGGGGAGACAACTTTTTATAATGGTATAAAAAAATTAAAATCAGGAGAGTATATTGAGTATAGTTTATATAGTGGAGTTTTAGAGACTATTTCTTATAGATTATTATGCGATGTTACTCCATCTACCCACTCTTTAGATGAGGCTATATATAATATTAGAGATTTATTTGAGAAAAGTGTAAAAAGACAATTAGTATCAGATGTACCTGTTGGTATATTTTTAAGTGGAGGCATTGACTCTACAGCAATTACAGCTATAGCTTCAAAATATTATAGAGGAAAATTAAAAACATTCTCTGCTGGTTTTGATTTTGATAGAGGTTTTAATGAGTTACCAAATGCTAGATTTATCTCTAAAAAGTTTAATACAGACCATTATGAGTTTCATATTAAGGGTGATGATAGTATATCTGTTTTAGAGACTTTAAATCACTATTTTGACCAACCTTTTGCAGATGCAGCCAATATTCCACTATATCTTATGAGTCAAGAGTTAAAGGGAAAACATAAGGTAATTTTACAAGGTGATGGTGGAGATGAACTATTTGCAGGTTATAATCACTACTTTAGAGTTAAAAATGAGAGGTTATTTCGATTGTTCTCTTATGCTGTAACCTCTTTTGCTCCACTTATTCCAAAATCTAGCAAATACTATAGAATGCTTCGTAGTATGTATGCTATAACTCAAAAGGATAGAGCATTAGTTCCTGCAAGATTTTATTCACAAGAGATGTTAACAGAGTCTAGTTTAAATCTCTTTAAAGATGAGTATAGAGAGAGGTTATCTTTAATTAATCCATTTATTCGTAGTCTTGAATTACACTCTAGTTTTAAAGATAAAAATATAGATTTACTCCAAGAATTACTATATACAGATATGAATTTAATTCTTCCAGACCAATATTTAGAAAAGGTAGATAGAGCTACAATGGCAAATAGCCTAGAGGTTCGTGTTCCATTTTTAGATAATGATTTAGCTAGATATGCAATTTCTCTACCATCAAAATATAAAGTAAGAGGAAAAGAGAAGAAGTATCTTTTAAAAAGAGCTTTTAGTGGAATTGTTCCAGATAAAATTCTTTATGGTAAAAAGAGAGGGTTTGGAGTTCCATTCTCATATTGGTTAAGGAGTTCAATGAAAGATTTTATGCGAGATGAAATTATTTCATCTAATATATATACTAATAAGGTTTCTTTGATGATAGATGAACATATTTTAGGTAAAAGAGACCACGGTTTTGTATTGTGGAAAATTTTAAATTTATCAATGTGGTTAAATAAAAATAGGGATATAAAGTTATGAAAAAAGATATATTAATATTAGCTCCTAGTCCTTTTAATAAAGAGATAAACCATTCAGGTGGGCAGTTAACAGCTATTATAAATTTGGTATCATATATGGATAAAAGAGGTATCTCTTACGATATTTTAGATATTTTTAGAAGCTCATATCCTCCACCATCTACAGTAGATAAGATAAAAACTTCATGGAGTAGGTTTAAAGAGTTAAAAGAGATTTTAAAAAAGAGTAGCTATAGAGGTGCTTTAGTTTTTGGAACATTTGGATTAGGTTTTTGGGAAAAATTAATATTCTCTTTATATATTGAAAAAAAAGATATTAAGACACTGTTTTTTATCCGTTCAGGTCACTTTATGGCAGATGTTATAGATAAGGGATATAATATTCCAGTTAAAAGATTTTTAATGAATAAAATATCATATATAGGACATCAGGGTGGAAAGTGGGAGAAATTTTATGATAGAGTAAGAGTAGATAATCATAGATTAGTTAAGATTTTAAATTGGATAGATATAAAAGAGTATAGTAGAAAGTTTAGTGATACTACAACTTTTTTATATGTTGGTGCAGTTGTTGAAAAAAAGGGTGTGGTTGATTTAATAGATGTTATCTTAAAACATAAAGATTTAAATGGTTATAGATTTATATTTGTTGGAGGAGGCACACTATTAGATAAATTAAAAGAGAGAGCTAAAGGTAGAGATAATATTATCTTTAAAGGGTGGTTAGATAGTGATAAGGTAGCCGAACTCTATAAGAGTTCTGATGTGCTAATCTTACCATCTTATGCAGAGGGGTTTGCTAATGTTATATCTGAAGCATTAAACTATAGAATGCCAATTATATCTACTAATGTAGGTGGAGTATCGGAGAGTGTAAAAGAGAATTATAATGGTTTTTTAATAGAGCCTAAAAATAGTTTTCAACTTTATAAAAGTATTAGAAGATTGGGAGATAGTAGAGAGCTAAGAGAGCTTTTTTCAAAAAATAGTGAAAAGATTTTAATTAAAAATCACTCTATTAATAGAAACTGTAATAAACTATTTAGACTATTTAATATTGAGTAGTATTATGAGTAGATATATTTTATTATTTCATACAGTTAAGTTTTTAAAACCTATACAGATATACTATAGAGGGTTCTACTTTATTAGAGCTAGATTTAGAAAATTAGTAAGATTTAGATATAGCTTTTTGAAAAAAGCTAACTCAAATAGATTAAAACTAGAGAAATCTATAGAGAGTAAATCGACTTATAGTCAAGGAGAGTTTAAATTTTTAAATCTCTCAAAAGAGTTTAAAGGAAGTATAGATTGGAATTATAGTGGCTATGGTAAACTTTGGACATATAACTTAAATTACTTTGATTTTCTATCTAAAAGAGAAGAGATATATCTAATAGAGGATTTTATTAAAAATATAGACTCTATAAAAGATGGATTAGAGCCATATCCTATTAGTTTAAGAACTCTTAATTGGGTTAAATTTCTATCATATAATAGTATTAAAAGTGAGAAAATAGATAATAGTCTCTATGCACAATACTATATACTACTTGATAATTTAGAGTATCATCTATTAGGAAATCATCTACTTGAAAATGGTTTCTCTTTGCTATTTGGAGCATACTATTTTCAAGATGATATACTCTATTTGAAGGCTAAAGAGATTTTATTAAAGCAGTTAGATGAGCAGATATTAGATGATGGTGGACATTTTGAACTAAGTCCTATGTATCATCAAATAGTACTTTTTAGAGTTTTAGACTCTATTAATTTGGTTAAACATAATAGTTGGCAAAGTAACAAAAAGTTTTTAGAATTTTTAATCTATAAAGCGGAGATTATGTTAGGTTGGTTAAGTGCTGTTAGTTATAGAGATGGTTCTATTCCAATGTTTAATGATAGTGCTAAAGATATAGCCCCAACTACAAATGAGTTAATAGAGTACTCAAAAAGGTTGAATTTAGGTATTAGATATTTAAAACTATCAGATAGTGGTTATAGAAAAATATCCAATAGTAGTTATGAATGTATAGTAGATATAGGTGATATTAAGGCTAACTATATTGCAGGTCATACACATGCAGATATATTTAATTTTGAATTAAAAATCAATAATAGACCTTTTATTGTAGATATGGGAATTATTACTTATAATGACTCTAAAAAAAGAGAGTTCCAACGCTCAACTTCTGCTCATAATACGGTTGAGATAAAAGGAAAAAATCAGAGTGAGGTTTGGAGTAGTTTTAGGGTTGGAGATAGAGGTAGAGTTATAGATATAAAAGAGTCTAAAAATATTATAGAAGCTACACATAATGGATATAAAAATACTCTACATACTAGAATATGGACCTTTAATAAAGATAGAGTAACTATTAAAGATAGTTTAGGTAAGAATTCTATAGCTACTGCTAGATTATATTTTCACTATAGTATATCTAAACAATATATTTTAGAACATATAAAAGTATATAATAGTAGTTGGAAACTTTTTAAATATGATTTATCTATTGGTTTTAATAGTACTAAAATATCTTATTATATAGAAATTTATTTTAATAAAACATCTAAAATAGATATATTTATAATATAAAAATATTAGTTAAGATTACTTATTGTTTATTTACATTTATTTGTGTATTATTGTAAAATAATTTATAATATTAGGAAATATTAAAATGAAAAGAGTAGGTATATTACTTCAGTCTAAGGACTATTCATATATTACTAAATTAGGCTCTATAACTGCTATTGAGATTTTTGATAATAGTAACTATAAGATACTAGGTTCTGTTATTAAAGAGTCTTTTCATCTCTCTTTCCCTTATATATTTGAGTATAAAGATGATTTATATATGGTTCCTGAGACCTCACAAGCTAAATCTATTAGATTATATAAATCTATCGGTTTTCCTATGAAATGGGAGTATCAAAAGGATTTATTTAAAGATATTAATGCAACAGATACAGTTATTTTTCATCATAATAATCTATGGTGGATACTATTTAGCCACTCTATTACAGGTAAAAATTATAACTCTCAATTGGTAGCATACTATACAGACTCAAATCCAATTAGTGGTAAATGGATAGCTCATAGTAGTAATCCAATAGTAAATAGTAGTAGTGTTAGTCGAAATGGTGGAATTATATTAAAAGAGAATATAGTTATTAGAGCTAGACAGAGACAGGGATTTAATATATATGGTAAATCGCTAACTCTATCTAAAGTTGTAAATTTAACTCCATTAGAATTTAAGGAGGAGGAGATTTCTCAAATCTATCCAAACTTTCTATCAGATATAAAAGGGGTTCATCATATTCATACTAATGGCGAATATACAGTATATGACCACTTTCGTAGTGAGAGATTATAGGTATTGGAAAGATTATGAAGAGTCTATTAAAACTTATATTAATGTCAATAGTGTTATTTTTTAGTTTTTATGCTAAAGGGGATAATCCAAATTTTATAAAATATAGTTATCAAGAGGGTTTTGAAGATATAAAATTAAATCCCATTAAGTATTGGGTAAGTGATATTGTAGATAAAAATGATATTAATGTGAGTTTTAGTTTAGATAGATTTTCTTATACAGAGGGTGATAGCTCCTTAGCAATAGATATAGATATATATAATAAATCAAACAAAAAGTGGTACTATTATCTTCAACTTCCATTAAATCCAGTTCCAAATTTAAATGGAGATTTATCTCTATCTTTTGATATTAAAATGGATAAAAGAGCTACAAAAGATATACAGATTGGGTTTAATTTAGAGTATCTTCCTTATATAAGTGGTATTGAGCCTATTCAAAAGAGGGTAGAGGCTAATAGATGGAGTAGTTTTTCTATTGATAATTTAAACTCTTTTACACTAAATCATGCTAGAAATTTTATATCTAAAATATATGATGCAAATTTAAGTGATTTTGGAAGAGCAATCTCTAAAATAGTAATTTTAATAAAAGGAAGAGGTTCTAAAAAATATAGAATAAATTTAGATAACTTAAAACTGTATGGTACTATAGAAAAGAACAATATTTTTATGGAAAATTATCATAAATCATGGTCTAAATATATAAATAGAGTTCATAAAAATATAGATAAAAGAAGAGATTTATATAGAAAATTAATATCTAAATATAAAAATAAAAATTGTCCAAGTGTAGAATATTACAGTAGTAAAATAGAGAGAATTTTTAATGATATTAATATTTCATTTAAAAGAGCTAAAACTTTAAAGCCCTCTACTATTAAAGATTTAGATGCCTATTTAAGAAAATTAAAATCTCTTAGTAATAGTAAATCAAGAATAAATCTATATAAGATGCCATCTATGAAATACTATCGTTTAACAGGAATAAATACCCCTCCATTAGATATTGCAAAATCATTTAATATTAGAATGACAAGAGGGGAGTATAAATCTATTTCACTTTTAATTGAGCCAATCTGTTCATCAGAGATTTTAGATATTAAGGTAGATGATTTTATTGGAGATAGATATAGTTTTTCAAAAGATAATTTAGATATATATATAGCAAAAATATGGTATCAGAGTGGATTAGAGAATACATTAAAGAGTGGTAAATATTTAACTCAAGAGCTACTACTAAAAGATGATAGTTTGGTAAAAGTTAATTATAAAACTAAAACAAACTATCTTAGGGTAAAGTATAACTCAAACAGTGTAATTAAATATATTAATATTTCAAATCCATTAGAGATATTTCCAGATACTAATAGTATAACTTTTAATGATTCTAAAGAGTTTAAACCATTTAAATTAGACCCTATTAGGGCAAAACTACTTTGGGGAATTATTCATATTCCAAATAGTATAGCAGATGGCAACTACTCAACACTACTTAAAATAGAGGATAAATTGGGAAAAGTTTTAAAAGAAGTTCCCATAAATATAGAGGTTTTACCTTTTGAACTAGATAGTTCCAAACTATCTTATGGACTCTACTATACAGGTAAATTAACCAATAAACCACTTCGTTTAATAGATGCTTATAATAAGAGTAAAAAACAGCAACTTATTGAGTTAAAAGATATAAAAGAGCATGGGGTTTTATACCCTACAAGTTACGAAACTATTGATAATTTAGAAGATACATTAAAAATACGAGCAGAGATTGGTTTTCCATTAGATAGATTTTACACAATAGGTTTTAATGTTATGAGTGGCAATTTATCCAATAGAGTAAGAGCCTATAGAGCTATTTTAGATAAGTATGGGTATGAGTATAACTCTTTATATGTTTATGGTATTGATGAAGCATCAGAGAGTAGATTAAAGGCCGAAAAGCCAAAAATAGATGAGATACATAGCTATGGAGCAAAAGTTTTTACAGCAGGATATGAATATACATACAACTATTTAGGTAGTTATCTTGACCTATTTAATTATGCTAATGCTATTTTTAAGAGAGATGCTAAATTTCAAGTTAGTAGATGGCATGGGATAGATAGAGAGATATTTGTTTACGCCTCTCCACAAGCTGGGGTTGAAAATCCAGAGGTTTATAGAAGAAATTTTGGTTGCAGACTATGGAAATTAAACTTTGATGGTGCTATGAATTGGGCATATCAGGCAAATAGAGGTGCTTTTTGGAATGATTTTGATACAGGAAATTCAAGATTAACAAAATATAGAGATGAGGCATTTACCTATCCTACTACAGATGGAGTAGTTGGGACTATTGAGTGGGAAGGGTTTAGAGAGGCTATTACAGATGTTAGATATATCTCAACACTAGAAAATTTAAGAGATAAATTAGAGATTGAGGGTATAGATATTTATGATTTAAATCGTTGGATAGAGAATATTGATTGTAGTTTAGATTTGGATATTTTGCGTGAAGAGATTATTAATAAAATCTTAGAATATAAAAAGAGGAGTAAAAAATAGATGCTATTTAATAGTTATGAGTTTATACTACTTTTTTTACCTATAACACTACTTATATACTTTTATCTAAATCATAAAAGGCTATCTACATTGGCTAGAGTATTTTTAGTTTTTAGTAGTCTATTTTTTTATAGTTGGTGGAGTATTTTAAATTTACCAATTATTATATCTTCAATTCTTTTTAACTTTTTTTTAGGGAATTTACTTTTTAAATATAGAAGTAAAAAGATATTGTCTTTTGGAATAGTTATTAATATTTCTCTTTTGGCATATTTTAAATATAGTGATTTTTTTATATCAAATATTAATTATGCTTTTGATAAAAATATTGCTCTATTAGATTTGGTATTACCTTTAGCAATATCATTTTTTACTTTTCAGCAAATTTCCTATCTTGTTGATAGTTATAAAAAAGAGACTAAAGAGTATGATTTTTTAGAATATACACTTTTTGTTCTATTTTTTCCTCAATTAATAGCAGGGCCTATAGTTCACCATAAAGAGATGATGCCTCAATTTGCTAGAGCAAGAGGTAGATTAATTGATTATAGAAATATATCAAAAGGTGTTTTTATATTCTCTATAGGTCTTTTTAAAAAGGTAATTATTGCTGATACCTTTTCAGTTTGGGCAACTAATGGGTTTGATAAAGCAGTAGAGTTAAATCTTTTTGAGGCTTGGGCAACTAGTCTATCTTATACTTTTCAAATATATTTTGATTTTAGTGGTTATACAGATATGGCTATAGGTTTGGCTCTTCTATTTAATATAAAGTTACCAATTAATTTTTATAGTCCATATAAAGCAATTAATATTCAAGATTTTTGGAGAAGATGGCACATAACACTTAGTAGATTTTTAAAAGATTATATCTATATACCACTTGGTGGAAGTAGAGTAGGGGAGTTTCGAATTTATGCTAATTTAATAATTACCTTTTTAATTGGTGGTATATGGCATGGAGCAGGTTGGACTTTTCTCTTTTGGGGATTTCTTCATGGTATGGCCCTTCTTATTTTTAGAGTTTGGAGTAAATTTAATATTAAATTATATAGTTGGTTTGGTTGGTTTATTACTTTTAATTTTTTAAATATAGCTTGGGTATTTTTTAGAGCCAATAGTTGGAGTGATGCTATTAAAGTAATAGATAGTATGTTTAGTTTAGATAATATTATTTTACCTACTATGTTAGAAAGGGCTTTATCCTTTTTATCCAATTATGGAGTAGTCTTTGGTCGTTTTACCCAAAATATAGAAGCCAACTTTGATATTATGTTTTGGTTATTTGGTGGATTTATTACTACTCTACTATTTAAAAATTCTATTGAAAAATTGAGTAGTTTTAAACTAAACTACTATACAGCCATATTTACAGCTACTATCTTTAGTACGGCTCTTTTATCTCTTAACCGAGTATCTGAGTTTTTATATTTTAATTTTTAGGAGATATTTATGAGTGCTAAAAAATGGATTGTAGTATATATAGCTTTTTTATTTCTATTTGTATCTATTATAGGAGTTATAAATTATATTATAGACCCACATTGGAGCTTTTCCCATAAAAATAGTTTAAATCAGTTCCAATTCCCTTTTAATGAGAGACAGCAGAAGAGTAATATGGTCTATTTTAGTGGATTAAGAAGATATGATGGGCTTCTTATTGGAAGTAGTAGAACAACCTTTATTAATCAAAATGATTTTTATAATATGAATATTTATAACTATGCCTTAGATAGTATATATCCATTTGAGTATGAGAGATATATAGAGTTTGCTAAAGAGTCACATGGAGGAGACTTTAAATACATTATTATTGGAGCAGATTTTTATAATACAAAAAAGCCAAAAGATATTAAATTTAAAAATCCAGACCACTATATATCTAATACAAAGAGATTTTTATATAGATATATAATGTTATTCTCATTAGATACTTTAAAAAAATCTATTGAAAATATAGAGGCTAATATATCTAAAAAATCTCCTATATACTACAGTAGAAATAATATTAAATTTAGACCTAGAGTATCAGAAAATGAGAGAATAAGAGCTTATAAAAAACATCTAAAGATACATATTGATAGTTTTTTATTAGAGAACTATCAGAAAAATCCAGATTATATAGGAATATTAAAACGATTAAAAAAGAGTAACCCAAATACAAAATTTATAATTTTTACTTCACCCATTAGTGCCAATCTATTAGTCTCTATGATAAAAAAAGGAGATAGATTAGAGGATTTTAAGAGTTGGTTAAAAGATATGGTTAATATATTTGGAGAGGTTTATCACTTTATGACAATTAATAGTATTACTAAAAATCTACAAAATTATCCTGATGATGACCACTTCTATCCATATATTGGAAAACTCCTTGCTAATAAAATTTCTAATAGAAAAAATATCAATATTCCAAATGATTTTGGAATAGTATTAACCAAAAATAATATCGATAGATATTTAAAAAGTTTTGAAAAAGAGCTTGAAAAATTTAAAATAAAAGAATAAAAGATGAAAATACTATTTATAACAGACAATTTTCCCCCAGAGGTTAATGCACCAGCTACACGGACTTATGAACATTGTCAAGAGTGGATAAAAAAAGGTGTTGAGATTACTATAATTACTTGTGTTCCAAATTTTCCAGATGGAAAGGTTTATAGTGGATATAAAAATAGATTATATCAAAAAGAGAATATAGATGGTATAGAGGTTATTAGAGTTTGGAGTTATATAAGTTCTAATATAGGTTTTACAAGAAGAGTACTTGATTATTTCTCTTTTGCCTTTAGCTCATTTTGGGCTGGATTATCTCAAAATGCAGATATAATTATTGCAACCTCTCCACAATTTTTTACAACATGGAGTGCTTACGCTTTAAGTAAAATAAAACATAAACCTTGGATATTTGAACTTAGAGATATATGGCCAGAGTCTATACAGAGTGTCGGTGCTATTAAACATAAAAAGACACTTGAATTTTTAGAAAAGATTGAACTTGGATTATATAGAGATAGTAGTAGAGTAGTAGTTGTTACTGATGCATTTAGAGATAATTTAATATCAAGAGGGATAAATTCTAATAAAATATCAGTAGTCACAAATGGTTCTAATCTTAAACTATTTAATATAAAAGATAAAGATAAAACTCTAATAAAAGAGTTAAATTTAGAAAATAAATTTATTATAGGCTATATAGGTACTCATGGTATGGCACACAGTTTAGATTTTATTGTAAAGAGTATATCAAAAATAGATGATAGGAGTATTCATTTTCTATTTATAGGTAATGGGGCTATGAAAGATATTGTTGTTAAATTATCAAAAGAGTTAAATTTAAAAAATATTACATTTTTAGACTCTATCCCAAAAGAGAAAGTTCCACAATATCTATCTATTATCGATGTATCTTTAGCCCCTTTAAAGAAATCAGATACTTTTAAAAGTGTTATACCATCTAAAATTTTTGAAGCATCAGCTATGCAAAAACCCACACTTTTAGGTGTAGAGGGTCAAGCTAAAAAGATTATAGAAAAATATGGTGCAGGGGTTTGTTATGAACCTGAAAATGAGACTGATTTTATTGATAAGGTTTATAAATTGAAAAATAATAAAAAGTTATATAGTCTTTGTAAAAAAGGTTGTTTAAAATTAGCTAAAAATTTTGATAGAAAGATATTGGCTCATAATATGTTAGACATATTTAAAGATGTAGTTAGTAAAAAAGAGGGTTTAGTTTCATTAAAGAAAAAAGCCGTATAATTTCACATAATAAAATAAAAATAAATAAGAAGTTTTAATAATGAAAAAAAAAATATGTGTAATGGGATTGGGATATATTGGACTACCTACAGCATCACTACTTGCCAATAGAGGTTATCAAATTCATGGAGTAGATGTAGTTAAATCTACAGTAGATACAATTAATCGTGGAGAGATACATATTGTTGAACCTGTTTTAGACACTTTTGTTAGGTCAGCAGTTAATAGTGGGTATTTAGTAGCAGATATTAAGCCTATTGAGGCTGATATATTTATTATAGCAGTTCCAACACCTTTTTATAAAGGATTTATTCCCAATATAGATTTTGTTTTAGATGCTACAAGGGCTATAGCTCCATATTTAAAAAATGGAAATATTGTAATATTAGAGTCAACTTCACCAGTTGGAACAACTAATAAAATAGAAAATATCTTAAAAGAAGAGGGAGTTGATACAACTAAAATATATATTGCCCACTGTCCAGAGAGAGTATTACCTGGTCAAATTATGAGAGAGTTAGTTGAAAATGATAGAATAGTTGGTGGTTTAACTCCTAAAGCTACAGAAAAAACAGTAGAGTTTTATAAAACATTTGTAAAAGGTGAAGTTCTATCAACTAATGCTAAAACTGCTGAAATGGCAAAACTTACAGAGAACTCTTTTAGAGATGTAAATATTGCTTTTGCTAATGAATTATCTATTTTATGTGACAAATTTAATATTGATGTTTGGGAACTTATATCACTAACTAATAGACACCCAAGAGTTAATATATTAAAACCTAGTGCAGGGGTGGGGGGACACTGTATTGCTGTTGACCCTTGGTTTATTGTCCATGCAGGAGAGGGTGATGCTAAGATTATAAAAAGAGCTAGAGAGGTAAACCTATATAAGACACAATGGGTTATAGAAAAAATTAAAAATAAGGCTTTAGTTTTTGAAAAAGAGAGTGGAAAAGAAGTAAAAATTGCATGTATGGGTTTAGCTTTTAAGCCTAATATTGATGATTTAAGAGAGTCTCCAGCACTATATGTAACACGAGAGCTTATTGAAAGTGGTTTAAATATTTTAGCAGTTGAACCTAATATTAAATCATTTAATGAGTTTAATATAGTAAAATACGATAAAGCTATTAAAGAGGCTGATATTATTATTTTTTTAGTAGCTCATAGAGAGTTTGAAGATATTAAAATAGATAATAGTAAGAAAGTAATTGATTTTTGTGGAGTATATAGGTGAAAATAAGCGTAATAGGTACAGGTTATGTAGGATTAGTGAGTGGAACATGTTTTGCAGAGATGGGAAATAGTGTTATATGTGTTGATATAGATGAAAAAAAAGTTGACTCTTTAAAAAAGGGAGTTGTTCCAATATATGAGCCAAGATTAGAAAAGATGGTATTAGAAAATTATAAAAAAGGAACTCTTAATTTTACCACCAATATAATAGAGGCACTAGATAACTCTAATATCTGTTTTATAGCAGTCGGTACTCCAATGGGAGAAGATGGGAGTGCAGATTTACAGTATGTTTTAGCAGTAGCTAAATCTATTGGAGAGAATATGAAGCATCACACTTTTGTAGTTGATAAGAGTACAGTACCCGTTGGAACTGCCGATAAAGTAAGAGAGACTATTCAAAATGAACTAGATAAAAGAGGAAGTGATTTAACTTTTGATGTTATATCAAACCCTGAATTTTTAAAAGAGGGTGATGCTATAAATGACTTTATGAAGCCTGATAGAGTTGTAATTGGTGCTAATAGTAGTGAGGCAGTTGATATTATGAGAGAGTTATATGCTCCATTTACAAGAAGTCATGATAGATTTATAGCTATGGATGTTCGTTCGGCTGAAATGACAAAATATACAGCCAATGCAATGTTAGCCACTAAAATATCATTTATGAATGAGATAGCAAATATCTGTGAAAGAGTTGGAGCTGATGTAAATCAAGTGCGTCATGGAATTGGAAGTGATAGTAGAATTGGTTACTCATTTATCTACCCTGGGTGTGGATATGGTGGTTCATGTTTCCCAAAAGATGTTCAAGCATTAGCTAAAACCTCTAAAGATTATGGATATATTCCAAAACTATTAGATGCAGTAGAAGAGGTAAACTTTGCACAAAAAAGAGTTATTTCGGATAAAGTAATTAAAGAGTTTGGTGAGAATTTAGAGGGTAAAGTTTTTGGAATTTGGGGATTAGCATTTAAACCTGAAACAGATGATATGAGAGAGGCTAGTTCTATAGTAGTAATCAATGAGTTAACTAAAAGAGGAGCTAAAGTTAAAGCCTACGACCCAAAGGCAAGAGATGAGGCTGAAAATTTCTATCTAAAGGGTAATAGCAGTGTAGAGTATGTAGATAGTAAATATACAGCTCTAAATGGAGCTGATGCTTTAATCTTACTTACAGAGTGGAAAGAGTTTCGCTCTCCCGATTTTGAAGAGATGGCAAAAAGACTTAAAAATTCTATAATTTTTGATGGAAGAAATCAGTACAATAGAGATAGTTTAGAAAAAATTGGATTTAAGTATTATCAGATAGGTGTGCAATAATAATTTTTTTAATATCCCTTAAAAAATATAAGTAATTTGTAATAGTAACTTAAAATATAGTTATGTTTTGATATAATATATTTATATTAGGGGGATAATATAAAATTAAATCTATCAATTTTACGCTTTATTATTTTAGTTGGGTTTTATATTTTTAGTTTAAATTCTTATGCTTTTTCTGTAGAAAAAAATATTTCTTCAAATTTAAATTTAGAAAAGCAAAATATAGCTATTTGTGAATATAACAAAAGAAATCTTAAATTAGAAGAAAAAATATCAGGACTTTATATTGCTTATTTTAATAGAGCTCCAGATATAGATGGTCTAAATTTTTGGAAAAATAGAGCTTTACATGGTAGTAAGAGTCTCTCTATAGTTTTAAAAGAAATTTCATCTAATTTTGTAAAACACCCAACTTTTATATCGACATATAGTAATATGACCAACAAAGAGTTTGTAGAGGCTATCTATAAAAATTCTTTAGGTAAAGCAGGAGACACGGATGGAATCAAGCATTGGACAAAATATTTAGATAGTGGTAATAGTCGTTCAGATATGGTATCAGATTTTATGGAAACTTCTCTAACTATTGAACTATCGTCAGAAAATTTTCCCAATCTTACAACCCAAGAGTTATCTATTGCACAAAAACGACAAGATTATATTAGTAATAAAGTAGAGGTTGCATTAAAGTTTATAACACTTTTGGGTACTAAAACTAATGTAGTTAATAATGATTTTCCTGAAAATGACCCCGCTTATTTGGCTTCCATTAAAATCCTAACTAATATTACAGATAGTTCAAATAGTGTATCAATAGCTATTGATTTTTTGGATAGTATTAAAAATGATAAAAATCCTATTGAGAGGATTAATAATTCAATTTTTGTGGGTGAAAATAATAGTGGGAGTAGTAGTGGTTTTGGTGGAAATGGTGGAGGGAGTGGAAATAATCCACCAACAAATAATTCTTTTAGTTTATCAGATGCTACAATTGTTTATTCTAACTCTCCAACTTTAAATCAGGAGTTTAATATTTCAATAGAGGGCTTATCTACAGATTACTCTTCTAAGTTAACTTGGTCTATAATCTCTCAACCTCATGGTAGCAATTTAATATTAAATTCAATCAATAATAATAAAACAATTAATTTAACTCCAACTATTAAAGGAAAATATACTCTTCAAGTTATAAATGAAAAGAATAAAAAAAGAGTAGAAAAATTTACTATATATGAAATTTTTACATTTGATGAAAAACAGATTGAAGGGAATGATGGAAGCAAAGATATTGAAACTTTACAAGGAGTAATTAAAAATCAATATTGGGTATATTCTCGTTCTTTGTCTGAAAATGAGATAAGAAATATAGTTTCAAAATATTCAAGTTTTAGTATTAAAGGGTGGAATACTATTAATGGCTTATTAATTGAAACAGATGATAAAAAATCTATTGAATTATTAAAATTTATAAAAGGTATTGCTTCTGTAGATAAAAGAGCTTATGCTGGAAACAAAATAAAAAAGATTTTTTCATATACCATACCACCTAATTATACTTCTAAATTTAATGATGGTGGAGATAATTGGCATTTAGAATCGATAGATATAAAAAAAGCTTGGGAATATACCACGGGGAATAAAGATATAACTATTGGTGTAATTGATGAGGGTTTTTATCAACATCAAGATTTGGAAAATAAATTCAAAAAAAACCTTTTTTCTGAAAAAAAATCAACACATGGTACAGGGGTTTGTGGTACATTAGTTGGAAATCCAAAGAAAAAAGATGGAGTATTAGGTATAAATTGGAATTCTAAATTAATAGTTAATGTTATTTCCCAATTTGAGCCAGAAAGTATCAAATTTGATAATTCAAGAACTAGTGATTGTTCTATAGATACACCAATTAAATATACACAACTATTAGAAAGTGATTCATCTATAAAATTAGTAAATAATTCGTGGGGATGTATGGATAATCATTATATTTGGAATGGAGATACTTTAGGGAGTGAAGAAGTAGGATTTGAACAAACTAGAACATATAGAAAGACAGCAGAAGTATATAATAATATTCTTCATATTTGGGCAACTGGTAATGATGGAAGAGATGCTAAAACTCAAAATGGTTCTTTACATTTAGATGAAAATAAAAATCTTAATAAATTAGATAATGTAATAATTGTAGGAGCAATAACACTTAATGAAAAATTTACTTTAAAAAAACTTACCGATTATAGTGATTATGGTGAAACTGTAGATATTGTTGCTCCTACAGAGTTCAAAAGTACAAAAGGTGAAAATACTTATTACTCAACTAATTTTCGAGAATATGGTTTAGGAGATAGAAAAGGATTTGATGGAACTTCAGCATCAGCACCAGTGGTTACAGGAGTTGCCTCTTTAATATTTTCATTAAATCCAAATTTTACAGCTAAAGAAGTTAAATCAATATTAATTAATAGTGCAACAGAGTATGTAAAAGAGAGATATGTTGTAATATATGGGAAAAAAACTTTAGTTAAATTAAAACATCCAATTCCTATATTAAATGCAGGTAATGCTTTGAAATTAGCACAAGATATTATTGATGGGAATCTTATTTATATTAATCATACTTTACCAAATCCATTTTTATCAAATATTAAATTGGATTTTATGGTATCCAGTAGTTTCAAATTGCAATCAAGCCATTTTAAAATAGAACACACAATTGATGGAAAAACATGGGAGTCAAAAGATGAAAAAACTAGTTCTACTGAATACAGTTTTTTTCATAATCAAAATTATAAAAGTTATAAAATATCAGGAACTTGCAAATTAAAAAACAAAAAAACAGATTATGAAGTAAACGCTAAAATAGAAAATACTTCATTTCCTGTATATGAAGTCTTAGTAACAATTAAAGATAAAGATACAAATGACCATTTAGACCACCATACAGAGGTTACTTTGGAAAAAATAGGTAGTAAAGAAGAAGTAAGTAAATATCCATATACACCAATTGCAGATGATGGTACAATTCGGTTATATTTTACAAATAAAAATAGCTCTTATAAACTCCACATAAAGTCTAATGGTTATCAGGAAAAGACAGTTTTATTTAGAGCTGATAAAAAAAATATAGATGTTAACTTAATTCCGTTAACTTCAACTAAAGTAGGTGGCTTAATAGGACAAATTAATGATACTTTATCTAAAGAAGCTATACCAAATGTTACTCTTAAAATATTTGAAACCAATACAGATAAAATACTAGCTTCAACAACTACAGATATTTATGGAAATTATCAAATCATTAATATACCATTACTCAATAAGAAATCAGAAGAGATAAAAGAATACACATTAAATATTAAAGCAGAAAATTATTTTGAAAAAAATATTACAGGTATTATTTTAGATAATAGATTTGAACAGAATCAAGATGTTGAGTTAGAAAAAATTACAAAATTTATAGCTAATGCAGGAGAAGACCAAACTGTTAAAGAGGGGGAAACCATTAGATTAGATGCTTCAAATAGCATAGCTAAAAATGCTCTGTTCATTGTCTCTTATATATGGAAAGAGGGGGATACTGTTTTAAGTAATAATGCTACTTTTACCAAAGATAATTTTTCAATAGGTAAACATATTATTACTTTAGAAATAACTGATAATATGGGAAATAAAGCCACTGATATAGTAAACATTGTAGTAACTCCAAAAGATATAGACTCAACAGAACCAGTAAAAAAAGGTGGATTTGAGATTAGTTCTGATGATTCTAAAATAATTATAGATACAAGTAGAAGTCTTAACTATGGGCTTCTAAGTAGAGAAGATTTTAATACTGCATCTATAGAAGTTCTTTTGAAAAAAACAAAAATGTTACAAAGACAAGAGGCTTTTTTTGATATAAAAAATGCAATTAATCCTTTTAAAGATGGAATGAAAAGTAGAACAGAATTTTCTTATGCTGATTTGGATTATACAGATACTGCTAAAAAAGAGTATGTTTTATATACTGAATTTGATAGGTTTTCTAAACCTGCATTAATGAATGGAGGAACATTATTTAGTATAGTTTTAGATACTATGAGTAGTGGTAAAGGAAAAAAACTTTTTGGTAAACTTAGTAAAAAAATAGATAAAATAATTGAAAATGTAAAGAAAGCCAAAGAAAGTATTAAAGAGTGGAATAATATTGCTAGAGATAAATTAGAAGTTATTAATATCTTTGCTACATTAGCTGACAATAAAAAAGTAAAAGATATATCAAAAAAGTTGTTATCACACTCTGATGATATAGATGATTTTTTAAACACAATTACAGTTGCTCCTTCTAAAATTATACAAGGAGAAAATAAAGCACTTCCTGCATTTTTTGCTAGGGTCTATAAGATAGATAAACTATCATTAAGTGATTTTTCTGATTTAATTAATCAAGGAAAAGGTAAAGAGTATGCTAAAACAATAGCTACGGAAATAATGTTAAAACAGTTGTTAGGTAAAATTGTTTCAGATGGATATTTTTATTATCCTAAAGATTTAAACTCTTTATCTGCAATTTCTATAATCGCTAATGCAGAGGTAGGAAATAGTGATAAATATCATAAAAAATCAACAGCTCAATTGGCTAGAATTTTTGCAAGAATTATGTTAAAACATGATGGAATAAGTCAAGAAAATAGACAAATTGCCAAATATGCATCTAAAATTATATTTTTAAATTCTAGTGCGAAAATTTACTCAATTATCAAAAAAGATATGAGTGAAATTAAAGATATGGTATCTCTTTCTAGCTCTATAGATAAACTTTATACTCAAGTACAAAAGATTGATAATAAAATGATTATGGCTTATACAAAAAATATGATTTTGGAAGTAGTAAAAGAATCAGCAGATGATTTATCAAATATATTATCAGAGTTTTCTGCGAGAATTGCCTCTTATGCAATACCTGCTAATGGTTTGGCAAGAGTCATTATTGACCTCTCCAAAATAGCAAATACAGGTGGTAAATTTGCTTATGATTTTATAACAGCACCTAGAGTTGTTCCTTTTACAATTGAAAAATATAATGAAATTAATTTCCCATTTTCAGCCGATTATTTAAAATACTCTTTCTTACTTTATCCTGATGGTTTAAATATTTATGACAATTATTCTGATAATAGATATAGTTATGAGAGTTATTTTTTATATGGAAATGCACCAAAAGGTAAATTTATACCATATAATGTCAATAATCGTGATGCAACTCTAGCAATCAGTGGTGTGACTTATAGTTATGAGATGCAAATAGGTAATTATGGCAAGATAGGTGAAAATATAACAAAAGAAATTTATGCTTCTTATAAACATACTAATTTATTAGGTACAACATTTGAAGATTTTGCAAATTTTAAATTTCATGTGTATAAGTATGATAATGAAATGAAAACAAAATCTATTTTTACATCACCTATTACACATGTAAAAAACTCTTATGAATCTACGCTTAAAACAAATAATACTTTTTCAAGATATTTAGAATATGATAAAAATAAAAATCAAGCAATAAGAAAAGAATATGATGCCTCTTTAGGAATTGATGATGATTTAGGTATAGTTTCTGACCCTTATGAATTTTGGGAACATAAAAATGAAGATAGCTATTATTATATTAGTTATATGGATAATTTAAGTGAACTATTTAAACAAGATTATGGAAATCAATATTGGAAGAATTATAAAAATAATACAGGAATTACACATCTATCAGCAGGTATTTTTGAAGTTGAATCAGAAATAGATATAAAACAACCTGAATCTAGTAAGATTAAACAAGATATAGTTTTTAAAGAGTCTCATAAACTTTTTGTAATATCTCCTGTTTCACAAGGGTATAAAACTAAAATATATGATTCTGCTGAATATATACCATATTTGGGCTTAACAGAAAATCAACAATATAAAGAGGGTTCAAGATGGTTTGAATTTGATAAAAAAAGTGGAATATATCATCTATGTTTTCAACTGAATGAGGAACAAAAAGGACTATTATCAGAGAGAAAAAGAGATATACATATTGTAATCTATTATCGAGATACCCAAAAAAATATAAACTTAAATACAACTATTTATACATTGGAAAAAGAAGAAAAAAAAGATATTTATAAGATACCAATAGATAATAGATATTTCAAAGATGGAAAACTTATCGATAAAGATGAAAATAATAATTCGATAGTTATTGCATGGTATGATGCTATTTTGGAGGAATTTAGTAGATATACAGGAATAGAGGAAGAAACGATAATTGAAGATTTACATACTCAATTAAAAAATAGTAATACAAATAATCCAAAAGCTATACAAAAAGCTTATAGTTATGTATCAAATTTGAACTCTGATAATATAATTCATTTTGATACTATAGTAAAAGGATATAGTACAAAGATAGATTTCAATAGTGGTATAGGAACAATACCTACAATCACACTTATTGGTGACAATAATATATCCATATTGAAAAATAGTAAATATCAAGAATTAAATGCAACTGCATTAGATATAGAAGATGGAAATCTTACAAATGAAATTGTAATAGATAGCAGTGAATTAAATACTTCAAAAATAGGTTCATACATTGTTAAATATTCTGTAAAAGATAGTGATGGTAATGAGGCAAATGTAACTAGAACAGTTAATGTCATAGATAAAAAAGAGTGCCAAAATAGTGCAATCCCACCAAACGGACTTTTTACCATCACCACAATATGGCAAAACCAAAAAGCTTCACTTCTAACAACCAATCCACTAATGCAAGAGCAGAGCAAAAGCTGTACCTCTTATAATATCGGTTCAGGAGAGTTAACCCTAGATGAGGTCTATCAAGGACACTACGCCATAGAGGTAAACCCAACCAATCTAGCATCTATAGATAGTAGTAATCTACCTGATATAGTCACCGTAACCATCAATACCCCAACAGGAACAAGAGTCTATAAAAAAGAGATAAAAACAAAAGAGGATTATAATTTGGGGCATATTGCTGATATTTTTATCTCTCGTGCTGACCCAACTAAACCTGCTACTGTTGAGACTGTGCCTACTCAAACCTCTTTGCCAACAGCAGGGGGTAGTGGTGGATATGGTGGTGAGTATCAGTTTGTAAGTGGTGGTGGGGCTAGTTGGTCTAGTTATCATCCTAACTCTTTGGGTTCTAGTGTGACTACTATTAATGAGATTCGCAATATCGAAAAAGAGATGTGTGTAGAGAATGCTAAAAGTTGTGGCTGTATCCCTTGTGAGTATAGGGTTCTCACATTTTTAAATCAAGCTCAATTAGGTGGAGCTATTGCAGGGGCAAAATATCGTATCTATAAAGCTTCTGATTTTGGTAAAAAAGAGATAGAGTATCTCTATGAGGGTGAGACAACTATAGGTACAGATATAGATAGTTCAGGGATTATCTATCTGCCTGTGGTGCTAGAGGGGCGAGTAGCTCAAACAGCTGATGAGATAACTTTTATGCAGAAGATTGCAGGGTATGATGGTGATTTTATTATGGAGGTAATGGGTGGTGTTGATATTGATGCCAATAGTGATTTTGAGATGGATAGTGACTATACACCTCTAAAAGGAACGATTCACGCTATTGTGAGCAAAGAGGAGTTACTTAGAGATGAGTACAAGGTCAATATCTTGACCGAACTCTCTTTTGAGGTCTCAAAAGATTTATTGGGAGCGAACTATGACCGTTATGGAGTTGATGATAGATTAAATGGGATTGCCAAAAGCGTTCTAATAGAGAAACTCTATCCCAAATCTGCTAACCCTCTTGGTAGAGATGATATACTCTATTGGTTAGCAAGTGCCAACCGAAATTGGTTGGTCAAAGATTACACTTCCCAACTACTACCTATTATCCAAAAAGCCTATAGAGGAGAGGATTTGAGTGCTGATGCAGAGTCGTTTATCTATGCCAAACCTAGCACAACATCCAATCCAAAACCGATTCTTGGAGCTACTTGGGTTCAGGTATCAGAAGATACCGTAGGGGCTTATGAGCTTGGTAAGGTCAAAGTACTTAGTGAGGGTAGTAGTGCGATTAGCTCTTATGAGATTGTCTCCCAAGATAGTATATTTGAGATAGACAACAGTGGTGTGGTCTCTCTCAAAGCAGGAGAGAGTTTGGACTATGAGGTTCAAAATCAGTATGATATTTTGCTCAAAGCTTCAAATAGTAGTGGAGAGAGTCGCCCTGTCAAGTTTAGGGTGATTGTCTCTGATATTGTTGATAGTCCGATATTTACAGAGTTCAAAGATGGACATATAGCCGAAGATGCAACTGTGGGTGCGTATGTGGGGCAAGTGGTTTTTGCTTCAAACAAAGGGGCAATTACGGGCTATACTATAGGTGGTACTAACAAAGATGAGTTCACTATTGATGAGAGTGGCAAGATATTTGTAGCCTCTGGGGCTGATTTGGATTTTGAGAAGTATAGAGTCAAACATATAGAGGTTACAGCACTATCAGATAGTGGCAATAGCAGACCTCAACGGATAACAATATTTATAGATGATGTGTTAGATGTACCGTCTATTACACCAAAAGAGGTTCACATAGCAGAGGATGTGGTAGGTGGAAGTTTGATTACTCAACTAGATATAGCTTCTCCTATAGCTGTTGATAGTGTTACTGTAGTTGGAGAGTATCATGATATTTTTGATATTACTACAGATGGTAAATTGAGTTTGGCTACTAATGCTACTTTGGATTATGAGACCAAGAGAGATTATATATTCTCTGTAGTTGCTACCAATGCAAATGGTACAAGCAGACCAGCATCTATTCATGTAGTAGTGGATAATAAGCTTGATGTTCCTGTGCTTAGTGCAACATCAGCAGAGGTTGATTTTGAAGCGAGTGTAGGTCATGCTGTTGTGCAAGTGGGTGTAACCAATCAAGGCTTGAGTGCTATAAAGAGCTATCAACTTACAGGAGTAGGTAGTGATAATTTTGAGATTGATAGTTCAGGTATTATAACTATATCAGCTACCCAACATCTAGTTGATTATCAATTTAGCACTCTCAATATGGTAGTCACTGCCACCAATGAGCATGGAACAAGCCAACCTCAAAGGGTCTCTATATATGTAAAAAGCAATCGCCCACTACTTGGTCAACTCAACACCTATGTAGATGAGAATGCACTAGAGGGGACTTCACTAAATGCTATACCGATTATCTCCACTGCCACACCAATTATATCTATGAGACTAGAGGGGAGTGGTAGTGAGAATTTTGTTATAGAAAATGATGGAACAATCAAAGTCAAAGCAGGGGCAGATATAGATTTTGAAAAAAGAACAGCCTATGATTTGAGAGCCTATGCTACCAATAGTGCAGGAGAGAGCCGTAGTTCGCTTGTGCATATCCGTATCTATGATATGGATGATAGTATCAAGATAAAAGGGTTTAGTGGTACAGTTTATGATGATAGTGAAGCTAACTCTTTAGTTGGTATAGTTCATATAGTCTCTCTTGGTGGTCATACTCTTAATGGATTTGAACTCACAGGAGATGGAAATAGTAATTTTGTACTTGGAAGCAATGGAGAGCTTAGAGTAGCATCCAATGCACAATTTAATAGTACCCAAACAGCAAAATATCACCTCTCTTTGGTTGCTATAGATGAAAGTGGTAATAAAAGCAATATGGTCTATTTGAATATATCTGTTGTTAAGAGTCTTGACAGTGTGCCACAGATTGAGGAGAAAACTTTTCGTGTTGAGGAGAGTGTGGCTGTTGGAGATTTGGTTGGTAGTGTCAAAATCGTTAGTAAAAAACGAGTAGTAGAACAGGTATGGATAGAGGGTGTGGGGAGTGATGATTTTGAGATTGATAAAAATGGAGTTATAAAAGTCAAAAAGGCATTGGATTTTGAGACTCAACAAGAGTATAATTTAAAGATTTATGCTAGAAATGGTTTAGGGCAGTCACTACCTGCTTCATTGCATATTACAGTTGGTAACATTATAGATGATGAGCCTATACTTACAGATACCAATTTAACTATATCTGAAAATGTAGTTATTGGTACAACTATTGGCAAGATAGAGATAAAAAGCATAGGTAGTTCACCTATTAAAGCCATAAATCTATCAGGAACAGGAGCTGAAAGTTTTGGAGTAGATATAGAGGGGAATATCACAACAACAAAAGTAATTGATTATGAGGCGACTAAAAAATATCTATTAAAAGCTATAGCAACCAATGACAAAGCACAGAGTGAAGCAGTAGATGTCAATATTACTATTAAAAATATTGCAGAGATAAAGCCTATACTCTATGAGTTCAAAGGGTACATAGAAGAGAATGCAACAGCAGGTAGAGTTATAGGAACAGTTGGATTTGCAACCAAAGGGGATAGTGAGATTGTTAGTTTCAATCTAACAGGTGATGGGGCTGAAAACTTCGAGATAGGTAGTGATGGTATTATAAAAGTATCATCAACTGCACAATTTGATGAAGCAACTAGAAAATATTATACTCTAGCATTGAGTGCCACTAATCAAGCAGGAGAGAGTGATAGTGTGACTCTCTCTATCACACTTACCTATGACAAAACAAAACCTGCTAAACCAAGTGGTTTAAAACTACTAGATATAGGACATAACCGTCTAACCATAGGTTGGAGTGATAACTCTGATAATGAGAGAGGGTTTAATCTCTATATAGATGGTGTCAAACAAGCTGTTTTAGATATAAATGCTACAAGCTATGAGATACTAAATCTAGCAGAAGAGACCTCGTATGCTATTACACTAAAAGCATTTAATGATAGAGGTGAGAGTAGTGGTATTAGTATAGAGGGGATTACCGATATAGACCGTTCGGAGTATCTAAAAAGTGTTCTAAAAAATAAGTGTGGGGTTAGTGAGAGTAATTTCGATAGATATTTTGATAAAGATACAGGGGTTTATAGTACAAATATCTTTTGTTATAATAAGGGATTAACTGATAGTGACTTGGAGAATTTTAAGGCTTTAAAGGAGGTAAAAGGGTATTTAAGACTTGATTCTAATCAGTTTACTAATCTAAATGGTTTAAGTAATCTTAAAAAAGTAACCAGTTATCTGTATCTTCAAAGTAATAAATTAACAAATGTGGATGGGTTGATTAATTTAAAAACAGTTGGTAGTTATTTAAGTCTATATAATAATAATTTAACAAATATTAATGGATTAAGCTCTTTAACAAGTGTAGGAAATTATCTGTATTTGCATAATAATAAGTTGACACATCTAAATGGACTTTATAATTTGACGCATGTAGGAAGTTATATTAATATTACTAAAAATGAGAGGCTAATAGATATATCAGGTATTCAAAATGTAGAGGGGACAGATGGGAAAGCTATATATATAGATGGAGGGAATCAGTACACCACAAAAGCACCAAAAGATTCTAAATTTTGTAGTGTTAAATGGGATTTAAGAGATGCTACTACTAATATAGCTGATGATATGAGTCAGATTTGTGATGTAGATGAAGATTATAAGCTTAGTGATGTGGATAAGTTTAGGGATACTTTGGGTGAAAAGTGTAATATATCATCTAATACTTTTTATAATGCTTTTAATGAAGAGACAGGGATATATAGTGGTAATATAGATTGTTCAGGGTATGCTTATTGGAGTAAAGGTAACTTTGATAGTGAAAAATTAAAAAGTTTTATTGTATTAAAGGAGATTACAGGAGATTTGAATTTAAGATATAACAAAATTGTAAATCTTGATGGACTAAGTAATTTAGAAAAAGTAGGTAGAAATTTTTATCTTGAATATAATGAAATTAATAGTAGTAATGGATTATCTAAATTAAGTAATGTCACTTCAACTTTTACTTTACATCATAATCTATTAATAAATCTTGATGGGTTACATAATTTAAAAAGTATTGGTGGGGGTTTTGGGTTATCTAGTAATAAACTTGTAAATATTGATGGGTTATCTAATTTAACAACAGTAGATGGTACTTTAAATCTCTCATACAATAAGTTAACAAATATTGATGGTTTAAATTCATTGACATCTGTTGGAACGCTCTCTTTATATAAAAATCAACTGCTTAATATTGATGGTTTGGCAAATCTTAAAACAATAAATGGATATTTAGACCTTTATGATAACAATTTAACTAATGTTAATGGTCTTAGCAACTTAACAACTGTAAAGTATGATTTAAGACTCTATAACAATAAACTAATAAATCTCAATGGATTAAGTAATCTAACCTCTCTTAGGTATTTAAAAATTTATAATAATGAAAACTTAACAGACATATCAGAAATTCAAAACTTAGAGGGAATAGATGGTAAACTTTTATATATAGACGGAGGGAATCAATACACAACAAAAGCCCCAAAAGATTCTAAATTTTGTAGTGTTAAATGGGATTTAAGAGATGCTACAACCAATATAGCTGATGACATGAATCAGATTTGTGATATGGGAGAAGATTATAAGCTTAGTGATGTGGATAACTTTAGGGATACTTTGGGTGAAAAGTGTAATATATTATCTTCTGTTTTTTATAATCGATTTGATGAAGATACAGGGATTTATAATGGTAATATAGATTGTTCAGGGTATGCTTATTGGAGTAAAGGTAACTTTGATAGTGAAAAATTAAAAAGTTTTATTGTATTAAAAGAGATTACAGGAGATTTGAATTTAAGATATAACAAAATTGTAAATCTTGATGGACTAAGTAATTTAGAAAAAGTAGGTAGAAATTTTTATCTTGAATATAATGAAATTAATAGTACTAATGGATTATCTAAATTAAGTAATGTCACTTCAACTTTTACTTTACATCATAATCTATTAATAAATCTTGATGGGTTATATAATCTAAAAAGTATTGGATGGGTTTTAGGATTATCTAATAATATACTTGTAAATATTGATGGTCTGTCCAATTTAACAACAGTAGATGGTACTTTAAATCTCTCATACAATAAGTTAACAAATATTGATGGTTTAAATTCATTGACATCTGTTGGAACGCTCTCTTTATATAAAAATCAACTGCTTAATATTGATGGTTTGGCAAATCTTAAAACAGTAAATGGATATTTAGACCTTTATGATAACAATTTAACTAATGTTAATGGTCTTAGCAACTTAACAACTATAAAGTATGATTTAAGACTCTATAACAATAAACTAATAAATCTAAATGGATTAAGCAACTTGACATCTCTTAGATATTTAAAAATCTACAATAATGAAAATCTAAAAAATATATCAGGTATTCAAAATATAGTAGGAACAAATGGTAAACTTATTTTTATAGATAAAGACCAATACACAACAAAAGCACCAAAAGATTCTGATTTTTGTTCGGTTACTTGGGATTTAAGAGACAAAGATGGAAATATTCCTGATGATATGACACAGGTTTGTGATATGGAGGGAGTGGAACTCTCTGATGCTGATAAACTGCGTAATGTATTGGGTGATAAGTGTGGTATCTCATCTTCTACTTTTTATGACCATTATGATGCAGAGACAGGGGTATATAATACAGATATATCTTGTCGAGAAAAAGCTCTAACAAGTGAGGATTTGCTCAATTTTAAAGGGCTTAAAGAGGTACGAGGATACCTTGACCTTTATCATAATCAATTAACTAATGTGGATGGATTGAGTAATCTTAAAAAAGTGACAAAATATTTTTATCTTTATCAAAATCAATTGGAAAATATAGATGGACTTAGTAATTTAGAGTTTGTTGGTTCAAGTCTATATTTGCAAAATAATAAACTAACCAATGTTAATGGTTTAAGTAAATTAACCACTGTTGGTGGACTCTATCTCTACTATAATCAGCTTGAAAATGTAGATGGATTAAGCTCTTTGGTTCAAATCAATAATTCACTATCTCTATATCATAATCAACTTACAAATATTGATGGACTTCGTAATATAACGACTATTAAAGGTAATCTTGAACTACAAATCAATAAATTAACTAATGTAGATGGACTAAGTAGTCTTACAACTGTAGGATATAGCTTGAATCTACAAGATAATCAGCTTACAAATTTAAATGGATTGAGTAATCTTACAACAATTTCAAGATATTATCTCTATATTCAAAAGAACCCTACATTAACAGATATATCAGGTATCAAAAATCTAAAAGCTAAAAAAGGAAAATATCTATATATAGATGCTAATCAATATACTACCAAAGCAGATAAAGATTCAAATTTTTGTAGTCAAACATGGGATTTAAGAGACAAAGATGGAAATATAGCTGATGATATGACACAAATATGTGTAAGTGATACAGCCTATACTCCTACTGATGTTGATAAGTTTAGGGATATTTTGGGTACTAAATGTGGTGTACCATCATCTAGTTTTTATAACAATTTTGATGAAGAGACGGGGGTTTATAATACTAATCTAAATTGTTACAATAGAGGATTAACAAGTGAGAATTTATTAAATTTTAAAGCACTTAAAGAGGTTAAAGGTTATTTTTATTTGTATCAAAATCAATTAACTAATGTAGATGGATTAATCAATCTAAAAAAGGTAACAAATACTTTTTATCTTCAAAATAATAAATTAGAAAATGTAGATGGGTTAAATTCTCTTGAATCAATAGGAAGTAGTTTTCATCTTAATAATAATTTACTGACTAATCTGAATGGATTAAGTAGTTTAAAAACAGCGAGGAATCTCTATTTTTATTCTAATAAATTAGAAAATATAGATGGATTAAGCTCTTTAACCTCATCAGGAAGTATAGATTTTTCAAGAAATAAACTACAAAATCTTAATGGATTAACAAATCTATCAATAGTAAATGGGTCTATAAATATCTATATAAATAGCACTCTAACGAATATAGCAGGATTAAGTAATATTAATGGAACAGAGGGACAAACACTCTATATTGATTTAGACCAATATACTACAAAAGCCAATGAAAATTTAAAATTTTGTAGCACTACTTGGAATCTAAGAACTTACAATGGAGATATAGATGATAACATGTCTCTAGTGTGTGGAGCAGGAGAGGATATATCTGATGACCAAAAATTCAAAAATCTAATGGAAGAGAAGTGTTCAGTCTCTTACTCACAATTTGATGAAAAATTTGATGCAACTACAGGTGTCTTTGATGGTAGTTTAGACTGCTCATATAGTGGGATGAGTAGTGATGAGTTGAGTCTATTTAGTCGAATAAAAAAGGTCAAAGGGAGTTTTTCACTTAACAATAATGATTTTACAAATATAGATGGTCTTTCTAATCTTGTAGAGGTTGAGGGATATTTATATCTACAAAATAGCAATATTGAAAATATAGATGGATTGAGTAGTTTGACTAAAGTATTGGGAGATTTTGATATATCAGGTAATAGCATAACTAACTTGGATGCTCTCTCCAGTCTCATTAATATACGAGGTAGATTAAAAATCTATCACAACAGTTCACTAGCTGATATTAGTGGTATCTCGAATATCTTTGCAGTAGATGGAGACAAAATATATATTGATACAACTCATAGTTACACCACAAAAGCAACAGATAGTAGTGACTTCTGTTCTGCTAGATGGGATATTTACGGAGTAGGTGGAAATATAGATGATAATATCTCTCTAGTTTGTGATGGAACTATTTATCAAGCAACAACCCATAACAGACTAAGAGATATATTAGGAAGAAGATGCTCTATTGACTCTTTGACTTTTTATAGTAATTATGATGAAGAGTTAGGTAAATATAGTGGAGATATTGCTTGTAGTTTGGTTAGTGATAAGGATATAAATGATTTTGAGGCACTGCTTGAAGTTGATGGAGATTTTGCTATAGAAGATAGTAGTATAACCAAACTTGATGGTATCATTCGTCTCAAAAAGATTACAGGTTCACTTAGTATTCAAAACAACTCGGAGCTAATAGATATTTATGGTCTATCCAATATAGAGGGGATAGCAGACAAGAGATTGACTATAGATGATGCTACCCAATATACAACCAAAGCAGATGGATATAAAAGCTTCTGTGAGACAGGGTGGAATATCTATCAAGGTAGTAGTAATATCTCTGATAATATGGAAAGTCTATGTACTGATACTATCAATAGCGTAGAGGAGATTATATCAGCACTTAGTTCAGGAGAGAGTAATATAGTTGTTAAAAATGGAACATACACCGTATCAAAAGAGCTAGACCTCAAAACCGATGGCATGACCTTTAGGGGAGAGTCAAAAGAGGGTACGATTATCCAAGCTGATACCTCCAAAGATTGTATAGACCTATTTTATGTAGGTGCTAACTATGTAACTGTATCAAATATTACACTCAAACAGAATCCAAACTGCAACAATACAACATTTGTAACAGCAAAACATCATCATATTACACTAAGAGACTCTATACTCTATGGCTCAAACAATATGTTTACTGTCTATTTCGCAGGAGGGGATAGTGACCCACTAGAGATGATAGAAAATGGCAATCTCGACCACCATAATCAGGTAATAAACAATGAGATTTTTACCAATAATAATGGAAATGATGTTCTCTCTTTTAGTCTGCAAAAAGATGGTGTGGTTAGTGGTAATATTTTGCATAGTGGACTTATTGCACTCTATTTAGATAGAAATGTTAGCTGTTTTGATAATATTATGAATAACTCTGTCTCACAAGGTATCTTTTTGTCACTGCCATCGTATAATGTGACTATCAAGAATAACACTATAAAAAATCCTAAATCAGCAGGTATAAAAGTAGCAAGACAGGTTGACCATAATGACGAAGATGGAAACTTACGAACACCACTCTCTCACAGAAGTACAAATATTTATATAAAAGATAACAATATCACAGACTCACGACTGCATGGTATAGAGATTAATAATCTAGCAGATTCCAATATCTCTGGAAACTATATTGAAAACAGTGATTTTAGTGGTATCTATCTCTACTACTCTGATAGATTGCATATAGCCAACAATAATATTATAGATGCCAATATGGTAGCAGGAGGAGAGCGAGAGACCCTATATGAAGATTGGAATACAGCATGGGATTCAGGGATTTATCTCGAACAACATATAACTGACTCGATAATCGAAAATAATATAGTCAATAGTAGAGGTGATTTTACACAGTGGGGAGTAGCTATTAACCATAACTGGGAGGGTAATAGTGGCTCGACTATTAGAAATAATAGATTTTTGGGTGAGTTTGTGAATGAAAAGGTGTATATTGGAGACAGTGATAATGTGGAAGAGGGGAATTAATTTTTTGTAAATTCTATAAAATCATAAGCCAAAGATAGTAAAATACGCTTAGAATTTTTATTAAAGGATAGTTATGAGTATAGATAAGGCTCTATTGGAAAGAAGTGGCTCTAAGTGTGAGTTGTGTGGAGATGAGAGTGGTTTAAGTGAATATAGAGTAGAGCCAAAAGATGAGTCTATTGTTATTTGTGTTAATTGTGCATCATCTATTGATGAACCAACATCTAATCCTAACCATTGGCACTGTTTAAATGATAGTATGTGGAGTCAAGTTCCTGCTGTTCAAGTTGTAGCCTATAGAGTTTTAACTAAACTTGGTTCTCAAGATTTACTAGATATGATGTATCTTGAAGAAGATGTTTTAGAGTGGGCAAATAATGGTTTAGTAACTGAAGATATTGAGTTTACAAGAGACAGTAATGGTACTATTTTAAATGAGGGCGATAGTGTTACTATTATAAAAGATTTAGTAGTAAAAGGTGCAGGGTTTACAGCAAAGCAGGGAACTACTGTTAAAAATATTCATATAGCCTCACCAGACTCTATTGAAGGTCGGGTAAATGGTACTCGAATTGTACTTTTAAGTAAGTTTTTAAAGAAGTTGTAAATGAAGATAAAAAAGTGTCTATTTCCTGCAGCAGGATATGGTACAAGGTTTTTACCAGCTACAAAAGCTACGCCTAAAGAGATGTTGCCAATTTTAACTAAACCTCTTATTCAACATGGTGTTGAAGAGGCAGTTGAGGCTGGAATAACAACTATGGCAATAGTAACAGGAAGAGGAAAAAGAGCTATTGAAGACCATTTTGATATATCTTATGAGTTGGAAAATCAGATAAAGGGTGGCTCTAAAGAGTCTCTTTTAACTGAAATTCGTTCACTTATTTCTAAATGTACCTTTTCATACACTAGACAGATAGAGATGAAAGGTTTAGGTCATGCTATATTAACAGGTGAGACACTAATTGGAAATGAGCCTTTTGCTGTTGTTTTAGCTGATGATTTATGTAATAATGGAGAAGAAGATGGTGTCTTAAAGCAGATGATAGAGATTTTTAATAGATACCAATGTTCAGTTGTAGCCATTGAAGAAGTACCAAAAGAGGAGACTCATAAGTATGGTATTATAGATGGTGATTTAGTATATGGAAGAGATGATGTATATCGAGTTCATAATATGATAGAAAAACCCGACTCAAAAGATGCACCAACCAATATGGCAATTATTGGAAGATATATTTTAACCCCTGATATTTTTGATATTTTAAAAAATACTAAAGAGGGAAAAGGTGGAGAGATACAAATAACTGATGCACTAATGGAACAAGCAAAACATGATAGAGTAGTGGCATTTAAATTTAAGGGAAAAAGATTTGATTGTGGCTCTATTGATGGGTTTGTAGAGGCTACTAACTACTTTTATAATCTAAAAAATAGTAATGAGTAAAAAAAGCTTTATAGCAAAAGAGATAGGACGATTAGATAAAATCTTAACTAAAGAGATTAATCAGAGTAGAAATCAAGTAGAGAGACTTATTAAAGAGGGTTTAGTAGCTGTTAATAGTAAAATAGTTACTAAAAGAGGATTTAAACTTTCAGTTGGTGATGAGGTAAACTATTCATTTAAAGAGGCTACTAAAAAAGAGAAAATTAGTGTAGATTTTGATATTGATATAATCTATGAAGATAATGATATTATGGTTATAAATAAACCATCAGGCGTAGTAGTTCACCCAGCACCTTCAGTTAAAGAGGCTACTGTGGTAGATTGGTTAATCAAAAAGGGTGTATCTCTATCGACTATTTCAGGTGAAGAGAGACACGGTATAGTTCACAGAATAGATAAAGATACAACAGGTGCTTTAGTTATAGCTAAAACTAATGAAGCTCACCAAAACCTAAGCTCTCAACTACAAGATAAAAGTATGGGAAGATACTATTTAGCTCTTATTGATTATCCATTAAAGCAGAGTGGAGTTGTAGATAGACCAATAGCTAGAAATCGTAAAAATCGTATGAAGATGGATATAATCGAGGGTGGAAAAGAGGCAAAATCAGCTTTTTATAAATTAGCCAAAAGTGACGCAAATGTGGAGTTAATTGCTGTAAAACTCTTTACAGGACGGACTCATCAGATTAGAGTACATCTAAATAGTTTAGGACGGCACATATTAGGAGATGTTTTATATGGGTTTAAGAGCAAAAAAGATACAATCAAAAGAGTTCTATTACACGCTTATAAACTCTATCTAATTCACCCAACTAAAAAAGAGAAAATGGAGTTTGTAGCACCACTTTTTCCCGATATGGAAGATTTTATATATCGGAAATTTAATCAAGGAGAGATTGATGAGAAGATTAACCCTAATATCATTGATAGCTATTTCAGCACTGTTACTAACAGGATGTAACCCTAATACAATGCTTAGTTATAAGCTAGATGGTAGGTTACCAAAATTAAATAATGTAAAAGCTATTGCTTCAAATACCTCTGTTGCATTTGAGTGGAAGCCTCTATCAAGAAGAGGATTAGATGGTGTTAATATCTATAGAACAGCACCAAATGCTTATGCTAATAGTACAACTAAACAGCTTGTAAAGATTGCCACCATTAATAGCCCTTTTGCTTCACACTTTGTTGATACTGGTTTAATGCAAAATAGTAACTACACCTACACCTTTACAACAATTAGAGGTGAATATGAGTCAGCTCATGGAAAAATTATTGAGATAAAAACTCTCCCTCCTCTTCCTAAAGTAACATTTTTTCAAGGGGCTCAAAAGGCTACAAATATTATTAAGCTAATATGGAGACCACACCCTGATATAAGAGTTAAGATGTATAAGATAGATAGAAGTGTTAATGGTGGTAAATGGACATGGATTGGTACTTTAAAAAATCGTATGATGGTTGAGTATTTAGATAAATATGTTCAATCTGGAAATAAATACCAATATAGAGTTACAGCCGTAGGTTTTGATGATAGCTACTCCCTGCCTAGTAATATTCTTACTATAACAGCAAGATAAGGTTTTATATGCCACATATTACTGTTAAACCATTTGATACTTCCATTATAGAGAAAAAGAGTTATATTAATACTAAAGTAATTTTTAAATCTAAAGATTTATTAAGTCAAGATGAACTTATAGGTGTAGAGGTTAAGGGTAGTAAATTTTTACTATATATAAAAAAGAGTGAAAAAAATTGGCTTTTCAAATATGATAAAGTTACAAGACCTTTAGATGTAAATCTAGTAAAAGAGGCAATAGATAATATATCTAGCAAATTAAATTTAGAGATAATAAATTCAAATATTGCAATAAACCAAACTAAAACAAAATTAGCAAATAGTTTTGAGAAGAGAATAGAAGATTTTTCAGATATTAAATTTCCATTTAGTAGAGTCTCAATAGAGGTTGGATTTGGTTCAGGAAAACACTTATTATATCAAGCAGAAAAAAATCCAAATGAGCTTTTTATAGGTATAGAGATACACACTCCATCAGCACAACAGGTTCTAAGACAAATAGAGTTAAAGAGTTTAAAAAATATTTGGGTTATAAACTACGATGCAAGACTTCTTTTAGAGATAATACCATCAAATAGTATCCATAAAATTTTTGTTCATTTTCCAGTTCCTTGGGATAAAAAGCCACAAAGAAGAGTTATATCACCCTCTTTTTTAAATGAGTCTATAAGAGTTTTAGAGCAGGGTGGAAGATTAGAACTTAGAACAGATAGCTATAAATATTTTTGGTATTCATTAGAGACCTTTTTAGGTGAAAATGTTTTAAAAACATCTTTAGAGGTTAGAAAAAATGAGTCTTTAGATATTACAAGTAAGTATGAGGCTAGATGGCTAAGGCAGGATAAAGATATTTATGATGTTTTTGTTACCTCTTTAGAGGAGTCTAAAGAGAGAGTCTTCGATTTTGATTTTACTTTTAATAGTATAAAATATAAAGATACTCTATTAGATAAAATATCTAAAAAGCCTATGGTTTTTGATAGTTTTTTTATACATTTTGAGAGATTTTATAGAGTAGATAAGAGTACTATTCTGTTAAAGTTAGCATTTGGAAGTTTTAATAGATCTGAACATAAATATATTATAATAGATAATAAAAAAAGCTACTATTTTGGTCAAAATCCTGTAAAGACTCTAACTAACTATAAGACTCATTTAAAAATTGAGGAGTATCTAAATGTCTAATATTATATCAGCTCAAAATCTAACTCTATCTTATGAAAGAGATGAAGAGATTATTAAAAATACTTCGTTTTATGTAAAAAAGGGTGATTTTGTATTTATTACAGGCCCTAGTGGTAGTGGAAAATCCACTCTTTTAAAATCTTTCTACGGTAATATAAAACCTCAATCGGGAACTCTTCTAATGGGCGGATTAGATATGAGTAGTATAAAAAAGTCTAAACTTCAAGAGTTAAGAAGCCATTTAGGAATTATTTTTCAAGACTATAAGCTTATTAATGAGTGGAATGTAGAGAGAAATGTAGTTTTGCCTCTTTGGATAGCAGGATACTCTAGCGAGGTTCAAAAGACACAAGCAAAAAGACTTCTTCATCATGTAAAACTAAGTGGAAAAGAGCATAAATATCCATTAGAACTTTCTGGTGGAGAGCAACAAAGAGTAGGCGTAGCTAGAGCTTTAGCTAAAAATCCATTTTTAATTTTAGCAGATGAACCAACGGGAAACTTAGATGATTACTCATCTAATGTAATTTGGGACTTATTGGAAAATGCTTGTCAGCAGTTAGAGACTACAGTAGTAGTTGTAACCCATAAAATACCTTCTGTTTTTAATATTTCATATAGGCATTTTACTATAGATGAACATGGAGAGATTTATGAGGTTCATTAAAAGACATATATCACTTATATTTCCAATGGTAGCAATACTGCTTGGTTTAGAGTTTTTTATAGCTTTTGACCGTACAACAAAAGGGTATGAGGAGAGTTTAAAAAATAGCTATGCAATGTTAGTTGTAGCCAAAGATGAGATGAGTATAGATGATTTTAAATCTTGGGATAAACATGTATATAAGGTTTCAGAAATTGAAAAATCTAAAATAATCCAAAGAGTTGATAGCTCATTTAAAGCTACAAATAGTGAACATATACATCAAAAAATGCCAAATTTTTACTCTATAAAACTAGATAAATATTTAGATAATAAAGAGTTAGAAAAAGTTAAACAGAATTTTCTAAAAAGTGATAAAGTTACAAGAGTTGAGACATTTGATACACTTCATAATTCAAACTATGGACTCTTTTCATCTATAAAACTAGCTTTTCAAACATTTATCTTTTTTATGACTGTTATAGGATTTTTTTTAATTATTAAACAGATGGAGGTTTGGAACTTTTTACACTCTGAGAGAATGAAAGTTATGGATATTTTTGGTGCTTCTCTGTTTTTAAGAAGTAAAGCTTTAATTGTTATGGCAATAGTTGATGCTATTATATCTGCTATAATTGCTAGTATAGTCTTTTATATTATTCAAAACTCGTGGGTTAAAGGAAACCATATTGCTATTTTAGAAGATAATATTGAGGGTTTATTCTCTATTGATGATTTATTAACACTCTCATTTGCTTCTATTGTAATTGTTTTAGTAGCAGTTTTGTTAGTGGTTATTAATGTAAAGGAGGAGTAGATGAAGAGAATTCTTATCTTTACTCTTTTAATATCTCTTCTTTGTAGTAGTTCTATAGATAGAAAAATTAAACAGAAAAAAAAAGAGCTTCAATCTAAACAAAATCAGTACAATAGAATGGATAAAAAATTATCTACTATTGCTAAAAAGATAATAGATGCAAAAGCAGAAAAAGAGAGATTAGATAAAAAACTTAAAATTTTAGAGAAAAAGATAAAAAGTAGTCAATCTATCTACAATGAATTAAATCGTAAAAAAATAGCAGTCGATATAGAACTTGGAAAATTGAGTGATATTATTGAAGATAAGCAAGATAAGTTTATCTCTTTAGTTGCCGATAAGTTTAGTATGGCTTTAGTTTTAGAGGAGTTAAAACAACCAACACCAAAATCTGTAATGTTACAAGAGGCTTATAAAGTATATGCTAAAGAGAATAATAAGGAGATAGATAAACTTAAAAAAGATATTGAAGATTTAAATAATAAAGAGGATTTCTTTAGAATTAAACAGGCAAAACTTCAAAAAGAGATTGATATTTATAAAAAAGATAGAGATGAATATTTTTCTAAAAAATCTAAAAAAGAGAAAATAATAAAAAGGTTAGCAGAAGACAGAGCTATTTATAAAAAGAGATTTAACGCTATTCGTGCAAGTAGAAGAGCTTTACAGAGAAGATTAAATAGATTAGAGATAGTTAAAAGAGATGAAAATTTAGATAATGAGAGTAGTAAAAAGAGAAAAAAACACTCTCGTATAAAAAGGGTAAGAAGAGCTAGTTATAGTGGTGGTAAAACCATATCTCCACTAGAGGGTTCAAAACTTATTAAAAAATTTGGAACTTATATTGACCCTATATATAAATTTAAAATATTTAATAAATCAATTACACTAAAAGCTCCATATAAGGGTTCAAAAGTAAAAAGTGTATTAAGTGGAAAAGTTGTTTTTGCAGAAAATAGTGGAGGAATGTTAGGTAAAGTTGTTATTGTCTCACACGCAAATAATATACATACAATATATGCAAAACTATCAAGATTAGCCCCTGGTATTCATGTTGGAAAAAGAGTATCAAAAGGTTCTGTAATAGGTAAAGTAAATAGTAGTTTAATGTTTGAAGTTACAAAAAACAATAAACACTTAAATCCATTAAAGCTAATAAGATTGTAGTGTTATATTTTATAGTAGATATTGTATTTAGTATAGGATATATAGGCTTTTTTTTCTATATGATAATAGTAGGAACTTTTGTACCACTTCCAACACAACTAATACTACTTCCTGCAGGATATTTAGTATCGCAAGGAAGATTAGACTTTTTTATAGTTTTAACTGTAACAGCTTTAGGTATAACAGTTGGGGCTTTAATTAATTATCATTTAGCTAAATTTCTATCAAAAAAGGTTTTAGATAAATCAAAAATTATAAAATTGGAGAAATTTTTTAAAAAGTATGGGAAACTATCCCTATTTTTAGCTCCACTTACATTTGGATTAGGACAATATATCTCAATTCCAGCTGGAATTGCAAAGGTTGAGCTAAAATATTTTATTCCAATTATCTTTATATCCAACTCTATATGGAACACAGCGATGTTACTTTTAGGCTATATCTATGGAAAAGATGCCTCTTCACATACTATATATATTGTAGGAGGTGGAGCTATTTTTGTAATAGCTGTTGTATCTTTCTTTGTTTATAGAGAGATTAGATAAATATTACTCTATTTTAAAATATTTCTTTTTCTCTATTTTTGGAGGAAGTTTAACTTTTATAATAGGATCTTTTTCAATGGAAAATCATAGAAAATAGGATTTTTAGCCCTATTTATGATTTTTCCATATCCCAAGTTTCACCTCACCTAAAAATCCTAACTATACTATTTTTTAGAAAATTACCATTTAGATAATTTGACATATAGGAATTTGAGGTTAAAATGTTAGCTAAACTATTGTAGCGTAAGTTATTATTATACTTCATCTTTGATGAAGTATCTTTTTTAATTTTAGATAAAGAATAACTCTTTTTATCTAAAATATAAAGTAACACAACCAAATGTCGCTCAATAAAATTTAAAACAATTTTATCAAGAATAAACGATTTCTTAGCAAAAATATCTTTAAGTTGGCTAGAACTTCTAGCTAGAATATTTTTAGATTTGTTCTATTTTTATTACTTGAAACTCTTGCATAAATAGCAACTTTTGTCAAATCAATATTTTTTTCATTTATAACTTCGATTAAAATTTGACCATCAGCATTTTTAAAGCTATTTGGAATTTTCCCTGCATTAAATCTATTCCATGCTGTCCGATAAGTAACTGAATGGCTCTTTGCATAATCACATAATTTAATATATTTCTTCATAAAAGAATTTTAACATAGAAATATTTAATATTATTTTAAATGTTTTATATTTTTCTTTTCTCTCTTATACCAAGCCTCAATAACTTTTTTATTAATAGTAGCACTATAAGTCCCACCAGTTCCAGAGTTTCTAACTACTGTAACTACTACTATATCACCTCTTTTTTTACTTTTAGTAAAAGATACAAACCAACCATCATACAGTCCACCTTTTCCCTTTTCTGCTGTTCCTGTTTTTCCATATACTGTTACATCTGAAAAGGCAAAATCTTTAGGGTTTATTTTTTGGAATTTAGATTTATATCCCCAACATGGAACTCCTATAGCTCTATCTTTTGGAACTTTTCTATTATAGGCTCTTGCTTGATTTATAAAACTATTGTAGTAAAATGCACACTTTGCTGTTCCATCTCTATCTATTACAACATCTCTCATAGCCTTCTCTATAGCCTTTTGTGTAGATTTACTAATAAAATCTTTATATAGAGTTTTGCTCTTTTCATTTTTTATAATTTTAGGAATAACTACATCTCTACTTCTTATGGTATTTGCTACTATTGCCATCTGCATTGGTGTCGCAGCTACCTCAAACTGCCCAATTCCACTATCTGCTACCTCTTTAGATAGTACAAACTGTTGAGGAAAAACTGAAGGTGAAGCAAATATTTTTTTCTCTTTAGATAGTTCTATCTTTTTATTAAACCCTAAACTATCAGCTACTTTTAGTAAAGAGAACTCTTTTTCTCTATCTTTTATACTATTACTTATTGGGTATAGTACTTTTTTAAATCCTCTATCTAACTTATGATTAAGTAAAAGTGCTAAATATCCAAAATAGACATTATATGATTTTTTAAATGAGCTTCTAAATGTTGCATCATCAGTTCTCTCTGTAAATCCATTTGAGAAAGAGAAGTTTTTTAATCTAATATCAATTATGGAGTTTCCTCTAAAGATAGTTCCATCAATATCTGGTTTTCCCTCTATATATTTTCTATAATCTCTATCTAATTTAGGAATAAGATTATATTTAAATCCTGCTATTGATGTTACTATTTTAAATGTAGAACCTGGGCGAATTCTCATATCTATAGCTCTATTTCTTAAGCTACTTTTAGGATTATTAAACTCATCTAATAGCATATATCTAAAAATCTCTCTTTTATACTCCTCTTTTTTACTCATATCTAGTTTTGTAGGGTAGGGGTATGAGAACATAGAGACTACTTCTAAATTATCTTTTCCTTTATCTGCTAAGACTACTACAGCACCCTCTAAAATAGTATTATAATTTTCTCTCTTTTTTCTCTCTTTATCAGATTTTAGAGGTTTTATAACACTCTCAAATATATCAGCCACCTCTTTAGAGAAACTAGCATCTAAAGTTAACTCTTTAGCCTTAACACCTTTTGAAGTTAATCCAAAATGGATACCATCACCATATATAGGAAGTAGTTTTTTATATAAAATATCAGCTGTTAATTCTCTCTTTTTACTATCTTCTCCTGTAATAATTTTGGCTCTATCTTTTGGTATCATTCCTTTCTCTTTATATGATTTTGGAACTAGTTCCATCATATTATCTTTATCATAAAGAGATAGTCCTTCTTTTCCATAATCTTTTGCTAGACATGTAAGTGATGGGGAGTATCCTACCATTTTTGAGCGTCTCCCTACACTATATTTTTTGCTATTTCCTAAATATGTAACTATTCCACTTTCATCGGCTTTTATATTTAGATGATATAGTTTAAATGGTTTAGATGAGTCTTTTTTAATTCTATAGTAAAAAGCGTCTCCTCTATTTATAACCTCAAATTTTTTATAATATCTTTGATTGTAGCTATATCTAAAATTTTTTATCTTTTTAGATGATTTAAATACAACTCCACAAGGTAAAAAATCACTATCTAATGATACCTCTAAAATAGTACTTCCACCCTTTACCCTTATATCATAAGTTTGAAAGAAAGGTATAATCTTATTATAGTTTTTAGTAATAACTCTACCATTTTGTCTAATTACACCATTAAAAGCTACCTTTACTTTACTTTTATTGGTTTTTATTTTGTAGTAAAATTTACCTTTAATATTTCCAACAGGAGATACAAATTTACCCTCTACTTGGCTATTATATAAAAAGAGTGGTGGGGATTTTCTATAGTTAATTTTAGCCTCTTGTAAAAAGTTAGTAGGAGTTTTACTATAGTAAACTTTAGCACTCTTATCACTAATATAGAGTCCATTTAAATGTGTTACATCAACAAACTCATTTAACTCATCAACATTCAAATACTCTTTTTTAGGAATTCTAGGTTTATCAAATATTGGTACTTTTGCAGGGAAATAAGCATCTTTTGTATAAGTTTTATTTTTAAATATATTTTTACTACCTCTAATAGTTAACTTATTATCTTTAAAATCCATCTCTTGAGGAATAGAGAGATACTCTTTTTGATTAGAGAGTACTATAGAGAGTAGATTTTTTTTCTGTTGATTTAATATATTAATACTAGCACCAAGCAAAAGAGCAATTTTTGTTCTATAATAGTCTCCATCACTTACATATTTTAAAAGTTCAAGATTTAATTTTTTTTTCTCTTTAGTAGATAGTTCACTTTTTCTTTTTAAATAATCTTGATAAAACTTTTCATCTTTCAAAGATGAGCTATCAACAACTAAATCAAGTAACTCTTTTTGTAAAAAGTTACTCTTATCTACCTCTTTTAATATAGTATCTTTAGCATTAGGCACACCATATTTTATAAGAAGATGTGCAATTCTTATAAAATCGTAAGATAATCTAGTAATATATAACTCTTTATCTGCATAGACCAAATTGAACTTAGAAGAGGGAGTTTTTTTATCTACTATAGAGATATTAATAGTTTTACCTTTTATTAGATTATATTTTTTAGGCTTTTTACTTACTAAAACACTCTTATTTCTATTGCCTATATAGATTTTTATAATATTATCTCCATTTGTAATATATCCACTATCTAGTAAAATACCGTTTTCAGATAGTACATTCCAAACTCTACTACTTCTAATCTTTTTTAAAGAGCCATCGAAAACTGGAATTGGAACTTTTTTATTATCTAATGAGTGGTAAAAATATCCCTCTTTAAGTGCAATAACTTTTAGACTTTTAGCTCCTAAAAGACTTCTTTTTTTATTGGCATTAAATATAAGCAAAGATGGAGTATCATTTTTACTTAAACGAATAATAGAGTCTCCATCACTGCTTTTATAATTCCCTCCAATAATCTCAAACCATTTAGGGCGAGTAAATAGTGAAAGAGTATTCTCTTTTTTATCAGGTAGTAGTTGATATACAGCTTTTTTATCCTCTAAATCTAGTTCCACAAAATTATAAGGGTGTAGAACTTTTGTCTCCTCTTTTGTTTTATATATAGTACTATTATCTTCAATATAAAAATCTGCATAAACATCACCATTAAATTTATATAGATAGGTATCTTTTGATGAGGTATCTAGTCCATTTATAGCACGAAATCTAACAATAACCAAAACTATAAATATAAAAAACAGCAGTAAAAAAACCCTTTTTGAACTAAAGAGTCTCTCTTTTATCTTTGTAGTAGTATCTGTATCACTTCTTTTCAACTTATTTCCATTTCTAATTAATTGACAAAAGTTTACTATAACTTAAGTGTTAAGAAGTTTAATAAGATTAAACAACAGAAGCCAAAGTTAACCCAAATAAAACATTAATATGATTTTTTTCTAAAACTCTTTTAGCCTCTTTAAGAGTAGTTCCTGTTGTTATAATATCATCTACTAAAATTGCATCAATATTTTTCTTACCACTATATACAAACTCTCTTGGATTTTCTACTCTAAATTTTAAAGATTTCCCTGAATACTTTTTTCTACTTTTGGCTATTAGTTTGCTATGTAATATTTTTACTTTGTCTCCTTTCATTTCATGAGTAAGAAGTGAAACATGACTATATCCACTCTCTACTACCTCATCAACTCCAATAATATATATTAAACTATTACTATTTTTTATAAACTCTTTTATAAATGGTTTAAATACAATTTTAGCTAAAGCTTTATAGATAATAAAACCTTGTGGAGTATGTTTTGTTAAAAGTAAATCTTCAATATTTTGATATTTATAAAAGCTATAAATTTCAAAATCATTAAATTTTCGTTTAGAGATAGAGGGTTTTAAAAGTCTATTTTGACACTTTTTACAAAAGGTTGAAATGCTTAATTTATGACAACTTAAACATCTCATTTTATTTTATAGAGTATCTCTTATAACAATAGCATGATGAAGTACTATAAAATTTAAAATAAAAATTCCCATAGATGAACCTCTTGATATAATAGTTTCTAGTTTTGTTCTCTCTTTATTATTGGTTCTAAAAGCGATAATAGTATGAATAATAGTAATTATTGTCATAATAGCTACTAAAACCAATTTTTGACGCAGGGCATCTATAGCTACAGCATGAATATTGCTATCAAAAAGAATAGTTATAAGACCATTATTTATAATCATTAGTGTACCAGTAATTAGTAAAAGAACTAAAGATGCTATTTCAAAATAACCAAATATAGGACCAATTCTAGGATAGACAGCTTTTTGGTCATCTTTATCTCTTAATGAAACCCCTAAAATAAACATAAAAACAGAACCACCTATCCATGATACAGCAGCTATTAGGTGTATATGTATCTCCCAACCCAAATAAATCCTTTAATTTTTTATCTATTTTAACTAAATATATATATATTTGAGGTTGAGGCGTATCAAGAATTCTTTAGCTATAGAAATAAACTCTACACAATTAATTTGATATAATCTTTAAAATTTTTTAAAAAGGCTAAAATTTATGAATATACTGAAACTATATATTTTTATATCCATTCTATTTATATCTTCTTTAAATGCAGTAGATTATACAAAAAAACCAAAAGTTAGAGAGTTTATGCACACAATGCAATATAGATATGGTTTTAAAAAGAAGATACTAGAGAAATGGTTTAAAAATGTACGAAAACGAAGTTATATAAGAAGACTTAGGCAGGGATTATATTGTGGTGCTGTTCCTTGTGGCTCTTTAGGTAGTTGGGGTAGATACTCTTATAGATATTTAAGAAGAGCAGGTGGAGGAGTTTACTTTATGCACAAATTTCATGATACTCTATCTCGTGCCTATAAAAAATATGGAGTTGAGCCTGAATATATAGTAGCTACTATAGGAATAGAGAGTGAATATGGTGTAATGAGAGGAGACTATTTTGTATTTGACCGTTTAGTTCACCTATCTTTTGATAAAAATGATAGAAGAGCTAGGTTTTATAGAAAACAGTTAAAAGCACTTTTAAGACTCTCTGCTAGAGAAGATATAAATCCAAAAGATATAAGAGGTTCATCTTCTGGTGCTATTGGATTGGCTCAATTTATTCCAAGTACATATAAAGCTTTTGCTGTTGATTTTAATAAAGATGGTAAAAAACAGATGAATAATGTTGTTGATGCTATTGGAAGTATTGCCTACTACTTTAAAAGACATGGTTGGAGAAAAGGTCAAGATATAGCTGTTAGAGTTAAATATGAGGGTTTAAGATTTGATAAACTTCCTACAGGATATAGACATACATACTATAGAAAAAATTTAGAGGGAATTGAACCAAGAGAAGATTTTAACTATCATGGGAAAGTGAGTCTTATTAAATTAGAAAAAAGAGGTTATGATGAACTTTGGTATGGAGGAAAAAACTTTTATGTAATTACTAGATATAATCAGAGTTCATATTATGCTATGAGTGTGCATCAATTAGCCCAAAAGATAAAGAGAGCTTATAAAAGGAGATATGGTGAGTTTTAAAAAACTAGATAGGTTAAAATAGAAAAAATAAAGTTCTTTTATTGTAACCTATATTACTGTAACTACAGTTACAATAAATAAAAAGGTAAGCAATTGAAATTTTATAACCGAGAAAAAGAGCTAAAAAAACTAAAAAATATAAAAGAGTTATCAAAAGAGAGAGCTAAAATGACCATAATTATAGGTCGTAGGAGAATAGGAAAAACAACACTTATAAAAGAAGCCTACTCTAAAAAACTTTATTTTTTTGTTTCAAAGAAAAATGAGGCTTTGCTTTGTGAGGAGTTTATTAAGATAATCCAACAACAATTAGATATTAAGATATTTGGAGAGATAAGGAGATTTAAAGAGCTATTTGAGTTTTTAATGGAACTCTCTACTAAAAAAGATTTTACGCTTATAATAGATGAGTTTCAAGAGTTTTTAAGTATTAATAAATCTCTATATTCTGATATGCAAAATATTTGGGATAGTTATAAAGATAGAAGTCAAATGAATTTAATTTTAAGTGGTTCTATCTATTCTCTTATGAAACTGATATTTGAAGATAGAAAAGAGCCTCTATTTGGAAGAGCTAATAGTAAAATGGAGCTAAAAGCTTTTTCCGTTATAACTCTTAAAGAGATTTTAGAAGATTACTCTCCTAATTATAGTAGTGATGATTTACTTTCTTTCTATATTTTAACAGGTGGAGTAGCGAAATATGTTGAGATATTTGTAGATGCTAAAGCTTTTACTTTAAATGAGCAGTTAGATTTAATATTTGATGATTACTCTCTATTTTTAGATGAGGGTAAAAATTTATTAATTGAAGAGTTTGGAAAGGAATATACTACCTATTTTTCTATTCTTTCACTTATTGCATCTTCTAAAACATCACGCATGGAAATGGAGTCTATTTTAGAGAGAAATATTGGAGGTTATCTTGATAGAATGGAAAATGAGTATAGAATTATAAAAAAAGTTAAGCCTATTTTTGCTAAGGAGGGGAGTAGAACTATTAAATATGAGATTATAGATAACTTTTTTAACTTTTGGTTTCGATTTATCTATAAATATAGAAGTGCTATTGAATTAGAAAACTATGAGTATGTTAAAAATATTGTTAGAAGAGATTATGAGACATATAGTGGACTATTTTTAGAACGATATTTTCAAGAAAAGCTTAGGCTAGAGTTTAAATATTCAGTTATTGGTAACTATTGGGAGAGGGGAAACTTAAATGAAATAGATATTGTAGCTATTAATGAAGAAGAGAAAAGAATGGTTATAGGTGAAGTTAAGAGAAATCCTAAAAAAATAGATTTATATAAATTAGAGCAAAAAGCTTTGAAGTTAACAGCTAAATTAAAAAAATATGATATAGAGTATAGAGGATTTTCTTTGTTTGATATGTGATTTTTCTAATTTGTTAAAACTAAGCCAAATAGTATATAATTTTATTTCATGTAACTTGTTTAAAAGTTTACATAGATTTTTTATGAACGGAAATATAGGTGTTAAGCACAGTAAATATAGTACAAAGATATGGTAAAAGAGTACTTTTTGATAAGATAAGTATAACGCTAGATGGTGGAACAAGATACGGTTTAATTGGAGCAAATGGAGCTGGGAAATCAACATTTTTAAAAATATTATCAGGTGAGATAGAGCCAACAGATGGAGAGGTTCAAATTCAACCTAATCTAAAAATGGGTGTTTTGGGGCAAAATCAGTACGCTTTTGAAGATTTTACACTAAAAGATGCTGTTCTTTATGGAAATAAAAAGTTATATGATGCTCAAAAAGAGAAAGAAGAGCTATATATGACGGGAGATTTTGAAGATGATGCTGTTAATGCTCGTTTGGGTGAGTTGGAGATGATTTGTGCAGATGAAGACCCAATTTATGAGTCAGAGGTTAAGATAGAGAAACTTCTTGAGGCTTTAGGTTTTCCTGCATCTCAACATAATGATTTAATGAGTTCATTAACTGGTGGAGATAAATTTAAAATTCTTTTAGCACAAGTTCTATTTTTAAAGCCTGATATTTTATTACTTGATGAGCCTACTAATAATTTAGATATTAATACTATTTCTTGGTTAGAGCATGAACTTAAAAGACATGAGGGTACTATGATTGTTATTTCTCATGATAGACACTTTTTAAATAATGTTGTAACTCATATTTTAGATTTAGATTTCCAAAATATTCGTGAATTTACAGGAAACTATGATGATTGGTATATTTCAGCTAATTTAATAGCAAAACAGGCACAAACTAGTCATAGTAAAGCTATGAAAGAGAAAGAGGAGTTAGAGAAATTTATTGCTAGATTTTCAGCTAATGCTTCAAAAGCAAAACAGGCAACAAGTCGTCAAAAACAGTTAGATAAATTAGATGTAGGAGAGATTAAATTATCATCAAGAAGAGACCCATCTATTATGTTTAAGCCACATCGTGATATTGGAAATGAGGTTTTAGAGATTTCAAATTTAGCTAAATCTTATGGAGATAATAAGGTATTTTCAGATATATCTTTTAAAGTAGAAAAGGGTGATAAAATAGCCTTAATTGGTGGAAATGGAGTTGGTAAATCTACACTTCTTAGTATTTTAATGGGTGAATTAGAAGCAGATAGTGGAGCTTATAATTGGGGTCAAACTATTACAACAACCTATTTTCCTCAAAATGCAACCGATATTGTAGTAGGAAGTGAAAAGCTATATGAGTGGATACAGGGACATGACCCAAAATGGCATATTGATGAGATAAGAAAATGTTTAGGAAGAATGCTATTTTCAGGTGAAGAGCAGAGTAAGGCAGTTGATAGCTGTTCAGGTGGAGAGAAACACCGTGTAATGCTTAGTAAAATGATGATGGATAGTGCAAACTTTTTAGTTTTAGATGAACCAAATAATCACCTTGACCTAGAGGCTATTATAGCATTAGGTGAAGCACTACATAACTATCAAGGTGGAGTTATATGTGTATCTCACGATAGAGAGTTAATTGATGCCTTTGCTAATAGAATTATAAAGCTTAATGAAGATGGAACAATAATTGATTTTGAAGGTGATTATGAAGCTTTTGTTGCAGAGTATGAGTAGTTTTTAACTACTCTATAATATCAAATACATATTAATGATACTTTATTGATGAGTTGTTGTAGTAACTTGCGAGTTATTACTATCTCCACCAGTTACATTTACTGCTCTTGTTACTATTAGTACAATAACAAACATTACAATTGCAACAATTAAAAATTTTCCTGACTGTTTTTTCTTCATTTATATCCTTTTTTATATCTTTTTAACATTATATAATTTTTATGTTAAAAAAGATACAATATAGAAGAATTTTTTTATTTTTTAGTGTAATTAAAAGTTTTTAGCATTTTTAAATTCAGCTATTTCACTCTCTACCATATCATCTATTAATCTTACAAATATATCATTAATAAGATTTGGTGAGAGGTCAAGTTCAATAGCTTTAGCTCTTGCACGACTTACAACATCTGCTATTCTCTCTTCTGACTTAACCTCTTCTACTGAGTTTTTAAAGTGAGCAATCTGTTTAATATACTCATTTCTAAGAGCAATAAGTTTAACAATATCATTATCAACCTTATCTATCTCGACTCTAGCTTCATCTAGCGTTTTACACTTTTTTATATTCATAATATTCTCCAAGTTTTTAAAATTATTATATCAAAATTTTGGAGAATTATATATCTATTTTTTATCTTAATATATTACTCTACTTCTGCGTCGATAATATCATCATCTTCAGCTTTTTTAGCAGCTTTTTCTTGTTTGCCACCTTTCTCTTTAGCGTAAACTGCTTCAGCTAGTTTATGAGATTTTTCAGTTAGAGTTTTAACTTTTTCTTCAATTTGCTCTTTTGTTGCAGAGTCATTTTTAAGTAGAGTCTCTAACTCTTTAATAGCTACTTCAATCCCTGCTTTTTCAGTTGCATCAAAACTATCACCTAAATCAGTTAATGATTTTTTAGTTTGGTGAACTAAAGCATCAGCTTGGTTTCTAGCTTCCACTAAAGCTTTTCTCTTTTCGTCTTCTGCTCTATTTGCTTCTGCATCTTGAACCATTTTTTCAATCTCTTCATCACTAAGTCCTGACGAACCTGTAATTTTAATCTCTTGAGATTTTCCAGTTCCTTTATCTTGAGCTGATACTGTTAAAATTCCGTTTGCATCAATATCAAATGTAACCTCAATTTGTGGTACACCTCTTGGTGCTGCTGGAATATCTCTTAGTTCAAACATACCTAAAGATTTATTATCTTTTGCAAACTCTCTCTCACCTTGAAGTACATGAATGCTAACAGCTGGTTGGTTATCTTCTGCTGTTGAGAACACTTGTGACTTTTTAGCTGGAATTGTTGTTCCTTTTTCAATTACTTTAGTTGTAACTCCACCAAGTGTCTCAATTCCAAGACTTAGAGGTGTAACATCTAGTAAAAGAACATCTTTAACATCTCCTCTTAATACACCACCTTGAATAGCTGCACCAAGTGCCACAACCTCATCAGGGTTTACAGATTTATTAAGATCTTTTCCAAAGAATTTTTTAACCTCTTCTTGTACTAATGGAATTCTTGTACTACCACCAACCATTACAACTTCGCTAATATCATTTTTTGTAACATCAGCATCTTTTAGAACATTTTGTAAAGTTGTAATTGTTGACGCTACTAAATCATCAATTAAAGACTCAAATTTCGCTCTTGTAATTTTTTGAACAAGGTGTTTAGGCCCTGATGCGTCAGCTGTAATAAATGGTAAGTTAATTTCAGTCTCTGTTGAGCTTGATAACTCTTTTTTAGCAGCTTCTGCTGCATCTTTAACTCTTTGAAGAGCCATTACATCAGCTTTAATATCAATACCTGTTTGAGATTTAAACTCTTCAGCTACGAAATCAATAACTCTATTATCAAAGTCATCACCACCTAAGAAAGCATCTCCACCTGTTGCCATAACTTCAACTACATTATCACCAGTCTCTAGTACAGTTGCATCAAATGTACCTCCACCTAGGTCATAAACTACAATCTGTTCAGACTCTTTTTTATCTAATCCATAAGCTAAAGCTGCTGAAGTTGGTTCATTAATAATTCTTAATACATTAAGTCCTGCAATAGTTCCAGCCTCTTTTGTAGCTTTTCTTTGTGCATCATTAAAGTAAGCAGGAACTGTAATAACAGCATCAGTTACCTCTTCACCAAGATATGCCTCTGCATCCTCTTTTAGTTTAATAAGAATTTTTGCTGAAATCTCTTGAGGTGTATATGTTTTATCTGCAATTTCAATAGCACAAGCACCATTTCTATTAATAATGTGGTAAGGAAGTCTAGCTTTCGCCTCTTGTGCATGTTCCTCATCAAACATTAAACCCATAATTCTTTTAATAGAGTAGATAGTTTTTTCTGGGTTTGTAACAGCTTGTCTTTTTGCAGAGTCTCCAACGATAATCTCACCCTTATCTGTAAAAGCTACAACTGATGGAGTAGTGTTTTTACCCTCTTTATTAGCAATAATTTTTGCTTCACCATTTTCATAAACACTCATTGCTGAGTTTGTTGTTCCTAAGTCAATTCCTAATACTTTACTCATTTATATTCTCCTTAAATTTTATTTTTATCTATATTTTTCATTTTATTTTTGACAGTATATACTTTTTTTTGTTTTAAAAATGCAACTAAAGTAGCATTTCTAAAATTATTTTGCCGTACTTACCATTGCAGGTCTTAATACTCTATCTTTTATAGTATAACCTTTTTGTAAAATCTGTACTATATCACCACTATTATGTTTATCACTCTCTACTTGCATAATTGCTTGATGCACATTTGGGTCATACCCTTTATCACACTCAACAGGTTTAATATGATGTTTTTCTAACACTTTATGTAGCTGTTCATCTACAAGTGTTAAACCCTCTTTCATTTTTTTCATAAACTCATTATTCTCTGATTCGTCAACATTAATCATATTTAATGCACTATCCAAAGAGTCAATAACACTTAAAATATCACTTGCAAAACTCTCATTAGCATAAGCTACAGCAGTAGCCTTATCTTTAGCTAATAACCTTTTACTATTTTCAAAACTTGCATGTGTTCTTAAAAATTTATCTTCCCAAGATGCAACTTCTGCTTTTAACCTTTCAACTTCTGATAATTCATTATCTTCTGTTGTAGAAGGTTCTTCGATTTCTGCAATTTCAATTTCAGCATCTATAGAAGTTTCTTTCTTCTCATTATTCATTATAGATATTGCTCCTATTTAAAATATCAGTGCAAATTATACAACATTGAGTTATCTATGTCAAGATTTATCTTAGTTTTTTTATGAAAATAAGTTTAGTCATACACACTAAACTTTATTAACTAGACAAAACTATGATTTTTATTAAAAATATTTATTAAAAAAAGTTAATTGATAAAAGTGATTAATACAAGAACTCTTTTCTTGTATTAATAGTTGTAGAGAAATTAGTTTCTAATTCCAAGGTCAGACTTAATTTTATTAAATCTTGAAAGGTCAACTTTTCTTAAGTATCTCATAAGTCTTCTTCTTTGACCAACAAGTTTAAGTAGTCCTAGTCTTGATGAGTGGTCTTTTTTATTTGTTTTAAGATGCTCTGTTAAGTATTTAATTCTCTCTGTAATTAGTGCAACTTGAATTTCTGTAGAACCTGTATCGTTCTCACCTCTTGAATATTTAGCGATAATCTCTTCTTTTTTCGCCTTATCTAAAGCCATGATGACCTCCTGATTGGTATTTTATTTTTCACTATTGTGAAATAGAAGCGATATTTTAACACTATTTGTTTAAAGATAGATAAAACCTAAACTTAATATAAATTAGAGTAAAATACTCTTAATTACAAAATTAAATATTTATATAAGGAAACACGCAGATGTTATTAACACGAGCTAGTGAATACGCCCTCTTATCACTTGATATAATCCAAGCCTCTTCAAAACCACAAGGTGCAGAACAACTCGCCACTCAACTTAATATTCCAAAAAGCTTTTTAGCAAAAATTTTACAAACTTTAGCTAAAAAAGGGATTTTAGAGTCAAAAAAGGGCGCTCATGGTGGATTTATAATGGCAAGGAGGGCAAATGAAGTAACTGTTGCAGAGATAATTTTAGCAGCTGAAGGTAAAGCTCCTGCTATATTTGATTGTTCTCAATACTCGGCAACTTGTCCAAATGGGGCTATAGGAACATGCAATATCTCCCCTTTTTTAGCTAACTTTCAATATAAAATAGATACATTCCTACGAGAACTTACCCTTGAGGATATTTTAAAATAATGTATATTTACCACCTATCACATATTGACCTTGATGGCTACGGCTGTCAATATTTAACAACAGAGTGCTTTAATAAAATTGAGTGTTATAATGCAAACTATGGACCAGAAGTAAAAGCTAGATTAGAAGAGATAATTTCATCTATTAAAAGAGAAAAGTTTATAAATAGTAGTGAAAATGAGCATCTTATATTAATAACAGATTTAAATATAACAACAAAAGAGGCAAATTGGTTAGAGAAAGAGGCTAAGAGTGTTGGAGCTAAAATTCAACTACTAGACCACCATATATCAGGAGAAAAGACGGCAAATCAATTTATATGGTATGTTTTAGATACTACAAAATCAGCAACTCTAATAACATATAATTGGCTACAGAAACATTACGATTTTGATAAAGAGAATAGATATACTAAAATAGTAAAAGCTATTAATGCCATAGATATTTGGATAAGTGATGATGAGTTTTTTGAGTTTGGTAAAGTTGGTTTAGGAATGATAAGTGGAGCAAGGGAGATAAATCGTACACTTTTTCCTGATGAAGATAGAGCATTAAAACTATTTTTAATAGATAAAGCTAGAGAGTATTTAGAGAATGATAATGCCCATATAGAGCTTGATAATAGTCTGCATCAACTAAAAAAAGAGTTTTTTAAACAGATAGATGATAATACAAAAGATAATTTAGTAGCTCTATTTGTAACTAAACTTCTATCTAATGATAAGCAGAGACTTACTATAGATTATAATGGTTATAAGGGACTATTGGGTTATAATTTAGGAAACACTTCTATTTTAGGAAACACTTTTCTTTTAGAAAATCCCGATTATGATTTTTATATGGATATAAACTATAGAGGGAACTTCTCTTTAAGAAGTAATAATAGATTAGATGTTTCTAAAATGGCTGAAAAAATAGGAAATGGTGGTGGACACCCTAATGCTAGTGGGGGAAAAATAAAAGATTATAAGGACTCTTTTATATATAGTGATATTAAAAAGTTTGTTCAAAACTATATTGATGAAAAAATAAAACAGAATAATTTATCATAAATTTAAGATATTAATTAGTCACTATTGATAACGAATATGGTATTATTGCATCAAGTAAAAGAAATGGAGCATATAAATGAATTTTGCAAACCTTTTTTCAAGTATGATAGGTAATAGCAAGACAGCAGAAAATGAACAGAGCAACTGGATAAAATGTCCTAAATGTTTAGCCCTGATGTATTATAAAGAGGTTGACTCTAAATGTAATGTTTGTCCTAAGTGTAATCATCACTTTAGAATTAACGCTAGTAAAAGAGAAGAGTATCTATGTGATAAAGATAGTTTTATTGAATATGATACAACTCTTGCCCCTATTGACCCTTTAAAATTTATTGATAAAAAAAGTTATAAAAAAAGATTAGAAGAGGCAAAAGCAAAGACTGGTAAAACTTCATCAGTAGTTAGTGGAAGTTGTACTATTAATGGTGTTGAGGTTGAATTAGTAATATTTGATTTCTCATTTATGGGTGGAAGTTTAGGTTCAGTTGAGGGTGAAAAGATAGTAAGAGGTGTAAATCGTGCTATTAAGAAAAAGTGTGGTTTTATTATAGTATCAGCTAGTGGTGGGGCAAGAATGCAAGAGAGTACATTCTCACTGCTTCAAATGAGTAAAACTTCTGCTGCATTAAATAGATTACATCTTGAAGGATTACCTTTTATATCTATATTAACAGACCCAACTATGGGTGGAGTTAGTGCATCTTTTGCAATGCTTGGAGATATTATTATAGCAGAACCAGGTGCTTTAATTGGGTTTGCAGGACAGAGAGTTATTAAACAGACCGTTGGTGTTGACTTGCCAGAAGGTTTTCAACGCTCAGAGTTTCTTCTTGAACATGGTCTAATTGATATGATTGTAGATAGAAATGATATGAAAGATACTATAGCAGGACTTTTAAAACTCTTTTTAGAAGATAATCCTAAGGTTATTAAACCTATTAAAGAGAAAGAGAAGGTTGAGGCTAAAGAAGAAGTAATAGAAGCTAAAGAGATAAAAAAAGAAGAGCAGGATAGTTAAAACAGAGATGATATATGCTCTTTTAGATAAAGATAGCCTTTTAAAAAGAGGTCTATCTTTAAAAGATATTACTAAAAAAATTGAACTACTAAATATTCCCATAGCACAATATCGTAATAAGTTTGGCTCTATAGAAGAGAAAAGAGAAGATTTACTTCTTATAAAAAAATATTTTAGTGGAAAACTAATTATAAATGATACTATAGAGCTTATAGATTTTGCTAATGGATTACATATTGGTCAAGAGGATATAAGAGAGTTCAGTAGTGATTTAAATAAAGCTATAGAGATAATAAGAGATAAAATAGGTAATAAACTATTAGGTCTTTCTACTCATAATTATAAAGAGATTATAGAGGCAAATAGTTTAGATTTAGATTATATTGGTTTAGGTGCATATAGAGGAACTACAACAAAAGAAGATGCTAAAGTTTTAGGAAAAGAGGCTTTAGAGTTAGCAAAATATTCAAAACACCCTGTTGGTCTAATTGGAGGAGTTAGATTAGATGATATCTTTGGAAATAAAATAACTTATAAAGTTATAGGAAGTGACCTATATGAAAATTAATATCTATATCATAGATAAAAAGTCAAAAGATAGACTATATCTTCCTCTTATAGAACATTATAAAAAAATATCTAAACCTTTTGCTAAAGTTGAAGTTTTTGAAATTTTTACAAAAGATATAACTAAAGCTCATGAGATTTCCACACAAGCTTCACAAAATTCTTATACTATCGCATTTAATAAATATCTATCAACAGGTTATAATATTGCATTAGACCCAAAGAGCAAAGAGGTAGATAGTTATGAGTTTTCAGACTTGTTTAAGGATAGAGGGGTTGTAAACCTCTTTATTGGTGGAGCTTTCGGCTTTGAGAGGGCTTTTTTGACTAAATGTAATCAAGCCATATCTTTTGGTAAAATTACGATGTCACATAAGTTGGCAAAGGTGGTTTTAATGGAACAAATATTTAGAGGTTTAACTATTTTAAATAACCACCCTTATCATAAATAATTAGGAGATATATAATGTTAGATGCAGAAAAAATTAAATTTTTTAAGACAGCTTTAGAGGCAAGAAAAGATAAGATAAGGAGTAATCTACATATTACGACTAAAGAGATGGATAGTATGAGTCATAATGATTTAAAAGATGAGGCTGATTTTGCTTCAACTTCACTAGGTCGTGCAGTAGATAATGCAATTTTAACTCAACAAGCTGAAGAATTAGCAGAAATTGAACTAGCTTTAGATAAAATAAAAAATAATCTTTACGGTATATGTGAGATGTGTGAAGAGGAGATAAATATAGAGAGACTTAAAGTTAAAATATTTGCTCGATACTGCATTACTTGTAGAGAGGTTATAGAAAAAGAACATAAATAAAAAGGAGAATTTATGCGTTTAGGTTTGTATATACTCGCGTCAATAGTTTTAATGGCAATAGTTGGGGGATATATTCATACTATCAATCCAAATGATTTCGGTTATGATATAGGTGGAATACATATAGTACTGCCAATAGCAATTTGGGTTATTATACCTATGTTTATATTGATGTTAGCATCTTTAGTTCACATGATGTTTTATGGAGCTAAAAATTTTTTCAGATTTAAAAAGTGGGAAAATGATAGTGATAACCTAAATAATGCACTCTATTGGTCAATTTTACATGAGCCAAAACCTCATAAATTCAACTTACCAAAATTAAGAGAGACAGCATCTATTTTACAAGTTTCAAATATAGAAACAGTAGGTACAGTAGATGGAGTTTCTGAAAAGCTTCAAAGTGCATTAAATATAATTTCAGAGATAGATAAGGGTGAGTGTGTTGACTTTAGAGAGAAAAAGTTAGCAAATGCACTCTCATCATCAAATAAAATAGTTATAAAAAATCAATTAAACTGTTTAGCAAAAGATGAAAATTTTGCAGAAGAGGTACTTCAAAATAGAGATAAGTATGATAATACTGTTTTTGAAAAAGCACTAAAAATTTTTAGTAAAAAGACGACTTTCCCAAAAGCTAAAAAATATAGTAAAATATTTACTAGAGATAGTTTTATAAAACTAATAAGCAGAGTAAGTAGAAATAATGATTTAGGTCTTGATACAACTATTTTAAATGAGTTTATTACAGATTTAAATAAAGATTTAAAATGTAGTGATTTTCTATTTATTGCAAATGTTACAAAAAAACAGCTATCACCTGATGAGAATTTAAAATTATTTAAAGATTATCAAACTCAATATGTAAAAGCTGAAACTGCTTATTTATATCTTCTATTTGATTATGAGATGATTGATAAAGCAGGAGAGTATCTTGATGAACATGACCCTGATGATTTTATGAGATTTAGAGCTTTATATGATTTAAAAAAGACACATACAAAATATAAAATTACAGACCTTATAAATATTAAACATATATGTAATGACTCTTAATTTCTCTAAACCTATCTTTGCCTTAGCCCCTTTGGCTGGGTTTACAGACCTACCTTTTAGAAGTGTAGTAAAAAAATTTGGAGCTGACCTTACAGTGAGTGAGATGATAAGCTCCAATGCACTAGCCTTTCAAAACAGAAGAACTATTAAAATGTTAGAAAAGTCTCCATTAGAGACTCCTTATAGTGTTCAGATAGCAGGTTCAGACCAAGATGTAATAAAAAAAGCAGTTGAGTTTATAAATAGTAAAGATGGAATTGATATTATAGATTTAAACTGTGGCTGTCCTGCTCCAAAAGTGGTTAATAATCTTCAAGGAAGTTCTCTTTTAACAGACCTACCAACTATGGCAAAAACCATAAAGAGTATAAAAAAGTACTCAAATAAAGAGTTTACTTCGGTTAAAATGCGTTTAGGGTTTAATAGTAAAAACCATATAGAAATAGCAAAAATCTGCGAAGATAGTGGAGCAGATTTTATAGCAGTTCATGGTCGAACAAAAGCAGGAAAATATAAAGCAGAGGTTGATTATGAAGCTATAGGAGAGATAAAGAGAGCTATATCTATCCCTGTTATTGCAAATGGAGATATAACAACTCCACAAAAGGCTAAATGGGTATTGGAATATACAAAAGCAGATGGCATTATGGTTGGTCGTGGAGCTATTGGAAAACCTTGGATATTTCAACTTATGACAAACTATATAAATGGAAATAGAGAGACAGAGCCAACTAAAGAGTTAATAGCAAAAGTGGTATTAGAACACTTTGACCAAATGATAGCACATTTTGGAGATTACGGAGCTATTATCTTTAGAAAACATCTACACACATATTCTAAAGGATATAGTGGTTCATCTAAATTTAGAGATTTAGTGAATCGAATAGATAATGTTAAAGAGATGAGAGATATAACTAAAGAGTTTTTTCTTATCTAGCTTTAGGACAAACAAGATACCCACTAGCAAGTAATTTACAACCTTCATATTTTTTTGTAACTAATGGTCGTCTCTCTTTATTTATAGTAGTTAAATTTTCAGTTGAAGGTTTTGGCTCACTACAGCCACAAAAAAATAGTCCCATTCCTATTATGATTAATACTTTACACATAATATATATCCTTAAAATAAAAGATACTACTCAAAACTCCCCCTTACGAAAGCCATAAGTAAGTATGAGTGGAATGGTATATAAAAGATGTATAGTAATTGTGTAATATTGAAAGAGTTATTTTAGTAACTCTCTCATCTCTAAAATGGCTCTTTCTAACCCAACCCAAACAGAACGGGCTATAATGCTTTGTCCTATATTTAGCTCATCTATAGTTTTAATCTTAGCTATATCTTGCACATTTTCATAATTTAATCCATGTCCACTAGCCACATTTAGTTTTAAATCTTTAGCCATAGAGCTTAATAGAGTTAATGTATCCAACTCCTCCTGTAATATGATAGATAGCTCTTTTCTAGGAACTTCAAGTTTAGAAATTGTGTGGGGAGTATTTCCTAAGTTACCAAACAACATAGCATAGATATTTGCATATTGCCCTGTGTGAAACTCAACCCACTCTACACCTAACTCTTTTGCTCTATTTACATTTTCTACAGTTGGGTCAATAAAAAGAGACACCTCTATCTCATGTTTATGAAGTCTTTTTATAGTTTTTCTTAACTTTTTATGCTCTCCTAAAATATATAGTCCACCTTCTGTTGTTACCTCTTCTCTCTTTTCAGGTACAAGAGTTGCACGATGAGGTTTTAGTTTACATACTATATCTATTATCTCATTAGATAAAGCACACTCTAAATTAATAGGGAGAGATGATAGTTTTACTATATTTTTTGCATCAATATCATTTATATGTCTTCTATCCTCTCGTAAGTGGATTGTTATCTGCTCTGCTCCTGCTCTTTTTACAATACCTAAAGCATCTAATGGATTTGGGTCTGCTATTTTTCTAGCCTCTCTTAGAACTGCGATATGGTCTATATTTACACCTAATTTCATCTAAAATTCCTTATAAGAATGTTATTATTTCACAAAAAGATAATATAATGGAACATAACTTTATATCTCCTTTTAATCATAAAATTAAAAAGAAAATAGTAAGATTTTCTATCTCTAAATTCAAGCTAAAAGGGTACAAAATAGCTCATATTAGTGATATTCATCTAGGTTACTATTTAGGAGAGAGCTTTTTAGATGAGTTAGTTACTAATATAATAGATATTAAACCAAATATATGTGTAATAACAGGTGATTTAATAGCTTGTATAAAAAGTTTTTCTACAGATATATTAGCTCCACTTAAAAGATTAACTAAAGAGATAGATACCTATTTTGTTCTAGGTAATCATGAAATGGGACTATATAAATTTAGGGTAGAAAATTTTTTAAGTAAGCTTAGAGATTTAGGAATATATACACTCCATAATCAATCAGTAGTAGTTAAAAGTGGAAATTATAAATTTAATTTAGTTGGAATTGGTGAAAAGATAGGAAAATATTATAACTCTCCTGTAGATATAGAGAAATCTTTTAGTAAAATAGATAAGAGTTTAGAGACTATAGTTTTAGTTCATAGACCAAATACAGTTAAATATCTAAAAGATTATAATTTTATTTTAGCATTATCAGGACATAATCATGGAGGACAGATTACAAAACTTGGACTCTTAACCTCTATTATAAGAAATGAGTGGAGATATTTAAATGGAAAAATATCTTTAGGAGAAGATAAATTTATCTATATAACTTCAGGAGTAGGTTACTCAAGATTTCCAATAAGACTTTTTGCACCTAGTGAGATAGCTATAATAGAGATAAATTAAAAATTTATCTCTTTTTCTTATAATACTCTACAACCAAAAGTCCAAGCCCAACCAAAGCAAAAATAAATATAATTGACCCAATAATAACCTCATTAGGAATTGGTTGGCTTAGGTCAAACATTATGATACCACCTCTTGACATCTCTCACAAGCAGTATCTTCACTCTCACTTACATATCTCCAACATCTAGGACATTTTGCTTTTGATGCTTTATGGATAGTAAAGGTTTTATCTTCTACTTTAAATGAGCTAATCTCTTCACCCTCACAGCTACCATTTAAAGCCGAAACTATAAACCAATCCTCTAAATCTTTGCTATATATTATTGGGAAAATTGATATATCACCTGCAATCTCTACTTCAAGAGTCGATTTGATAAGTTTCTCTTTTTTTAGTTTATCAATAGCCTCTGCAAACTTTTCACGAGCTTCAATTAGTATTTTATCATTAAAGCTACTCTCAACCTCTGGTATCTCTTGATATGTTAAATCAAATACACTCTCCATATCACCTTTAATAATATTAGGAGCATAATCTAAAATCTCATCAACAGTATAGGTTAAAACAGGAGCTACTAACCCAAGCATAGCTTTAGATATTAGAGCCATAGCAGACTGTGTTGCTCTTCTCGATGTACTATCTTTACTATCACAATAGAGTCTATCTTTTGTAATATCCATATAGATACCACTTAGCTCATTTGTTATAAAGTTATTTAAAGTAGCAAATCCTCTTAAAAAATCATACTCATTAAAGCTATCTGTTACAGATGAAAATACCTCTCTAGCTCTAATTAAAATCCATCTATCTAACTCTCCATACTCATCTAACTCTACTAAACTCTCTAATCCATCAATATTTGCCATTAAAAATCTAAATGTATTTCTAATTTTTCTATACTGCTCTGCTGTCTGTTTTAAGATACCATCAGAGATTTTTAGGTCTGTTTGATAATCACTAAGTGCTACCCACAATCTTAAAATTTCAGAGCCGTACTGTTTTACAACTTTATCAGGAGCTACAACATTACCTTTAGATTTACTCATCTTTTCACCTTTAGCATCAACTGTAAAGCCGTGAGTTATAAGAGTTTTGTAAGGTGATATTTTATTAATAGCTGAACTTAAGAGTAGTGAAGATTGAAACCAACCTCTATGTTGGTCGCTACCCTCTATATATAAAGATGCTGGATACTCTCCTGCGTCATACTCCCCACTTCTTATTACAGAGTTCCAAGTTGAACCACTATCAAACCAAACATCTAAAATATCCTCTATCTTCTCTAACTCTTCAGGATTATAAGGCGAATTTTTAGGTAAAAGCTCTGCTATACTCATATCATACCAAGCATCAGCCCCTTTTTCATCAAAAACAGATGCCACATTTTCTAAAATATCCTCATCTAAAATCACTTTTTTAGTAGCTTTAACTCTAAAGAATGCAATAGGAACACCCCAACTTCTCTGACGAGAGATACACCAATCAGGTCTCCCCTCTATCATAGGTTTTAGTCTATTTTTAGCACTTTTTGGGAAAAATTCAACACTATTAATTGCTTCCAATGCACTATCTCTTAAAGATAAATCACTATCATTTGGTTTATCATCAATGGATATAAACCACTGATTTGTGGCTCTATAGATTAGAGGTTTTTTAGTTCTCCAGCAGTGTGGATATGAGTGTGTGAACTTACTAACTTTTAATAGATTATCTCCTAATATCTCTAAAATTGGCTCATTTGCTTTAAAGATATGCATTCCTAAAAACTCTTTAGGAAGAAGATTTAAACCTATAATAGACTCATCATAACAACCTCTCTCATCAACAGGCATTAAAACCTCTAAGTTATTAGCTAAACCTACTCTATAATCATCTTCACCGTGACCTGGTGCTGTGTGAACAGCTCCCGTTCCACCATCAAGAAGTACATGTTCACCTAAAACAATTTTAGAACTTCTTCCATTTACTGGATTAATAGTCAATAGTCCATCTAACTCTTTAGCCGATATTTTTCTATTTGAGTGAGATTTAATTACTCCTTCTTCAATAAGTGCTTCATATCTACTTTGAGCTACAATATTTCCAGCATCTCCCATTACATATATCTCATCAGGATTTAGAGATATACCTGTATTTGCAGGAAGAGTCCAAGGTGTTGTTGTCCATATTACAACTCCAACACTACCCTCAATTCCTAATTTCTCTTTTGCTTTATCACTAAGTTCAAATTTTACATAGATAGAGTAATCCTCTTTATCCTCATACTCAACTTCTGCATCAGCTAAAGCAGTTCTAGCAGCCCATGACCAAAATATAGGTTTATGTCTTTCAACTAAAAGCCCTCTTTTTGCCACTTCACAAAGAGTTCTATATATATTAGCCTCGAATTTATAATCCATTGTAATATAAGGATTTTCCCAATCAGCCATAATTCCAAGAGTTTTAAACTGTTCTCTTTGGGCTTTCCAAGCTTTATCTGCTGTAATTCGACAAATCTCTCTAAATTTAGATGTAGATAGAGTCTCTTTTTTAGCTCTTCCCATTTTATCTTCAACTTTTTGTTCAATAGGAAGTCCATGACAATCCCAACCAACAGTCATTCTTACAGCTTTTCCCTGAAAATAGTTATGTTTTAAGATAATATCTTTTAAAGTTTTATTTAGTGCATGACCTATATGAATATTTCCATTAGCATAAGGAGGTCCATCATGAAGAGTAAACATCTCAGCACCCTCACGATTGGTTTTCATCTTCTCATAGTAGTTTTTGCTATACCATTGTTTATATCTTTTTGGTTCATTGTTTGGTAAGTTTCCACGCATTGGAAATTTGGTTTTTGGAAGTAATAGTGTATCTTTGTAATCCATTTAAAATAACCTTAGTTTAATAATTGGCGTGATTATAGCTAAAAGTTGTTTTTGAATAACTTGTTGTTTAAGCTATATATCTTATAATTGTAATACAAAAATACAATAAGGTAAAATTATGGTTGCAACAGTTAGATTAGATAGTGAATTAGAGACGATTTTAAATGGGTTAGTTAAACAGTTAGATAAAAAAAGAAGTGAAATTATAAGAGAAGCGATAAGTTTTTATGCTAAAGTGATAGATGGTCGAAAAAAACATAGATTACAGCAATCAATAGAAAAAACAGTTAGTAGTGATTATTATGAATATAAAATTTTAGATGAGATTTTAAATGATACCATTACGAAGTGAAATTTGGTTAGCCAATTTAAATCCATCAAAAAAGGCAAATGAGATTGGTAAAATTAGACCTGTATTAATATTTCAAAATGATGAAATTAATAGAAGCTCTTATCCTACCACTATTATTTTACCACTTACTACTTCTTTAATTGATAATGCTAAACCATTGAGATTTAGAGTAGAAAAGAGAGAAAATTTGAAAAAAAATTCTGATATTTTAATTGCTCATATTCGTTCTATTGATAATATTAGGTTAATTGAAAAAATAGCCTCTTTAAATAAAAATGAGATGATAGAGATAAAAGAGCTTTTAGGTGAGGTTTTATTGAATTATTAATTATTCGATATAATACTACCACTTACTTTACTAAAAAAGGAAAATTTTGCCTAAAGTTAAATGTACCCATTGTCAATTGGAGTTTGATGAGTCTGTAATGATTAGAGAAGAGGAAAATCCAGATTTATATTTCTGTTGTAATGGTTGTCAAGGTGTTTATCACATTTTAAAAGATGATGGATTGGATAGTTTTTATGATAAGGTTGGTAAAAATAAACTCTCTCCTCCAATCGCAGATGGTAGCGATAGTAGCAATTTTGATATGGATAGCTTTAAACAAAGATATATTAAAACTACCAAAGATGGATTTAGCTCTATAGATTTAGTAATAGAGGGAATTCACTGCTCTGCTTGTATTTGGTTAAATGAAAAGGTATTAGCTAGTACAAATGGAGTGGTTGAGGCTACTATTAATTTTACCAATAATAAGGGAAAAATTATTTGGGACGAAGATACAATACCACTCTCTAAAATAATAGATACAATTAGAAGTATCGGATATAATGCATACCCTTATGATAGAAGTGCAGAGGATATTAAGGCTACTAAAAATAAAAAAGACTATTTTATGAGAATGGCTATTGCTATTTTTGCTAGTATGAATATTATGATGATAGATATTGCAAAATATGCAGGTTTTTTTATGGGAATGAAGCCTGAAACTCTGCATTTGGTGCATATTGCAGAGTTTATATTTTCTACTCCTGTCCTTTTTTATAGTGGTTGGATTTTTTTCCGTGGGGCATATTATGGCTTAAAAAATAAAATAGTAAATATGGATTTACTTGTAAGTTCTGGGGCAACTCTAACATATATCTACTCACTATATATACTTTTTGGAGGAGAGGGACATAGTTATTTTGACTCTGTTGCTATGATTATAACTTTTGTTTTAGTTGGTAAATATTTAGAGGTTATTGGTAAAAAAAATGCAGTTGACACTATGGATAAAATCCGTTCACAAGTTCCACTTGAAGCTACTATTATAGAAGATGGTGTTAAAAAGGTAGTATCTATTGATAGTATAGAGGTTGGTAATATATTAGAGGTTAAAAGAGGAGAAAAAGCTGTAGTTGATGGTGTTTTAATTGGTAGTAGTGGAACATTTGATGAGAGTAGTTTAACTGGTGAGTCTATGCCTGTTCAAAAAAAGGCAGGAGATAGTATATATAGTGGGACAATAAATATAGGTTCAGTAGTTAGATATAGTGCTACAAAAAATTATGCCTCTTCAACACTAAATAGTATAGTAACACTTCTTGAAGATGCTTTGTCTTCAAAACCAAAAATAGAAGATACAACAAATGAAATATCTAAATATTTCTCTTTAACTATTTTAATACTATCTCTTTTAACCTTTGCAGGGTGGTATATCTATGGGGATAATTTTGAACAATCTTTAGTAGTAGCTATATCGGTTATTGTTATTGCTTGTCCTTGTGCATTGGCACTTGCTACTCCTATTGCATCACTTATTGGTATCTCTTGGGGGGCTGAGAGGGGAATTCTATTTAAAGAGGCAAAATTTATAGAAACATTTTCAAAAGCCAATAGTGTTGTTTTAGATAAAACAGGAACAATTACAGAGGGGAAATTAAAAGTTATTAAATCTATTGGAGATTTAGAAAAAGATAATTATCCTCTTCTCTACTCATTAGTTGATAGCTCAACCCACCCTGTAAGTTTAGCAATTAAGAGCTATTTAGAAGATGATTTTAAAGATATAAAAGGTGTAGAGCTAGAAGAGATAAAAGAGCTTCAAGGGGAGGGGTTAAAGGCTAAATATAGAGGTAAAACTCTTTTAGGTGGAAATGATAATCTACTAAAAAATCATAATATAGCCGTAGATTTAGATACAAATCACACAATATACCACTTTGCAATAGATAAGAAAAGAGTTATCTCATTTGAGTTAGAAGATAGAGTTAAAGAGGGAGCAAAAGAGCTTGTAGAGTATCTAAAAAGTATAGGTGTAGATGTAATTATGGCAACAGGAGACCATAAAAAGGTAGCATTAAGAGTGGCTAAAGAGGTTGGTATAGAGAAATTCAGAGCAGAACTATCACCAATAGATAAAGCTAATTATATAGATAAACTAAAAGAGAGTGGAAAAATAGTAGTAATGGTAGGAGATGGAATTAATGATGCCCTAGCCCTATCTAAAGCCAATATTGCCATATCTATGGGAGCTGGAGCTGATGTCTCTTTAGCTGTTAGTGATATTGTACTTTTAAATAACTCTCTTCAATCTATAAAAGATAGTTTTATTATATCAAGAAGGACATTTAAATTTATTAAACAGAATTTAGCTATATCTTTAGTATATAATATAATAACTATCCCTATAGCAATGGCAGGATATGTTATACCATTAATAGCCGCGTTATCTATGAGTCTAAGTTCACTATTGGTTGTTGGAAACTCTATGAGAATAAAACTAAAAAATATATAGGAGATTTAAAATGTGTGCAATTATTATGATAATATCTTTTGGTTTTGCTGTGCAAAATTTAATAGCTCAAAATTGGTTAACAGGAGCAGTTCAACTTATAATTGCTATAGCCTTTCTACTTCTACTACTAAATAATACTACACTTTAGACAAAATCACCCACTCTCTTCATAACAATCATACTCCAAAACCCCCAAAAACTTATTATTCTCAAAATCCCCATCAATCATTTTATCAACTTTAGGAAAAAACAGCCCAATAT